>Ga0207714_1001190_pt1 | contig 17074 bp, 15 predicted proteins | sample PonA232FremontCA_2_FD_187270 | JGI IMG/M metagenome (GOLD analysis project Ga0207714, IMG submission 187270) | Marine sediment microbial community from Fremont, CA, USA - Pond A23 Sediment 2 (SPAdes) | ecosystem: Environmental > Aquatic > Marine > Unclassified | place: USA: Fremont, California...
ACGGCAGCCGAGAAACGCGAGGCGCATATGCGTGGCGTCAAGGTCACGGCTTTCTCTTGCGTCTTAGGTGTCGTCGCGGGTGTTCTTTCGTGGGTGCTAACACAGGGAATGCTTACGGGTGCAGAGCTACCTGACCGCGTCGGTTTCGTTATTCTCGCAGGTGCCGTCGTACTACATCAGCCGTTTCTTCCTTACCTCGGCAAGCACGAGATGTCGAAGAAGGACTGGGCTTACGTCGCTTTCATGACGTTCGACCTCTGGTTCATAACTTGGACGGTTCTTCTTACAGCCGGAAACGCGACTTTCGTTTAGAGGGCGTAGACGAGGACGGACACTCCGACGGTGACTGCAAGGAGGGCGGTGTCGGTGCTTTCCCATTCGAGCTTTCTTAGAGACGTTCTCGCGCTGTCGTAGCCGCGTGACTCCATAGCAAGCGCGAGCGTGTCGGCGCGTCGGAACGAACGTGTCAGTGAACCGAACGCCGTCGAACGCACACGTGTGTACCAGCCCTGCTCGTCGCCGAGACGTGCCTTACGTGCCTCGCGTACGCGCCGTGCTTCGTCGGAGACAAGCGGAAAGAAACGCGCCGCAACGGCGAACATTGTTCCCCAGTCTTTCTCGTGCATGAAAGGTATAGGTGAGAGAAAGCTTTCGACGGCTAAACGTACGTCGGCAGGACGTGTCGTTGCGGAGACGACGTACGCGAGAGCTATTATTACGACAAAACGCCCCGACGCGACGGTGCCTGCGAACGCACCCGCGACGATGCCTTCGGGGTCGGATAGTGCGCGCGCACCTGCGCCGACGACGAGTATGAGGAGGACGAGACGGATATCATGAAGGAGTTCGCGTGCGGTTATGCCAGCCGAACGTGCTACGACATACGCGATGACTCCTATAGCCGCCGTCGCTCCAGCCGAAGCCCACGTCAGGGCGACCGAGACAACGACGAGTGCGGCGAGTTTTGCGCGTGCGTCCGCTCGATGCAGGAAACCGCCACCCTCCCTGTAAGCGAAACCGGCGCGCCCCTGACTCATCTGTACTCACACGGCGTCCGTACGCCGTATTCTTCCAGACCACGCGAAAATAGAGCGTCGGGCGTATCGTCCTCGGCGATACTTCCGTTCTCCAAGACTACAGCGCGCTCCGCGTGCCCGACGAAGGGTTCGGCGTCGTGTGTCGCAACGACGACGGTCGTCCCTCTCGCGTTCGCCTCGGCGATACGCTCCACGACGGCGCGCTCACCTTCGTAATCGAGACCACTCAGAGGTTCGTCAAGCGCAAGAGCGTCGGGATGCATCGCCAGCACACCCGCAAGCGCGACACGACGAAGTTCGCCACCGGAGAGTTCGTACGGTGACCTGTTGAGAAGATGTGTTATACCGACATCGCGTGCTGATTCATCGATACGTTCACGTATCTCGTTGCGTTCCAAACCCATGTTCTCGGGACCGAATGCGATGTCGTCGCGTACAGTCTCCGCAACGACCTGCGACGCGCCGTCCTGAAAGACCAGACCGACGTTTCTCCGTGCGTTCTCCTTGCCATTTTCTTCGTCGGTTTGTATGCCGTCCACGAACACCCGTCCTTCGTCAGGCAGAAGGAGAGCGTTGAGATGTCTCAAAAGCGTCGTCTTTCCGCTTCCGTTGCGACCGAGGAGAAGGACGAACCCTCCCTCATCGACCGTCATATTCACACCGTTGAGTGTACGTTCTGTGTCTTCGTTTTCGTCTTCGTCGTCGTGACCGTAGACGACGTTCTCGACACGTATCATGCCGTCATCTTCTCGGGTGAAGCTTCCTCCACCCTGAGGCTGTAAGCCGCGAGAACGACGTATCCGACACCCATGAGTGCTGGTAGGTAGACACCGTAACCGACCGAGTACCCGACGCTAAGGCTCCAAGACGAAACGTCGAGGTACGAGAGGACGGTTACGCCTGCCGCCGCGACTCCGACGACACCGTATCCCACAGCGACGTAGCTTTCGTCCACGTTCTTGACGGCTGAGACGGCGAGCGCGACACCCATGACACCAAGAACCGCAGCCATAGCACCGTATACGACTACCGAGGGTGCGGTTGCGGTAGCAGTCACAGTCTCGCCCGCCACCTCGCCGGACAGGGTTACGTCGCCGCCCGTGAAGTATCCCGGAACCCCCGCAGTTATTGCTCCCTCTTCGCCGCCGCGTTCGATGGCACGCGAGAGATGCGCCCTTGGTACCAGAACCGAGGCGACGAGACCAACGCCGAGAGCTACGCCGTAGAGTGCGCGTTCCTCAACGCCACGCACACGCGGACCCTCCGACGCCGAAACGACGCCAGCGCGCGAGAGGCTTTCCGAAAGACCGACCGCGAGCGCGAGTTCGGGTAGACTCGTTACGATAAACGGTGCTATGCCTGCCGCAAACGCCGCCTCCGGACTCATACCGTAGAAACTCATGAGGCGCGCCGCCCCGGCTACGAGAATGAGCCACGACGCAAGGAGACCGCCGACCGCCTTCAGAGACAGACGCACGACGCCGCTACGTCCGTCGCCCCTTTCGGCGATGAAACCTGCTACCGCCGCACCGAACGGGAAGGCGACAAGATAACCGCCCGTCGGTCCTAAGATTACGCCAGCACCTGCACTTCCTCCTGCGAAGACGGGGAGACCTGCGACGCCGAGGAGTAGGTAAAGAGTGATGGAGACGAAACCCCATCTCGCGCCTAGAACGAAGCCAGCAAGCACGACGAAGAACGTCTGTAACGTGAAAGGCACGGGACCGAAAGGCACCGAAATAAGCGCGCCCGCGCCCGTCAGAGCGGCGAGAACCGCTGCGTACGACATCTTACGTATCTTTTCGGCTTCTTCCATGCTCCCAAATCCCCGTCAACCTGAAAAACTGTTATGGTTCACAACGGTTGCCGGTTCCATGTCCTTTATGAGTCCCGGCGGCGTACGTTCATCAAGAAATGATACTGGTGCTCGAAAACGAGGTTGATCTTGAGGAGCGTTACCTCGTGGACGAGATGACGCGTTACCTCCCGAAGTCGGAGGTCTACGACTACGCACGTGAGGGCGGACAGCCTGACCTGAGCGAGGTGGACGGCGTGGTCGTAGGAGGTAGCACCGCAGGCGTCTACGAGGAGGACGAAAACCGCTGGATGACGGAACAGAAGGAGCTTATACGCGAACTCGTCGATAGACGCGTACCTGTCCTCGGTATCTGTTTCGGGCACCAGATAGTCAACGACGCGCTCGGTGGGAGCGTCGAGTACAGCGGTATGCGACGCGCAAATCTCGTGAGTGCCGACCTAGGTGACGACCCGCTTTTCGACGGCGTTAGCGACGTTGTGCCCGTGCTTCACTCCGATTTCGTGACCGAGACGGGTGACAACATGGAGGTCGTCGGAACCGCGGAGTACTACGACTCTTTCGCAACGCGTCACAGAGACGCACCCGTCTGGACTGTACAGTACCATCCGGAGTTCACGCCCGATGTGAAGCATCTGGGCAACGGCTGGACGGATAATCATCTTTCCTTCGGAGATTCGACAGCGACACGGACGCTTGAGAACTTCTACGCGCTCGCAAAACGCGAGAGTCGAGGACGCGAAATAGATGTGCGCGGTATGGCAAGCCGAACCGACTAAGTTTGAGCGACGCCACCGAGAAACGTGGAAGCGACGTACGATAGTGACGACGACAGTGTCGTCGTGAGAAAGGATGCACGTCAACAGCTCTATGACGCGAGCGGATACGGCGAACCGCTCGACGGCGATAAGGTCGCTCTAACTCCTGTCGAGGCGGCTTATCTCCTGCGCGAAGGAAAGCTCGAAGACGTGGACGGTAACGGCTACGCAGAGTTCCTGCGCCGCGCCGTTGAGGACGAATCCGTTCTGCGCGTCTATGCAGACTTACGCGACAGAGGATACTACCTCTCGCACGATGACGAACTCTACCTTTACGAACGCGGCGACCATCCTGCGAACACGTCGCCGAAGACACGTGTCGAGGCGGTGAACGAAGACGCCGCCGTCGAAATAGGCGCGCTCCCTTCGCTCCTCGCTGTCGCCGACGATGACGGAGACGTTACATACTTTGCCGTTGAGAATGAGAAGCCGGAAGGCGGTTTTCCGTCGCTTGACAGCGACGTTTCGGTTGAGACCGAGACTCGCGGACGCCGTACAGAGGTCGTCTCGGAAAGCGACGACTTTCGAGAAGCGCGTTATGGCTCTTTCGAGGGTGACGACGGTTTGATGCTCTCGCCCATCGAAGCGGCGTACCTCGCCGACCGCGACTTTCTCAACGCACAGAATACCGAAGTAGAAGCCCGACGACTCGCCGTCTACGCCGACCTCCGCGAACGCGGTGTATGTCCGCGTACCGGCTTCAAGTTCGGCGCGGACTTCCGTGTCTACGAAACGCCCGACGACGACCACGCAGGTCTTCTCATCTCGGCTGTCGAGCGCGATACTCGTCTACCGGTCGTTGAACTGTCGCGCTCAGTAAGACTCGCACACGGCGTAAGGAAACGTATGCTTTTCGCGCTCGTCGGCGACGGAGACAAAGACGGAAATGTTGAGTACGTCGCGGTGGAGAGGGAAAGACCGTGAACCTCTTGTTACTCGGCGCGTAGTTCGACCGTGACCGACCTGTTTGCGTCCGACGTTTCGTCATCCTCGTTCACGACGGAGTTCGACAAGACGGTTGAGACAGACACATCGTTCGAGAACGCTCTCGATTCGGCAAGGGGCGGCGACCGTCTCACGACAGACGAGGCTGTCGAACTTCTGACGACGGGGACGGACCTTGGAGGCGTGAACACCGAAAGGAAGGAGAAGGTTCTGCGCGCCGCCGACGAACGCAGACGTGAGGTTGTCGGCGACGAGGTGACCTTCGTCGCAAATATCAACAACAACGTCACGACGGCATGCGACGTTGGCTGCCTCTTCTGTAACTTCAAGGACGCGCCGCTGAAGTTCAAGATCGAAGGCGGCGAAGGATTTACGAAGACCGTCGAGGATTCGCGTGAAACCGTCGCCGAAGCACGCGAACGCGGCGTCTACGAGGTCTGTTCCGTCAGCGGTCTTCATCCGTCGCTCGTCTTAGACGAGGAACACCGCGAGGCGGTTGAAGGCACGCCGGAGTACACGCCGCCCGACGAGTTCCTCAAGAACCCCGGAACATACACCGCACAGGTTCGCGCAATGAACGACCTGCATGTCCACGCCGTCACGCCCGAGGAGGCGGCGCACGCGCGCCGAGGCACCGACTGGTCCTACCGCGAGGTCTACGAACGTCTCGCCGAAGCAGGTCTCGACACCGTGCCCGGCACAGCGGCGGAGATACTCGTCGACGAGGTCCGCGACGTAATCTGCCCGAACAAGATAGACACAGACGGCTGGATGAACGCGATGCGTGGTGCCGCCGAAGCAGGTTTGAAGACAACAGCGACCATCATGTACGGACACGTCGAGAACGAACGTCACCGCGCGCTCCACCTGAAACGCGTTCGTGAACTTCAGAAAGAAACGGACGCTATCACCGAGTTCGTGCCGCTTTCTTTCGTCCACGAGAACACGCCGCTCGGCGACCGCGGCGTGACGGGTGCGTCGCGTGCAGAGGACGAACTCATGATAGCCGTCTCGCGTCTCTTTCTCGACAACATCGAAAACGTACAGTCGTCGTGGGTTAAGTACGGCGACGAACTCGGGACGAGGATGTTAGAATGCGGTGCCAACGACTTCATGGGGACTCTCCTCTCCGAAGAAATCACGAAACGCGCGGGCGGCGACCACGGCGAGTTCCGTTCTTTCGAGTGGTACGTCGAAAGGATACGCGAAATCGGACGCGTGCCCGTCGAACGTTCGACGGACTACGAAAAGAGACGCGTCGTCGATGGATCGCCTTACGGACCGGTGCTCGGATCGCGCGCCGACGGAACGCCGTTGCTCGACTAAACCGACGAACTGATTCTGAAAGCTATATGTGTCTCGCACGCAACCCGCCGACATGGGTAGCGTAAAGAGTCTGCGTGTCGAGGAATCCGCTAAGTCGTCCTCGCTCGGACGCGGAAGCTTCGTATTCTCCGACGACTACTCGGTCTTCGATTGGGGAAAGATGCCCGACGAGATAGACGGAAAGGGCGAGTCGCTGTGTTCGATGGGTGCGTATTCGTTCGAACTTCTCGAAGACGCCGACGTACCGACACATTACCGCGGCGTCGTCTCCGACGGCGAAGTTGTCGCTCTCGACGACACGGACGAACCGACCGACGAGATGGCTGTCGAACTAACACAGGTTCCCGAACTGCTTTTCGACGAAGAGACGGGCGAGTACGATTACGACGCCTTCCACGACGAAGGCGGCGACAACTACCTCATTCCTCTGGAGGTTGTCTTCCGCAACGCCGTCCCGCCGGGTTCGTCTCTCCGTTCACGTTTCGAACCTTCGGAGGTCGGCGTCGAAGCGGACGACTGGAGCGACGAAACTGTCGCGCTCGACGAACCTCTCGTCGAGTTCTCGACAAAGTTCGAGGAGAAAGACAGGTACCTGAACGACAAGGAGGCGCGGCGCGTCAGCGGTCTGGACGAAGACGAGTTCGAGACGTTGCGCGAGACGGCGCGTCATGTGAACGAAGTCGTCACAGAACACGCCGATTCCGTCGGTCTTTCGCACCAGGATGGCAAGATAGAGTGTCTCTATCACGAAGGCAAAATAAAGGTCGCGGACGTTGTCGGCACCTTCGACGAGAACCGTTTCTTGCGCGACGGCGTCCAGATAAGCAAGGAGTTCCTCCGTCAGTTCTACAAGACGTACGACGCCGACTGGGTCGAAGCCGTAAGCGACGCGAAGGTGGAGGCGGACGAACGCGGCGTCGCCGACTGGCGCGAACTCTGCGACGTACACCCCAAGCCTCTGCCTGAGGACGTGAAACTCGCCGCGAGCGACCTGTACCGCGCGGGCGCGAACGTCTACACGGAGCGCGAACTGTTCGACGCGCCGTCGTTGGACGAGGTAGTCGAGAGAATAGAGTCAAGAACCGACTAACTCCAGAGACACCGTTTCCAAGAGTAAGAGGTATTACGCCGGCGTCACGAAGACAGAACATGACCTACGAGGCTGTCGTACGCGTTACTCTCAAAGAGGGCGTTCTTGACCCTGAGGCGAAGACTATACGTAAGTCGCTCGAACGTCTCGGCTTCGAGATAGACGACCTGCGCACCGCAGACGAGTACGTCGTTGAGTTTGACGCGGCGAGCAGGGAAGCGGCGCACGATGAGGCGGAAGAGATGTGCGAGTCGCTTCTCGCAAACCCGACGATACACGACTACACGGTAGAGGTGCGATGAGCGTAGCGGTACTTTCTTTCGGCGGATCGAACTGTGACCGCGACGTTGTGAAGGCTCTTGGACGTATCGAAGTGCCCGCAGAAGTAGTATGGTACAAGGACGAGGAAGACGTCTCGGAATCCGAAGCAGTCGTTCTTCCGGGCGGATTCTCTTACGGCGACTACCTCCGCGCGGGTGCGATGGCTGCGCGCACACCTGTCATGGAAATAGTGCGCGAACACGTCAAGGACGGCGCGCCCGTGCTCGGAATCTGCAACGGCGCGCAGATTATCTGCGAAGCAGACATCGTTCAGGGAGCGTACGCACCGAACGAATCGGCGAAGTTCCAGTGCGAACCCGTCAACCTCCGCGTCGAGACGACGGACACACCGTTCACGCAAGAGTTCGACGAGGGCGACGTTATCGAGGTGCCGATTGCGCACGCCGAGGGACGGTACGTGCCCGACGACCTCGAAGCCCTCCGAGAAGACGACCGCGTCCTGTTCAGATACGTGAACGAGAACGGCGAACCGACCGACGAGGCGAATCCGAACGGAAGCGTTGACAACATCGCAGGTATCGTAGGTGAGACGAGAAACGTCGCCGTGATGATGCCGCATCCAGAACGCGCCTCACACGAGTCGCTCGGAAGCGACGACGGCTTAGGAATTCTCGCGGGCTTCGAAAAGTAAACTACTTCTTATCCACCATGAGACCGTCTATGTACGCGTGAATTTCCTCTCGGATATCCTCGCCAACGTCCTCCATACCGAGCGAGAGTACCGAACCTGTCGAACCGTCGAGTGTCATCTGAAGGAACGAGGCAGATGACTCCGGGTCAACATCTTCTCTGTAGATGCCTTGCTCCACTCCTGCGCGAATTTCTTCGGCGAGTCTATCCCTGACGTAGTCCTGATGGACCCTAAGCGGCTCCTGTAGAGACTCCTTGTGCGGTGCGTGCGAAAGGAGTTCCATGACAGCTATATTTATCCCCTGCATCGCCCTAGGGCTGTCGATTGCGAGCATTATGTCGCAGAGTGCTCGAAGCCTCTCGTCGGGGGTCTCAAGCTCATCCGTCGTAAGCTTCAGACGAGTGTCGAGCCAACCGATTGAATCCTCCAGAAAAGCACTGACGAGGTCGTCCTTCGTATCGTAGTGGTAGAACAGGAACGCCTCGCTTTTCTCCGTCTCTTCGGCTATCTGACTTGTCGTGAGATTCGCGTAGCCATGTTTTGCAAGTGCCCTCCGAACCGCCCCTGCTACCTCTTGGCGGGCTTCCTCCGGTACCTCTTTTTCGCTGGTACTCATAGGTTACCTCCGTTTACAGAATATGTTTTCTCGTCGACACCGACGCTGGTTGTTGAACAGTCCACACAATCTAAGTATTCGCTCAGAATAATAAAACTTGCGCCAAAAAATTTATTATGTCCTGAGTAAGTACTTACTCATACGACACGAGTCAGGAAAAAACGGGGAGTTCAGAACAGTTCGCCAGACGAAAAAGTTTCGACGGGGACTCTTCGGGTCGGACGAGCAGAAACCCGGTGATGTTCGTAGTCTGTGTGGTGCTCGGCTGGATATACAGCCTACCCGTCGAAGAAGCGACGCTTCGATACATGTCGTTCGGTGCCAGCGTCGGTGCTGTCGGTGGAATAGCACTGAGTGGTGCGGGGTCGTTCCTCGACCGCCTGCTAGCACTCGACGTGACCGCTGTGGGGACGGTCGTTGTCGCTGTCGCCTCGCTCGCCGTCTGGGTCTGGTACCTCAGCTCTCTCGCAAGAGGAAGCGGGAACGGAAACCCGACGTGGGTTGTCTGGCTTTTCAGCTGCGGGTACGTTGCCCTTATGATGCTTCTGTTCTTCATCCTCGCGGTTCCCATCCTCGGCTGATTCCGACTCTCTCGTCCCACTGTAACTCGAAAGCCTAAAGCGCGCCCCTGACGTGTTGTCTGTCAACCATGGTCAAGGTCTCCGTCAACGGATACGGAACAATCGGAAAACGTGTCGCTGACGCTGTTGCTTCGCAGGACGACATGGAGGTAGTCGGTGTCGCAAAGACGAAGCCAAACTTTGAGGCGCGTAACGCCGTCGAGAACGGATATCCGCTCTATGCCGCAGTCGAGGAACGCGCCGACGACTTTGGCGAGGCGGGTATCGATATCGCGGGCGACGTAAACAAGATGCTCGAACGTGCGGAGGTTGTCGTCGATGCCACGCCTTCAGGTGTGGGCGCGCAGAACGCGAGCATGTACGACGAACACGACGTGAAGTCTATCTTCCAAGGCGGCGAGGACGACGACGTAGCGGAACGTAGCTTCAACGCGTCGGCGAACTACAACGACTGTGTGGGCGCGGAGTCGGTGCGTGTCGTCTCGTGTAACACGACCGGTTTACTGCGCGTCCTCCATCCGCTCGAACGTGGACACGGTATCGGAAAGGTGCGCGCGACTCTCGTCCGTCGTGGCGGCGACCCGGCGCAACACGGACGCGGACCCATAAACGACATACTCCCAAATCCCGTCACAATACCTTCGCACCACGGACCCGACGTGCGTACGGTGATGGACGTAGACATAACGACGACCGGCTTCAAGGTTCCCGCGACTTTGATGCACGTACATTCGCTAAACGTCGAGACGGAAGCGTCGCGCGACGAGGTTGTCGAGACGCTTGAAGAAGAGTCGCGCGTCCGTTTCGTCGAACCCGAGGACGGAATTTCGAGCACCGCCGAAATCAAGGAGATGATGCTCGACGAGGGACGCCCGCGCGGCGACGCTTGGGAGAACATGGTCTGGCGCGAGTCGGTGAGTGTCGAGGATGGAGAACTCTACCTCTTCCAAGCGATACATCAGGAGAGCGATGTGGTGCCTGAAAACGTCGATGCGGTGCGCGCGCTTACGGGTATCGCCGACCGCGAAGAGAGCGTGCGCGCGACGAACCAGACGCTCGGAATCTGAGTTATCTTTCGCCGTCCACACCCGTCAGAAACCATCTCAGGACGCGCGCCTCTCCGCGACGCAGGACGCCGCTTGCCGTCGATTTGTCCACACCAATCTCATCGGCGAGTTCGGCGAGCGTACAGTCGCGTGGAACCTCGAAGTAGCCCTCGCGCAACGCGGCTTCGAGCATCTCGCGCTGTCTCTCGGTCAGAAGTTCGTTTTTCGTGTCCCTTCCGGCAGTCTCCACGAGCGAGACGAGTTCGTGCCGGAACCCCGACGCCTCCACACCTGCGCGGAGGGTATCGAACTCCTCGCGCGTGCCCGTGTAGTCGAGTTCGTACCAGCCATCGCGGACGACAACGGGGAACTCCGGCGGAAGCGACGAGTCCTCGACGAAGTTATACAGTCCTGTGTCGGTCGTTTCGTACTTTGCGAGAGACCTGTCTTCGGTGAGTTCTAGACGCTGGTAGTCGGTGATATGCGGGTGCTCGGCGACTGCTTCCGAAACCTCGCGCGGCTCTTCCGCTACACCCTCTCCGAGTTCGACAGCGGTGTCGTCCGTGCGGACGCCCGAAAGTAGACGGAATGTCGCGTCCGGAAATTCGCGCGACACCTCGGCGACCCAGTAATCTTCTGGCAGTTCGATACGGAGCAAGGCGTTTATCATCATGTCTTCTTAGAAGCGAGAATACCAATATGTTGGGGAAAGGTAGAGGTAACGTGCGGACGAAGGAAAGATATGCGTACAGTAACGCGGAGTGAGGTGGTTCTGTGTTAGAGTCGAGTGCGGACCCGTTCGTCGCGGACGCGGTGCTGACCGCACACGTCGCGGCGGGCGTCGTCGCGCTTCTTGCAGGAGTCGCCGCAATCGTGACGCGCAAAGGCGGCGCGCGGCACAACAAAGCAGGAAAGGTCTACGTCTTTTCGATGGTCTTCGTCGTCGCGACTGCGGTACCGCTTTCTGTCTGGATAGAGAACTGGTTCCTTCTCGCCGTCGCTATTTTCAGCGGATACCTCGTCGTCGCCGGGTACCGAATTATCGCACGCCGCCGCGCGGGTCTGACGGAACCGGCACGCGCCGACTACGCCGCACACGGAACCATGCTCGCCGCAGGCGGCGTGATGGTCGTCACGGGTGGCTGGGGTACAGTCTCCGGAACGCCGGGTCTTGCGCCCGTGCTCGCCGTTTTCGGCTTCATCGGCGGCGTGCTCGCCGTACGCGAACTCCGCCAACTCCGCGTCTCACCCGGCGAAGGAACACCTTGGTTCGAGCGTCATATCGCTTTCATGGGCGGCGGATACATAGCGACCGTCACAGCGGCGGTGACGGTCAACCTCACTATGCTCCCTCCGCTCGCGCGTTGGCTCGAACCTACTGTAATCGGGACCCCGCTTATCTTCTACGGTATCAGGAAGTACCAGCCCGTATTCGGGTGACGGTCTGCGTGACTCGCGTCGTTCCACAGGTAGCTAAAACGGATTTTTGTGCTTACGTTACACTGTTGTAGTCCGCGTCACAATTCATCGATACATGGCGGACTTCCCGCACGGAAACAAAGAAGTCGGACGCCGCGGATTCCTCGCGTTAACAGCGAGCGGTGCTACCGCGCTTCTTACAGGCTGTGCCGACCCGCGCGCTGTCCTCATCCTCAACGAGGCAACCGACGAAGAACTCGCCGACACAGCACGTGAGGTAGGTTCGGACGAGGATGAAGCAGAGGTCATCCGCGAAGCCGACGAGGGAAACGGAACGTACGTCGGTTCCGGAAGGGTGCCACCGATGCGGATGGAAGGCTCGCAACCGATACTCTACGACGGAAGATACTACGACGTGCAGATGGAGTCCGAGAAGGTCTCCGAGGATGCCGAGTACGTTCTGCGCGTCGAGTACGTCGGCGACGAGTCCGTCGAGGGTGAGACGGAGTACGACGCACTTCCCGAAGCCGACCGAGACGCACTCTCCGAGCTCCTTCCGCCGGAAGAGCCGGAAGGGTTCGAGGGCGAGACAGGTCGTCTTTACACCGAGGACGAACGCGACGAATCTGTGCTCATCGGAGACGGTGCGCAAACCGTCGTCGTCGAAGGCGCGCGGTACACCGTCGAGACGGAGCGCGGTGAAACCATCGATCGCAACGAATACGTCTACGAGTTCGAAGAAGTCGCCGACTCGCGCGGCGAATACATCTCTTGGATGAGGGAAGAGTTCACGTTTAAACTCGACGACCTGTCCGACGACGAACGCGCCGTTGTAAGCGAAGCGATAGACGGTGGATACTACGAGGGCGGCGTTAACGACGCCTTCGAGTCTCTCGTTGAACGTTTCCGCGACCACCGCGCGATACGGTCGGACGAATGGGGCGGCGAGTGGCTCGTAGAGTACGACGGAACCGTCCACCTAGCCGAACTTAGACATCCGCCGAGTTCCGTTGAGTGAGTGACCATCGTCAGCATACTGTTCCGGAGCGATGACCACGGCGGAGATACGCGCGGGCGAAGCCGCCTTTCCGACTTTGACACGTTACGAACCTTTCTGACACCACGGATGGTTGACAAGCCATGAACTTTCCGGAGGAGACCGAAACATCCGCGCATTCTGTCCCCCGAGGCGACGCCGAAAACACCTCTACATATAGTGGGCACAACATGGTGTACCCGACATCTCGTACGGTCTGACCAAGTTTTATTACCCCCGCCTACGACGTTATTCCCGCCGATGGAGGGTAACATTTGAGCACTGAGAAGTCTGTCGAACTGCCGGTAAAGCGCACAACGGGGGAGACTCTGAAGCACAGAATGACCGAGAACGCCTACGAGCGTATCCTACCCGCGCGTTACCTCCGGCAGGACGAGAACGGAGAGATGGTCGAGAGTCAGGAAGAGCTTTTCGAGCGTGTCGCAAAGAACGTCGCACTCGCCGAGGCGGTGTACGCCGCCGAAACTGAGGGAGAAGCGGTTCTTGTAGAGCCGTCGGACGTAAAACCCAACCACTCGAACCGCGACGAACTCGTCGAGGAGGTCTTCGGCGAGGGCGTGACGCTTGAGGACGACGTAAAGATAGAACTCACCGAGGAAAAAGTGAGCAAGTTTGCGTACGACACGGTCGTGCCGAAGCTTGACGGTGCCGTACGCGACGCTGTCGTGGAGAGGCACGAGGAGTTCCAAGAAGAGATGGAGCGGCTTTCTTTCATACCCAACTCGCCGACTCTGATGAACGCAGGCGACGAACTCCAGCAGTTGAGTGCGTGTTTCGTCGATTCGCCCGCCGACGACATGCAGGACATACACGAAACGGCGAAGGAGGCGGCAGAGGTTTTCCAGTGCCTCACCGACGACGCGCGCGTCCGTGTCGAGGACAAAGGCATCGTCTCTGTCGCCGACGTTGAGCCGGGTGACCGTATCGTACAGCGCGATGGCGACCAACACACGACGCGAAACGTCAAGGAGGTACACGCCTACGACGACGCACCTGTCCGTCGTCTCGTCACAGAAGCGGGAATCGAGATTACGGGCACCCCCAACCATGAACTCTTGGTGGACGGCGAATGGACATGCATAGATGAGACGGAAGCAGGCGACAGTCTCGCTCTCCGTCTCGGATGGCTGAACGACGAGCGCGACGAAGTCGAACTCGAAAAAGTCGAGACCGGCGCGCTCTGGGGCGAAAACCGCACGGTATCGAACGAAGATATCGCCGAACTCCACTCCGAAGGTCTCAGTGACTACGAGATTGCCGAGGTTCTCGGTACTTCGTCCTCGACAGTCCAGCGACGACGCTCCATCGAACTCGGTCTTGACCCGAACGGTAGCGGCGGGCGCACTGAGGGTGACGTAAGCTTCGACGCCGACGAACTTGAAAGCCTCTACACGGACGGTCGCACGGACACCGAAATTGCGGACGAACTCGGTGTCTCTACACGTGCCGTCGTCCGTTACCGAGAAAGGCATTCGCTCGTTTCGAACGGGCGCGCGGTCAAAACGGTAAGACAGCCAGAGAGACTTACACCCGAACTCGCGGAAATCGTCGGTCTCTGGGTTGGCGACGGCTCAAAGCACCAAGACGGCATACGTTTCCATTTCGCACGCGAAGAGACTCTCGAACACGCCGACAGGCTCTGCCGCGAACTCTTCGACGAAGGTCTGGACTGGCGGTGGGAGGACGGATGTTACGACGCCGTTCTGCACAGCCACGAAATAAAACGTTGGTGGCTCGCAAACTTCGGCGACGCCAAGCCCGACGCGCCGAAAGCGAACGTTCCCGAATCAGTCTGGCGCGCTGACGCTGAGACGGTCGCGGCTTTCTTGCGCGGTCTCTTTACAGCCGACGGAAGCCTACAGAAGGACCTATATCCACGTCTCTGGAGTTCGTCCAAACGGCTCATCGACGAAGTTCAGCAACTCCTTCTCGGTATTGGAATACCTGCCACTGAGTGGGAATACGATACCGACGAGCGTGACTACTACAACATCGGTCCTACTGGCGAGCGCGGGCTTGAGACGTTCATCGAAAACATCGGCTTCGTCGGTTCGCGTGCGGAGAAGATGCGTGACGAGTTCGAGTCGGTCGAAAATGAAGGTTCGAGCGTCGGTAGCATCGAAGGTTCGACTTGGCATATTCCGGTTGAAAGCATCGAGGATGCAGGAACCAATACTGTCTACGACGTGACTGTCGCAGACGAACCCGAGTACGTCGCAAACTCGGTGGTCTCGCACAACAGCGGCGGCGGCATGGGGTATGCGTTCTGGAAACTGCGTCCGTACGGCGATCCTGTCGGCTCCACGGGCGGTATCGCTTCTGGACCTATCACCTTTATGCGCACGTTCGACCAGATGTGTGAGACGATAGCGCAGGGTGGCACACGCAGAGGCGCGCAGATGGGCGTGATGCGCGTCTCACACCCGGACGTTATACAGTTCATACACGCGAAGAACAAGGACGTTTCTCTCGCGCATTCTCTCCGCCTAAACGACCCCGACGACTACACCCATACATCATTCACGGATGCACTTGACGAGGCGCGGGAACTTATCGACGACGAGGGACGCGTCCCGAAGCATCTGCGTAACGCCGCGGAGGGACATCTCTCGAACTTCAACATCTCCGTCGGTGTCTCGCACGAATTCATGGAGGCTCTCGAAAACGACGAGGAGTTCACGTTCACGAGTCCACGCACGGGAGAGCCACATATCGCAACGCAGGAGACGAAGGAACTCTATGACCGTTTCGACCTTGGCGAACACGTCGAAGTCGGCGAGGAACTTTCGATACCCGCGGACGAAATCTGGACACGTATGGTCGAAGGCGCGTACGAGAACGGCGAACCCGGTGTCATCTACCTCGACAGGGTGAACGACGAGCACTCTTTCGATGTGGAAGAGCATCCCGACCACGAAATACTTGCAACAAATCCCTGTGTCACAGGTGACACGCTCATAAGCACCGACAACGGTCTCGTGCCTGCCGAAGAACTGTACGAGAGCGGCGTAGCTACCGATGTCGTCGTGGACGGACGCCTCAGCGACGCGAAGGTCAAGGAAGCAAGTAGCGTCTACAAGACAGGCGAGAAGGACGTGTACAGGCTGACGACGGAGGAAGGCTACGAGATACGTCTCACAGCCGACCACCGTGTCATGACCGAAGATGGCTGGAAGGAAGCCGGAAACCTCAGCGAGGACGACACGGTACACATACAGAACCGCAAGGGTGAGTTCGGGAGTCACGGCACCCCCGCCGAGGGGCGCGTCTTGGGCTGGCTCGTTGGCGATGGACATCTCAAACACGGCGAGGAACGCGCTGTTCTCAACTTCTACGACGAGGACGCAGAGGTTTCGGAGGGGTTCGCAAAGGACGTGAACGAGGTCGTACGTGAACCGACGGGCAACGCTGACTACAGTATAGGAGTGTCCGAAATATTGCGTTCCGACGACTACCGCGGCGAGGGCGCGCTCGAACAACGTATCCGGTTCGCGAGGCTCTACGAAGTCGCCGAGGACGCAGGTCTTGTTGAAGACAAACATGCGGTTCCCGATGCTGTAATGCGCGGAAGTGAGGAGATGGCACGCGGCTTCCTGCGCGCTCTGTTTACCGCAGATGGAGGCGTGCAGGGTAACGTTGAAAAAGGCGTCTCCGTCCGCCTGACGAGCACAGATACCGAACTGCTCAGAGATGTACAGCGTCTCCTACTAAACTTCGGTGTCTTCAGTAAGATATACGAGGACCGTCATGAAGCCGGTTCGAAGGAGTTACCTGACGGCAAAGGCGGCACCAAGAAATACGAGACACAGGCTGACCACGACCTCGTCATCTCAAAGGACAGTCTCGTCCGGTTCAAGAAAGAGGTGGGTTTCCTTCTCAACAGAAAGAACGAGGAAATCGATGACCGTCTCGCCGAGTACAACCGTGGACCTTACGCGGATAGCTTCTCTGCGACCGTTGAGTCTGTCGAACATGACGGTCACGAGGCGGTCTATGACCTGACAGAGCCTGATACACATTCGTTCATCGGAAACGGTGTTGTGGTTCACAACTGCGGTGAGCAGCCGCTTGAAGAGTACGAGGCGTGCAACTTAGGACATATCAACCTCTCGACGCTAGTCGCGCGCGACGCTCCGGACTGGCGCGACTGGTACGATGCGCACGCGGACGACTACACGACGCTAGAAGAAGCCGTAGATGCATTCCTCAAAGAAGCGGTGGATTGGGAAGAGTTCGACCGACGCATCGATACTGGCACGCGGTTCCTCGAAAACGTCGTTACGATGTCGGACTTCCCTATCGACGAAATCGAGGAGAAGGTCGCGGAGATGCGCAAAATTGGCTTGGGAA
>Ga0207714_1001191_pt1 | contig 17066 bp, 15 predicted proteins | sample PonA232FremontCA_2_FD_187270 | JGI IMG/M metagenome (GOLD analysis project Ga0207714, IMG submission 187270) | Marine sediment microbial community from Fremont, CA, USA - Pond A23 Sediment 2 (SPAdes) | ecosystem: Environmental > Aquatic > Marine > Unclassified | place: USA: Fremont, California...
CCCGCCTCGGCGGCGAGATCCCCGCCCTGCCGGCGCACGGCCGTGCGCATCGCCAGTGCGCCGTAAACGATGAGAAAGGTGCTGCCCGCCCAGACGGCGCCGGCGCGCAACAGCGGCGTCTCTGCCACGAGCGCGCCCAGGCCCGCGCCGCCCAGCGTGATCAGCGTGATATCCGAGAGCGCGCACACCGTCACGGCGACGCCCGTGTGCTCGCGCTTCAGCCCCTGGCGCAGAACGAACGCGTTCTGCGCCCCGATGGCGAGGATCAGGCCGATGCCGACGCTAAAGCCCTGGAGGAACGGCGCGGTCATGCCCGGCGTGTCCACGGGAACGGCAGTCGCAACGCAACAAAGACGGCGTGGCCATGCCGGTTCGCCGACAGGTCAACGCCCCGATCCCGTGGGACCGGGGCATTGGTCTGGTGCGCGTTGGCGCCGCAAGCGTGGTGACGCTCAGTCCACCAGCTCAGGCGTGCTGTCCTGCCCAGCGTCGTCGCCGGCGCCCGAGTCGCCGTCCGCCGCCGAGCCGGTCTTGGCGCCGCCGGACTTGCCCTTGCCGCCACCGGTCTCGTGGAAGGTGAACGCAGGCTTGTCCGTCTCCGGGTCGATGGTGACGTGGACCACGCCGCCCTTGGTGAGCTGGCCGAAGAGAAGTTCCTCCGCCAGCGGCTGCTTGATGTACTGCTGGATCACGCGGCCCAGCGGGCGAGCGCCGTAGAGTTCGTCGTAGCCGTGCTCGCCCAGCCAGCGGCGCGCGTCGTCGGACAGCTCGATGGTGACGTGGCGGTCGGCGAGCTGGGCCTCCAGCTCCATGACGAACTTGTCCACCACCTGGTCCACGATCTCGCGGTTCAGGTTGCGGAACGTGATCACCGAGTCCAGCCGGTTGCGGAACTCCGGCGTGAACAGGCGGTTGATCTCGTCCGAGCCGTCGCCGGAACTCGCCTCCTGGACGAAGCCCATGGCCGGTCGCGCCATGTCGGCCGCACCCGCGTTGGTGGTCATGATCAGGATCACGTTGCGGAAATCGACGTTCTTGCCGTTGTGATCCGTCATCTTGCCGTAGTCCATGACCTGCAACAGGACGTTGAACAGGTCCGGGTGCGCCTTCTCGATCTCGTCCAGCAACAGGACGCAGTGCGGATGCTGATCCACCGCGTCGGTGAGCAGGCCGCCCTGGTCGAAGCCGACGTAGCCCGGCGGGGCGCCGATCAGGCGACTGACCGAATGACGCTCCATGTACTCGGACATGTCGAAGCGGGTGAGCTGAATGCCCATCGACCGCGCGAGCTGGCGCGCCACCTCGGTCTTGCCCACGCCCGTGGGCCCGGCGAAAAGGTAGCTCCCGATCGGCTTTTCGGCATCGCGCAGCCCCGCGCGGGAGAGCTTGATCGCAGAGGACAGGGCCTCGATGGCCTCGTCCTGGCCGAAGACCATGGTCTTGAGGTCGCGCTCCAGGTTGGCCAGCGCCGCCTTGTCGTCCTTGGAGACCGACTTGGGCGGGATGCGCGCGATCTTGGCGACGATGCCCTCGACTTCCTTGACGCCGACGGTCTTTCGCCGTTTCGAGCCGGGCACCAGCATCTGCGCCGCGCCCACCTCGTCGATGACGTCGATCGCCTTGTCGGGGAGCTTGCGGTCGGAGATGTACTTCGCCGACAGCTCCACGGCCGACTTGATGGCGTCGTTGGTGAAGCGGATCTTGTGGTGCTTCTCGTAGTACGGCTTGAGGCCGCGCAGGATCTTCACCGTGTCGTCGATCGTGGGCTCGCTGACGTCGATTTTCTGGAACCGGCGCACCAGCGCCCGGTCCTTTTCGAAGTGGTTGCGATATTCCTTGTACGTGGTGGAGCCGATACAGCGCAGCGTGCCCTGCTGCAGCGCCGGCTTGAGCAGGTTCGACGCGTCCATAGCCCCGCCCGAGGTCGCGCCCGCGCCGATCACCGTGTGGATCTCGTCGATGAACAGGATGGCGTGGGGCATCTGCTCGAGTTCGTTGAGCACCGCCTTGACGCGCTCCTCGAAATCGCCGCGGTAGCGCGTCCCCGCGAGCAGGGCGCCCATGTCCAGGGCGAAGATCTGGGCGTCGGAAAGCACCTCGGGCACCTCGCCGACGACCACGCGGCGCGCCAGCCCCTCGGCGAGCGCCGTCTTGCCCACGCCGGGATCGCCCACGTAAAGCGGGTTGTTCTTGGTCCGCCGACAGAGAACCTGGATCGTCCGTTCGATTTCGTGGTCCCGGCCGATCAGCGGATCGATCTTGCCGTCTTCGGCTTTGCGGTTGAGATCGATGCAGTAGGCATCCAGCGCCTCGTGACCCTTGCGCACGACTTTCTCGCTTTGCGCGTCTTCGTCCGCGCCGTCAACGTTGCGGGTTTCGCCACGGCCGTGCACCTTGGCGATGCCGTGGCTGATGTAGTTGACCGCGTCGAGCCGGGTCATTTCCTGCTCTTGCAGGTAGTAGACCGCATGGCTCTCGCGCTCGGAGAACATGGCCACGAGCACGTTGGCGCCCGTGACCTCCTCGCGCCCGGACGACTGGACGTGGATCGCCGCGCGCTGGAGCACGCGCTGGAACCCGGCCGTCGGCTTCGCGTCCCCGGCCTGCGCCGTGATCAGGTTGCTCAGCTCGTTGTCGATGTAGTCGGTGAGATCGCTGCGCAACCGATCCAGGTCGATCCCGCAGGCGCGCAGCACCGCCACCGCGTCCGAATCCTCGATCAGCGCCAGCGTCAGATGCTCCAGAGTCGCGTACTCGTGACGACGCTCGTTGGCGTAGGCGAGGGCGCGATGAAGGGTCTGTTCCAGGTTCGCCGACAGCATGCGCGGCCTATTCCTTCTCCAGCGTGCACTGTAAAGGGTGCTCGTGCTTGCGGGCGTAATCAATCACCTGCGTCACTTTGGTCTCCGCGACCTCGTAGGTGTAGACGCCGCAAACGCCGACCCCGCGCTGATGGACGTGCAGCATGATCTGGGTCGCCTCCTCCCGAGACTTGCCGAAAAAGCTTTCCAGAACATGAACGACGAACTCCATCGGCGTGTAGTCGTCGTTGAGCATGAGCACCTTGTACATCGACGGCTTTTTCGTTTTCGCGCGGGGCTTGACCACCACGCCGGTCCCGGGGTCGCCGTCCCTGTCCTGTGACCGGGTTGCAAGCTCGTCCATCGGTCCGCTCCGATCGGCCCATCGCGCACCGGCCGCTTTCGCTGCGAAGCCGGCGCGCACCGGGCGGGTCTCTTGCGGAATCCTCTCGATCTGCCGCAGCCGAGGCAAGGATAGGCTGGTACCGTGGCAAAAATCTAGCATCACCGCCCCGAGGCATCCCAGCCGTGGCCTTTCGGCATGAGTCATGTGTGCGCCGGGGCTGGGAAAAGCAACAGGCCGCCGCCATTCCCGCCCACGCGGGCAGAACGCCCGTCGGCCGCCCCATGCGGCATTGTACGCGCGACACGGCACCGGTCATGGGTCACCTTGGCACGAAAGACGGTGACCGCAGTATGGGTGCGGCCGTGGGAAGCCTTGATGTGGTCGGCGAAGGAGGGGCCGAGTGGCGGCATTCGCGATCCGGCCAAGCACAGCAGCGGACCGGCAGGCGATCCTGGCCCTCTATGTCGCCACGTTCCCGAAGGAGGATCTGTCGCGGCTCGTGGCGGGGCTGCTCTGGACCCCTGGCGTGGTCTCGCTGGTGGGCGTCCATGACCACCGCCTCGCCGGGCATATCGCCTTCACGCCGTGCCGCGCGTCTGGCGGCGGCGGGCCGGTGGCGCTGCTGGGCCCGTTGGCGGTCGCGCCGCGATGGCAGGGCCGCGGCCTGGGGAGCGCCCTGGTTCGGGCCGGCCTGGCGCGTCTGGCCGAGGCGGGCGCACGCGCCGTGTTCGTGCTGGGCGACCCCGATTTCTACGGCCGTTTTGGGTTTTCGCCGGCAACGGCGGTCGTCCCGCCCTATCCCCTGCCCGCCGTGTATCGGGACGGATGGCAGTGCCGGATGCTCGGCGATGGGCCACGGCCGCGCGGAACCCTCGCGGTTCCTCCGCCGTGGCGGGATCCGGCGCTCTGGGCGCCGTAGCCGGCGCACCGGCACGGCTGCGGCGCGCCGCCCGGCATGCAAAAGGCCCCGTTCCCGGTGTCCGGGAAACGCGGGCCTTTGTTGCGGGTTCAGGGACGCGACACGCGGTGCTTACGCCGCGGTCTTGTCCGTAACCGCGCGGTCCATCGCATTCGTGGCCTGAGTCTGCAGCGGCTGCAGCACGTCGTTGACCATCTTGAACGCCATGTCGGTCATCTTGGCGCCCTGGCTGAGCATGCCGTCCATGCTCTCGCGCGCGACCTGGGTCTGCAGGTCGAAGAGTTCGCGCACGCTGTTCACTTCGAACACCTTGCGCGTGACCTCGACGTGCTGGTCGAGCTGCGCCTTGGAGAAGTCGACAAACTCGCGGTTGAGACTTTCAACGCCCTCGACCATGTTGGTGCTCGCGGCGACCACGGCGTCAACCTGGGACTTGCTGAAGTTGGTGGTGTCCGTGGCGTTGGTGAGCAGGCTGCTGGAGGCTTGTGCGATCTGGCTGCGCGCGACGTCCGTCGCCGTGTCCACGTTCTGCACGAGCATGTCGTGGCTCGCCTTCATGGTCTCGGCGACCTGCTCGGTGTTGGTCTTCACCAGGGTCTGCAGGGACGGCGCGACCACCGGGGTCTCGGTCTGGTTCTGCTGGCTCGCCATGAGATCGGTCTCCTTGTCTTGCTGTTCCGGCGTCATGCTGCGCTGCACAACTACCGGTAAGATAATGATGCCAGCGCCTTTGTCAAGATTTATTGTGCAGCGCAGCATACTCGCGGCCGGCCGCTGCGGCTGCCGGGTAACCGTCCGGTAATCCAGACCCTGGTATAATTGGTGGCATGAACCGGCGCGGGGCCGGTCACGGGGAACGCCGGGGCTTCAAACCGCACGTCAGGAAAACGGCTTAACCCCCTAGAAACGCCCGCAAGATTATTCTAGACCGCGCGCCGGGCGGCGCGTAGACTACCACCACGTCGTGGCGCACCATCGGGGGGATCCGCCGTGCTCGCCATCCGCCGCCTCACGCCGAATCGGGCCGGCCGCCGGGACGCCGTGCGTCCGTTGCAGGCACGTCTCGCCGGCCTTGTGCTTGCCGTGCTGACCCTGCTTGCCGGGAGCATGGCCGGCGCGCAGCACGCCCATGCGCGCTACGCCTCGTATGTCATGGATCTGGACACGGGCCGGGTGCTGCACGCGGTGAACGCGAACACGCGCAATTACCCCGCCTCCTTGACCAAGATGATGACGCTCTACATGACCTTCGACGCGCTGGAGGCGGGGCGTCTGGACCTGCGCGAGCGGCTTTCGGTGTCCCGGCGGGCGGCGGGCATGACGCCGTCCAAGCTGGGCCTGGACGCGGGCAGCACGATCACCGTGGAAAACGCCATCCTCGCCCTGGTCACGAAGTCGGCCAACGACGCGGCTGTGGTGCTCGCCGAGGCCATGGGTGGGACGGAATACCAGTTCGCCCTGGACATGACGCGCAAGGCGCGCGAGCTGGGCATGAGCCGGACCACATTCCGCAACGCCTCGGGGCTGCCCAATCGCGGGCAACTCTCCACGGCGCGCGACATGGCCAAGCTGGGCAGGGCGCTGATCGAGGATTTTCCCGAATACTACGACTACTTCGACACCCAGCGCTTCACCTATCAGGGCGAGACCTACGGCAACCACAACAATCTTCTGGACAGCTACCGCGGCACCGACGGCATCAAGACCGGCTACATCCGGGCCTCCGGCTTCAATCTGGTGGCCTCGGTGAAACGGCACGGCCACCGTCTGATCGGGGTGGTCTTTGGCGGCCGCTCGGCGCAATCGCGCGACCGCCACATGGTCAAGCTCCTCAACAAGGGGTTCCGCCGGCTGGAGCGCCTGGAAACCATCGAGGTCGTGGGGCCGCCCGAGGCCAAGCCCGTGCGCGCGATCCGGCGCCAGGTTGCGCGTATCCACGGCGACGATCGCGTGGTCGCCATGGGTGACGCCGATCCCCGCCAGCACACCGACGACGGCCTGACCGGCGAGCGCACCGTGGCCGGCATGCCCGTGCCACCCGCCACGCACCGGCCCGCCGCAATTCGCGCCGCGGCGCGCGAACTCGCCCGCGCCGACGGCGAATACGCCATCCAGGTGGGCGCCTACAGCCGCGCCAGCCGGGCACACGACGCCGCCGTCAAGGCGCTGAACCGGGTGCCGCGCCTGCTGCGCACGAGCCGGCTCGCGGTCACCCGATTCCGCCACGAAGCAGATGCGATCTATCGCGCCCGTCTCAGCGGCCTGTCCAAGGCGCGCGCGCAGCAGGCGTGCCGGCTGCTCGAATCGAAGCAGCACGATTGCCTGGTGATCCGGCCGCGCGGCGGGGTCGAGGTGGCGTTCAACGAAAAGTGACCGCGCACGGGCCGGCGGACCGTCGTCGCGCGGCCTCTGCGGGCGGCCATCTGGCGCACAGGGTAGCCTACTGCGCCGCCACGCCCAGCGTGCGCGCGCGCTCGCGCGCTGACGCGGCGGAGGCGTCCGGATCGGGCGTCTGCACCAGACGGCTCGGCCACGCCCCATCCATCGCCGGTGCCGAGGGGCGCACCGCCGGCGTCTCGCCGTAGGCCGCGATCGCGTCGATGCGCCGGCGCACCCGCCAGGGCGCGTCCAGGGACAAGGGATGTCCGGCCGTGGCCTCACGCCGCCATCCCGCGATCGCCCGGCGCACCGCGGGCTTGTGCCGGCATTGCCAGACACGCAGGTCCCAGGCGTGCCGGCTGGCATGGTTCCGGCTCAGGGGCAGGAAGCTCCACGCCGGCACGCACCGTCCCGCCGAATCCTGGACCGTAACCGCGCCCGGCGCATAGGCAGGGCCCTCGAAATGCGCCACCCAGATCGCCAGCCGGCGCGTCATCCCGTCGACGAAAATCCCCGCGACACGGCCGCCGGGCTCGGGGACCAGCACGGGATAATAGCCATTCCGGGCGCACCGCCGCCGGTGGTGCAGGAGAACGCCGGGCGTTACGGCAAGATCGCGCACGGCGCGGCCGAGCAGATCGGCGCGGACCTCGTCGTCCATGAGCGTGCCGTAGAAGAAGAACAGCATCCCGACACCCTCCCTGACCCTGACGGCAGACCACACCCGGCACCGGGCACCATCGGGAAGGTCACATAACCGTCGTCCCCCTGCGGTGCAAGCGGTGCGGGTAGCGCCAGCTCAGGCTCAGGCTAAGGCTCAGGCGAAGGCGTCGGGCACGGCCACGCCGCTGGCGTGCAGTTCGTCGCGCAGCAGGGTCTTCAGGCGTTCCAGCCCGGCCGGGTCGCGCGCCTCGCAGCGCGCCACCAGCACGTCCTGGGTGTTGGATGCGCGCAGCAGCCACCAGCCGTCTTCTGTGTTCACCCGCACGCCGTCGATGCCCACCACATCGGCACCGCGTTCGGCAAGGCGCGCGCGCACCTCGTCGATCACGGCGAACTTGCGCTCGGCAGGGCAGTCGAAACGGATCTCCGGGGTGTTCACGACCGCCGGCAGGGACGCCCGGAAATCGGCCAGGCTGCCGCCACGCCGCGCCAGCGCGTTGAGCACGCGCAGCGCGGCGTAAAGCGCGTCGTCGAAGCCGTACCAGGTATCGGCGAAAAACAGGTGGGCGCTCATCTCGCCGGCCAGGGGCGCCCCGGTCTCGGCCATCTTCGCCTTGATCAGGGAGTGCCCCGTCTTCCACATCACCGGCTCGCCGCCCAGCTCGGCAATCCGGTCGAACAGGATCGCACTCGCCTTGACGTCCGCGATCACGCGCGCGCCCGGCCGCTCGGCGAGCACCGGCTCGGCGAGCAGGGCAAGGATCTGATCGCCCCAGAGGATCTCACCCTCGGCGTCGACCAGGCCGATCCGGTCGCCGTCGCCGTCGAAGGCGAAGCCCAGGTCGGCACGGCGCTCGCGCACCGCGGTGCGGAGCTGTTCCAGGTTCGCGGGCACCGTGGGATCGGGATGGTGCGCGGGGAAGGTGCCGTCGACAACACCGTTGAGCACGTCGTGGCTCCCCGGCAGCTCCGCCGCCACCTCGGGCAGGACGTCGCCCACGGCGCCGTTGCCCGGATCCCAGATCACGCGCAGCGGGCGCATGGGCGCCTTGTCCTGCAGGATGCGCCGGGCGTAGGCGGTGCGCACGACATGCTCGCGGTACGCCCCTGCGCCCTCGGCGAACGCGCCCTCGGCCGCGATGCGCCCCAGCCGCTGGATGTCGTCGCCGAAGAAGGCGCGCGTGCCCAGCATCATCTTGAAGCCGTTGTAGTCGGGCGGATTGTGCGAGCCCGTGACCTGGATGCCGCCGTCGGTTTCCAGGTGGTGCACGGCGAAGTACAGCATGGGCGTCGGCCCGCGCCCGATCCAGGCGACATCCACCCCTGCCCGCGCCAAGCCGTCGGCCAGCGACTCCGCGAGTTCCGGCGAGGACAGCCGGCCGTCATAGCCCAGGGCCACGCGGCTGCCACCGTTCCCGCGCACCACCGTCCCGAACGCCCGGCCCAGCGCCGCCGCGTCCGCTAGGGTCAGGGTCTCGCCCACGACGCCGCGGACGTCATAGGCACGCAGGATGCTGGGATCGAAGCGATGCGCCGTCATCGCGCCGCCTCCGCGACGTGGGAGCCCGCCCCGGCGTCCGGCTTGTCCGCGCCCACCGCGCGCCCGACGCTGTCGTAGCGGAAGCCGTACGCGGCCATCTCCGCCGGATCGTAGATGTTGCGCAGGTCCACCACCACGGGGGCGTTCAGGATGCCTTTCATGCGCGCCAGATCCAGGTTCCGGAACTGGTTCCACTCGGTCAGGATCGCCACGGCGTCGGCACCGGTCATGGCGTCGTAGGCATCCGCCGCCCAGTCGACGTCCCGGAGGTGCTTCGCCGCCTCGGTCATGCCCTCGGGATCGAAGGCGCGGATCCGTGCGCCCGCCTGCTGCAGCGCCGGAATGATGGAAAGGCTGGGCGACTCGCGCATGTCGTCGGTGTTGGGCTTGAAGGTCACGCCCAGCACGGCGATCGTCTTGCCCGTCACGCTGCCGCCGCACTGCCGGACGATCTTGTCCGCCATGGCGCGCTTGCGCGTGTCGTTGACGGAGACAACCGTCTCCACGATGCGCATGGGCGACTGCGCCTCCTCCGCCGTGCGGACCAGGGCCAGGGTGTCCTTGGGAAAGCACGAGCCGCCGTAGCCCGGCCCCGGGTGGAGGAACTTGCGGCCGATGCGGCCGTCCAGACCCATGCCGCGCGCGACGTCGTGGACGTCCGCGCCGACGCGCTCGCACAGATCGGCGATCTCGTTGATGAACGTGATCTTCGTCGCCAGGAAGGCGTTGGCCGCGTACTTGGAAAGCTCGGCCGTCTCCAGCGTGGTGAAGATCACCGGCGTCTCGATCAGGTAGAGCGGACGGTAGAGGGCGTGCAGCACCTCGCGCGCCGTTTCCGTTTCGGCGCCGATGATGACCCGGTCGGGACGCATGAAGTCGGCGATCGCCGAGCCCTCGCGCAGGAATTCCGGGTTGGAGGCCACGTGAAGCGTGGTATCCGGCGCCGCCTCGCGTGCGATACGCGCCACCTCCCGTCCCGTGCCCACGGGCACCGTGGACTTGGTGACGATGACCGTCCCGTCGCCGGCTGCGCGGGCGACCTCACGCGCCGCCTGGTGAACGTAGGTCAGGTCGGCGTGACCGTCGCCGCGCCGGGTGGGCGTGCCCACGGCGATGAACACCGCATCCGCGCCGCGCACGGCCTCGGCGAGATCGTCGGTGAAGCTCAGTCGTCCCGCCTCGACGTTGCGCCCGACGAGATCCGCCAGCCCCGGCTCAAAGATGGGGATCTCACCGTCCTTCAGGCGCGTGATCTTGTCGCCGTCGCGGTCGACGCAGACCACGTGCGTGCCGAACTCGCTGAAACAGGCGCCGGAGACGAGCCCCACGTAGCCCGTCCCGATCATGGCGATTTTCATTGTCGGTGCTCCGTCCCCCGCAGCGATTGCAATCGCCCGGCCTCATGGTTCGACAGGCTCACCAAGAGGCCGTTTTGCCGGAATCCGCCTCATCCCGAGCCCCGTCGAAGGATGCGGCGCCTATCCGGCAGGGCGCCTCACGACGCCCGCCGTGCGGCGTAGGTCTGCAGCAGCGCGCGCGTGGCATCCGCCGTCTCGGGATGCTCCAGCGCGAAGGCCAGGATCGCCTCGACATAGCCGGCCTTGTTGCCGCAGTCGAAGCGCCGGCCGTCGAAGCGCAGCCCGTGCAGCGGCACATCACCGATGGTCGCCGCAATCGCGTCGGTAAGCTGAATCTCGTCGCCGCGGCCGGGCGCCTGCCGGTCGAGCTGGCGCATCACCGCCGGGTCCAGGACATAGCGCCCGATGATGGAGAGCGTGGACGGCGCGTGCTCGGGGTCCGGCTTTTCGACCATGCCCTTGGCTGCGGCGAGCCGGCCGTCGTCCGAGGTCACATCGAGCACGCCGTACCGGTTGGTGTGCTCGCGCGGCACGTCCACGGCCGCGACGACATTTCCGCCTACGCGCTCATACGCCTCGATGAGCTGGCCCAGGCAGGGCCGCGGGGCCTGGATCAGGTCGTCCGGGAGAATGACACCGAAGGGCTCGTCCCCCACCGCATGGCGCGCGCACCACACGGCGTGGCCCAGCCCGCGCGGCGTGTGCTGGCGGGTGAAGGTGACGTTGCCGTCGGTCAGCGTGGAGTTCCGCACGCTCTCCAGTTCCGCCTTCCGGCCACGGCCTTCCAGCGTCGCCTCCAGGGCGGGCGCGCGGTCGAAATGATCCTCGATGGACGCCTTGCCGCGGGCGGTGACGAAGATGAACTCCTCGATACCGGCCTCGCGCGCCTCATCGACGGCGTACTCGATGACCGGCCGGTCGACGATGGGCAGCATCTCCTTGGGAATGGCCTTGACCGCAGGCAACACCCGGGTCCCCAGCCCCGCCACGGGCAGGATGGCCTTGCGCACGCGCGTCGTCGTCACGGCGGCCTCGCTCGATGGTCGACAGAATGATGCTGCCTCTTGCCACACTGCCACGAACGAGACAAGCGCCCCCCGGGTTACACCCTCGGGTGCACGCCGAAGGGGCGGATTGCGGCCAAAGCGCCGGCCCGATCACTCGCCCAGCAAAACCCGCCGCGCGGCGTTGAGCTTCATGGCAAAGTAGTCCGACCCGCCATGATCGGGATGGACCTGTTTCATCAGGCGGCGATACGCCGCGCGGATCGTATCCGCGTCGGCGTCCGGGCCGACGCCCAGCACCGCACGCGCTTCGCCCGGGGACATGGCATCCGACGCGCGCGCGCCCTCAGCCGAGCCCTGCCCCGCGCCGGCATCGCCGGTGCCCCCGGCATCTGCGCGCGTGCGCCAGCCGGCCCCGTGAAACCGGTCCAGATAGGATTCAAGCACCTGCCGCGATTGGTCATCGCCGGCCGCTCGGATCTCGGCCCAAAGCGCGCGGCAGGCCTCGAGTGAGAGATCCTCCAGCCGTTCGCCGGCGAATTGGCCGGCGCGCACCTCGCCCGTCATCACCCCGGTCTCGTGAACCAGGGTCATGCGCAGGAAATCCGTCTCCACCGTGCTGCTGCGCTGGTCGCCCGCCGTCCCCGGGCCGCCGCCGGCACCGCGGGCCTGCCGGATCAGCCGCAGAATCTCGCGCCAGCGCCCGGCGAGGGCGGCAAGGGCGGGCAAAACCAGCCAGGCGAACTGGTACCGGCCGATCCACAGCAGGACCACGCCGAACACCAGGGCGGCGCCGGCAACACCCCACAACAGCCCGCGGCCGACCCGCCGCGGGTCGACCTCGGTGAACCACTTGATCAGGAGAAGCGCCCCGACCAGAAGCCCGATACCAAGCACGAAGTAGGCGATCACGGCCCGCGGCCTCCGGGCCTCACGAAAGCTGCCGGGTGAGCTTCTTGATCTCACCGCCGCGCGCATCCGCGAGTTCGCCCAGCGCCGCACGTCCGCCGGCGGCGTAAACGGCCACGGCCGCGAGCAGGTCGCGGAGCTGCCTGGGGCTGTTCGCGTCGAAGCGGCAGCACGCCCCGCCCGTCAGCCGGGCGATGTCGGTGAAAACCTTGCGCGCACGTTCGTCGCCGCCTTCGTGGAACATGAAGGCGGGCACGCCCAGCAGGCCGAGCTGCCCCGCGAGCTCGCCCAGGTAATCCGGGTCCTCCTCCATGCAGTCGCCCACGAAGACCAGCGCGTTCACCCGGCCCCGACGCGCCTCGTCGCGCGCGTGGCTCAGCACCTTGGCGATCTGGGTCCGCCCGGCACGGCAGGTCACCGCCGTCATCCGCCCCAGGAGGCTGCGCGCGTCGGCGCACCACGGGCTGGCGTCGAACTCGCCAAAGCCCCGGTAATACGCAAGCTGCACCTCCAGCCCGCCCAGGCGCTCGGTCTCGGCGAACATGCTCGCCTGGATGTCGCTGGCGCGGTCCCAGGTGGGCTCGCGGCTGGCGGTGGCGTCCATGGCGAAAACCAGCCGGCCCACGTCCTGCGGCCGGCGAACCTGCGGCGTGGCCGCCACCTGCTTCAGGAAGGTGTCGACGTCACTGGTCTGCGTCTCGCGTCGGGCGGGCGGTCGGGATTTGCGTGCCATGGGCGTCTCCGGATGCGCGGCCGGCCCCTACTGACCCTGGCCCGCCGCGGCCGGCGCGTCGAGATCGACGGCGTACTGGAGCAGGAAATCCCGCGGAATTTCCTCGAGGGCAAGGGCGCTGGTCGCGCGCGCGAAAACCGGCGGCGCCTTGCCCGCCCGTGCGGCCTCCAGCCAGCGCCCGGCGCACAGGCACCAGCGATCGCCCGGCTTGAGCCCGGGAAAGCCGAGTTCGGGCCGGGGCGTGCTGAGGTCGTTTCCCTGCCCGGCCGTGTAGCTCAGGAAGGCTTCGGTCACCAGGGCGCAAACGGCGTGATTGCCGCCGTCGTAGGGATCCGCGCTGCAGCAGCCGTCGCGCTTGAACCCCGTCATGGGATCCGTGGAACAGGGGGCGATCCGATCCCCGAAGACGTTGCGCGTTTCCTCCATGCCCTCACCTCATCCAAATGCGTGCGCCGCAAGACACGTTTGTCAGGTTGCACGCGCGCTCGCGGTTTCAAGAGGGCCCCGTTACAGCGAACGGCCCCGTGCGGATGCGGCCACGTGCCGGGGCGCGGCCGAGCGACGCGGTCGCGTTTCGAAATTAAAAAATGCGGAGACCTGAGCGGCATAGCTGTCGCTTTGGCGCAGAAAAGCGACGCATTAGCGTCGTCCTGCACGGCGAACGCTACCACTGTCCTGGTTATGCATACCTGATCTTGTGTATAGCGCAATCACGTTTTGGGTAGATTTCGCCGACGTTTTGTGAAATGTTGGCGGATACGGTCATCGGGGCCGGGAAACGGAGATTTGGCCATGGCGAACGTTCTGATCGTCGAAGATACGGAAGGCGTGCGGCAGACCCTGGAAATCATGCTGGAGAACTCCGGGCACACGCTCGAGGTCGCGGAGAACGGGAAAGCCGCGCTGCAACGCCTCGAGCGCGGGCGCTACGACATCGTCATCACCGACATCATCATGCCCGAGGTCGACGGCAACGACGTCATCCTCGCCATCCGGAAGATGGACCGGCCGCCCAAGGTCATCGCCATCTCCGGCGGCGGCATGAAGGTGGACAAGGACGAAGCCCTGATGCTCGCGCGCAGCCAGGCGGACACCGTGCTGAAGAAGCCGTTCACCCACCGCGAGCTTCAGGACGCCGTCGCACGGACCCTCAACGGGGCGCAAAGCGCGGCCTAATTCCCGATCCGCTGGATCATCACGATCGGCGCAGGGTGTCCGCGCCGCCTCATCCCGTCGGCCGGGCCGGGTCGGACGGACACGGTGTTGTGATTGTCACAGCGCCGGCACGTTGATTGCGTGCTCCCTCGCCGAACCTGCCAATTGAACAAGGTCGCGGAATCATGTCGGTGTGGCGAAACCGAACCATCGGTCAACGCATTCTCGCCATCGTGGCACTGCTCGGTGCGGCGATCGTTGTCGTCGCCGGGATTTCGATCGTCCGGTTCGCGCAAATCGGGCAGGAGATGACCGAAATTACCGAGCAGGATTTGCCGATCACCCACGACCTGCGCCTGGCGACCGAGCATCAATTGCTCCAGGCGGTCAACATGGAGCGCGCCCTGCGCGTGCGCGGCATCGGCGCTGACACGGCGGACGCCGAGACCACCTTCCGCGAGGCGCGCGACCAGTTCGAAACCTATTCGGCAAAAGTGGACGAGGAGATCGCGCACGCGCGCGAGCTGGTCGACACCGCACTCGCCGACAGCCAGAAGGGCGTCGCGCGCGACGAGCTCAAGACGGTCAAGGACAAGCTCTCGCGCATCGCCACGCAGCACACGGTCTACAACGAGCAGGCACGCCAGCTCCTGGACAAGGCCGAATCCGGCGCCGACGCCGCGGCCCTCGCGGACCAGGCGGCGAAACTCGCGACCATTCAGGACAACCTGGACGGCAAACTCACCGACCTGTTCGACGCGATCAGCGACGCCACGGCCGAGTCCACCCGGCTGGCCGTCGCCCACGAGCGCCAGGCGGTCCGGGTGGTCAGCGTGACCGCGGTGCTCGCGCTCGCCGTGGGTGTCGCGCTGGGCCTGCTCATCGCGCGCACGATCACCCGGCCGTTGAACCGCCTGACCGACGGGATGACGCGGCTGGCCAAGGGTGAGCTGGAGACGGAAATCCCCCAGGCACCGTTCAATGACGAGGTCGCGCGCATGGGCGCGGCCATGGGCACGTTCCGCGACAACCTGAAAAAGCAGCGCGAGCTTGAGGAACGCGAGGCGGAGGCCCAGCGCGCCCGCGAGCGCCGTCAGGACGCGCGCAACCAGGTGATCGACATCTTCGGCGCAAGCATCGGCGGCGTCATGGACACCGTGACCAACGCCACGCGCGGCATGACCGAGCGCGCGCAGAAACTCCTCGGCGTGGCGCAGCAGACCGAGGACGTCACCCAGGCCGTGGGCCGGGAGAGCGACGACACCTCCAGCAATGCGCAGGAGCTGCGCGCGGCCGTGGAGGAGATGGTGAACTCCGTCCAGGAGATTAACCGGCAGGTCGCGCAGTCCGACGAAACGGCCGAGACCGCGCGCCAGAAGGCCAACGACTCGGCCGAGCGGGTAACCAAGCTGCGCGAGGCGGCCGAATCCATCGACAGTGCGGTAACCCTGATCCAGGACATCTCGGAGAAGACCAACCTGCTCGCGCTGAACGCGACCATCGAGGCCGCGCGCGCCGGCGAAGCGGGCAAGGGCTTCGCCGTGGTGGCGAACGAGGTCAAGTCGCTGGCGAACCAGACAGCCAAGGCGACCGAGGACATCAGCGGCCAGATCCGCGAGATCCAGTCGGCCACGAGGGAGACGGCCGACGCGATGGGCGAGATCACCGAGAGCATCGGCCACGTCCGCGAATACACCAGCGGGATCGCCTCGGCGATCAACGAGCAGGAGTCCACCACGCGCGAGATGGCCGAGAACATCACCCGGGTGGCGGACAGCGCCTCATCCATCGCCGAGCGCGTGCGCGGGCTCCAGGAACAGACCAGCGACGCCAGCCAGAGCGCCAGCGCGGTACAGGACACGGCCAAGGACCTGTCCGAGGACGCCGACGTGCTCAGCCGCGAGGTCCAGACCTTCCTCACCTCCGTCCAGGGCAGCGACGACCAGGCCGAGCGCCTGGAGGCGGCGAGCTTCCGCACGGAAGCCACGGTTGTGCGCGACAACCGCGAGATGCGCACGCGCACGCTGCACATCGCGCCGTCCTACGTGACCGTGCACGACCACGTCCCGGGCGACGTCGGCGAGCGCGTGACGCTGAAGATCGACGGCTTCCGCCAGGGCATGGACGCGCGCGTGGCGCGCAAGGACCGCGACGGCACCACGCTCCAGCTCCCCATGTCGCAGGACCACATCGACTGGGTGTACGGCGAGATGCGCCGCCTCATGGCGCGCAGCGCGGCGGCCTGATCCCGGGCGGCGCGACGGACGCGACGGCTGCACGCCTTGACGCCGGCGTGTCGCATCCGGAATTCCTGGGGCGGGGACTCACCCGGTCGGAAGGCGCGCATGGCCGAGCAACGGAGCACGGCACGTCAGGGCACACCGGCCCGCGACAGCGTCGCCGGCACGCTGGGCCAGCTCAAGGCGGCGGCCGAGGCACCGCGGGTGTCGCTGGGCACCCTGGTGGACGAGCTGGGCCAGCGCACCTACGGCCCGCTGCTGTTCAGCATCGGCGTGATCGCGATCTCGCCCCTGGGCGCGATCCCGGGGGCGTCGGTGATCCTGGCCACCCTGATCATCCTCATGGCGGTCCAGATGAGCCTGCGCGCGCACCGGCCGTGGCTGCCCGAACGGCTGCGCCGGGTCGCGGTGGACGGCGCGCGCAGCCGGCGCGCCATCGCCGCGATGGAGCCGCGCCTGCGCTGGCTCGACCGGGTGGCGCGGCCGCGCTGGCCCTGGCTACTGACCAAGCCGGCGCTGCACGTGGTGGTGCTGGGGCTGTGCGCGCTCGCCGTGCTGATGTATCCGCTGGCCCTGGTGCCCTTCGGCGTGATGCCCGTGGCCGCCGCCATCACCGTGATCGGCCTGGGCTTGCTCTGCGCCGACGGCCTCGTCATCGCCGCCGCGCTCGCCGTGACCCTGGCGGCCACCGTCGCCGTGCCCGTGGTGTCGGTCGCGGCGGTGTAGGGGGTGCAAGCGGCGTAGGGCGGCACTGCGCCGGAAAGCGCGTTCCACCGTCGGCATGGCGCCGAGGGCACGCAAATCCCAAAGGAGGAGACAGGCTGCGCGCATTGCGGGTCGAAGCCCGGCTTTCCTGTTCCTGCGCCGCCATCCCGGCTTATCGGCGACAGGCCAAAACCGACGCGGCCCCATCGGTTGCCCCGAATCCGCCTCGGTGTCACCTTGATGATGCGGTGACGGCGCAACGGGACGACGGGGCAACGCGACCGTCGCCGCCGACGGAGAAACGGAGAGCGCCA
>Ga0207714_1001192_pt1 | contig 17047 bp, 13 predicted proteins | sample PonA232FremontCA_2_FD_187270 | JGI IMG/M metagenome (GOLD analysis project Ga0207714, IMG submission 187270) | Marine sediment microbial community from Fremont, CA, USA - Pond A23 Sediment 2 (SPAdes) | ecosystem: Environmental > Aquatic > Marine > Unclassified | place: USA: Fremont, California...
GCCGGGGATGGCGGCCTACGACCGCTTCAAGGCGCTGTTCGAGGACTACAGCCGCCGCGCGGGCAAGGAGCAGTACCTGATCCCGTACTTCATCGCCGCGCACCCCGGGACCACCGAAGCGGACATGGTGGCGCTGGCGCTGTGGCTCAAGCGCAACGGCTTCCGGCCCAACCAGGTCCAGGCCTTCCTGCCCACCCCCATGGCCCTGGCCACTGCCATGTACCACACCGGCCGTAACCCCCTGAGGCCCATCGGCAGCGACGGCGGCGAGCCGGTGACCACCGCCAAGGGGCTGCGCAGGCGGCGGCTGCACAAGGCCTTCCTGCGCTACCACGACCCGGAGAACTGGCCGCTGCTCCGCCGGGCGCTGCGGGAGATGGGGCGCGAGGACCTCATCGGCAGCAGCAAGCGCCACCTGGTCCCTGCCCACCAGCCGCCGGGCACCGGTGACGCCGGCGAGGGGCGCCGCCGGGACCCCCGGGCCGGCGGCGAGGGCGGCGGGGGCCGCGGCCAGGCCAGCGGCCGCCCCCCGCCGCGGCGGGCCAAGGGCGCCGGCAAGCCGGCCGGCGGCAAGGCCAAGCGCTCGGCCAAGCGGGGCGACCGCCGCCGCGGGCGGGCCACCTGAGCCGCAGCCCGGGCGCCCCGTCGCCCCCGGCGCGGCTGCCTACGTGGCGATCAGCTACCCGCCCTCGCCGAGCCTCGGCGGGCCCCGTGGAGGTCCTCGAGGACGAGGTAGAGGCAGGGGACGATGAACACGATCAGCGCCGTGGCGAAGAGGATGCCGAAGCCCAGGGAGACCGCCATGGGGATCAGGTAGACCGCCTGCCGCGAGGTCTCCAGGGTGATCGGTGCCAGCCCCCCGGCGGTGGTCAGGGTCGTCAGCAGGATGGGCCGGAAGCGCCGGACGCCGGCGGCCTCGATGGCGGCCTGGGCTGCCGAGCCGGACCGGTTGCGGTTGGCGTACGTGACCATGATCAGGGCATCGTTGACCATCACCCCGGAGAGGGCCACCGCCCCCATGAGGCTGATCAGCGACAGGTCGAGGCCGAGCAGGATGTGGCCAATCACCGCCCCGGCGAAGCCGAAGGGGATCGCGCCCAGGACGAGGAGGGGCTGGCTGTAGCTGGAGAAGGCCACGGCCAGCAGCCCGTAGATGGCCACGAGCGCCAGCACGAAGCCGCCCATCAGGACCTGGCTGAACTCCTGCATCCGGGCCTGGCTGCCGCGGAAGGTCCAGGTGAGCCCCGGATAGTCCGCGCGCAGGTCAGGCAGGACCTCCTGGCGCAGGCCGTCCAGGACCTGGCCGGTACGGTCCTTGGGCTCCACGTCCATCCCCACCGTGATCACGCGCCGGCCGTCCCGGCGGTCGATGCTGGTGAGGGCCTGGTCCCGCTCGATGCGGGCCACCTCGGCCAGGGGCACCTCGGCGCCGTCCGGGGCCCGGATGATGAGGTCCTCCAGGTGCTCGAGCCCCGTGCGCTCCGCCAGGGGGCGCTTGACCCGCACCTCGACCTCGTTGGTGCCGCGCATCTGGCGGAAGGCGACCGCCCCGTAGAAGGCGTCCCGCACCTGCCGGCCCACCGCCTCGGGCGTCAGCCCCAGGGCCCGGCCCTGATCGCGCAGGGAGATATCCAGCCGCTCCTTGCCCGCCTGGTAGCTGTCGTCGACGTCCCGCGTGGCGGCGAACGCCTCGGCCCGCTCGAGGAGCGCCTCGCTGGCCTGCTCCAGGGTCCCGATGTCGTCGTGGCTGAGATCGACGCTGATGTCGTCGCGCCAGCTGCCCGGCCCCCGCTCGGCCTCGAAGGTGATCCGGTCCACGCCCTCGATATCCCCGATGGAGCCGCGCCACAGCTCGATGACCTCCCGCGCGGTGATCGCCCGCTCGGCCGGCGAGCGCATGACGATCTCCACGTCGATGAAGTGCTGCCCGCGGACGTTGGACTTGATCCCCTCCGCCACCTCGCCGAGGTCGTTGGCCTCGTACATGCGCTGCGTGGCCTCGGTGATCCGCTCGGCGACCCGCGCGGCCTGCCGGTGGGTGGTGCCCGTGGGCAGGGAGACGCCGGCCTCGATCTCGTCGGCGGCCACCTCCGGCATCATGATCATGCCCATGTGGTCGCTGTAGGCGTAGCTGCCCACCACCACCAGGAGGGTCGCCGCGCCGGCGAGGGTGAGGTAGCGGCCCGCCATGGCGGCGCGCAGGGCCGGCCGGTAGGCCCGCTCCACGAGCCGCTCGAAGCCCGCCGCGAAGCGCCGCTGGCCGCGATGGAGCCAGCTGCCCGTGCGGGTCGTGCCGCCGCCCCGGCTGTGCCCCAGGTGGGCGGGCAGGATCAGCAGCGCCTCGAGCAGCGAGATGGCGAGGACCGTGATGACCACCACCGGCAGCGGCCACCAGAAGTTGCCGATCTCCCCGGGGACCAGCAGCAGCGGCAGGAAGGCGATGATGTTGGTCAGCACGGCGAAGGTCACCGGCGCGGCGATGTCCCGGGCGCCCCGAACGGCCGCCTCGAGGCGGCTGCCGCCGCGCTGGCGGTGCTCGTAGATGTTCTCGCCGACGACGATGGCGTCGTCGACCACGATCCCCAGGGCGACGAGGAAGCCGAACAGGGAGATCATGTTCAGGCTCACCCCGAGCCAGGGGAGGATCAGGAGGCTGGCCACGAAGGAGAGGGTCATCCCCATCATGATCCAGAAGGCCAGCCGGTACTCGAGGAACAGCGCCAGGATGACCAGGACGATGACCATGGCCATGGCGCCGTTCTCGAGCAGCAGACCCAGCCGATCGCCGAGATCCTTCGCCCGATTGCTGTCGACGCGGATGCTGACGCCCGACGGCAGCTCGCGGTCGAGGTCCTCGATGATGGCCTGGGCCGCCGCCTCGATGGTGAGGGGGGACTGCTCGCCGCTGCGGAAGAGCTCCAGCTCGATGGAGGGCTGGCCGTTGAAATGCGAGTGGAAGCCCGCCTCCTCGAAGCCGTCCTCGACGCTGGCGATCTCGCCGAGAGTCACCGGGGTGACGCCCTCGCCGGTGACCACCGGCACCTGGCTCAGCTCCTCGGCCCACTGCTTGCGCTCCTGGAGCCGCAGCATGACCTCCCCGGCGCTGGTGTCGATGGAGCCGGCCGGGATGTCGCGCGCCGAGCGCTCCAGGGTCTGGGCGACGTCGGCGAGGCTCAGCCCGTAGGCCCGGAGCCGCCGCTGCGGGATCTCGACGTGGGTGACGTAGTCGGGGACATCGCTGAGCTCGACCTGGGCGATCGCCGGATCGCTGAGCAGCCGGTCGCGCACGCGCTCGCCGAGCTGGCGCAGCGACCAGGGGTCCACCGCGCCGTAGAGGACGATCTCCATGACATCTACGCGCCGGGCCTGCAGCCGGACCTCCGGCCGCTCGGCGGCCTCCGGGAAGGTGCGGATCGTGGCGACGGCCTGGTCGATATCCTGGTAGGCGCGCATCCGGTCCGCGCCGGCGGCCAGCTCCAGGGTGACCGTCCCGGACCCCTCGCGGGCCGTGGAGCTGATCTCGCGGATGCCCTGGATCCCCCGGACGGCCTCCTCCACCGGCAGCAGGATCCCCTGCTCCACCTCGGCGGGCGCCGCCCCGGGATAGGAGACGCTGACCTCGACGGTGTCCAGCTGCGCCGGCGGGAAGACCTCCTTCTGCATGCTGATCCCGCTCCAGGCGCCGCCGAGGAGCAGGAGCAGCATGACCAGGTTCACCGCCACCGGATTGGCCACCATCCAGGCGATGGGGCCCCGGCGCTCGCGCTCGGGGCGGCCGTCGTACCCGGACGACGGATCGCTCACGAATCGTCTCCCTTGCGGCGCAGCGGCACCCCCTCCCGGACCGTGGCGAGATCGGAGGTCACCACCTGGTCTCCGTCCTTGAGCCCGGAGGCGACGTACACGTGCGCCTCATCCCGGGCCTCAATCGCCAGATCCCGGATGGCGAGCTCGCCGTCGGCCATGACCCAGGCCGTGTCGCCCGAGCGCACCGCCTCCCGATCGAGCCGGACGGTCCCCTCCAGGGGCCGCCCCTGGATGCGGCACTCGACGTAGGCGTCGAGCAGCAGCTGCGGCCGCCCCTCCGCCCCCTCGAGGCCCAGCGGGTCCGGCACGGCCACCAGCAGCCGCGCCATGCGGGTGTCCTCGGTCAGGGTGCCGATGAGCCGGTCGACCTCGCCGGTGCGCGTGGCCCCCTCGGACCAGGCGCCGGGATCCCGGACCGTCACGGGGGCCCCGTCCTCGTCCTCGCCGTCGGGGACCCGGATCCAGGGGAGCTTGGCCACGGGTACTGTGGCCTCCACCCAGTACACCTCCGTGCCCGCCAGCCGCGCCAGCGACTGCCCGGGGCTGACCTGGGAGCCGACGTTGGCCTCGCGGCTGAGCACCTGCGCATCGAAGGGCGCCCGGATCCGCGTGCGCGCCAGCTCCAGCTCCGCCTGCTCCACCGCCGCCCGGGCGGACTGGACCTGGGCCCGGGCCGAGGCCAGCTGCGGCTTGCGCAGGGCGAGCGCCCGCTGCTCCGGCGGTAGCGGCTCGTCGAGCATCTCGTAGTCGCCCTCGGCGACCCGCTGCTCCCCCTGCTGGATCTGCAGCTCCGCCTCCGCCTGCTCCAGCTCACTGCGCCGCTGCGCCAGGGTGTTCTCGTAGTCAGCGGGATCGAGCCGCAGCAGGGTCTCGCCGGCGGAGACGGTGCCGCCGGGGACGAACGCCTCGGCGCGCTCGATGACCTCCCCCTCCACCCGGGGACTGAGCTGGATCTCCCGCCGGGGCCGGACCGTGCCCATCACCCGGAAGCGGGGCCGGTAGGTGCCGGCCTCCACCTCCGTGACGGTCACCGGGATCGCAGTCTCCCGGCTGGCGGTCACCCGGTCGGCGGAGGGCTCGGTGCGGAAGATGAGCCAGGCCGTGGCAGCGCCCAGGCCCAGCAGGCCCAGCGCTAGCGCCACGGTCCACCAGGGCCCAAGACGCCTCCTGCCCGTCTCGCTCATGGGCTCGTCTCCTCCGCCATCCCGATGCCGCCGGCGAGCGCCCGATACAGGGCGATCCGGTACTCGAGCAGCTCCCGCTCGGCCGTTAGGAGGTCCCGCTCGATCCCCTGGGCGTCGCGCAGCGCCGTCAGCACGTCGCCGTAGTCCGTCATCCCGTGGCGATATTGCGCCCGGAGCCGCTCGTAGGCCTCGCGCGCATCGGCCAGCTGCGCCTGCAGGCTGGCCACGCGCCGGCGCTGCTGGCGCTCCTGAAGCAGGGCGTCCTCGACCTCCTGGAAGGCGGTCAGCACCGCCTCGCCGTAGGCGTAGAGGCGGCGGCGCTCCACCGCCCGGGCCTGATCCGCCTCGGCCGCCCGCCGCCCGGCGTCGAGCAGCGGCGCCACCAGCCCCGCACCGAGCGACAGGCTCCAGTCGTCGCCCAGCGCCGCCAGGCCGTCCCCCGTGCTGCGCCCCTCCGCGGTCAGGGTCAGGCGCGGCAGGCGCCGGCTGACCGCCGCGGCGGCCTCCCGGTCGGCGGCCTGCAGCTCGTGGAAGGCGCTGCGGACATCCGGTCGGCGCTGGACCAGCTGGGCGGGCACCCCGGTATCCGGCATCGCCGGCAGCTCGGGAAGCCCCTCGGGCTCGACGGCGGTCTCGGCCTGGGGCGGCTCGCCGAGCAGCACCGCCAGCTGGTTGCGCAGCACGCCCCGCTCGGCGCGCAGGGCGTGGCGGCGCTCGCGCAGGGCCTCTACCTGCTGGCGCTGGCGGAGGACCTCGGGCCGGCGCGCCTGGCCGTTCGCCAGCCGCCGCTCCGTCAGCCGCAGCAGCGCCTCGCTGGTGGACAGCTGCTCGTCGAGCAGGCGCAGGCGCTCCTCGGCCTCGGCGATCTGGTACCAGGTCCGGGCCACCTCGGCAGCCAGGGACAGGGCGGCGGCCTGGTAGTCCGCCGCGGCCGCGCGGGCGCGGCGCTCCTGGGCCTCGACCCCGGCGCGGATGCGGCCCCAGAGGTCGACCTCGTACTCCGCTCTGAGCGTGGTGCTGAGGCGCTCACTGCCGAGGGGCTCCGGATCCTGCTCCTGGGCCTGGCCGCGGAGCTCCAGGCTCGGCAGCAGGCCGGCGGCCTCCTGCTCGGCCAGGGCACGCGCCTCCTCGAGCCGCTGCCAGGTCGCCTGGAGATCCAGGTTGGCGCTGAGCGCCCGGTCGATGCGCTCGCTCAGCCCCGGGTCCTCGAAGGCGCGCCACCAGCGCTCGGGGCGCGGTCCTGATCCGGCCTCCGAGAAGGGCTCGTCCAGGTCCACCGGCGGCTCCGGTGTCGACCCCGTACCGGCGCACCCGGCGAGGAGGCAGATGAGGGGCAGGGCTCGCAGGGGCCTCCGCAAGGGCGTCCGGGACCCTACTCCAGGGGCTGCTTGATGCTGAAGGCGCCGCGGAGCTCGCCCACCTCGTAGCCGGTGCCCTCGTCGTGCGGATAGCGCTCCGCGAGGGTCTCGCGCGCGGCCGGGGCCAGCTCGTCCTCGGCGCCGTGGCAGTTCGAGCAGACCTTCTGCATCGGGATGGCCTGCATGTACCGGTAGTACTCGCCCCCGGGCTCGGTGACCACCTCGCCGCGGCTCATGCCCTTCAGGGCCTCGCCCTCGCTGTGGCGCTCCCGGAACTGGGCCAGGGTCTGCTGCTCCCAGGCATCGGGCATGCCCAGCAGCGGATCGCGTACCTGCCCGGAGACGCGCGTCACCCGCCAGCCCGTCTCCCGGGACAGGCGGGCCGTAATCTCAGGGGCGCGCTCCACGCACACATCGATGGCCTCGCCTGCCCCCCCGCTCGACATGGCCGCCTCGAGCTCGCCGGAGAGCTCGTCCATCAGGGCCTTCACCGTCTGGCGGGCCTGCTCGGGCCTCGGCTCGGCCTCAGCCGCCAGGACAGGGCCGGCCGCGACACCGGCCAGGAGGGTGAGGGATAGGCCAAGCTGCTGCTTCATCATGGGGTCCTACCTCGCTGGTTCCTTGCGTATCCGTGCCTGCCCGCGCCGTCTCCGGTGGCCGGCAGGCGGCACATTGCCACGGCGGCAGCCGTAGCGGCAATCTATCCTAAAGGGGATCGAGCCCGGCGTGAAACGCCCTCCACCCCCCTCGCCCCGCTTGCGGCCCCGGGGCGGGCTTGGCACGGTCGGCCCATGGCCGTTGAAGAGGCATCACCCCTGCCCCGCTATCGCCTGCCGGATGCGCCGGGCCCAGAGCCCCCCTTACCGGCGGGGCTCGACACCCCTGCGGGCTGGCAGGCCCGCGCCCGGCTGGTCCGCCCGGACCTCGCCCCGCAGGGGCTCGTCCGCAGCGGCGGGCGGTGGGAGCCTGTCTACCCCGCCTCGGCGACGGTCCCCATCGAGAGCGGCGCCGATCTGGACGCCACGAGCACGCCGCCGGCCCCGCCCCCTACCAAGAGGGGTATACGCTAGCCCCGGCGCTGCCCGTAGGGTCGGCAGGGCGCCGCCATCTGCGGCGCCCGCACCTACCGCCAGACAGGATGAGGTACGCCTATGGGGATCGCCACCTCGGGCCTTGCCACCCCGCTGCGCGGCCGTAGGCCGCGCGCCGCCGCCACACGGCGCTGGCTGGCCGCCGCGGCGGCCGGCGCCACGCTGCTCGGGCTCGCCGCCACCAGCGCCGCCGGGCCCACGGTAGCCATCGACCACGACCGCTACCCCATGACCGCCGAGCGGATCGGCGACGGGCTCTGGGCGGTGACCTCCCCCCACTCCCAGGAGGCGATGAGCGCCGAGAACGGCGGCTGGATCTCGAACAGCGCCTTCCTCGTCACGGACGACGGCGTCCTGGTCTTCGATACCGGCTCCTCAGAGGCCATCGGCGCCGCCCTGCGCCGGACGATCCGCCAGGTCACGGACAAGCCGATCCGCTGGATCGTGAACAGCCACCCCCACGGGGACCACTGGATGGGCAACGCCGCCCTCGCGGGCGAGGACACGGCGATCATCGCCACGCCGGCGACGCGGCGGACGATCCGCGAGCAGCAGGACGAGTGGCTGGAGCGCTTCGAGGAGGCGACCGGCGAGCGCCCGGAGGTGGTGCTCCCCGAGCGCACCATCGAGACGCGCACCCGGGAGCGGCTGGGCGGGACCCCCATCGAGTGGATCCCGCTCGGCCAGGCCCACGCCACCGACGACCTGGTCGCCTGGCTACCGGAGCAGGAGGCGGTGCTGGCGGGCGACGTGGTCTTCGAGGAGACGGCGCCCAGCACGTTCGACGCCGACATCCAGCAGTGGCTGGACGCCCACGAGACGCTGCTGGCCCTCGAGCCGGAGACGGTCGTCGCCGGCCACGGCGGCCTGGGCACGAGCTCGGATATCGAGGCCCAGCAGGCCTACTTCCAGACGCTCTGGTCGGTCACCAAGGAGGGTTGGCAGGCTGGCCACTCCTACCAAGAGATCACGCCCGAGGTCCGCGACGCCCTGGCCGAGCGGGGGCTGGCGGAGCGCCTCGAGCGGCTGGAGGAGCGCCTCGGCAGGTCCGTGAACCACACCTACCTGCAGGTCGAGGCGGCGCTCTTCTAGCCGGCTCGCCGGCGCTCAGGGCGGTGCAGCCAGGCGCCCTCTCGAGGGGCCAGGTGGCCGAGGAAGGCCTCGGTGCAGGCTCGCCAGGAGCGCTGCCGCGCCGCGGCCCGGCAATCGGCGGGACCCAGCCCGAGCGCGGCCCTGGCCGCCCACCCCAGGTCCTCGTCCAGGTACCCGGTGACCCCGTGCGCCACGACATGCTGGGGCCCGGTCACCGGGTAGGCCGCCACGGGCACGCCGCACGCCAGGGCCTCGAGCAGCACCAGCCCCAGGGAGTCGGTGCGGCTGGGGAAGACGAGGACGTCGGCATCGGACAGGGCGCGCACCAGGGCCTCACCGGTCCGGTAGCCGATGAACACCGCCTCGGGGTACGCCGCCTCCAGCCGCGGCCGGGCCGGGCCGTCCCCGATCACCACCTTGGTACCGGGCAGATCCAGGGCGAGGAAGTCCGCCACGCCCTTCTCCACGGCCACCCGGCCCAGGTAGAGGAAGACTGGCCGCCGCACCCCGAGCTCGCCGCGCCCGACGGGCCGGAAGCGCCGCGCGTCCACGCCCCGCGGCCAGATCACGAGGTCCTCCAGACCCCACGCCGCCAGCTCGGCCCGCAGGGGCTCGTTGGTCACCATGGTACGCTCAGCGCCGCCGTGGAACCAGCGCATGAAGGCGTAGCCCCAGGAGAGGGGCACGAAGGGCAGCCGCTTCTGGACGTACTCCGGGAAGCGGGTGTGGAAGGAGGTGGTGAAGGGGATGCCTGCCCGGGCGCAATACCGCCGCGCCGCCAGCCCCAGCGGCCCCTCGGTGGCGATATGCACGGCGTCAGGCACGAAGGCCGCCAGGCGGTGGTGGACCTTGCTGCGGGCGTCCGTGGCCAGGCGGATCTCGTTGTAGGTGGGCAGGGGCACGCTGGGCGAGCCCGTCGGCGTGACCGGGTCAACCTTGTGGCCCATGGCCTCCAGCTCCGCCACCGTGTGCGCCAGGGCCGTCACCACCCCGTTGATCTGGGGATACCAGGCATCGGTGATCAGGCTTATGCGCAAGGATCCTCCGCGTCGCTGCTGGGCCGGGATGGCGCCTGGCGGGGGAGAGCGCTGCCCGCGGGCCCGAGATCGGAGCGGAGCGCCGCCGCTGCCTCCTCGCAGCCCGCCGGCGTGACCGGCACGCAGCGCGGGCGCGCCAGGAGGGCCGCCACCGCCTCCGCCAGCCGCCCCGGCCTCGCCTCGCCCTCCTCGAGGATGGCGCTCGTCCCGTACTCCGCGAGCCACCGGCGCAGGGCCGCATCCTCCGGCCACGCTGGCCGGCTGACCATGCACACCCGGGTCCCCGCCGCCAGGGCCTCGGCGAGGGTCGCGTAGCCGCTCTTCGTCACCACCGCGTCGACCGAGGCGATAAGGTCCGTGTGCGCCAGCCCGATCCTCGCGGTGTCGCGCACATCCGGGCGGCCGCCGGGGGCATCCGGCTGCAGCCAGACCACGCCTGGGCACCGGGGCAAGGCGCTGAAGACCGCACCCCCCATCCCGCCCCAGGTGATGAGCACGAGGGCGGTCTCGGGGCCCACGCCCAGCCGCTCGCGCAGCTGCCGGGAGCGAGGCGTCCCCACGCGGGCCACGGGGGCGATGGAGCGCGTGTTCGTCAGCCCGTGCATCGCCGTATGCGGGCGCGGCTGCAGGAATCGATCGGCCGCCTCGTAGGCGGCGTGGATCTGCGCCTGGATCCGGCGGGCCTCCGGCCGCTGCCCGGCGTACGCGGCGTAGGCCTCGAGCCAGTTGAACGAGCACAGCGCCGTCGCCGGCACGCCGAGCCCCGCGGCCGCCGGCAGGATGGTGTACGGCACGTCCGCCAGCACGGCGTCCGGGGCCAGGCGCGCCAGCGCCTGGCGCTCGCGCGTGACCGCCGCTGGCCAGTCCGCGTGCAGCGCCGCGAACCCCTGCGCCATCCCCGCTGCATCCACGGTCAGCGGGCCCCGCATCGGGACCGGCGCCTCCGCCGCCGGCGGCGCCACTGCGGCATCGAGGCCCAGCTGGCGGGCCACGAGCGGTGCCGGCCGGGCCGTGCGGAGGGTGACACGGAGCGCCGGCAGCTGGCGGCGCAGCGCCTGGAGCACGGGCGCTACCTGCCCCAGGTGGCCGAGCCCGTGCCCCGAGACGGCGACCACCAGGTGCGGCGCATCAGCCGGCATCCAGCACGCCCGGGCTCGGCACGCGCCGCGGGCGGCTCCACAGCGAGCGGCATGGAATCCGGTCGGTATGGCAGCGGTGCGCGTACCGGCCGGCGACCTCCATGACCTCCTCCATGAGCCCCGCCTCCAGCGTGGTCGGCTCCAGGCCGAGCTCGAGCAGCCCCTCATTGCGGACGTGGAGGTCGTTCTCGTCGGCCTCGTTGCGCGGATTGGGCACGTAGTCGATCTCGGCGCCCGTGCGCTCGGCCACCATCCTCGCCAGATCCCGCAACCGGTGCGTCTCCGTCATCTGGTTCAGGATCCGCACCCGATCCCCCGCCGGCGGCGGATTGCCTAGGGCGAGCTCGATGCAGCGCACCGTGTCCCGGATGTGGATGAACGCCCGCGTCTGCCCGCCCGTGCCGTGCACCGTCAGCGGGTGCCCTACCGCCGCCTGCATCAGGAAGCGGTTCAGCACCGTGCCGAAGTCGCCGTCGTAATCGAAGCGGTTGACCAGGCGCTCGTCGCGCTTGGTCTGCGGGGTTTGGGTCCCCCACACGATCCCCTGGTGGAGGTCCGTGACGCGTACCGCATCGTTCTTGTTGTAGTAGAGGAACATGAGCTGATCGAGCGTCTTCGTCATGTGGTAGATCGAGCCTGGGTTCGGCGGGTACAAGATCTCCTGCTCGATCTGGCCGCCGTCCTCGGCCTCGATCGCCACCGGCAGGTAGCCCTCCGGGATCCGCATCCCCGGCGAGCCGTAGCCGTAGACGCCCATCGTGCCCAGGTGCACGACGTGGATGTCCTGCCCGCTCTCGACGATGGCCGCGAGCAGGTTGTTCGTGGCGCCGGTGTTGTTATCCACCGTAAAGCGCTTGTGGTAGCTCGACTTCATGGAGTACGGCGCCGCCCGCTGCTCGGCGAAGTGCACGACCGCATCCGGGCGCCAGCGCTCGAGCAGGCCGAGCAGGCGCTGGTAGTCGACCGCGGCGTTGAGGTTGTGGAACTCGATGGCCTGGCCCGAGACCTCGCGCCAGGCCCTGAGACGCTCCGAGATCGGCGCGATCGGCGTCAGCGACTCGCACTCGAGCTCGACGTCGATCTTGCGCCGCGACAGGTCATCCACGATGGCGATCTCGTGGCCTTGCTCCGACAGGTACAGGGCGGTGGGCCAGCCGCAGAAGCCGTCGCCGCCGAGGATCAATAGCCGCATGGTCTCTCCCCCGAACGTCCTAGCGCTGTCGATCACGGGAGCAGGCTTGCCCGGAGGCGGGTGGCAGGCGGCCTGCGCCGTGCCCACCCCTCGCCTCCCGGGCGGGCCCGGGCGCGCAGGCGCTCCGCTGCTCCGCTAGCGGCCACGAGATTGCAGGCCGGGCGTTACAACCGCTTGACGGAGGGATTGCGCAGCCGTCTCAGGGGGAGTTGGACACGGGCGCGGTCCCGGGCCGGTAGCCGGGCCGCGCCGCTCACAGGCCAGCGCCCAGCCCGGGCCCGGCGATCCCCGCCACGAGCCGGTCGAAGGGCAGGGCCAGGCTGATCAGCGCGAGCAGGCAGCCGAGCGCGCCGCCGGCGACGACGTCGCTGGGGTAGTGCAGGCCGAGGACCACGCGCGAGGCCGCGATCAGCGCCGCCACGGGGAGCAGCCACGGCGCCAGCCCCGGGTAGGGGGCGATGGCCAGGATGCTGAACGAGACGGCGTGCAGCGTATGCCCGGAGGGGAAGCTGTACTGATCCAGCGCCGGCGCGGCCGACCTCAGCCTAGGGTCAGCCTCGCAGGGGCGCGGGCGCTGCATCCGGCGCTTGATCGCCATGTAGAGCAGGGACGCCACGGCCCCGGTGACGGCCATGCGGACGACCGCCGTGGTGGCGGGGAGCCCCTGGACGAGGAGGAGCCCGGCCATCAGGGCGTACCACAGCACGCCGTCGCCCGCGCGGCTGGCGATGAGCAGGATCCGCCGCGGCAGGCGCAGCCGCTGCAGGCGGCTGAGGGAAAGGCATACAGCTAGCTCCTGGTCTTTCAGGCGGCTCAGGGTTTGCTGCATAGCGGACCCCTCCTCGGGATATCGTTGGTATCAGCCGCCTCGGCAAGGGTGCCCCCGCAGCGGCGGGCGACCTCCTCCCAGTCTAGCGCAGCGCCTGGACGCTGGGGCGCGGATGCCAGCGTGGCGCGTGCGCCCCGGCGACAGCAAGGTGCCTGCAGCGGTCTCGACCTGCCGCGCCCGCTGGCCTGGCGCAGCCTGGCCTGCTGCAGCGGCTAGCTGTGAGGCGGCCGCGCCCGCCGCCGGGGCAGGCTCCCGACGGCGGGGCGCCCCAGCAGCAGCGGGGCACGCCAGGGCTCGAGCCCCCACGGTGCTAGAGCCTGTCGCCCCTAGGTTGCAGGATGATGATAGAGGCGGGTCAGCGGGATGAAGCCGATCGAGGGCAGCCCGCCCCTCACCCCTGCCCTCGCGTGCGGCTGGCGTCGCCTCTGGCAGCGAGCCGCCTGCGGTCAGGGGACGCGCCATCCCAGCGACTGCCGCACTTGTGGAGCACCGGGGTGGCGTCTACTTTGATGCATACAGGACTGTACCATCAGCGTACAGCGCGAGGCACGCGCCTCGGGGACGATCCCAAGACCCTAGAAGACCAAAGGGGGATCCATGATGATGAGAAAGTACGCCGCAACCGCCGTGCTCGGCGGCCTCCTCAGCCTCGCCGGCACGGCCCAGGCGGAGAACACCGGCTGCGGTGCCGGGAGCATCCTGTTCGAGGGCAAGTCCGGGAAGGGCCCAGAGATCCTGGCCGTGACGACGAACGGCTTCCTCTTCAACCAGTTCTTCGGGATCACGTTCGGCACCCTGGGCTGCGACGAGGGCGGCACGATCTCAGCCGACGCCACCCAGTTCATGTCCGAGAACATGGAGCAGGTGGCCCAGGACGCTGCCCGGGGCAAGGGTGAGGCGCTCGCCACGCTGGCCTCCCTGCTGGAGATCGACGAGGCGGACCGCGATGCGTTCTACGCCCACGCCCAGGACCACTTCAGCGAGATCTTCCCCTCGGCGGATGTCACCGCCGGCGAGGCCCTGGAGAACCTCGAGGCCAGCATGGCCGAGGATGAGGCCCTGAGCCGCTACACCGTGTAGCTTGGGCCACCGTCCACAGCCCCCCGGCCCGGCCCGGGCCGGGGGCAGCGGCGTCTCCCGTATCCTACCCGGCCTCGCCCGGGCGGCCCGCTGCCGCACCCGGCGCGGTGCAGTCCTGCTCGTCGGCATCCTGGCCGGGGGCTTACTCGCCCCGCCGAGCCTCCACGCCGGCCCGGATCGCGCCATGGCGCTGGCCCAGGCGCTGCAGCTGGCCGAGGACCCCCAGTGGCTGCGCCTGCTCGCCTACGAGCGGCGCGCCCTCTGGCCGGGCCGAGCGGGACGCGTGCAGTCACCGGAGTTCTACCTCCACGAGGACGGCGCCGAGGACCCCGAGGCCGAGCTGCGCGCGACCCTCGAGGCCCTGTACGCCCCACCCGGCGCCGCGGGGGCGCACGCCGCCTGCCAGTTCCCGGCACGCCGGGCCTTCCTCGTCGAGCGGCTCGGCCTCCGGCTCCACGAGCAGCCGCTGCCCGAGCCGACCTGCAGCGCCTATCGAGCCTGGCGGGAGCGGATCGATGTCGAGCGGGTGGTGCTGGTCTACGCGGACGCCTATATGGGCAACCCCGCATCCATGTTCGGGCACACCCTCCTGCGCCTCGACAGCCGGGACGACCTGCAGCGGCCGCTGACGGCCTACGCCGTCAATCACGCCGCACAGGCCGGGGACGACACCGGGATCCGCTTCGCCGTGCGCGGCGTGATCGGCAGCTACCCCGGCCTCTACACGCTCATGCCGTACTACTACAAGGTCAACCAGTACACCCGGATGGAGCAGCGCGACCTCTGGGCGTACGAGCTCAGCCTCGACGAGGCGGCCATCGACCGCCTCCTCGCCCACCTCTGGGAGCTCGACGGCGCAGCGATGCCGTACTACTTCTTCCTGCACAACTGCTCCTACCGGCTGCTGACCCTGCTCGAGGTGGCCGATCCCAGCCTGACGCTGCGCGACGCCTTCGGCCTCTGGGCCATCCCCAGCGACACGCTCCGGGCGATCACGGCGGAGCCGGGCCTGGTGCGTGAGGTGCGCTATCGGCCGTCCCAACGCCGGATCCTCGATCACATGCTCGGCGACCTGGCGGCCGAGCGTGCCGAGCAGGCCCGCGCCCTCGCCCGCGGCGAGCTGGCGCCGGACGATGAGGCGGTCACCGCCCTGCCGGAGCGGGAGCAGGCCCGGCTCCTGGAGGCGGCCGAGGCGTACCTGGCGCAGCTCGGCCACGTGGCCGGCATCGGCGATGCCGGGCGCCGGCGACGCCACGCCCTCCTGGCCGCCCGGGCCGAGATCGACGGCCCGAGCATCCCCCCTCCCCCCCGGCCAGAGCGGCGCCCGGACGAGGGGCACGGCACCGGGCGCGCCGGCATCGGCCTGGGCTCGTACGCCGGCGTCGGCTACGCGGAGCTGCAGTGGCGCGCGGCGTACCACGACCTGCTCGACCCGCCGGGCGGCTACCTCCGGGGGGCCCAGGTCTCCTTCCTGGCCATCGCGGCACGGGCCTATGGGCACGGCGAGCCGAGCGATGGCCGCGGGCCCGAGGGGGGCGTGGCGCTGGAGCGCCTGCAGCTGCTGCGGGCACGCTCGCTCAAGCCGCGCAACCGCCCCTTCCCGGGCTGGGCCTGGGGCGCCGGCGTGGGGATAGAGCGGATGCGGGACGCGGACGGCGAGCGGCCGCTCACGGCCCACCTCCAGGGGGACCTCGGCCCGGCCTGGGCGTGGCGGGACGGCCGGCTGCGCCTCTACACCGGCGCCGGCGGGACGCTGCGCGCCTCCGGCCACCTGGACGACGGCTACCGCCTCGGCGGCGAGCTACGCGCCGAGGCGGTGCACCAGGGCGCAGACTGGCGCCTGCGCCTGACCCTCCGCGGGCAGCGCTTCAGCGACGGCAAGGAGGCCTGGCAGCTGGTGGGCCGCATGGCGCACGACCTGGGACCGCAGACAGCGCTGCGCCTTGAGCTCCAGCGCGAGGCGGAGCTCGGCGTCCGCAGCGACCGCATCCAGCTCACCCTGCACCGCTACCTGTAGCCATGCCGGCACCATCCCGAGCGGCGGCCATCCCCCTACTGCTGCTGACAGCATCCCTCCTCGGCGGCTGCCAGCAGGCCTTCTTCTTCCCGGAGCGCGAGCACTACGGGGACCCGGCCGAGGCCGGGCTGGCCTACGAGGATGTCCGCTTCACCGCCGCCGACGGCACCGAGCTCCACGGCTGGCTCCTGCCGGCCCAGACCGAGGAGGTGCAGGGCACCGTCCTCCACCTCCACGGCAACGCGCAGAACATCAGCACCCACATCGCCGCCGTCTGGTGGCTACCCCGGCACGGCTTCCGCGTCTTCGCCTTCGACTACCGCGGCTACGGGCGCTCGGCGGGCGAGCCGAGCTTCGCCGGGGTCCACAGGGACGCCCTGGCCGCCCTGGAGGCGATCACCAGCCGCGAGGACGTGCGCCCGGAGCGGCTGATGATCCTCGGCCAGAGCCTAGGGGCGAGCGTCGCGATCACGGCCCTCGCCCGCTGGGAGGGCGAGGCGCCGGCCGGCATCGTCGCCGAGGGCGCCTTCGCCAGCTACCGCGGGATCGCCCGGGAGAAGCTAGGAGGCTTCTGGCTCACCTGGCCGCTGCAGTACCCCCTCGCCGCGCTGATCGACGACACCTACGCGCCCATCGACCACGTCGACGACCTGGCCCCGACCCCGCTGCTGCTCATCGTCGGCGGCGACGACCGCACCGTCCCCCCGGCCCACGGCGAGCGCCTCTACGAGGCCGCTGAGGAGCCCCGCTACCTGTGGGCCATCGAGGGCGCCCGGCACAGCGCCGCGCTCGCCGACGACCGCGTCCGGTATCGGCTGCTGCAGACCTTCCGCGGGTGGCTGGCAGACGAACCCGCGGCTGCGGCGCAGCCGCCCGAGGGCCCCTGGCGCCCGGACCCGCCCCGCCCCTGAGCGCCTGCCGCCTCGATGGTGGCGGTCACCCCCGAGGGATTACCGGATGGGCATCCCGAGCCACGATCACGCCACTCAAAACGGACCGGGGCCGCTCAAGCGAAGGCCGCCTCAAGCGGAGGCGGCCGCGAGGAGGCCCACCAAGGCAGCGACCACCCCGGCGAGCAGCGCGAGCGCCCGGCGGGCGGGGGCGATCCAGGGCTGGTAGGCGCCGCCGTCCTTGTAGCCCGTGATCATGGGCTTGACCAGCCGGTCACCGCGGAAGAGGCGGTAGGCGGCGATGGCCAGGACGTGGATGACGACCAGCGCG
>Ga0207714_1001193_pt1 | contig 17029 bp, 13 predicted proteins | sample PonA232FremontCA_2_FD_187270 | JGI IMG/M metagenome (GOLD analysis project Ga0207714, IMG submission 187270) | Marine sediment microbial community from Fremont, CA, USA - Pond A23 Sediment 2 (SPAdes) | ecosystem: Environmental > Aquatic > Marine > Unclassified | place: USA: Fremont, California...
GATATCCCGGCAAGTATCACAAAGGGTTTTGTTTTAAGCGAGAGGATAAAGTTCTTTATTTCGTCTTCTTCGAAATAGAAACCATTTGATTTGAGATAACCCATAAAATTATTTATGAGTTCTGCAAACGGTACACTGGAGCGTTTATCTTCATCTGTTTCTCCTCCTGAAGTAACCCCGGCACCACTAATACCCGCTTTTAAGTTTTCAATTAATTTCTCCATGGATTGATACCTGCCTAAGACCCTCTCAACTCGATTTTTCGCAATTCTACCGAAGCCCTGAGGTACGTTAGATTCGGAATAGTCAAATAACTCATTAAATTCGTCAAGGCTGAGATCAATTTCTATAAGGTCATCAAATATTAAAATGTGATCAAACGGTCCTTTTTCATAATTGTCCCAGAGACTTTTCCCAAAATCAGGATTTTTTCCTTTTCCAACTATTTTTGCTGCTGCCGTGAAGCGGCCGGATTCAGGGTAGAACAGGGCTAAATCATCTTTGCCAGCCTTTTCCCAGGAAGATACAACTGATGTACCCCAAACAGGATATTTTTCTTCAGCAAGGTCGTATTTTTCATGGAAAGAATCGGGTATCCTCTCGCTTTTTACGCCATCCAGTATAGTTTTTTGAAAATTTCTATTTGCCTGTGAGTTTACGCAAGGCACTCTAAATATGTTTTTGCTCATTGTTCTTCTTTTAATTCAGTATATTTTTTCGCCGCCCCTTTAGCTTTTTGAACAGGATATTTTTTTTCGTTCTCCTCAATTTTTTCCTCTATTGCAGCTAACGGGTCAATCCCCATTTCGTTGGACAACATCAAGGAGTAAATCATTACATCCGCGATCTCTGCTCTGATTTCTTCATATTTATCTTCATCGAGTTCTTCTGGGCCATAGTCGTCGGTATCTACCCATTGAAAATGCTCCATAAGTTCAGCTGTCTCTATAGACAGAGACATACTAAGGTTCTTAAGAGAGTGAAACTGCTCCCAGTCCCTTTCAGAGACGAATCTTTCTATCTTTTCCTGTAGGTATTTTAGATTTTTCATATTGAATTCACATAGACTAGGATAGCGTATCTTTCATCATATTCCAAAGACGAATTATTCAAACCCATAGACCTAAAACAGTTTGAATTCATGTATTTTAAGCAACAATCAAACTTTCCGTACTTCCATAGTCAGCTTCATGGAAGCCCATTATCTAGTGTCTTTCTCGGTCTGTGGTTTTATCTGAAAACTTCTTGATCTGATCTTAGAGGACATCAGCGGCAGTCCTGCGTTTAACTAACCCTATGAGGACTTACATGCTCTTTCGTACAACCATGATTACCAAGTTTTCGATGATTGTATCAGCTTTCCAGTCTCCTTCAATCGGTTCTTGAACCTTTTTCCAGTCTTCCTCAGCAATCCGTTTGTTTGACTTACATTTTTGTGCTTGATAGCAAACCTGTCTGTTCTCCTACCTGTAACCCCTGTAATGCACTTTATTTCCCACTTCACAGCGGATTCATGGACTCCGATTGTCTTCGCAATTTTAATTTGAACCTCACCTCTTTATCACTGGAACTCAAAACAGGCATCATTGTTCCGGGATTAAATGTATATAGTCCATCTGTATCATGCTTCTCTAATTACGGTTACGAGAGAATACGGTTAGACTACCGCAACTTGCAGCTTTTCTCCATATCAAAGTTGCACTTACTTATTGAATCCAAGAAAATATATTTCTAGGCAGAAGAGTAATAATTCTCAGACTCAAGTACTATTTACGATGATTGAAGTCTGGAGCGTGGTACTATCGGTACGGCTGTATCAGAAGGAGATCTTATCAACCGATTGGAAGAATTCAACAGAGAAAAACACAAAAACAGCAGCTGGTCCTTCAACGAAACCCAAAAAAAAGCAATTCTACATGGTGAGGGTCCTCTTAGAATCATCGCGGGCCCTGGAAGTGGGAAAACTGAAGTTCTTATTTCTCGTGCCCTTAAGTTGATATTGGTTGATGAGATAAAACCTAGTTCTATATTTGTCACTACTTTCACAGAAAAAGCTGCCGAGAACATGGAAGAAAGAATTGTGGATAGGTTTGAAGCATTTAGCGGTACCGGATCTAAAGACATTAATGAATTATATATTGGCACTTTACATAAACTTGCCAACGATATAATGCAGGACTTCCGATACCCTGATTACACAAACGTAGAGCTTCTTGACGAAGTAGGTCAAAAACTATTTCTTTATCAACACTCCGCTTTGGTTGATTTTATCCATAACAGTAAAAAAGAAAAGATAGATTCTGATAAATGGAAAAGCTTAGAAGAAGATGAAATTGGTTCAGGGAACGAGTGGAAATTTTTTGAACCCATATATGGCTGGGGAGTTTCTTCTGACTATGGGCCTAATAAATGGCAGGCAACGGAAGCCGCGAGAATATTGCTTGATCGGGCTTCACAATTCTGTGTCGATCCTGACAAGATGAAACTTTCAGATGCTCTGCCAATCAGAGTAATAGGTGAGGGTCTAGAAAAGTACCGCCAAACTCTGATTGATAATCATAGATGCGACTTCTCTAGGTTGATTGAGAGGTTTATAAATTTTCTTGATCACGAATCAGGAAGGAGATTCTTATTTGGGAAAATAACCATCCCGGAATTAAATATTTACTAGTGGATGAATATCAGGATACTAACCCTCTCCAGGAGAAATTATATTTTAAAATAGCTAAACAGTTAGGTTCAAAAAACATAACAGTGGTAGGCGATGATGATCAAGCTCTGTACAGATTCCGGGGAGGTACTGTTGAGTGTTTGATCAAATTTCCAGAAAGGGTCCATAAAATGCTTAATTGTGAAGCTGAAAGTTTACAACTAAGGAAAAATTATAGGTCCACTGAAAATATTCTCAACTGGGTGAATCGTTACGTTAATTTTCACCCTGAGATGCGCAAAGAAGGAGCTAGAGCCAGGGGCAAAAAACAGATGCTCTCAGGTGAAGGTAGTTCAGGTCACCCTGAGCCAATACGGTTGATTCTAAAGGATTCTCATGATAAATCTGCTGAAATAGTAGCTAAAATTATAAAAGGTATGAAAAAGAGAGACTATATAAGGGATTATAGTCAAATTGCTTTACTCTTTCATACCACAAGAGAATCGAAAACTAAAAACGCAGGACCATATGTAAGAGCCCTGAAAAAGAAAAATATTCCAGTCTACAACCCCCGGAACAAACTTTTTCTTGAGCATGAAGAAATTCGTCTTGCATTAGGAGGAGTAATCCGTTGCATACACCCCAACCTAGACAAAAAAGAAAGGGTTATGGGAGGGAAAATTCAAGACCAAGTTGAAGACTGGTACAATAATTTTACTTCTTTAGCTAAAAAGCACGGCGGAGATAAGCTAATAGACTTTGTTGAAAACAAAAAAAAGAAAGTATTAAGACTTAGCTCTGACAAAAACGAAAAGCTGGATGTTTCGTTAGACGAATTATTATATCAGGTCCTGTCTTTCGAACCTTTTACTTCCTGGATAGAATCTGTAGACAGCCCTGAAAAGGCTGAGAGATTAGGCAAGTTGACTTCCTTATTTGATTCTTTTGCGTGAGTAACAGGAAAAAGCCTTCTAAAAAAATCCAGCTGGATGAACGCTATTTCCTATAAGTTTCTCTCAAATTTTTACTGGAACTTTTGTGGTATGTTAACAAACTCAAGCTTTGACGACCCTGAGAACCTTTATGAAGAAATTCCTCCAGGCTATGTACAGGTTATGACTTTTCATCAGGTAAAAGGGCTTGAGTTCCCGGTTGTATTTGTGGGAAATTTAGAGGAAAAGCCCCGTGAAAATGAGAGCACACATTGGATAGAGGATTTATTTGAGCCCTATGCACATATAAATCCTTTTGGGTCAGAAATGGAACGTTCGGAAAGGAACGTTATAAGGCAGTTTTTCGTGGCGTATTCAAGAGCAGAAAGCGATCTTTTTCTAATCGGAAAGAAAAACGACCCTTCAGAAACGACCCTTGGATTTAATAATGAGTTAAACCTGCTGAGTTTGGATTCTTTCTCAGACGAACAACTTGTAAAAAATAAAAGTGATTTCTTTAAATCAGCAGGTGAAGGAGTAAAGGGGTTTTCTCGTTCAAATCTAAAAAGACGGTATAGTATTACAGGCGATATATTAAGCTACAGTCTTTGCAAAAGGCAATATGGCTTTTTCAATGAGCTTGGATTCGTCCCCTCCTATGAGGCCAATTGGTCTTATGGTAGGCTTGTGGACGAAACCCTTGACCAAGCCCACAGACACTACCGAGGCGAGTTACCAGAAAAAGATGGTGGTGATATCCCCACAGATGAAGAAATTGAAAATTATTTTGAAGAAGTAATAAATGCCCTTAGAGCACAAAGTGTATATAAAATTAACGATAAGGCAGCCGAGAGCGTAAAAAAAAGAATTAAAAGGTTTAATAGAGAAGAAGGGCCGAAGCTTTATCCAAATATCGTGGATACGGAACACAGACTCCAAAGCACGATGGATCAATATATTCTGGAAGGGCTAGTTGACGTTTTAATTACTGAAGAAGATAAGGTGGAAATCTGGGATTACAAAGCCAGTAAGAGGCCTCAGGACGATAATACAAAATTTGAAAATTACTCTTCACAGCTGAAAACCTATGCAGAATTATATAAACAATCTTCCGGAAATTACCCAGATAGGGGAATTATTTACTTCATTGGTGGGACCAACAACAAAGATGCAAAATACGTTGTGGAGTTTGAGCCACACAAAGTTCAGCAGTTTATTAAAAAATTCCAAAGGACAGTACAAGATATTGAGAGCGATCGTGAAGAAAAAGAATGATTTCACCTTGACAAAGATGATGTGCCACCAGAGGAGGTCTGTGACTCCTGTGGTATTAGATGGAACTGCCCGGCAAAGGGAGAAGAGTACACTTTAAGTTAAAATATTCATAAAAAGGTATATTGATAAGAATTTGACAACATGAAATACAAAAGACGAATTTTAGCAACTCTCATAGTTAGAACATTTTTTGGCTAATGGACATTCATTGCATAAAGGGGACGAAGGCCTGCAAACTTTTGCTCCGAAATCTACTAATCCCAGATTGGCTTCTTTTGGCTTGGTAGTTTTAATGTATGTTCCCGCAGTCCATCTTAAAATTGGGTCCCTTCTTGCCTCTTCTTTTGTATTTAAGGCAAAAAATCTTTTGAAAACCCTAACTACATTACTATCAATAACCCATTCTTTCTTATGATAAGCCAAAGAACTCACCATTCCAGAAATGTACTGAGCTACTCCAGGTAATTCCTCTAAATTCTCCCGAGTTTTTGGGATCTCCCCCTCAAAGTCTTCAACCAGAACATTACATACCCTAATTATCTTTTCAACTCTCCAGTCCAACCCAAGTGGTTTCAGTATTCTTTTAATATCCTCTTTATTCGCCTTAGCAACGTCCTCTGGTGATTGGTATTTGTCGAAAAAATCCAGATACACTTCCTTAGCTTGCTTGGCTTTTGTCCTCTGCAGCATCATTTCCGCTATGAGTACTTTGAATGGATCTTCACTCTTTCTCCATGGGAAAACTCGGCCATTCTCCTCAAACCAGTGAAAAATGTTTCTTCTAAGGTAAGTCAGTTCATCTTTCGAGGGAGGCAGCCTGAAATCATCTATTTTTTCTAGCTCTTCTTTTACAAATTTTCCGATCCATTTTGCCAAAAGTGGAGGTACTGCATTTCCCACCTGTTTAAATTGTTCCGTCCTTGGCCCCTCAAATATATAATTATCGGGAAAACTCTGGCAGCGAGCAGCCTCTCTAACTGTAAAAGAACGGGCTTGCTCTTTATCTGGGTGGATATAATAATGGCCATCCTTATGTATATGCTTGGTAATTGTATATGAAGGTTTTTGATAAAATTGGACCTTAAAGCGATCCAAAAAACTGGTTCTGTTGTCATGATCTGGTAATAAGGATTTATCTTCTTTTTCAAGCTCATTTAAAGTCACATTTTGTGGATTTTCTTCATCTCCATATCTAAATCCCAATTCAATAAACTTTTTGTACCTCTCTCGATCAGATTTTAACTGGCCTCTTGCCCTATGATTACTTACCCCTCCTTCTGGGGCATCTTTACGAACGTAATCTAAATAACCGTTGCTGGAAGTATTATGCTTTAATTCTGCTGGGTACCAGTAATCATCACCATCATCTACTTCATCATAATCATAACTTTCTTCCTTTTCCCTCTCTGCTGGAGTAATAGGTGGAAGATCAGATATAGCATCTTTAACTTTTCTACCACTAATAGCTTTTTTTTGCCCTTCTCTTATAATCCTTTCAAATATATCCCTTATACTATTATTCACCTGAGACAAATACTTTCTGTAGCCTATGAGGAACAAACGTTCTCTATTTTGTGGAACTCCATAATTGTTGCTATTCAAAATATAGTTCTGTGGAGTTTTTGCGAAAAGCTCAAAACTTGAAGCAATTTCGTAGGAAGGAGTAAGATTCTCCATATCCTCAATAATCCTTTTAAAAATATATTCACCGTTCGAAGATGCACTGAGTAAACCAGGTACGTTCTCAAATACGAATATCTCCGGCATCAATTCCTCTAGAGCTTTCAAATAGAATTCATACAGGAAATGGCGGTCATCACCATTCATTCCTTCCTTGTCTCTCGCCCTCCCAGCTAAAGAATAAGCCTGGCAGGGAGGTCCTCCTAATACCAAATTATATTTATTATACCCTTCAGTAGCTCTTATATCCTCGAGTCGTTTAATAATCTCATCAAAATTATCTTCTCTAATCTCTTCATTAATAACTATTCTATTAATTTTTTCTAAGATGTCCGGGTAATTCTCCAGTATTTCTTCACGGCTAATATCTTCATTCCGCTGATACTTAAAATATTGCTCAAGTTTATTCTTCTTCTTTAATTCATGGAACATAGCCCTTGTTTTAAGTGTTTCACTTGCTCTTGTATTCTTTTCAACATGTGATATTACTTCAATTCCGGCCTGAGTAAAGCCCTCTGATAGTCCTCCAGCCCCTGCAAAAAGATCAACCGCACAATATTCATTCATAATAGAAATAATTATTTATATAATTTTTAATTGAGAAGAATTCCAAAGTTTTATGGATGTAACTAAAAAGAATACTTATAAAAGGCCAGTCCAATCGACCCCCTTCGACTGTTTTCTAAATTTTAAAATAGACTTTGGCAGAGCAGATCTATATTTAAAAAATCACGCAACAAAATCTGCGAAGAAAAACCCTCAAACGATAAAGAACCCCTTAGTTTTTCAATCTCACATGAACTTCTAAAACAGTAAAATTAGACAAACCCAAGTAAAAATCTCTCGAACCGCGCTATTATCATTCACATGGTTGGGCATTACACAACCACCCTACCACCGCGATTTCTCCCTAACTACAGACAAGCGCGTTTACCTCCGGTCCCAGTCTTCTATATCCATGGATCAAATTCTTCAGGTAATAAATCAATTATCTCCTCACTTTCCATATCAAATAAATCATAGGTCAAGTAATATTGATTGTAGGTATCTCTAAATCTTCTCACAACCCCACCGTTGTTTTTCTTCTTGTTAGTGGCTCCCTTTTTAGGTCTTTCCCTTTCCGGATCATAATATATTTTATAAATTGCCTCCATTGCGTTTTCATTCCTGTAGAGTTTTCTTACACCCATAATCGATTCAAGCATATCACCATGCTCATCCAAAGGGCCATATAAATAGAGCTTCGATTTATTCTGATATTTATGATAAAGATAGAAGGCAGTCGCAATAATGTGCTTGTATTTCTTTGAACGATTTCCCCCCTTGGGAATAATAACATAGTTATCAATTTCCAGGGTTTTTCTGGTCCCATCAGCTTTCTTTGGACAAAGTTGATCTATGAAATAGAGGGAAAGCCAGTTCCAAACTCCATCTCTATCCATTAAATTTTCGAACTCAAACTCAGTAAAAATACCATCAAGATATTCTCCAAGCTTGTACTGAGTATCAAATTCTTTTTCTTGAATTTTTACTTCAGAATTCAGAGCGGATGAATGATCTTTATCTTCTAATAACCATTTTGGGGGCTCTTTAGGATTTTGCTGGCTCTTAATTTCGTGTAGGTAGTCCACAAGTTTTTCACGGCCTGAAGGGTTCAAACTTCGAACCTTCACTTTAACACCTCCAAATACTTTTCAAGTAAACCATTTTGAGAGGTAAATTCTTGTACCAGTCTGCTTATCCATCGCTCTCTGTTATTTCTATCAGCTGATTTGAGAGTTTGTCCTTTATATTCAGGAGGCGAAGACGTCTGAATCGAAAGGGCAAATTTAAGCCATTCGCTCCACTCACTTTCTTTAATCTCATCAATATGCCTTTCCTCTTCAATTAAAAGTTTCTTAAAAACACTTTCTAAGACTTCAGGTATGACTAATGTAGCAAAACCCGGAAATTCGCTGACTGCGTCACCAAAACGCTGTAATTTCTTATTGATATTAAGAGTGGCTTCCGAACCATCTAGGTCTAGTTTCCAGATTCTTTCATTCATTCCTGAATCCCAGTAAACATTCAAAATCGAATTTCTCGGGTTTTCCCCTTCTACCTCGGTATCTAGAATGGTCGGATGGATCCGACGGGCCAATCCAAGAATTTTTCCATGTTCGTCCCCACTATTAACTATTTTTACTCGGAAATGGGGATTCGCTGAATCAGGGAATTCCTCTAGAGAATACACTGAATCAAATTTTATATTTTGAACAGTACCTACATCGCAATACTTAAACCATCTGCCATACCTAACCTCCACCGCTACCTTAGCACTACGGGGATAATTTTTCTCTTTTAGTTCAAGTTTTTCTATATCAAAACTCTTAGGCACCCCTTCCTTTTCAAGCAGATTTATGCTAACTTTATTTCTGGGAATCCTTTTTCTGCCGGTAAAATTGAAAGTTCTTTTCGTCGGCATTCTTACTCACCTCCCGTAACCCGCACCTCAAGATCTCTTTTTTCATCAAACCCCTGCGCTTTTAAAGTAAAGTCGTTTTCAGTGATATTCAACTTTATTATATTATCTACTTTTTCAGTTATTTTGACATTTTCTGTATAAAGAGATATTTGATCATTGTCGACTTTAAAATCTTTTGGGTCATACGCGGCAATACCAGACCCCCTAATATCTTTAGAATACCCAAGTTCAATCCTTAAAGAGTTCGGAATTTGTGTGTTTGTATTTTCGCCTTTAACCCTGAAACCTCCTTTGAGCTTAGTTATATTCCACGGCTCTGGTTCCGTGGTGGATATTTCGACTCCAACACCCCCACCGGCGTCGCCTCCACCATTATCAACTTTTTTGCGTTTTTCAGGCAAGGGAAGCAAATCACTCAAGAAATATTTATCCTTATCGTCACGGGATTCAGTCATAGCTCTAACAATATTTCGTAGACTTTTTTGAACAAATCCTGAAACTGAAGGAGCGTACTCATACTTATCTTTCAACCCCAAAGATTGCATTTGCCACTCCTGATGCGAGGGACCTTCAGTATTCCCTAAGAGCTCTGAAAGTTTCTTTTGTTCTACTATAACCATTCCTCTAACCCTTCTCCTATCCAAATGTTGTATTCCTGGCAGGACTAAGTCACTCCTTAAATAGTGCTCATCGGGGTTCTGAAGATTTTGATCCTTCTCAAGATACACATAAAAATAAGACTTTTGCTTTTCTATTTCACCATTTTTCTTTTCCCTCAATAGTATTGGAACTTTTATAGCAAGTCTTTGCTTTTTCTCAAATTTGTGTTTAAGCTTCTTCCGTGTCTCTTCGGGTAAATAATCTTCAGTCCATTTGGGTGAGCGTTTTTTACCTGCGGTCTTAGGAAGTTCAAAACTTTCGGCTTCAAGGGTCCAATCTACAAAATCATATAATTTAAGCAAGGTTTTTTTATCTTTATCCGATTCTTTCCAGTCAATCTGTTCAGTTATTTTCCTTATTGTATTTTTATTTATTACCTCTTGAGAAGACCCCATATCTACATGGACTGAGAGTTTTCCTTTAATTATTGGGTAGAAAGCATTACTTATAATCGAATGGTAGATGAATGGATCAAATTTATTAATTAAATTCTTTTTAGGAAAAGGTACTACTAAAGAAAGACCAGATTCGTCAGCTCGTTTTAGGGTAAATACTTCTTTAAATTCTTTGATCTTTTTATCATCGGTAACAGGCAGTTGTACACCATTTTTCTTGAATTTAGCGTAGTAACCATAAGGAACTTGCTTTTTTCCATTTAACTTATGAATTTTCCAGATCGAGTGTCCCATTAATAAACCTTGCTCCTCCCCCTCTCGGATTGTATACCCAAAAAATGAAGATATATCGGATGAGGCAGGAAATACAGTTTTTCCTACGCCCCACCTACCCTGATCTTCCTCACTTTTTTTTGACCTACCAGAGTTGCGGAAGAAATAGAAAAAATCATTTGATGGATCAGCATCCTCCGAAGGTGGAACTTCCGGATCCCCTCTCAAACCAGTCGTTCCGAAATCTTCAATAACTAGATAAGGTATTTTTGACTTCTCCTTTAGTTGAGTTACATCGATACCATCTTCGAGGGCCTCAAGATGGGGCCACAAGCCATCAAAAAACTGTTGAGCCATTCGTTGATCCGCGGCCTTCTCACCATTAAATAGACTAACTTTTATATAGGTGGCATCAGATTTTGGTGAGGATGCATCTAAAGAATTTTGAAGTCCTTCTCGAAAAAAGCTATTCAGAATATCTTCTTCTCTTTTACCTTTGTGGAACTGTGCTTCTACAGGATTGCTCATATATCGATCTGGTTCAACGTCTTTAAACTTCCATTTAGGTCCACTTAAAGACATTATTTATCACCTTTATCTAGTTTTTTTCCGCACTTAGTAAGGGTATAAGTAACAAACCTACCATCCTTCTGCCTTTGCAAGAAATTTAGGTCAACCATTCTGGATAAAGCACCATTTATTTGTGTATTTAACTTCGTATCAGACCAATTATTTGATAGCTTCCCTCCAACGGCATTCTTAATCTTCTTTGGTTTTCTTGTACCTTTTTTAATTGTCTTAGAAATAAGAGCGAATGCTTTTTTCTCACCACGATGATATTCCAGAATTTTGCGTCTGTAGTATTCGGTTTCTCTTTTTGAAAATGTATCTGTTTCATCTCTATCGAAGACAGGATTTTCTAAATCCAAAAAAGCTTTACCTATTTTCGTTAGAAATATCCTATTAGATATAATATTAATTAGCCCTAATTCAATTAGGGCTCCGCTAACTTCTCCTTGAGTATCAATCTTAAAGTTGAAGTGGTTCATGTACCTTTCAAAAGAAGAATTTTTATTCTTAGGAAATCCTGTAGTTAACCTTTCACTCCCCTTGTGATCATGTTTTTTATCAACTGCTTCCAAGTATCTTCTTAGATCGATTGCCAACTGTCGCAGGGTAGATTTATAATTCTGGATCTTGAGTCCACCATCTTCTAGCCCTTTCTCCTGCCCAATGTATAACAACATCCTGAGATTGGCTTTTACTGGAAGAATCCTGTTTATCTGACCCCAGAGCCAGTCATCCTCCGCAGGTGCTTTTCTAGGATCTTTTAAGACAGGTTGCTGCTCCAATTGTTCTAAATTTTCTATTTTTATATACTTTCTTGGAGAAGCTTTAATTCTATTACGTTCATTGTTCATCTCTTTTGCAAGACCTGTAAAGTCATCCAAACTGTTAGCAGAATTTCTTTCTAACCTAACCTGATTCCTCAAGGCAACGTTGGCTAATTCATCCATGTCAGTATATTCGCTGCTATTTTTGAGGAATTCCTGAACCTGCTTCCAAATACTTTTATCTAAATCTAAAATTAGTTTCATATATGACCCCTCAAATTATACTTACATTATTATAAAAAATAACTACCTAATGTCAACATTATTCTCCAGTGCTAACATTATATGACATTATTCATCTATATTAACTTATACTTAATAAATGTGGCAAACTTTCCATAAACCTTTGAGCTGAAAATAAAATCCTAAAAGGGTTTGGCTCTCTCAATAGTAATTTGAAGTCTTCCGGTTTTTCCGTACCCCCGAACTGTCGACCCTTACCTGTGCCAATACTTCAACGTTCGTCTTTTAAAAATCATCAAATGAATCGTACTTTTCTGTCAACTTGCTCAGGTCGTGGGACATAATTTCTCCTTACTATAAGGTGTGGGAGCTCCCAGCTCTCTTTTGGGAATTACGTAGAAATTTTCAAACAAATCTCGCCACAATAAAATTCCCCGGCCATATGCCGGGGAATTCAAGTTCTGTTTTTTGCTAAAACATTTCACCGGTAACATCAACCTTTAGTGTCTTTTTACTTGTAGAAAATTTAGTTATAGCTTAATTCTACATCCAGCCATACATCATCCGGCTTTTCAATAGGGGTATTGTCACTATCAAGATAAATAGCCCTGAGATGAAAATCCAATCCTTCAATAATTGAGTCTATGATATCCCATACTATTTCATGTTCGTACTCTACGGGTGTTTCGAAGTATACTTCAGCTTCACCCGGATTTTCAATTTCGTTAAAATTTATGTCTTCGAAAACCAGTTCCAAATCGCCTTTCTTTAGCCGATATGGATTATCTCCTCCGAAACTTATCTCGTCATCCGTATTGATAAAAGCAGATGAAGCTTCAATCCTCTCATCTTCAATAAAGGCTTTACCCAGGTCATATTCTGTTGGAAGATCTCCGAGGAGCAGAAGTTTTACTCTGTAATGCATGGTAAATATAAGTCACCTCTTTATTAAAATATGTATTAAAACATGTATTTTATGGCCTGTTTTCTTTATGACACCGTACATTTGGGATTTTGTGCCTATCACTTAAACTGCAAACCTTGATTGATTTGATAATAGTGGCGAAGCTTTTTGACCAGTTTTCCTCAGAGTAAACTCTCTCATTTGATATAGAAAACCGTCATTAGCCGAAAGACGCTTTTCCCACGAAGAATATTTTTTCACAGAATAATGTAAACTAATTCTTGGCATTTAGAACTGCTCTGAGTACACATTTCGTCTTATATAGTACCTCCTTAAGTATGAATAAATCTTTTTAAGGGTTGCAAGAAAGGCGAAATTCGATTGGAGTCTCTCAGATATAATATAAGTTAGTTTAATAAACTTTAGACCAAAGAATATAGAAAAAATTTATAGGGAATACCTTTCATTTAGTGCTGGAACCTCCGTACTTGGTCCAAAATTTTTGAATTGTTCAGGTGCTTCCGTATGCACGGGAATTGTTCTCTCCGCACCGATCTTTTGCACCATATTCTTCAACTGGCTGGGAAATAAATGCCCTGAGGCGTGCGCCTTGACCATTTCGAGCCTGAAATGTTCCAGCCAGTTGTTCACCCTATCCTGGTCTACCTCCATGTCTGGAGTGAATGGATCTGTCTTCGACCAGATAAAACTTCTGCCCTCTGCCGGTTTGAGCCCGATCAGGTCATTGAGATGGTAATAATCGCAGTATAGGACGTAATCTTCGGGATGGCTTTGAATCTCTTTTAAAGTAACTGCGTTCTCACGCGAGATCAGATCTTGTTCCCATTTAGAATAGTCTTTTTTTATGAGATTGTCTCGGTCTCCTTCACTCATATTCAATTCGTCGATCTTCCCCCATCTTCCCGAGGGATCACGAAAACGGTAGGAGGGAGTGCCCCAGCTTTTGGTCGCGGCGAGAATATCAATATTGCCGCTGTTTATCGATAGGTCATCAAACTCCAGCAGTCCACTGCCCTCGAGTTTCTTCAGCAGGTAAGCCTGTTTTGTCCTTAGAGCTAGGTTCCGGTCGTGTTGGCAGGCAGCCTGGACTACAGAATACATCCTTTCCAGGTCAAAATCGGGAAAATTAACTATACTGTAGGGGCCGGAGTCCGAGATAAAATCTCCAAGATCCTTCCTGACCTCTTTTTCTGTGGTGCCATCTTCATCCTGCCCCAGGTTCGTTCCTTCTGAAATAAGAACATCCGGTTCAAATTCTCGAGCCCTGTCGATGAACTTCCTGGTCTTTTCTCCGGTGTATCCGTGCAGCCGCAGGTCCCCTGTATAAACTATCCTGGAATCACCCGACTCAATTAAGAAAGCCAGGGCGCCCGGCAGTGAATGGTTCACACTCGAAGCCGTGACGTTTACGGGTCCTACACTAACCGAATCTTCGTTTTCCAGAGTGTGAATTTTTCTTTTAATGACAGGATCGTGTTCAACAGAATTTCGGCTATGATCTCTTTTCGTAATTCTAGTAAAACCGCCTCCATTCGCCTTTTTTCTGAACTGGAAAGTTTCGGTCATCTCCACGTACCTGTTGAAAGTCATGCTTCCGGTCTTCTGCCTCGTTTCCATTATGGCTTTCGTCGTGGGAGAGCAGTAGAGCGGTATATCCGGCCGTAAGAAGTGGACGTATCCTATGTGATCGACGTGACCGTGTGTCAAAAAGACCGCGTCAATTGCCGGCTCTTCGGCCGGTTTCTCGCCCTGATGTTTAAGGTAATCCCTCCGGTATATTCCTTCCCAGTCCGGAAGCAAACCCAATTCCAGAAAATCTTCGAGGCCGCGAGCTTTCTTCGGCTGCAAAAATTCAGAAAAATAATCTCCTTCTTTGGTGAAATTTTTGCCCAAATCAAAGAGAACTTTCGTGTCCCCTTCTTCGAGAAGTATCGTGTTGCCACCAATTTCGCCGACTCCACCGTGGAAACTTAAGTCTGCCATAATTGCACCTCCAGGAAAATCTATTTTTTAATATAGTTTGGCCGGGCCCTTTATGCATACTGGCAACCGAGTGTATGCCCCTGGTTGGCCAGACACCGCAACAGGCCCGGCCAGCTACATTAAAGGGGTGTGCGGTGTTCAATATATATCCCGGAATCGAGACCATCCGTATTGTAATTCATCCTGTTTTAAGTTCAGAAATCAGATCCTACTGCACGAAAACACAAGTTTGTTAACCCCTGAGGCCATAAAAACCCCAAGGGTTTACCGTTAATGTACAGCCTCTCTTTTCCCCATGATTTCACTCACATCTGCGATGATCAGGTTGTGCTCTTCGTCAAAACGCAGCACCGGTGCTCTCCTCGTCTCGTCATACGGGATTAGATAATGGTCGAAGAAGGACTTAGCACTCACCTGGATCTCCTTATTGTGTTCGCGCGCCGTTATGAAACCATCTCTTTCTTCCTCGTCCGTGGGTTCAAGTCCTATTAAAGAGTCTCCAGAGTTGAAGTGCAAAACGAACCCATCATACTGAGTTAAACTGTAAGCCCGTACTGTAGTAACATTGATGCCAATTTGTCCGCTCTTTCTAATGGATATTTTCTTCTCGTGAGGGCCATTTACTCCTGTGAATTCTTCAAATCCGCCGTTTTTCTCTTGAGAAGTATGTTTCATGATTAATCACCCTTTTTAAAGTTTTATTTAAATATTTAAATTAATTATGTTGATAAAAAAAACGACTTTTCATTTCACTTCGTTCCCATGTTTAGTGCTATCTCCGCAATACTCAGAGATAAAAGTCTCTCACTTTAAATATAGACTGAAATCGGAAACTGAACCGAACAGCCAGTCGCCCTTCATTAAAATAGGGGGTCATGATTTACTTATAACGTACTACTTCCCCCTTCATTAATTGAAAAAGGCCTTTGCTTGCTAAAGTTGAATTACTGGACGGATGACAGCTAAGTGATAGACCAAAATGTTGAAATAAAAAAAATAGTTAGACTAGAAGTGGGTAATAGCTTTACGGATATTAAACTAAATATACCCAACAAAAATGATGAAAAGCTATTAAAGTATCCCCACCGAAAGTGGGAATCCCAATATTTGGCGAGAACCTCCTCTTTTGTACAACAATTTTAACGGAGATAACTTTTTATCTCAACACAGTTAGAAAAAATATGTGTTTTGTCAAATGGATCTGTCAAGTAAAGAAATCGTTCAAATCGCATAATTTCCGCTCTGGGGCGGAGATCATACTTTATTCATGTATCTGTCTCCGCCCCTGATAATTAAATTTAGTATACAAACTGCTTTTACATACCGGGGATCCGTAAATGTGATAAATTAAAGCAACAATGAAGCAAATGGTACTTCAGTTTAATTTGAAGACTATTTCAACCGAAAAGATCGAAGCCATCCCCTCGCCTTTTATCGAGCAAACCAAGCAGGAATTCTTCCGTCCCCCAGCCCTCCGCGTCGTTTTCACCTGGTGTTTCGGAATCCATTAGTTTGGGGTTTTGTATGTACTTGGAGACGATGGCGAAGTAATCGGATATGTAATCACTTGCCGCTTCTAATACCCTTTTGCTGGCTGAGTCCTCTATCTTCGAGAAGACTCCTTTTTCTAGCCTCAACCGTTCGTCACCGCCGACCCCAATGCCGATCTCCTCGAGGTGAAACCAACAGCATTCGAATAGTAGATTGAAGTCTTCCGGTCTATCCATATTCCACGAATTGTCGACGTTCCCCTGTGCCCGTATTTCAACGTTCGCCTTTTGAAAATCATCAAGTGAATCGTACTTTTCTGCTAGTTCTTTCAGGTCGTGGGGCATAATTTCCTCTTTACTCTACGGGTTCCTTTCAAGGCTCCGCTTATCTTAACCGCCAGAATTGAATCGGGTTCTTTTTCCAGCCGTCGTCTGCTAATTTTTACGCTTTTCCCCAGCTACCCTCATCCGCTATACCATACGTCCGGTCAAATGACTCTTCGACGTATTCAAAAATGCCTTCGTAGCCAGGTTGCTGCTTCGTACTATCCGGATTCAATAAATTTTCTCTAAATTCGGCCATCTTTTCCGATTGGTCTGTTTCCTTAATGAGTTGTCCTTCTTCAAAAACGAGTTCTATCACTGTTTCATATTTCCAGGGCTTCTGGAAGCCCATATGAACGTAGAGACCCTGGATAAAGTCGTCCGCAATCAATATACCGCCA
>Ga0207714_1001194_pt1 | contig 17022 bp, 16 predicted proteins | sample PonA232FremontCA_2_FD_187270 | JGI IMG/M metagenome (GOLD analysis project Ga0207714, IMG submission 187270) | Marine sediment microbial community from Fremont, CA, USA - Pond A23 Sediment 2 (SPAdes) | ecosystem: Environmental > Aquatic > Marine > Unclassified | place: USA: Fremont, California...
CCCCAGCCGCGGGACAGTGCTCGGCGCCAGCTGGGTCTGCCAGGGGGGCGTGAAGAAGGTCGTCAGCTCGCCGCCGCTGCCCGCCGTGGCGAAGGCGCTGTCGCCGGGCAGGGTCAACGGGTCGATGCCGATCACGGTCAGCCGCTCGTCCGTCGACGAGACCACCGTGCCCTCCAGCACGGGGGACACCGGTAGGCCGGCGCGGCGCAGGGTCACGAAGTCCTGACGATCGAGGGGCTCGCCATCGCGTCGCTCCAGGCGATCCAGGCCGCTGGTGAAGAGCGCCTCGGCTCGGTCGTAGCTGTCGCGGGCCGAAGCATTGATCGCCTGCACGCCGCTCCACAGCGCGCCGGCGACCCACAGGCCGAGCAGCAGCATGGCGAGCTGGCCGGGATGACGGCGGTAGTGAGAGAGCAGGGTGGCCAGGGCGGTGAGCATGGGAGCACGAAGGTGGCGGGCGGGCAGGGCCGTGTGGCCCCTCGTACCGGTATCGTCTCACACAAGCGACAAGGCGGGGAATGGCAGGCGCCCTTGGCCGGGCGCCTGCGGGTAGCGGTCACGCCTGCAGGCGCGCAACGGTTTCAGCAGTGCTCCACAGGGCATTGGCCATGTAGCGGAAGTTGGTCAGGGCGGCGAGGTAGCCGTCACCTTCTGGCAGCTTGGCGGCGGCCGTGGCATCGCTCACCACCACAATCTCGAAGCCCTGTTCCAGAAGCTCGCGCATGTGGGCCTCGACGCACAGGTTGGCCGACATGCCGGCCAGGATCACCTGGTCGACGCGCTGTTTCCTCAGCTGCAGGACCAGATCGTTCTGCTCGGGTCCGTACATCTTGTGGGGTGAAGTGATGATCGTCTTGCCATCCTCGATGAACTCGCGGTATTCGGGCATGAAGTCCGCTCCGCTGCTGCGCTCGAGTGCCGTCAGGGGATCCGGGCGATCGAACATGCCGATGTTGTGCATCAGCTTTTCCAGCGGGCCGTTGAACTGCCAACGGTGGTCATGGGGAAAGTAATAATGGGGCGAGACGGCCACCGTCATGCCGCGCTGCTTGGCAGCGGCGAACAGGCGGCGGATGTTCTCAACGGTCCCGTGCTCCTGCACGCTCTCGCCGACCACTTCCCAGGTAACGCCGTCAGGGCTCAGGAAGTCTATCTGGGGGTCGGTCACCACCAGGGCGGCTCTTGCGAGGTCGAGCTCGAAGCCGCCAACTGGCAGCGCAGCTTTTTCGGGCGGGGCGTAGGGATCGCCGGCATGATTATCGGCGGCAGCAACGCTGGGCAGGCCACCCAGAGTGGCGGCGGTGATACCCGCTAGTCCGCCGGCGAGCAGGCGGCGACGGTCCTTGTCGACGGCATGGAAGGTCGGCTCGGTGGCTGTGGCATGGGCCCTGTGATCGCACATGGTGTGTTCCTCTCAAGTGTGGGCGGTACGATGTCAGGCTAGCGCCATGCCTGTGCGATATTGTTCGCAAAGGGTGCCATTTCATCCGTTTCCGTCCGGGGCCTTCATGCTCGACCAGCTGCTCAAGCGCATGACCATCGATGTGAGATCCTTCGCCGTCTGCGAGGTGCGTCGCGGCTGGCCGCTGGAGACACCCCCGCTGGGTAGCGTCTCGCTGCACTACGTGCTGCGAGGGGAAGGCCGCCTGCGAGACGGCTCGCATCGGCCGTTGCCGCTGGCGCCGGGCAGCCTGGTGATCTGTCCACCGCACCAGCGATTGACCGTCAGCGAGACGGCCGGCGAACCCTTCCAGCTGGCACACTGCGAACCCGCCAGTGGCACCCTGGAGTGGCTGCGCAGCCAGCGTGACGACCGGCTGCCCGGCGTGTTGATCCTCTGCGGAATGCTCGATGTCGGGACCCCCGAGCTGGCCGGCTCGCCGTTCGACCGGCTGCAGGCGCCGGTGCGGATTGCCTCGGGCGATGCGGCCATCTCGCCACTGTTCGAGTCGCTGTTCGAGGAGCTATCCACCCAGGCGCTGGGCGGCCAGGCGATGATCGACGCGCTGATGAAGCAGTGTCTGGTGCTGCTGCTTCGGGAGCTTGAGTCCGACACGACGCATCCCGCCTGGCTGCTGGCGCTGCAGGACCCGGCGCTGGGGGCGGCCGTCTCGGCCATGACCGAGGACCTCGGGCGTCGCATCGGCATCGAGGAGCTTGCAGCACTCAGCTACATGAGTCGGACGACCTTCATCGCTCGCTTCAAACGGGCTTACGGCGAGCCGCCGCAGCGCTTCCTCGCCGAACGGCGCCTGCAACGGGCACGTGGCCTGCTGGCCACGTCATCGCTGCCGGTCAAGCAGGTGGCGCTGCGCTGTGCCTATCGAAGCCGGAGCCAGTTTAGCGCCGCCTTCAAATCGCGTTTCGGGCAAGACCCTGAGCACTACCGGCGCGAGCAGCGCGGTGAGACTCACTGAGTCGAAGGTTGCCTGCTACTTTCCGGTCGGCTCGTCGTCCAGATGCAGCCAACGGGCCAGCCGGGAGTGGCGCCGTTGGCTCAGGTATCAGGGCAGCAGGCTCATCACGGTGTTTATGTTCTTTCTATGCAAAAGGCCCTGCTAGTCGATACGACCATGCGTGAGGTGCAGCCGGCGATCCAGCGGGGCGGCCACCCTTGGGCTATGGGTCACGACCAGCAGACTGCAGCCGGTATCGCGGACCAGCGCCAGCAGCAGGTCCAGCACCTCGTCGGCGGTGCCTTCATCCAGATTGCCGGTGGGCTCGTCGGCGAGCAGCAGGGCAGGGCGCGGCGCCAGGGCCCGGCCGATGGCCAGCCGCTGCTGCTGGCCGCCGGAGAGCTGTTCCGGGTAGCGCGTCGCCATGCCGCTCAGGCCCAGTCGCTCGAGGAGCTCGTTCGTCCAGTCGAGGCGTTCGCGGCCGGCCAGGCGGGCCTGCAGGCGGAGGTTGTCGCGCACCGTCAGGCTCGGCACCAGGTGGAACTGCTGGAACACCAGGCCCAGCGTCTCGCGACGCAGCCGTGCCCGGCCTGCCTCATCGAGGGACGACATGGCCCGGCCGGCGAGGCTGACCTCGCCGCGGTCGGGCAGGTCCAGCCCCGCGGCCAGGTGGAGCAGGGTCGACTTGCCGCTGCCCGACTCGCCCATCAGCGCCAGGCTCCTGCCGGGCGACAGGGTCAGGTCGACCCCGGCCAGTACCGTGAGGGGGCCCTGGGGCGTGGCATAGGCCTTGTGGACCTGACGGAACGCGAGCATGGGGAGCATCCTTGATAACGGACACTGGATGGTCCCACAAAATCGGTGCCTATATAAAAAACCCACGCCACGTGAAGGTGGCGTGGGTCGCGTGGCGGGGGTAACGCTCAGTGCGCGTGGCCATGGTCGTCGTGACCATGCTCATCGTCGCCGTGATCGTCTTCCTCGTGGCCCGGCTCGGCCAGGGCGTCGTGCAGAGTGCGGGCGTTGTGGCGCATCATGCCCAGGTAGGTGCTGGCCTCGCCGTCGCTGGCCAGGGCGTCGGCATAGAGGGTGCCGGCCACCGTCAGGTTGGTTTCCTCGGCCAGCTGGTCGATCATCGCCGGGCTGGTCATGTTCTCGTGGAACAGCGCCTGGACGTTCTCCTCGCGGATCACGTCGATCAACCGGGCCATGTTGGCCGCGCTGGGCTCGGCCTCGGTGGAGAGTCCCTGGGGCGAGAGGAATGTCAGGCCGTAGGCGCGGGCGAAGTGGCCGAAGGAGTCGTGGCCGGTAATCACGCTGGTGCCGGGGGGAATCTCGGCGAGCAGCATGCGCAGTTCGCTGTCGACGGCGGCCATCTCTTCCCGGTAACGCTCGGCACGCGCCTCATAGGCCGCGCTGTTGTCGGGATCGGCTTTGATCAGGCCCGCCAGGATGTTGGCCACGTAGAGCTCGCCCATGCCCAGGTCCTGCCAGGCATGGGGGTCGATATCGCCATGGTCATGACCGTCATCATGATCGTTGTGGTCGTTGTGGTCGTTGTGGTCGTTGTGGTCGTCGTTCGCCTGGGCGGCGAGCCGCGCCTCGATGCCGTCGGTGGTCACCACCAGGGGACCGTTGACGTCGCTGGCCTCTATCAGCCGCTCGATCCAGCCCTCGTACTGCAGGCCGTTGAACACCACCAGATCGGCGCCGGCCAGATCGCGGGCATCGGTGGGGCGCGGCGAGTAGACGTGGGCGTCGCTGTCCGGCCCCACCAGGGCGGTCACCTCCACGTGCTCACCGCCGACGTTCTCGACCATGTCGGCGAGGATGCTGAAGCTGGTGACCACCTGGACACGCTCGGCGGCCAGGGCGGCGGGCAGGGCCAGCAGGGTGGATATCCCGGCCAGCAGGGCAGCAGTGCGGGAAAGACGCATGGAAGTCTCCTTGGTGATGGTCTCAGTCGCGTTCGGGGGTACTCAGCGGCGCGGCATGGCGGCGCCAGCGGGAAGTCAGGCTATGGTGGCGGCCGAACAGGGCGGAGATCACGTAGCCACTGCCGGCCAGCAGGATAATGGCCGGCCCGGAGGGCAGGCTGAGGTGATAGGAGAGCAGCAGGCCGCCGGTACTGGCCACCAGGGCAATGGCGATCGCGATCACGATCAATCCCTCCAGGCGCTGGCTCCAGAAGCGTGCCGTGGTCGCCGGCAGCATCATCAGGCCCACTGCCATCAGGGTGCCCAGGGTCTGGAAGCCGGCGGTGAGGTTGAGCACTACCAGCCCCAGGAAGATGCCGTGCACCACGCCGCCGCGCACTCCCTGGCCGCGCAGGAACAGCGGGTCCAGGCACTCGACCACCAGGGCGCGGAAGATCACCGCCAGGATCACCACGATCAGGCTGCTGATGCCGGCGATCAGCACCAGGGCGGTGGAATTCACGGCCAGTATCGAGCCGAACAGCACATGGGTGAGGTCCACGCTGCTGCCGCCCAGCGAGACCAGCATGACCCCGGCGGCCAGCGAGATCAGAAAGAAGCTGGCCATCGCCGAGTCCTCGCGGTGACCGGTCATCTGCGACACGCTGCCGGCGAGCACCGCGATCAGCAGCCCAGAGAGGATGCCGCCAAGGCTCATCATCGGCAGCGAGAAGCCGGCCGCCAGAAAGCCCAGCGCCACGCCGGGCAGGATCGCATGGGCCATGGCATCGCCGATCAGGCTCATGCCGCGCAGCATCAGAAACACCCCCAGCGGCGGGGCGGCCAGCGACAGCGCCAGGCCGGCCACCATGGCGCGCTGCATGAAGCCGTACTCGAGAGGTACCAGCAGCCAGGCGTCAAGCAGTGCCAGCATGGGAGGTATCCGGAAAGGTCAGGGGCAGGCGCGGCGCGCGGGGCACCAGGCCGCTGTGGTGGTCGAGCAGGGCGTCGGGGCTGACCCAGCGCCCATGGCCGCCGGTGAGCAGCAGCACGTCATCGGCCAGGCGAGCGAGCTGCTCCATGTCGTGGATCACCAGGAGGATGGTGGCGCCTTGCCGGGCCATGTCGCGCAGCGCATCCATCAGCACGTCCACCGTCTCGATGTCGACATTGGCGAAGGGTTCGTCGAGCAGCAGCAGCTCTGCCTCCTGCATCAGGGTGCGCCCCAGCAGGGCGCGCTGGCGCTGGCCGCCGGAGAGCTCGCCGAGCGGACGGTGGGCCAGATGCGAGATGCCCAGTCGCGCCATGATCTCGCGACCGCGGCGGTAGTGGGCCGCACAGTAGCCTTTCAGGGCCCCGTGGCTGGGCCAGGTGCCGGTCATGATCAGCTCTTCCACGCTCATCGGGAAGGTGAGGTCCAGCGCCAGCTGCTGGGGCAGCCAGGCGCAGCGCTCGCGGGGTACCCGGCACTCCACGCGGCCGGCTACCGGCGACAGCATCCCCATGATGGCGGCGATCAGGGTGCTCTTGCCGGCGCCGTTGGCGCCGATCAAGGCGGTGATGGCGCCGTCCATGAAGCGGCCATTCAGGTGCTCGAGCACCGTCTGGCCGCCGCGGGCCAGCTGCAGGTCGTGCAGTTGCAGGCGTGGCATCAGGACCACCATCCCGCGGCCCAGGAGACCGTCAGCCACAGGGCGGCGAGCGGCCCCGCGACCAGCAGCAGGCGTCGGGCCGCCGAAAGCGACATCAGTGAGAAATGGCAAGGCCCTTCCGGGCGATGCCGGTGTCGTTGGTGGTGTGCCATGGGGGATCCTCCGGAAAACTGGCGGAAGTTATAACATAACAATACGGCGTCCGACTAGCGCCCTGCGACAGCGTGGCGGCTGACGCCGCTGGCGGCATCGCGGAGAATGGCAGCCATGTGAGTTGGGCCGGGAGCCTTCAGATGTCGGGATGGGGAATTGCGCTAGCGGGCGTGGCGGTCGTTGGAAGTGGGCTGTTGCACCTCTTCCACCGGCGGCTGCGCATCAGCCTGGCGGCGCCACGGGTAGCGATAGAGCGCACTCTGCCCGAACACGGTGTAGCGGGCGAGACGGTGCGCATTCCCACTCGCCGCGGCAAGACGCTGGTGGCCTGGTGGCTGCCCGGTGCGTGGCGTGGCACGGTGGTGATCACCCACGGCTGGGGTGCCAACCGCGAACTGATGCTGCCGCTGGCCAGGCCGCTGCAGGCGGCGGGCTGGAACGTGCTGCTGTTCGATGCCCGCAACCACGGCGAGAGCGATGCCGATACCTTCTCCTCCATGCCCCGCTTCGCCGAGGACACCGAGGCGGCACTGGCGTGGCTGCGGACCCGCCCCGGCATGGCCGGGTCACCGGTAGCGCTGCTGGGACATTCGGTGGGCGCCGCGGCAGTGCTGCTGGCCGCCTCGCGGCGCGATGACATCGGCGCCGTGGTCAGTCTCTCGGCCTTCGCGCATCCCGATGGCATGATGCGCCGCTGGCTGGCGGAAAAGGGACTGCCGTTCTTTCCGGTGGGTTGGTACGTGATGCGCTATGTGGAGCACGTGATCGGGCATCGCTTCGACGCCATCGCCCCGGTGACCACCCTGCCGCGCGTGCATTGCCCGGTGCTGCTGGTTCACGGCCGGGATGACGAGGTGATCCCGCCTCACGATGCCGAACGGCTGCATGCCAGTCGCGGTGAGACGCCGACGGTGCTGCGCCTGCTGCCCGGGGATCACGACCTCAGCCGGCACATCGGTGGCGAGTTGCCCGAGCTGCTGGCGTTCCTCGAAACCGCCCTCAATGACGCGGCGCCCGCCCCTGCCTGAGAGCGGGCACGTGCCGGTTACAGCCCCAGGGCGTGTCGCATCACCTGGCGCTTGGCGCCCCCCAGGCGTTCTGCCACGGCCAGACCGGCGGCGCCGGCGTGGCGCAGTGCCGCCGGGCCGGTGAAGACGTGATGAAAGGTCTCCATGGCGGCCATCATGGCCAGGGTCTGGGGTCGGCGACTGCGGGCATAGCCGGCCAGCGGCGGGCGCGCGCCCGGATCCTGGCCCTCCAGGAAGGCCGATATCACCCGGTCGCTCAGCGCCTCGGCGTCCTGCAGCCCGAGATTGAGGCCCTGGCCGGCCAGCGGATGGATCACGTGGGCGGCGTCGCCCACCAGGGCCAGGCGCGGCTGCACGTAGCGCTCCGCGTGGCGACGACGGATGGCGAAGCTGGCGCGCCCCAGCACCGCCTCGAGGCCACCCAGGCGTGCGGGAAAGGCCGCCTCGATGGCCAGACGAAGGGCCTCGTCATCCAGCGCCTCGCGAGACAGCGTGATCTCGTCGTCGTCGTACCACACCAGCGAGGCATGAGGGCCGGGCAGCGGCAGCATCGCCTGAGGGCCGTCGGGCATGAAGCGCTGCCAGCTGACGTCCTGCTGGGGCAGGCAGGTGCGCACGTTGATGATCAGCGCGCGCTGGGCGTAGTCCTCATCATGGGTGGCGATGCCGGCCATCTCGCGAAGGCGCGAGTCGGCCCCGTCGGCGCCCACCACCAGTCGCGCGGCCAGCAGCCGGCCGTCGTCGAGCTCGACCAGCGTATGCTGCCGGCCACGGATCAGCGCGACGGGGCTGACCTGACACAGGGTGGTGACGTTGGGCAGCTCGGCCAGGCGCTGCCACAGGGCGTGGCGAATCACCCGGTTCTCGACGAAGTGGCCCAGCTCGGGCAACTCGAGATCGGATGCACTGAAATGGACCTGGTGTGTCTCGGCCTCGTCGGTTGCCTCGATGTGGCGGAAGGGACAGCGCCTGGCCTCGGGGATGAACGACCAGGCGCCTGTCCGTTCCAGCAGCTCCTGCGAGGCCAGGTTGAGCGACGACACGCGCAGATCGAAGGGGGCGTCCTCGGCGATCGCCTCGGGGGGCTTGTCCCCCTCCACCAGCGTGACGGCCATGCCGGCCTGCCCGAGTGCCGCCGCCACGGCCGCGCCGACCATGCCGCCGCCGACGATGATCGCGTCCTGGGTCTCTTCCATGCCTATCTCCATGCGCCAGTGCTTTCAAAGAAGGGAAACTACCGCCTAGGATACCGGATCCCGTTATCCTAGGAGTGATCATGACACCCACCCGTTCCGCCCTCGTCCTGTTCGGCTGGCTTGGCCTGGTGATGCTGACCGCGCTGAGCGGCATCGCGACCCCGCCCGGTGAGTGGTACGCGGCGCTGGACAAGGCGCCGCTGACGCCGCCCGATCTCGCCTTCCCCATCGCCTGGAGCACGCTCTACCTGCTGATGGCGCTGGCCGCCTGGCGCGCCACCCTGGCAGCGCCCGCCGCAGCGCGCTGGCATACCCTCTGGCCCTTCGTCGCCCAGCTCGCCGCCAATGCGCTGTGGTCGATCCTGTTCTTCGGCCTGCACTGGATGGGCCTGGCGCTGCTCGACCTGCTCCTGCTGTGGGGGCTGATCGTGCTGACCATGCGTCGCTTCGCCCGCGTCTCGGCCCTTGCCGCCTGGCTGCTGGTGCCCTATCTTGCCTGGGTGAGCTATGCCGCCTATCTCAACGCCGCTACCTGGTGGCTCAACGGCTGAGGTCGCCGTCGACCTCACGCCAGCTCCTGCCAGCCTGCCGGCGCATGGAATTCCAGCCCTGTCTCGGTGCGCCGGCACAGCCAGAGCCAGCGGTTGTGCACCAGCTGCGCCACGGCCGGTTGGCGCTCCAGCACGCCCTCGATTCGCGCCCGCGGCGCATCGATCACCACCGTGAGGCGCAGCGGTTCGTGACACCACTGCGTGCCATCTTGCAGCGACTGCAGTGGCAGGCCGACGCGCAGCTGCGGCGAATTGCCCTCGATCACCCCGAGATGTCCGCCCACCACCGAGTGCAGCAGCTTGTTGCCCGCCCCGTACAGCGAGGGCACCGCCACCGAGGCGTAGTACTGCAGGTTGATCCAGCTGGCTACCAGCATGGGCGCCGTCATGAGGGCTTCCAGCATGCGGCCGTCGGGATCATGGGCCGAGTCGTACTCGTGCAGGAAGACCCGCCCCTCGAGTGGCAGGCCGCGGCTTGCCGCACGGGGGGCCAGCAGCAGGGCAGCATTGTTGGCCAGCCCCCACTCGGGGCGCGGCTGTGACCAGTCGCCACCGCGCCGCTGCAGCGCGGCAAGACGCTCGGGATCGCCGGTGGACGTTACGCCCAGCCCCCTCGCGCGCTCCTCGCGCGTCGCGCGGCCGGCCTGCTCCAGGGCCTGCGCGAAGCGCTGCAGCGCGGGCCTCAGCCGGGGAGGAATGGCCTCGGTATCCAGCAGGGTGACGCGATCGGTCAGGGTGCAGTGGAGGGCGGCCAGCACATGGGTGGTGGCGGGAAGTGAACCGCTGCCCGCCTCCAGCATCCGGCGCACATCGCCGTCGTTGAGCAGGCGGGCCGCCAGCCGGGCATTCACCTCGCCGCCCTGGCCGCCACAGGCGCCGCAGGCAAGGCCGGCATGGTGCGGGTTGTTGTCACTCTGCGAGTCGTGCCCCACCAGTACCAGCAACGGCGCCCTCACGGCCCCCGGCCCCAGGCTGTCGAGCAGTCCCCGGGCAAGGGTGACCCGCTCCTCCAGGGCAAGCGGCTCGCCATCATAGGCATGGAAGGGGCCCTCGAAAGGCGTCGAGGCGGCGGGTGGCGTGATGCCGGGGCGACTGTCCCTCAGCAGCTTCCAGCCCCATGCCAGGCCGGTCGTCTCGACCAGCGTGAAGGTCGACAGCGCATGGCTCGTGGCGTGACGGAGGCTCTGGCGCGTTGCTTCCTGCCGATAGCGGTGGCGCTGCAGATCGGCCAGCGGTCCCGCCTCCTCGGTGCGATAGCGCGATGCCAGCAGGCCGGGCACCCGGGAGAGGGCGCGCGCCGGTCCCGCCGTGGCATGCAGGATCGGCATGCCGAAAAAGCCGGCCACGCCCAGTGTCTCGATCTCGGGCGAGGCGCTCTCGAGATGACGCCGCAGCCGCTCGGAGCGCACATCGATGCAGAAGGCCGCCTGCACGTCTATCGCCTCCGGCCGCGGCGCGGGCCGACTCGCCAGTGTGACCGCCAGCTGGCGCTGGTAGCCCAGTTCATAGGCGCACTGCCAGCACCAGAGGGCGTCATGATCCCGCCGGGAGGCGGGCTGCACGGGCTCCCATTGTGCTCGCCACTGCCCACGACGCCGCGTATGCAGTTCGCCGAGTCCCAGCCACTCCCAGGCCAGAAGGATGACCATGAGCTCGTCGATACCCGCGTGTTTCGCCGCCTCGGGGGTATGCCAGGCCAGGCCCTGGCACCACGAGGCCCAGCCATTGACGCGCAGCAGCAGCGCGTGCGCCAGGACTTCCAGCGCCTCCGGCGACAGCGCCAGATCGTCGAGCAGCATCGCCCGGGCGGCCGTCGTCTCGGTGGGCAAGGCCGTTACCCGCCCGCGCAGCGCGGCCGGCCAGCGCCGGTCATGCCGGGTCTGGGTTCGCCACCAGGCGAAGAGCGTCTCCTCCGACGCCGCCTCCCAGCGCTGCTGGTGGTGATCGAAGTAGTGCGCGCAGGTCTCGGCGACCGGGTCGAACACGTCGCTTGCCGCGACGTCCTCGGGTGCGTTGCGGGGCGCGTCGGCGGCCAGCTCCCAGGCGCTTGCATGCCGCGCCGGTGCCCGGGCAGGGCGCTCCAGCCATGCCAGCAGGGCCCGGTCATCCAGCATCGAGCCGCGCAGGCGGGTCGCGCGGCGAAGGTCCTCACGGCCGATGCGGCCGCGCTCCCAGGCCTGGCGATAGAAGGCCGGCGGCATGGTCAGCGTGACCCCCGCACGCCTGGCGAGCCGTGCCTCGGCTTCCTCGATGGTCAGTGCCTTCATCCCCCACCAGGGGTTGACGGCGATCCAGCGATCGAGCGGCCAGATGGGCGCGATGCATTCGGCGGCCTGCGCCAGCGCCTGATGATGGGCTTCACCGGAACCGGGCGAAGCGGCAAGGGCGGAAGGGATCATGACCACTCTCCTTTGACGGGTATGGGCGGGGCGGGGGCGTGCCATGCGCGGCGACGGGCCAGGCGATCGATGCCGCGCTCCAGCGGCAGGTGGGCGTAGAGACCGTGCCGGAAGTGGATACGCCAGCGTGCGATCGCGGGATGGTGAGGGCGCAGCGTGACCAGTAGCGCCAGGCTCACCAGCGCCACCAGCATCGCCCCGCCGAGCAGGCCGGCGCTCAGGGTCAGTGGCTCGGCGGCCCGGGGCAGTGCCGGCGATATCAGGGCATTCAGCAGCGCATAGAGCGGCACCAGCGACAGCGCCATGCCCGCCAGTGCCAGACGCTGAGAGCGACCCAGCCCGGCGGGCATCCCCAGCAGCGCCCCGCCCACGGCCAGCATCAGCAGCGCGCCGAGGATCGGGTTGTGACTGACCAGCGAGGGCCACCCCCAGAGGATGCCGCCTGCCGCACCGGTGGCGAGGCCGGCCAACACCAGGCGCTCTCGCGTGGGGGCAAGTCTCAGCCGTGAGCAGCGCGATGCGCGCACCGTGCGTCCGCTGGCGAGGAACGCATGGGCCTTGTAGAGCGAGTGGGCGAGCAGATGGATCAGCGCCAGGGTGTAGGCGCCCAGGCCGATCTCGAACAGCATGAAGCCCATCTGCGCGCAGGTGGACCACGCCAGCGCATGCTTGACCGAGGCCTGCGTGAGCAGGGTCAGCACGGCCACGATCGCCGTGGTGCCGCCGACGGCGATCAGCATCAGGTGTCCCGCAGTGAGGCCGTCGAAGAGCGGATAGAGGCGCAGCCACACATAGCCGCCCAGGTTGATGACCCCCGCATGCAGCAGGGCGGAGACCGGGGTGGGGGCCTCCATCACCTTCATCAGCCAGCCGTGCAGCGGCAGTTGGGCACACTTGCACAGCGCGGCCAGCGCCAGGGCTACCGAGGCGGCCTGCAGGGCCCAGCCCTCGCCAGAGGATACCGCCGCCTCGGCCAGCAGAGCCGGCAGCTCGAGACTGCCGTAGTGGTGATAGATCAGCCCCACCGCCACCAGCAGGGCGACATCGCCGAGGCGACTGACGGCGAACTTCTGCCAGGCGGCACGCCGGGCCTCGGCACGCTCGGGATAGAGGGTCAGCAGCTGATGGAGCGCCACGCTGACGCCGATCCAGGCCACCAGCATGACCAGCAGGTGATGGGTGAACACCAGTATCAGGACACTGGCCAGCACGACCAGGCACCAGGGCAGGAAACGCGCTCGTCCCCGGTCGCCTTGAAGGTAGCCATCGGCGAAGCGCAGCAGCACGGCGCCCAGGAAGCTGATCAGCAGTGCCATCCACACCGCCAGGCCGTCCGGATAGAGGCCCAGGGGCGCGGCAGCGTCGGGCAGTCCGGTCGCGATGCCGGTGGCATCGGCGATCAGCAGCCCGCCGATCAGCGCACTGACGGCGAGGCTGCCGACCATCAGCGCCTGGCCGATTCGCCAGCAGCCCTGCTGGCGATCGGGCACCGTCAGGCGGAGAGACCAGCCGGCGAGGATCAGCAGGCTTATCGGCACCATCAGCCAGAGTATCAGCGACGCGTGGACCGCCGCCTCGAGCAGGTTCGTCATCGTAGGGCTCTCTGGTGAAATGTCGGCCCTACTATGGCCCTGGCAATCCGATGCAAAAAATAGTTTATTTAGAAGCTATTGTTCGCTTTAAAAGAATGATTGGTCATCCGCCGGGGAGTGGGACATGAAGCTCAACTACCATCACCTCTACTACTTCTGGCAGGTCGCCAGGTCGGGGCACCTGACGCAAACCGCCGAGGCACTTCACGTCTCCCAGTCCTCGCTCTCCCACCAGATTCGTCAGCTGGAGGAGCGGCTGGGGCAGCGGCTGTTCCTGCGCGAGGGGCGCACGCTGCGCCTCTCGGAGGCGGGAAGGCTGGCGTTCGACTACGCCGACACCATCTTTCGCCAGGGGGAGGAGCTGAGCGCGCTTTTCGCCACGGGCGGCCATGCCCATCGCGAGATCATCCGGGTGGGCGCCGTCGCGACGCTATCCCGCAATTTCCAGGAGGAGTTCCTGCGACCGCTGCTCGATCGTGAGGACATGGAGCTGAGCCTGCAGAGCGGCGGGCTGGACGATCTGCTGCGTCGCCTCTCCGCCCATCGTCTGGATGTCGTGCTCGCCAATCACGCCGTGCATGGCGACGATCAGCATCCTTGGCGCTCACAGCGGCTGGCGCGTCAGCCCGTCAGCATCATCGGGGCATCCGGCCTGGCACCGCTGACGGGGTTTCCCGAGGGGCTGCGTGATCGCGGCCTGATCGTGCCCGGCCCCGACAGCAGCGTGCGCCAGGCCTTCGACCAGCTGTGCGAGTACCACCATCTGACGCCCACGATTCTCGCCGAGGTGGACGACATGGCCATGATGCGTCTGCTGGCACGCGACACTCGCCACCTGGCGGTGATGCCGCCCGTGGTGGTGCGCGATGAACTGCGCGCCGGCATGCTCAGGGATTTCGGCGTTCTGCCGGGGGTCTTCGAGGAGTTCTATGCCATCACCATCCGGCGTCGCTTCGAATCGCCTCTGCTGAAGGAGCTGCTCGCGCACTCCCGTGAGATGCGCCTTCCCTAGCGCCGGCGTCGGGGACCTCTCAGCGCTTGCGGGCGAGGAACTGCACCACGGCGCCCAGGCCGCTGTGGCCGCGTCCCTCGACCACCTGGCGATCGAACTCGCGGCTCGAGAGGATCTCGAAGTCGGCGAAGGCCGCCTCGAGCTCCGCAGCCGTAGGGGTGCGATCCGCATCGGGAGGACCGCCGGTGTCCCGCGGCGCCTGGGCCGGCGTATAGGCTTCCAGGATCAGGATGCCGCCTGGCTTCAGCGTGCGCGCCACCTGGCGGTGAAGATGGGGGCGGCCCGCGGCGGGCACATGGCAGAAGATCGAGACCACCGCATCGAAGGCCTCGGCGGGGAAGGTGTGCGTCGTGAGGTCGGCGAGTAACGTCTCGAGGGTCACGCCCTTGCGCTCGGCCAGCCGGGCCGCCTTGCGCAGGCCGACCGTCGAGGCATCCACGGAGAGCACGCGATGCCCGAGCGCCGCGAGGTAGACGCCGTTGCGCCCCTCGCCGTCGGCCAGGCAGAGCACCTGGCGCGGCGGCTCGCCGATCCGCCCTGCCTGTTCGCGCAGGAAGTCGTTGGGCTCGGTGCCGTAGATGTACTCGTCGGTGTCGTAGCGTTCATCCCACATGGCAACCTCTCGAACATGGATATCGATATAGCCCTCAAGAATACCAAGGGTGGCGCGCGGCGTCTGCGTGAGGACGCGGGATGCTACGCTTGAGGTTCATCACTCGCCACGGATGACCGCTTGCCATGCCTGCCTTGCCTCGTCTTCTCCGTCCTCGCCGTTTTTCCCTGCCGCTGCTGTTGACTGCCGCCCTGGGCCTGGCGGGCTGTGACGGGCCAGGTCCCGACGGTGCCCCGCCGCCGCCGCCGGAATCCCGCTTTTCCGGCGAGGCCATGGTGAGCCAGGGCGATGTCGCCGGTGCCGCTCCGCCGGTCAATGGAGCCGGCGAGGCCCCCGATGCCCGCATCGAGGAGCGACGCCACTATCGACTGGAATTCGACGCGGCCGACACGCTGGTGGCGGCCTATCGTGCGACCCATGAGGCCTGCCTGGAAAGCGTGCACTGTCAGGTCGCCCAGGGGCGCCTTCAGACACCGCGGCACGGCCAGGCCAGCGGGCACCTCGCCATGCGCGTGGCCCGCGACCGGGTGGAGAGTGCCGCGCCGGTGCGGCTGGTGGCCGAGTCGCCCGCCCTCAGCGGCGTGGAGATCACCCGCCACGACCGTACCCAGCAGATGATCGATACCGAGGCCCGCCTGGAACAGCAGATCGTGCTGCGCGAGCGTCTTCAGGAGCTCGCCGTGGAGGGCCGCGGCTTCAGCGAGCGGCGCATTCAGGATCTGCTGCAGGTCGAGCGCGAACTGGCGCGGGTGCAGGGCGAGATCGAGTCCATGCAGGGCCAGCAGCGCCACCTGGCCCGCGTCACTGAAAGCGTGGCGATCTCGGCCAGTTTCCAGCAGCAGCGCTGGGTGGCGCCTCGCCAGCACGGCGTGCTGGCGCCGCTGTGGCGGGCGCTGGACCGCAGCATGTCGCTGTTTTTCGAGTCGGTGGGGCAGGTGATCCTGGTGGTGGTGTTCCTCACCCCCTGGCTGGTGATCGGTTTGCCGGTACTGTGGCTGCTCAGCCGCCTGTGGCGGCCGGTGCGCCGGGCGTTTTCCCGGCTGGGCGAGAAGCGGCGCGCTCGCCGCACGCCTGACGACGCCTAGGACGGGGCGCCTGCGACCAAGCGGGCTGGTTTTGCAGGCCCGACGCCCACGCCGTTCGAGACCAGGGCCGAGCGTCTGCTACGGTGAGAGGAAACAAGCGACACATCGTGCCGCCGAGACGCGGGTCACCCGACCGATCGAGCGGACGCGAGGCAGGCCACTTCACCACGTGTTCATAAGGAGATAGTTGATGGGTATCTGCGCAACGTGCGGCAACCAGTATGATGACACCTTCACGGTCACCAAGGACGGTCAGAGCTTCGATTTCGATTCCTTCGAATGCGCCATTCACAAGCTGGCCCCGTCCTGCGCCCAGTGCGGGTGCCGGGTGATCGGACACGGCGTTCAGCACGGCGATACGGTCTATTGCTGCGCCCACTGTGCCCACCAGGCCGGCGAAACCGGGCTCGTGGACCACGATTGATGCGGGGCAGGAGTCACGAGGCGTCGAACGTCTCGGTATCGACCTCCGCCTGCTGGGCCTCGCCATAGCGCGCCCCCGCCACCTGGTCCGGCGTCATCATGGCATCCAGCCGGGCCAGGGTTTCCGGTGCCAGTCTCAGGTCCTCCGCCGCCAGGTTCTCGCGCATGTGATCCACAGTGCGCGAGCCGGGAATCGGTAGCACGTCATCGCCCTTGGCGCGCAGCCAGGCCAGCGCCAGCTGGCTTGGCGTCATGCCCTGCTCCTTCGCCAGCGCGGTGAAGGCCTCGAGCAGGCGCAGGTTGCGGCCATGATTCTCGGCGCTGAAGCGCGGCATGCCGCGGCGCATGTCGTTCTCCTCGAGACTTGCCGGATCGCTGACGGCGCCCGCCAGGAAACCGCGCCCCAGCGGGCTGAAGGCCACCAGGGCCGTGCCGGCCTCGCGGCAGGCGTCGATCAGGGCGATCTCGGGGTTGCGGGTCCATAGCGAGTACTCGGACTGCACCGCCGCGATGGGGTGTTCGGCCCTTGCGCGGCGCAGCGTGGCCGCCGAGACCTCGGAAAGCCCGATGGCCCGCACCTTGCCTTCCTCCACCAGCCGCCCCAGGGCACCGACGCTCTCCTCGATGGGCACGCCCTTGTCCCAGCGGTGCAGGTAGTAGAGATCCAGATGATCGGTGCCCAGCCGCGCCAGGCTCTCCTCGCACTGGCGGCGTAGCGTGTCAGGCCGGCCATCGATCACCTTGCGGCCCAGCGCCGGGTCCATGGCCATGCCGCACTTGCTGGCCAGCAGAATCTCGGCGCGTCTGCCCGCCAGCGCCTTGCCCACCAGCCGCTCGTTGGCCGTGGCGCCGTAGAGCGTGGCGGTATCGAAGTGGCGATAGCCCATCTCGAAGGCGGCCTTCAGGGCGCTCAGCGCCTCGCGCTCGGGGAGCGGGCTGCCGTAGCCGTGGGAGAGATTCATGCAGCCCAGGCCGATCATCGGCGAGGCGACTTCCTTGAGGCGGG
>Ga0207714_1001196_pt1 | contig 16993 bp, 17 predicted proteins | sample PonA232FremontCA_2_FD_187270 | JGI IMG/M metagenome (GOLD analysis project Ga0207714, IMG submission 187270) | Marine sediment microbial community from Fremont, CA, USA - Pond A23 Sediment 2 (SPAdes) | ecosystem: Environmental > Aquatic > Marine > Unclassified | place: USA: Fremont, California...
ATCCCATCAGGGTTTATGTTCAGTCCATCTAAACTTTCTTTTAGTAATACAGGTTGATGATACATTTTTACTCATTGTTTTCTTCATTTCCAGTATTGCTCATGATGTTTTCAGCCAGTTTTGCAAACTCATCCTCTGGTTCGTCAACTTTTTCGTAAAGTTCTTTAGCCCAGATTTCGATTTTATCTCCCTGGCCTGCCAAAATCACTTCCTTTGAAATTTCTACAATATCGAGCAACCGTTTGGGGATTAGCAGCCGGTTGTTCCCGTCGAGGGTAACCTCTGCTGTACCTTTGTAGAAATTTCTGAGAAACTTGTTGTGTTCTTTGTTATATGGGTTTATTCTTTTCCTGATGATTTCATTTTGCCTTTCCCATTCTTCCATAGAGTAGAGCACAAGACATTTTTCAAATATATCTTTTTTGACCACAAAGCGGTCCCCGGAAGCAGAGGTGATCTGCTTCTTAAATGCTGAAGGAAAGGTGATTCTTCCCTTTGCATCCGCTTTACATGTATAATCGCCTATAAATGTGGTCATACAATACACCTTAAAATAATATGTAAATATAATTAATTTTTAACCACATTCAACCACTTTCAACCATTTTTTACCACATTGTTGACAACTTTTTCCCTTATAAGCCATTTAACCTTCAATTGTGATTCTTCTTCTGTGGTTATATTAAGCATATATTGTCTGTTTGATGGATTTTTATTATTTTTAAAGCCTAAAAATAATAGCAGATACTATTTGATATGAGTGATGATAGTAATAACAACAATGCATTGAGAAAAATCGATGTTAAGGAGGTTTTTCGGAAGAAAAATCCTGGTGTTTCTAAAGTGCTCCCGGGATTTGTGTATCGGTATTTAAAGCGGGTGATTCATCAGAAGGAATTAAATGAGATATTACCCAAAATATCCCATTTGAATGGATTGGAGTTTGTGCGGGCGGGGTTGAAAGAACTGGGCCTGAATGTTAAATCGTACGGTAAGGAGGATATTCCGCGGGAAGGCCATTTTATCTTTGTTGCTAATCATCCTTTAGGGGGCCCGGACGGACTTGTTTTTGCAAATGAGGTGGGTGATATTTTCCCAAACGTGCGCTTCATTGTAAACGACATTCTTTTGAATTTGCCGAATTTTGAGCCCCTTTTTGTTCCGGTTAATAAACATGGAAGGCAGTCTTCAGAATATGTACGAAAAATTGATGAAACCTACCAGTCTGATTTTCAGGTGTTGAATTTTCCCGCAGGATTGTGTTCCCGCAAGGTAAAAGGAAAAATTGTTGATTTGGAGTGGCATAAAAGTTTTATTAATAAGGCGAAGAAATATAAACGGGATGTTATTCCTGTTCACATTAGCGGGAGAAATTCGAATTTTTTTTATAATCTGGCGAATCTCCGTAAATTTTTAGGTATTAAGGCCAATATTGAGATGTTTTATTTGCCTGACGAAATGTTTAAACAAAGAAATAAAGATATTGTTATAACCTTTGGGAAGCCAATTTCTTATGAAACGTTTGATGTAAGGTATAAGCCAAAACAGTGGGCAGAAAAAATTAAGGAGCATGTCTATGAATTAGCACAAGATAAGGATAAGGTATTTCAACCATAATCCTGAATTCTAAAAATTATTTATAAATTTGGAGCTGATTTTTACTGAAAGTTATGGAAGACTTGATAAATCCAGTAGATAAAGATATATTAAAGAAGGAGCTCACATCTGAAAAGTTTCTTCGCAAAACTAATAATGGGAATAATGAGTTATATATTGTTACCTATCATGACTCACCTAATGTTATGCGTGAAATTGGAAGGCTCAGGGAATTAACTTTTCGGAATGCCGGTGGTGGAACAGGTAAGGAGATGGATATTGACGCTTTTGATTATGCAGATGATCCTTACAAACAACTAATTAGTTGGGACGCTATAGAAAATGAGCTGCTTGGAGGATATCGGTATAAGGTTTGCTCAGAGCAAACACGGCCTGAAGAATTAGCAACTTATAAGCTTTTTGGCTTTTCGGATGTTTTTGTGAAAGCATACCTTCCTTATATGATTGAGCTTGGCCGCTCTTTTATTCAACCAGGCTATCAGTCATCAAAAACAGGAAGGAAAACTTTATATGCTCTTGATAATCTATGGGATGGATTAGGAGCCTTAATGGTTGATAATCCACAGTGTAACTATCTTTTCGGGAAAGTTACCATGTATCCTCATTTTAGTACAAAAGCCAGAGATTTGATACTTTATTTTTTAAACAAGGAATTTTATAGTGATCAGTCATTGGTTTTTGCTAAAAATCCCGAGCCCTATCGCACTTCTAAAGAAGAGATGAAAAGCTTATTTACCGGTGGAACTTTCGAAGAGGATTACAAAATACTTATCAAGGAAGTACGTAAATTAGGAGAAAATGTCCCTCCCCTGATTAATGCCTATATGAATTTAAGTCGTACCATGAAGGTATTCGGAACATCCTTAAACCAATCTTTTGGTAATGTTGAGGAAACAGGAATAATGATAACAATCAGCGATATTTATCCAAGAAAAACAGAGCGTCACATGGAGAGTTATCGAAAACAGAAAGAAAGTAATCAATAAGCTCTCTTGTCTTTTCCTTCTATATAATTAATGAATGCTGTGTTAACGACTTTATTGCCTCCGGGGGTCGGGTAATCTCCGGTAAAATACCAATCCCCTTTGTCATTTGGACAAGCCGCGTGCAGATTTTCAATTTTCTGATAGACAATCTCAACTTCTGCGTTTATGTTCTCTGCTTTAAGTAATTGGCTTATTTTCTCAGAAATTTTTTCAGGAGAGAAGGGTTTGTAAATCTCTTTCACATAGTTCACTATCTGCTCTTTAGGAAGGTTCTCTTGTTCTTTGGACTTTTTGTAAACTTCGTTAATCACGTTTTCCTTTCCCTGTTCTTTTAGCAACGCTATTGCAGCCTGAAAGGCGACGAAATTTCCAAGTTTTGCCATATCAATACCGTAGCAATCCGGGTATCTGATTTGAGGCGAAGAAGAAACAATTACGATTTTTTTCGGTTCTAGCCGGTCAAGAATTTGCAGGATGCTCTCCTTTAATGTTGTTCCACGCACAATACTGTCATCAATTACCACCAGGTTGTCGACTTTTTTTCTTATTGTGCCGTAGGTAATATCATAGACGTGCCCTACAAGATCTTTTCTTCCGCTTTCTTGAGATATGAACGTTCTGAGTTTTACATCTTTGATGGCGATTTTCTCAACTCTTATTTTTTTAGAGAGGATTTCATTGAGCTCATTCTCTGAAAATTCATTTCTTTTTTCTAGTATTTCCTTTTTCTGTTGTGCTATCTGGTAGTTTTCAAGCCCGTGAATCATTCCGTAGAATGCAATTTCAGCTGTATTTGGTACAAAGGAAAACACAGTGTTTTCTATGTCGTAATCTATGCTTTTTAAAACATCAGGTATGATAAGCTCGCCCAGTTTTTTTCTTTCTCTGTAGATGCTTTTGTCGCTTCCACGTGAAAAATATATTCTTTCAAATGAACAGGATTTTCTCTCCTCCGGCACGCGAATTTGTTCTTCTTCAATTTCGCCGGTCTTTTTCATAATCAGAGCGTTACCTGGTGTTATTTCAGAAATTTTCTCTGCAGGAACGTTCATTACTGTTTGTATAACGGGTCGTTCGGAGGCGACTACTATAATTTCATCATCGATATAATAATGAACGGGCCGTATTCCCCATGGGTCTCGCATTACAAATGAATCTCCATGGCCTATAATTCCTCCTATGGCATATCCTCCGTCCCAGTCTTTACTGGAATCCTGCAGCACTTTCCTGATACTCATATTATCAGCGATTAAGTCTGAAATTTCCCGGTTAGAGTAACCTTCATTTTTATATTGGCGGAATAAAAGTTGATTTTCTTCGTCCAGAAAATGTCCTACTTTTTCAAGTACTGTTATGGTATCGGAATAGCCTTTGGGATGTTGACCCAGGCTGATCAGCTTCTGGAAAAGCTCGTCGACATTGGTGAGATTAAAATTCCCGGCAAGAATTAAATTTCTTGATTTCCAGTTATTTTCGCGCATTACCGGATGCACGTATTCAATGTTATTTTGTCCGAAAGTTCCGTAGCGCAAATGACCCAGGTATAATTCCCCTGCAAAAGGGAGGTGCGCTTTAGACCAAACGGGGTCATTCAATAATTCAGGGTTCTTCTCTTTTAAGATTTGATGCTCTTCGTTGACGTGGTCAAAAACTCTTTTTATCGGGTTACTTTTATTGCTTCTGTATCGGTGAATGTATTTTTCTCCGGGTTTCAGGTCAAATTTGAGGTTTACTATTCCGGCCCCGTCCTGCCCTCTGTTGTGTTGTTTTTCCATGAGCAGATACAGCTTCTGCAGTCCATACATCCATGTGCCATATTTTGCCTGATAGTACTCTAAAGGTTTACGAAACCTTATCATCGCTATTCCACATTCATGCTTAATCTGTTCGCTCATTGACCTTTTTCTGTTTTTATTATTCTAGTTCCGGATAATTTATTCGATCAGGAACAACAAAGGCGCCTGGATAATCGCTTCTAATTTTTTTCAGGCATTTCAGAGCCTCTATCTTGGTCCTGTAGTCGCCGACATACACTTTGAAATACGGAGAGTCATATTTTCGATAAACTGGTATGTCAGAATATTTTTCGTAAAATTCGGTTTTAACTTTTTCAGAATTGCTTCGGGCATTTCTTCCTACATCAGAAAATATTCTTATACGATAGCCAGGTATGCCATTCTGCTTTCTGTTTTTTACAATATGTTTTAATACAAGGTTTTTTATGCTGTCGCTTTGTATAAAATGTATATTTCCTTCACTGTTTCTTTCGATTTTGCTAAAAATGTCTTTAGCTTTACTGGCAATGGAGTCTGCCTGGGCGTTTAACTTTCCGCTCATGATAGCTGTTAGAAGGAAAAGTATTAAGCTGAATTTTCTAATCATTGCGAGCCTTTTATAATTGGACAAAATTAAACAAAATCGTTTATATTTAATAATTTGGTCTTGGTTTTGTTAATCTTTTAAACGAATGGTTCTTTCTTTAATGAAATCCATTTCTCTTTTTGAAAACATAGATTTTGCAGTAATTGTTCCCTCAAGCCTCATATCTACTTCTCTTTCCCTTAAAATTTTAAATATGGATAATCCACCAGATGCGATATCAGAAAAATCTATCTCAAATTTTAATTCTTGTGTCTTGTCTGATTTAGCAGGGATTTTCAGGGTTTCTGAACTAATAACGTGTCCCGTTTTTTCATCATTGATAAATACAGTAGCATCGATTTTTTTTACCTTAACACCAAAAAGATTTGGATTTTTAATCGGAAGAAAGAGGCTGGCTTTGATTTTATTTGTTTGAATTGAATGAACCTGGATATCTTTTGGGTTTCCTACCTCAATGGGTTTAAAAGAACTACAGCTTGCAAAGCCCAAAATAAAAGCAATCAAGCTGACGATAGTTAGTGTTTTTATGTGCTTATTCATTTGAATATTGTTTTATACAAATATATGATGAATGAAAGAATTTTATTGCTGAAATTCGGAATAATTCATCAATTTGTTTTAGCCTGCTGAAAAAAGGAATGTTGAATCAGCTATTAAAATAAACGGACATCTTTTTTTCCTTTCTCAAATATTTCTCCTTAATTTGCATACAAATTCTTTGGTGGAGATGGAATTACTTACTAATACTTATGTAGCATTTTTTTTAATTGTCGGATTAGGGATTGCCCTCGGAAAAGTGAGTATAAAAGGGATTTCACTTGATATTTCCGCAGTGATATTTGTTGCTTTAGTTTTTGGGCATTTTGGAATTAAAATTCCTGAAATTTTTCAGAAACTGGGTTTGATCCTGTTTATGTTTTCAGTAGGTATCCAAGCTGGCCCTGGCTTTTTTGAGTCCTTTAAAAAAACAGGAAAGGTCTTGATAGGACTTGCTTTCTTAGTGATAGTTTCAGGAGCATTGGTAACCATTTTGCTGGCCCAGCTTTTTGATATCGATTTTAAGCTTGCAGTAGGCCTGTTCACCGGAGCTCTTACAAGTACTTCCGGTCTTGCTGCTGCTATTGAAAGCACAAACTCTTCTCTTTCTTCTATTGGCTTTGGTATTGCTTATCCTTTTGGTGTGATAGGTGTTATTCTTTTTGCCAGGCTTTCCCCGAAAATTTTTGGTGTAAGTATTAAGGGAGAGGAAGAGAAATTTGAAAAGGAACTGCAGGTAGATTATCCTGAGTTGATCTCTAAGAATTTTGTGGTCGAAAATCCGAATATTTTTGGCAAATCTATTGACGATCTACATATCCGTTCGCTTACAAATACGAATATTTCCCGAATTGTAAAAAGAGACAAGATAACTGGTGTTGAACCTTCTACTATATTGGACGAAGGTGATGTTATTCGAGCTGTTGGGACGAAAGATGACCTGAAAAAACTATCATATCTGATAGGAAAAGAAACGGATATTGATATTCCAATTTCGGGGAAGATTACAGTAAGGAAGTTCTTGGTTACGAATAAAGAGGTGATTAACAAATCGTTAAATCAACTTGGATTGTTGCAGAATTATAATGCTACTGTAACCAGTATTCGGCGAAGCGGAATTGAAATAACTCCGAAAGCCACCAGCAAGCTTCGTTTTGGTGACAAATTAACCGCCACTCTACCAGAGCACAATGTGAAGTCAATCGGGTATAAACTTGGTGACAGCAGAGAGAAGATGGATGAATTGAACTTGCTTCCTATTGCTCTGGGTATAATCATTGGAATTTTGCTCGGGGAAATAACGATTCCTTTATATGGCGATGTTACCTTTAAATTAGGTCTTACAGGCGGTGTTTTGATTGCTGCTATTGTGCTGAGTAAAATTGGTAAAACGGGCAAGATTGTATGGAATGTCTCCGGGACCGTGAATCAAATTTTACGTAAACTGGGGTTAGTTTTCTTCCTCTCAGCTGTAGGAACTAGTGCCGGAGAGCATCTTGTGGAAACCATACAAACCAGTGGCGTTGATTATTTTATTGCGGGTTTGATTATTACGATAGTTCCCATGGTTTTGAGTATTTCGGTGGGGTATTATATTTTCAAAATGAATTTCTTAAAACTTATAGGTGCTTTAACAGGTAGTATGACGAGTACGCCAGCTCTTAGTGCTGTAGAGCCAATGACGCACACAAATGCGCCCCAGCTGGCTTATGCTACGGTTTACCCGTTTGCATTGGTGTTGCTGATTCTTGTAAGTCAGTTTCTTGGAGCTTTATAATGAATTATTGATGTTAGATGTTAGATATTTGATATTTGATATTCGATGTTTGATGTTTATTTATTTTTTTGAATTTAATATTCTTTTTTTGAATCCGAATCTTCATGTTTTATTTAGCGGTAAACTAGTGTTCCTCTCATAATATCCATCATCTATCATCTATCATCCACTATCCACTATCTAACATCCACCATTCACCATCTAACATCTACAATCTAAAGTCAATACTTTTTTCCGTCATAGAAAACTTTGTTGGTATTAACACCTAGATTATACCAAACCACACCCCAAAATATATCAAACTCGTTAATTGTTTCATAAGTTAACGATTGCTTCCTTCCTTTTGAAAACACTTCAAGGTATCGTTGCTTATCCAGATAAGCCAAAGTGTTAAAATCATATTTCAGAGTTGAAGGTATGTAGTTTTCAATTGTATAAGTTTGATGATTGTAATAACTTTTTAAATACCCATTTTCCTCATAAATAATCAAACTATCCTCAACATGATAAAACTCCGGTGTGATGTTAGAGATGGTTCTTTCCCTGCCATCCTGGAAAACACAGAATCTTCCATTATCTTTCACATAGGCCACCCGGTTATCAGCGACTTTAAATGAAACCGGTTTGAAAAAGTCTATTTGATGGGTGATGCCATCTAAAAAGACTTTAAATGCTGAGTTATTCGGGTCATAATATGCGATAATATTTTTATCTACTCTGTAATTCGGACGACCCCGTACTAACATAATTTCTCCTTTTTTGCCTTTGTAGAAATAGTTCAGATACCCATTCGGATCCAGATAAGCTAAGATATTATCTCCAATTTTATAATTGCGAACGGGCTCATTTGATAAAGCACTTTCTACATCATAAACCACCCCTTTGTAATAAAATCTGAATTCTTTATTGATCCTGTCAAAAAAAGCTACGGCATCCCCATTAGCTTTAAAATATGGGCAATCCATAGACAATTTTTCCTTGTCAATTCCATCATAACCGAATAAATTTGATCCATAATGGTAGACTAACAATGATTCGGTGATTTCATAATTCTCAACAACTTCTGTCATTTTATGCTTGCGGCCATTTGAATAGACCATTAAGGCACCATTGTTGTTTTGGTATGCTACTGCCCATTTTCCTACTTTATAACTTTGAACAGGCAGATGCTCGAGTTTAATAAACTGCCCATCATCAAAGACATAAAAGTTATCCCTGAAATTGGTAAACGCTGCCAAGTCCTGCGATTTTAAATCATCTGAAAAAGCAAGAGTAACCAGAACAAAAAGAAAGGGAAAAATCTTCCTCAACATACATTCTTAATTATTGATTAACTTATCTCGTTTATCCTTAAATTCCGAACCTTCCTTCCATTCAGGAAAAATAGTATCATTAGCAATGCGGTATCCTACCTCAAAAAGTAGTCTGGCATCATCCCTTACGCCTCTTAAATCCCAGGTTTCTGCATTAAATTCATCGCTTGGCTTATGGTATCGATTTTCAAGCCAAAATTGTTCCTTCTTTTTAGCCCACTGCTTGCCATGTTCACGTGAATCGCAGTTGCCCCGCGCAAATAAGGCAGGAACTCCTTCTCTGGCAAAAGCAAAATGATCCGCCCGGTAAAACATTCCGGTTTGTGGATTGGGGTCCGGATAAATATACCGATCATGCTTTTTAGCTACTTTGGCCACAATATCTTCCAGTTCAGATTGGCCATATCCTGTAATCATCACATCCTTATATCTTCCATAGGGCAACATCAAATCGTTATTTATGTCTGCTACGGTTTTTTGCAGTGGAAACACAGGATTTTTAACATAATGTTTCGCACCGATTAATCCCTGTTCTTCTGCAGTTGGGGCAAGAAACATTACAGACCGTTTTACAGGTTCATCCAAAGAGGCAAATGCTTCAGCTATTTCCATCATCCATGCCAGTGAAGTTCCATTATCCACGGCACCATTATAAATTGAATCGCCTTCAAGTGTTGGGTCAACGCCCAGATGATCCCAGTGGGCAGAATAAATCAGAACTTCATCTTTTCGCTCTTTACCAGGAAGGTACCCCATTACATTTTTTGATGTAGCAAAACGGTGTTTGCTATTCATTTTGAAAGACAATGAAGCTGGCATCTTTTTAGAGTTGAACGATGGCTGTTTGGCTTGCTCTTTTAATTCCTTAAGATTGTGCCCCATTTTACTAAAAAGTTGTTGAGCAGCATCAAAAGTAAGCCAGCCTTCAAGAGCACATCTCGACTTGTAATTGTCATCAGGCTTTAAATAAAGCTTGGGGATTACAGCACCGTTCAGTACTACACTCCAGGGGTAGCCGGCCGGTCCGGTTTCATGGATGATTAATAACCCCTTTGCTCCCTGTCTGGCAGCTTCTTCGTATTTATAAGTCCAACGCCCATAATATGTCATGGCATTGCCGTTGAAAAAATCTGTATCTTTCCGGCCATAACCGGGGTCATTAACAAAAACTACAACAGTCTTCCCTTCTACATCAATATTCTCATAATCATTCCAGTTATATTCCGGAGCAACAATCCCATACCCTCCAAAAACGATCTCTGATTTATCTAATTCGATCTTATCCGTTAATCTTCGCGAAAAAGCTACAAATTCGTCCTTATAATTTAAGTTTACTTCACCGTTTTCGGTTTGAAATTTCATTTTCTTCTCGGGTTCAACTTCTACTTCAACCATCGGTACTTCCTGGAAATAACTTCCATTATTGGCAGGTTTTAATCCTATTCTTCGAAATTCCTTTTTCAAATATGCCAGAGTAGTATCTTCGCCTTTTGTGAATGGTTTTCTGCCCATAAAGGCATCTGAACCTATTTCTTTCACATATCTTTCTATGTCTTCAGTTCGAATGGTCTGGCTTGCATTTTTTACTTCATTTTTCGTACAAGACTGAAAAATGAAGACAAGTAACAGCATAAAAATCGGGAGTTTTCTCATAATGCATATATTTATAAATGGTTTGGAATAAAAATAAAAATAAACCCGAACAAATCATAAAAAAAAGTTGATTGAGTTAAAAAAGTTGATTAAGTGAACTACGGATACTTTTACTACTCAACTATCTCAATTAACCCAATTAACTCAATTAATTCAATTATATGAATCTACTTCAGAAATTGCCTGAACAATTAATCAATCAATTTAAATATTTCTTCTAACGGCTTTTTCTCTTTCGGTTTCATGTTTTTTTCAGGAACTCCCACTGCAACAAAAGCCACCAGACTATAAGGTTTTTCTGCCTCTATGAGTGATTCCAGCCCGTCTTTTGCCATCATTGGAGCACTCATCCAACATGCACCATAGCCCATATCCACCGCTGTTAATAAAATATTTTGGATTGCTGCGCCGGCACTTTGTATATCCGGATAATTCCGCATTTTATTTATATCTTCATGAGAAACAGTCACTCCTTTTTCCAGCACTGATTCGTATTCCTCCATTGTCAAAGCAATTAGAGCCGGGGCGTTTTCAAAAAAAGTAGCAAACCATTCTACCTGTGATTTTATGTTTCTTGAAGCTTTTGATTCGTTCTCAGGAATTTGTTCGATCTTGTCCTTTACAAGATCTGCCATTTTTTCCATCAACCTTTTATTCGTTATTACATAAAATCTCCAGGGTTGATAGTTATTTACACTTGGAGCAGTTCCCCCCATTTGTACCATTTTTTTCAAATCCGCCACAGGAATTTGTTTATCCTGAAATGTCCGGATACTTGTCCGTTGTTTGATGGCTTTTTCTAGTTCCATAGTTTCTTGAATTTTAAGTCATTTATGTTTAGGTTATCAATATAGGAAATAGTTCCTGAAGTTTCAACAATCCAAGAACATGAAATGTTTTTAAACTTGAACATGAACTTGACTAACCATTAATAAATTATTATTTTAGACTAGAACCAAAACAAATTAACTATGAATTATTTTTATATAACCGGAACAAGCAGAGGTATAGGAAAAGCCACGGCTAAAGAGCTATTAAGAGATGACAACAACTTTGTAATTGGTATTTCCCGCCATAATTCTATAAAACATAAAAACTACAAACATATTTCTCTGGATTTAGGTAACCTCGAGGAGGTAAAGGCATTTCAATTTAATCACTTTGAAGAGGCACAAAAAGTTGTTCTTTTCAATAATGCTGGCATTCTTGGCGAGGTAACGCCTGTAGGTAATCTGGACAACGAAAACATCATTCGAAGTCACAATATCAATCTCATCAGTCCGGCTATCTTAATGAATAACTTCCTGGCGTTTTACAAAGAAAGCGAAGTAGAAAAAATCATTATAAATACCAGTTCAGGAGCAGCAAGGCATACTATTCCTTCATGGAGCAACTATTGCAGTACAAAAGGAGGCCTTGAAATGTTTGCCCGAGTGATTGCTGACGAACAACAAGATGTAAAAACCAACCCTGTAAAGGTATTTTCTGTTGCTCCGGGTGTTGTTGATACCGAAATGCAGGATGAAATTCGTGAAGTAGAACCGGAAAATTTCAGAGAGCTTGAGCGCTTCGTTCATCTTAAACAGAACAACCAACTTACAAAACCTGAGGATGTCGGGAAACAATATGCAGATATAATGCTTCAACCCGAAAAATACCCTGAGATGTTAATGGATTTAAGGGAATGATCATAATTCATATTATTTGGGAACATCCAGAAATGAAAGCAAATATTTAAATAACTATCAATTTGTCAGAGAATGCCTAGTTGCAGTGGCTATTTAAAATAGGTCTATAAAAGATGTGTTGAAAATCTTTTTATAGACCTTTTTAGACAGCTTCAGCTTGAAAAAACTGACTCTGCTTTCACTGCATTTCAGCGTTTGAGTAGAACAACAAGAAAAGTAGCATGGGAAATATGTAGCATATAAGGTTGAGAAATAAAATACAGATTTCTTATTAACTTTATAACCAATTTTCCGTAGTATAATTAAATACATTAAATCCGCCATGAAAAAATATATTATTGCATTTGTATTTATACTTGCAGCCTCAGGCATGATTTTCCAGTCATGTGACGAAGATGGTGACTTTAACATCTTTACAATTGAGCAAGACCGGCAGTTTGGTGAAGACTTTGACAGAGAACTGCGAAACAATAATAAATATGACATCTTAAGCGAATCACAGTATCCCGACGCTTATAATCATCTAGACAGCCTCAAAGACGCTATAATGCAATCAGATGAATTCATCCACAAAGGTGATTTTGACTGGGAAGTATCAATTATCAGAGACGATGAAGTGCTAAATGCTTTTGCTGTTCCCGGAGGAAAAATGTATTTCTACACCGGACTCATCAAATACCTTGACAATGAAGCACAGTTTGCCGGTGTAATGGCACACGAAATGGCACACGTAGACAAACGGCACACCACAGAAAGAATGACAAAAACTTACGGATTTCAATTGATGCTTTCTATGATCCTTGGCGAGAACCCTGATAAATGGGCAGAGATTGCTGCAAGTTTAGCCCAGGGCTTAGGAGAACTCAAATTCAGCCGGGACGATGAGTACGAAGCCGATGAATATGCCGTAAGATTCACAGCGGATACAGAGCTTTACCCAAAAGGTGTGGCCGGCTTTTTTGAAAAAATGGAAGGCAGCTCGAGGCCGCCGGAATTTTTAAGCACGCATCCCAGCCCCGAGAATAGAATTGAAGAAATAGATAAGGTATGGAAAAGCATAGATTCGCCTCGAGGTGACACTAATGAAAACAGGTTTCAGGAATTTCAAAACAGCCTCCCTTAAATGAAGGGTAAAAAAAACATTGGTGAACTGATTTGGGGAATCGATTATGGAAAAAAATTATCGGGAAACACTGTAATCTGTGAAAAACGAGGCGAACAACTAGTATATTTTAAAACTCCTAAAAATCAGGATGCCGACAGATTCATCCTTCAGGCTATTGAATACAGAAAACCGGGATTGATATTTATCGATGCCCCTCTGTCGCTTCCCGGCGTTTATGCAGACAAAAAGAATTACAATGATTATTTTTATCGAATGTGCGATAAACAACTTGGCGCTATGTCGCCAATGTTTTTAGGCGGATTAACGGCACGGGCCATTCGCCTTAAAAACACTATCGAAGAAATGGGAGTCGAAATAAAGGAGACTTACCCGAAAACACTGGCCAGGCAGTTCAGGCTTAAAGAATGCGGCTACAGAATGGGCAAAGAGAACATCGAAAAATGCTCAGAACTCCTTGATCAAACTTCCCTGATCGAAGTTGATAAAAAACAAATTCTATCCTGGCATCATTTTGATGCACTGCTTGCTCTTCTGTCAGCAGTAAGATATTATCTTGGATTACATTATACCTACGGGAGCAAAGAAGAAGGATTGATATATACCTGAAATAGTAAATTAACGAGATTTTTTCAGCAGTAGATGGTTGATATTAGATGATCGATAGTCGAACCATCGATCATCGATAGTCGATCATCTATTTAAAACATTCCTGCGACGAATTCTTGCTGATCTACAGCGTGGAAATATTTTTCAAAGTTAATTTCGTTGAGTTTTTCTTTTACTTTGTTCTCTTCGTGAGGCGTGTCTTTCAGGAGTTCTTCTATGTCTGCTGTGTCAAGCGTATTGAAATAATCTCCGAAGATTTTTATTTGTTTTATAACGCCTTTTTCTACCTGAATGTGAAATTCGATATTTCCACCTTCGGTTTTCACCAGTTTTTCAAAATTATATTTCGGCGATGAACCAAAATTCCAGTCCCATTGGCCATATCTTTCTTCGACCAATTGATTGATTGAATTCCGGTCTTCTTCTGTATATTCGTATAAATAGGCGCTATCATAATTTGAAAGAATGTAATCCATGATGCGGTCGCGAAAAGTCAACACGTCTATTTTTTCCGGCATGTGATCACTGATGTTAGAAACACGGCTTTTAACAGATTTTACTGCTTTGTCTCTAAATTTCAGTGGGTTTACCTTCAGGGCGTTAGAAAGGTCCGTCATAACAGAAGAGAAGAGCAATGTTCCGTGGTGTAACATCCTGTTGCCATTTGAATGTTGAGCATTGCCCGAGATTTTCTTTCCGTCAATTACAATATCGTTTCTGCCTTCAAATTTGGCATTGATATTCATATTCTGAAGCACATCAATGATTGGTTTGGTGAATGTGCTGAAATCTACTTTGTCTTTACTCTTATCAATGTTTTTAATAAACGTGAAATTGAGATTACCGAGGTCGTGAAATACGGCTCCACCACCTGAAAGTCTTCTAACAACATCGATGTTGTTTTCTCTGACATATTCTGTGTTTATCTCTGCAAGCGTATTTTGGTGATTGCCGACGATAATTGAAGGCGCATTTCTCCACAGCATAAATACGTTATCGGAGAAATTTTTCAGTACATACTCTTCAGCCGCCAGGTTGAAATAAGGATTGGTATCTTCGTTTTTTATGCAGATCATAACTTTTAGTTTAATAATCTACTACAATTTTACCCGGAAAATGTTCTTTTCAAAAACCGGTTGCCAAATAAATTATATAAGTAAAAAACGAGAACACCAAGTCCCATTCCTAAAAGGGCGCCGCCAATAATATCCAGGGGATAATGAACCCCGAGGTAAATCCGGCTATAGGAAACCACTGCAGCCCAGATGAAAATAAACCAGGTAAAGTACTTATGTTTAAACAGCCGTGTGGTGAATGCTGCAAGGGCAAAAGTGTTCGCTGCGTGCGATGAAACAAATCCAAATTGGCCACCTCTGTAGCCATTCAGGATGTTCACCTGTTCCTTTATATCAGGATTGTGTGAAGGGCGCAGACGTTCAAACACAAACTTAAAACATTTGACGGATATCTGATCAGCAAGGGTAATTGTTATGGCAATGAAAATTATTGTTATTACAGCATTCCATTTATATCGCCATCCCATCAGGATAATAAGAAGGCCGTAAAAGGGATACCAAAATTCTTTGTCACTGAAAGCCCACATCACTTTGTCCCAGAAAGGAGTTTGGGCATCATTTAAGAAAAGTAAAAGTTGTGTGTCCCAGTTTAATAGAGTTTCAAGCATAAATTTAGGTCCTGATTAATTTTCCAGTGCGTTCCATATAATATCTTTTAGTTGGTTCAGTCCATAGTTGGTTATAGCCGATATGAAAACATAGGTAATGTCAGGAATATTTTCTTTCAGGAGGCTCATTAGTTCCTCATCCAGCAAATCTGACTTTGTAATTGCCAAAATTCGTTTTTTGTCCAGTAATTCCGGGTTGTATTGCTTAAGTTCATTCAGCAGTGTATTATATTCTTTGTTGATGTCATCCGTATCCGCAGGAATGGTGAATAACAAAACCGAATTACGTTCAATGTGCCTTAGAAATCGCAGTCCAAGGCCTTTGCCTTTATGTGCATTTTCAATTATGCCAGGAATATCGGCTACCACGAAAGATTTCATGTCGCGGTACTGGACGAGCCCCAAATTAGGTTCCATGGTTGTGAAAGGATAATCGGCTATTTTGGGTTTCTTTGCTGAAATGGCAGCTATTAAAGTTGATTTTCCGGCATTTGGAAAGCCAACGAGGCCAACATCTGCCAGCAGCTTTAGTTCCAGAATATACCAACCCTCTTCGTTATCTTCTCCGGGTTGGGCGTGTCGGGGCGATTGATTTGTTGAGGATTTAAAATGTATGTTTCCCAGGCCTCCTCTTCCGCCTTTTAACAGAACATGTTCTTCGTTGTGTTTGGTGATTTCAAAAAGCTTTTCACCTGTTTCAGCATCTTTTGCCACAGTACCTACCGGCACTTCAATTATTTGGTCTTCTCCGCTTTGCCCGAAGCTTCCTGAACCGGCGCCTGGCTTCCCGTCTTCTGCAATGACATGTTTTCGGTATTTTAAATGCAAAAGCGTCCACAGTTGAGTGCTTCCTCTTAAAATGATGTTTCCTCCATCTCCTCCATCACCACCGTCAGGGCCTCCTTTGGGCACGAATTTTTCCCGGCGGAAATGAACAGAGCCTGCGCCACCTCTTCCCGAACGAAAATAAATTTTTACATAATCGACAAAATTCGATTGGTTCATCAGCTTTTCTCTCTTTACCTAATATTAGGAAACGACCTTGTAAATATCTTTGTAATTTCTTCCCAGCCCGTCATAATCCAAGCCATAGCCAACGATAAATTCATTGGGAATTTCCATTCCGACATAGTCCAGTGATACTTCTTCCACACATGCATCAGGTTTGAAAAGCATGGTTGCTATTTTTACATCTTTCGGGTTGTATGTTTTGATCTGGCGGACCACATTGTTTATGGTTAAACCAGTATCCACAATATCTTCCATGATAATAACATGGCGGCCGGTTAAGTCCTCATTCAGACCAATTAATTCTTTAACCTTCCCTGATGTGGCAGTTCCCCTGTAAGAAGAAAATTTCACGAAGGAAACCTCACTACTTATAGTTAATTCTTTGAACACATCGGCGGTGAACATAAAAGCACCGTTCAGAATACTGAGAAAAAGGGGTGTTTCTTTTCCTTCAAAATCCCTGTTAATTTTTTCTGCAACCTTTTTTATCGCTTGCTGAATATCCTCGCAGGGGATGGCCTTTTTAAATTCTTTGTCTCTTACTTTGATTTTATCCATGAAACAATTTTGTTTATTTTTGGGTTGCACAAAGATACAAATTAAGCAATTTAGT
>Ga0207714_1001197_pt1 | contig 16991 bp, 16 predicted proteins | sample PonA232FremontCA_2_FD_187270 | JGI IMG/M metagenome (GOLD analysis project Ga0207714, IMG submission 187270) | Marine sediment microbial community from Fremont, CA, USA - Pond A23 Sediment 2 (SPAdes) | ecosystem: Environmental > Aquatic > Marine > Unclassified | place: USA: Fremont, California...
CTGGGAGAAGGTAGCTTTGATGTAGATGTTTCGCCGACTGACGACGCTGACGGCAGTCAAGCGCAGTTCGTTTCTCCGCAGGATACTGACGGTGACGGAACGAACGAAGCCGTTGAGTTCACGGATGTTGCCCAAGGCGGAGTGGACGCGAGTTACACCGTTGTAGCTGACCTTTCGGATCAGTCCGACGGTGACACGGGCAACGTGGACGTGTCGCTTGCAGGTGGCACGACAGACTCCGCCACATATACTGTCGGTGGTGGAGGCGCAGGCTCCGAGTTCAGTGTCAGCAACCTTGACCCCGTCAACGCAGATGTGACAGAGGGTGAAGTCATAACGGTTTCTGCTGACATAGAGAACACCGGAGACGCAGCAGGCTCCGCAACCGTTGAGCTTACACTTGACGGTTCGGTGGCTGACTCGACGACAACCGGTGAGCTCGCTCCGGGAGAGACACAGCCGGTCTCCTTCAGCGTAGACACCGGTGCCGTCGGTACGGGTTCGTTCGTACACGGAATACAGACCGCGGACGACAGTCAGACCGGTAGTCTGACCATCAGCTCCGACCCGGCTGGTATCGATGGACAGGATCGTTCCGGCTCGACCTTCACTCCGGACAACCTTCCGGAAAGTGTCTTCCAAGGTGAGGATATAAGCTTCACCAGGACGCTCACGGGAGTTGAGGAAGGTGGTGCTGCGGGTGAAGTTCTCGAAGACAGCCCGATACCGTCTGATCAGCCCACGGGCGTATACGGTGTGAACGGAGTACGCGACTTTGACGGCGATGGAGACGACGAGACGGTTGTACTTCGTCAGCCTCGCGTACAGACGCTTGAGGTTGTGAACACCAACGGTGAGGATATCTTTGAGGTCACAGAGAACGAACCCGTCCTCATCGGTGTTGACTTCAACTACGAGGAAGCCGAACCCATACAGAACGAGATCTTCGACAACGCTGGCATCGATGTCTTCAACGATGTCAACGGAAGGGCTACCTTTGCGGATCTCACGCCTGAGCAGGAAGACGAACTCGGCAACTACGATGCGAGGTACGCGGTTGAGTTCGACAACGCAGGCGACTATGAAATAACTATCTCACCTGACGGAGATGGAGATGTTGATACGGTTGACTCCGCAACAAGAAGTGAGGTCGTGACGGTAGTCTCGGAAGAGGACGCTGAGCTTGAGCTTAGCTCCGACTCCGCTACACAGGGCGAAGAGATAGACATCGAAGTCACGAACGCAGAAGACGGCGACACGTACTACGTCGGACTAGAGGTCAGCAACGACCGTTACGTTGAGCCGATAGAACAGGATAACATCGATCCTGTTGACCGTGCTTCGGATGTCTTCCGCAACGTCGGAGATACTGTAGACGTAGGTGTGACAGGCAGCCCGCCGAGCACGGACGACTACTACTGGGCGGAGCTTGAGATAGACGGAACGTCCGCAACAGGTAGGATAGACACACAGCTTCTTGACGACACGAGCGTCGATATTGACCTCCTTGAACTGGGAGCGACGCCCGAAGACGGAGCACGTGGCTTCGGAGAAGGTGAAGAGCTTGACGAAGTGACGCTTGAAGTCGAGGAAGCCGAGGTAGATATCAGCTCGCCTTCGGAAACCTACGTACCCGGTATGGAGGTCGACCTGACGGGTTCGGTTTCGACTGGAGTCGATGCTGTTGACATCTTCGTACGTGACCGTGACAACTACTTCCACGTCACAGGAGATGTCACTGAAACCGAAGGAAGTAACTACGAGATAGAGGACTTCGACCTCGCAAACGACGCAAACACACTTGACGCACAGGACATCGTCGGTCAGCCTGGCGTCTACAGATACGGTGTCATTGACCGTACCGACGTCTTCCTCGCACAGCTTAACGAACAGAGCAGCACGGACGGTCCACCCGGAGCAGGTCTGGAAGGTGCCGCATATGCTGAGTCGGGAGACGGTAGCGAAGAAACAGTTGCGACGGCTGTCAATGACATCGACGGTGCTGGAGATGCTGGACTTGACTCGTCCGACTTCAACAGCGGTGCGAGCACGCAGCAGTCTATACGTGTCGCACAGCCGTCGCTGGAAGCCAGCTTCCGCACGTTCGCAGGTCAGATCTACCAGCCTGACGGTATCGACGTGAGCGGAGAACTCATCGGTCCGCGTGACTACGTCATATCGTTCACGGACTCGCGCGGTACGACGGTTCTGGACGACTACACGTCCGACTCGGACGACGGTGAGATAGACGAAGAGGACATCGACCTCGTAGACGACCTCTCGGTTGGTACCGTCAGAGGTGCTGTCCTCAGCCCCGGACGTGACACAACGTTCGGTGACGGTACGTTCTCGGTATCTCAGGAACTCGTCGATCAGATAATAGCCAACGGTGACCTTCCTGCGGGCACGGAGGCACCGCTTACAGCTTCCGTCGATAACTACATCGACATAGCAGAAGCTGCCGGTCAGCAGGGCTACACGCAGGGGCAGGTACAAGACCTACTCCTGTCCGAGACAGTTGAGGACGCAGCCAGTGACGACCTGATCGTCACCGAAGAGTTCCGCCTCTCGGACGACTCGCGTACCGAGATGACGGGTGTCGTACCCGCCGAGCTGAGAGATCAGCTCTCGGGTGTCCATCCGATAGAGGTCGGTGAAACGATGGTCATACGTGGTGACACGAACCGTGACTTCGAGGACGCCACGATAGTCGTCGAAGCCGACGCCGGTCCCTCGATAGCCCAGATTGGTACCGCGGTCACCGACGAATGGGAGACCGACGGAGTCTGGGAAGTCGAGATAGAGGTCGGCGAGGATGTCGAGCCGGGTAACTACACGATGCGCTCCGACGACGGTGAGCGTATCGATGAGCTGCCGGTTCAGGTAGTCGCCGAGGGTACGCTCGAAGAAGGCGAGCGTCTTGAGAACGAAGCCGAACAGCTTCAGCAGCAGATTGACGAGCTCGAAGGTCAGCTTGAGTCGGTCAGGGGCGAACGTGACGAGCTTGAGACGCAGGTCAGCGAGCTCGAATCGACCAACTCCGACCTCGAAGACCGCATAGACGAGCTTGAGAATCAGCAGCAGCAGGACGGAGACGGAAACGCTACTGACGACGGAGAGACGGACGACGGCGAGCAGCAGGAACAGCAGCAGCCCGGATTCACCGCGGTTGCCGCACTCGTCGCCCTTGTAGCGGTCGCACTCCTCGCGCTCCGCCGCAGGGAAGAGTAGACTAAGTAGCCGAACCGACGAACACTCTTTCTTTTTGCTCAGACGAACAGCGACGCGTACAGCAAACGCGCGATGAGGAGACGGCAGACTTATTACTCGCAGACGACAACCCCCGAGTATGTCAGTAAGGGTAGTTGTCTCCGACCCCGAGACGGGGAACTCGTATCAGGCTGAGTCGGACGTGAACGCTTTCACAGGAAAGGCGATAGGCGACGAGCTAGACGGCGGTGCTGTCGGCTTGGACGGATACACGCTCGAAATAACCGGTGGGAGCGACGACACAGGAAGACCGATGCGCGGCGACGTAGATGGTCAGGGCATCTCGGAAATACTCGTGAGCGGTGGAACCGGATACAACCCGACACGCGAAGGCGAACGTAGACGCGTCAGCGTGCGCGGCGGCGAGGTAGGAGACGCGACGGTACAGCTAAACACACGCGTCGTCGAGGAAGGCGACGGAGAAATCGACACGCTTCTAGGCGAGGACGAAACCGAAGACGAAAAAGAGTAACCTAACCTCGGAGTTTTTCGAGTGCCTCTTCCGCGAGGTCGGCGACACGCAGACCCTCGCTCTTTGCGACGACAAGAGCGGCAGCCTCTATCTTCACGTCGCCCATATCAGTGTGTCTTCTGTTTATCTCTGCGACAGCCTCGCGTTTGTCGTAACCCGCACCGACTAGACGTTCGACTGCGCGTTCAAAGACACCGTCTCCGCCGCTGTCCTCGTTCTTCTCCAAAGAACCGGTGTCGGGAGACCAGCCGTCTGGTATATCGATGCTTCCAAGGTCGAAATCCGCACGCACATCGTCGGCGTCGCCCACGAGTAGACCATCCTCGAAACCGCGTTCAAGAGCCTTTTCCGCTTCGTCCGGGTCGAACCAGCCCAAGTCAGCGGTCAGGCTGTAGATGAACTCGGCGCGTGTAACCGTCTCCGTGTCCCGCCTCAGAAAAGGCGCGGCGACGACCCTGCGGAGGCTCACTCCTCGACGGCGACGGCGTTTACGACACCGTCCTGTCCCGGGCGCGAGACGACACGCGCCTGTCCTTCTGGCGTCTCTATAACCGCACCTTTCGTGATGATGTCACGTCTCGCGTAGTTCGGGTTTGCTCCGTTTTCCACGACGTTCTGTATCTCTACGCGCTCCGTCTCTCCGCCGCGCATGAAGTTTGCCTCATCGGTGCTCATCACACGTGTCTTTTCCTCCCCACCGCGCACGACGATAGTCTTGTACTTCTTTTCGCCGACACGTGGTTCCGTTGGTTCGTCTCCTATCTCGTGTTTTCTCTTTTTCCTGCCGCGTCTTCTTCGTCCGCCTGTCTTTTTCTTGTCGGAACGTCCTTGCCACTTCATGGAGTCGGATACGTGACCTTCCGGTTAAAGCTAAACGGTTCGGCGCGCGCAGAGGGCGCGTAAAAAGAGACTACTCCATACCGAGGTCTTCCTTGACCTCGGAAAGTTCCTCGTCTTCGAGCCCGCTTACCTCGCTTGCGAGACTTGCCGCGCCCTTCTCGCCGAAGACAGTCGTCAGCTTTTCTACGACGCTCGAAAGGTACTCGTCACGTATATCGACGTACTCGTAGACGTAACGCGAGCCACCCCGGTAAGGCTCCTTCCTGCGTTCTACCATATCCTTGTCGTACAGTCTATCCAAGACGGTACTCACAGTCGTGTAGGCGACTTCGGCGTCCCTTTCGCTCATTTCCTTTTCTATCTCCCCTATGGTAGCTTCCCCCTCGTCCTCAAGTACCGCGACAACCTTCTTTTCGAGTGGTCCTAACATATAGGACGGTACGCGGGGAAGAATATTATATGTTTTGGGTGTAAATCCTTACCATGACACGGACTCTTTCGGCTCCAAAACACCGTGACAGGGGGCGAAAACGACATGCACCTTGAGGAAGCAACATGGACGGAGGTACGCGACACGAACCCCGATGTCGCGCTCCTTCCCGTAGGAAGCACGGAACAACACGGACCTCACGCACCTCTTTCGACCGACGCACGTATCGCGGAAGCGGTCGCGCGCGAAGCCAACGGCACGACGGACGCGGAAACAGTCTGTCTCCCGACGTTACCCGTCGGCGTCTCGGAGGAACACAGAAGCTTCGAAGGCACGCTCTATGTCTCGCCTTCCACCTTCCGGTCGTACGTCGGAGAGACGCTGCGCTCCGCGCCAGCCGACCGCGTTGTCGTCGTAAACGGACACGGCGGAAACGTGGACGCGTTACACGAGACGTGCGCGCACCTCACACGCGACGACGATGCTCCTTTCGCAACCTACTGGACGTGGTGGGAAGCCATCGATAAAGAAGCCGCGGACGTAGAGATGGGACACGCAGGTGCCGTCGAGACATCCGTCCTCTTACATCTCGACCCAGAACTCGTCGGCGAACCCCTCGAGGGTGCGGAGTCTTGGGGCGAGTACATCGAGGGCGCGCCCCTCGCGTACGACACAGAAGAGTTCGCCGAGAACGGTGTCGTCGGTGACGCGACACGTTCGGACGCGGAGACGGGAAAGAAACTCTACGACGAAGCCGTCGGTTCGCTCGTCCGTCTTGTCGAAGCTATAGCCGACCTCTGAACCCTGCCTTGTCTTCGTTCGCGCTCAGTTCGACCCGACGCCTCTGAGGCTAAGAATACGTGTCGCGTGTCCTTCCTTTGCGAGAAGAACGTCCTTGACCGAAGGCGGGTTACGAAGACGCAGACTTTTAGCGACTTCCTCCGGAACACCGAGCGTCCCCGAAGGGACGCCGCCGTCTCCATCGACGACGAGATGCCTGTTCCCTATCTTCATCACGAGAGGCTTCTCCTCGTCGTAGACGCCACGTCTCACAGTCTCGAACTCGTCGTCCTGCATAACAGGACGTTCTGCGTCGTGTGGCTCCACGTACATACGCCCGAGGTAGTATCCGCTGGAAAAATCCTCGAACATACGCCAAATACGTACCGGAGAGTTAAACTCTTTCCGCCGTTTTCCGCTGTTTGTCCGTCTTCTGCCCTTCTTTCGTCCGCCTATCCGTCCCTTTCCGACTCTATCCCTTCGAAAACGTCCTCTGTGTCTTCCTCGTCCCCGCCGGACACCGGGCTTCCGTCGCCATCCATATCTTCCCCATCTTCGTCCTCTGTCATGAAGTCGAGACCCATGTCATCAAGCAGTTCGTCAGCCTTCTCCTCGAACTCCTCCGAGATTCCTTCGAGTTCTCCTTTCATCCTTTCGCCTATGGCTTCTTCACTCTCTTCTTTCTCCTCGACTTCCTCCTCCGTCATCATGTAAACGTCCACAGTGACCTCGTCTTCTTCGATGTAGTTGAGTGCCTCCTTTAGTGCCTCGTTACCAACGAATATCTCCGTCTGTGTGCTGACCTTGGCTTCCTCGGGGATACCGTCAACCATCGTGATGACACCCGAGTAGCCCTCGGAGAGAAGTATGAGATGGCAGTCGTTTCTCTGGTCGGTGATATTCGTAGAGAGGAAGTCAGGCACCTCTATTTCGTCGGCTGATATATCCGACTTTATCTCCTCGTTTTCGAGTTTAATTCCGATTATCTCCTGCCCTGACTCGTCGCACTCGACGACCTGAACCGTGTAGCTCCCGTCTCCGAGAACCTTCTTCAGGGCTTCTACTCCTTCGTCGGTGTGTTCCTCACCGTTTCTTACGGTCTTCACACGACCCGGATCACCCGAACTGAGTTCGGCGAAGCCGCTCACGTCCCCTTCTTCGTTCTCGAAGCTCAGATAGCCTGAGATCTCTTCCTCGCGTATTTCGTCTATAAGCTTGTCAACATCCACAAAGTCCGAACTCAGGTCTTTGTAGAGGTATTCACCCTCAGGCAGCATTCTTTCTGCACCTTATCCTTTAACAAGGCATAAGACTTACGACAGTATATAACTAATGAATGAATCCGCGGATCCGGCGGACTGTCACACATAGCTTTTTAAACTTAGGGGAACAAAAAGGAGTGAGAAACTAAAGAGGGTCGGTATGGCTAAGGTATATACTATAGCTTCAGGAAAAGGCGGCACAGGGAAGACGACAACGACGATAAACTTAGGCACATCGCTGGCTCAGATGGGTCACCGAACAACGGTACTCGACGCCGACCTCGGTATGGCGAATCTGGGTCTCCTTCTCGGTCTTGAGGAGGAGCCTGTTACTCTACACGAGGTTCTTTCGGGCGACCAGCGCATAAAAAACGCCGTTTACGAGGGTCCCGAAGGGCTACAGGTCGTGCCTGCGGGGCTTACGCTCGAAGGCTTCCAGAAAGCCGACCCCGAAAAGCTACAGGAGGCACTCTCCTACATAATCGACAACACCGAGTACCTTCTTATTGATGCCCCGGCAGGTCTGAGCAAGGACAGCGTGATACCGCTTGCCGTCGCGGACGAGGTTCTGCTCGTCGTCAACCCGGAGCTTTCGAGCATGGCTGACGGTCTCAAGACGCGTGTCATGACAGACAAGGTCGGGAGTGAGGTCGGCGGTATCGTCCTCACGCGCGCAGGTAGCGGCGGCTCCGACCTTGACGTTTCGCGCGTCGAAGACCTTCTTGAGGCGGAGGTTTTCGTCTCCGTTCCCGAGGACGCCGAGGTACGCCGTTCCGCGTCGTACAAGGAGCCTGTCGTCATACATTCGCCCGACTCGCCAGCGTCGAAGGCGTACAACGAGCTAGCACACAAGGTAGCCGGAGAGGACTTCGTCAGGGAAACCACGACAGAGGAAGAGGATGAGGGCTTCGTAAACAAGATGGCAAAAGCCATATTCGGGTAAAGATGGTAGAGGCGTCAACAGCTATAATCGGTCTTCTCGCGGTACTTCTTGTGGCTACCCTTACTGTGAGCTATCTCATGTACGTCCGTCTCCGTCAGCTTCAGTATGAGGTGGAAGAGCTGAGGTCGCAGGTAGAGATGACCGACGATGAACTTGACCGCCTCGAATCCAGCATCAAGTCGATAAAGGAAGATTCGATAGCTAAGGAGACAGAACGCAGAAAGCGGTAGGTTAAGATACGCTTAATATTCCTTCATACCTGTTTACCGTCTCCCAAAGCTTTAATTCACTCGGCGTTTTATTCCTGTTACGACGTACAGTATGGCACACCCTTACACGATGGGCTGTAGAAGCCGAAACCAATACGAGTGATAAACCGTGGATGAAAACGAACCGGAAAGCTCAGACGAAGAGGTTTCCTCCGAACAAGAGCCCTCCGAAGAGGAGGCTGTCCAAAAAGAAGATTCCTTCGACGAGATGGACGAGTCGCTTGAGGACAGGGATGCGCGCGACATGCTGGACGACACAGACGAAGGGGACGAAGACCTTTTCGGAGGAACAGAAACCGGAGAAGAGACTGACGAAGACGATGTACTCGGCGAAGAGGCGGACGCAGGAATGGGAGAAGACGCACTCGGTGGGGACACCGACGAACTCGTCGAAGCCGAAGACACCGAAGGCGGCGTCCTCGGTATGGGGGACAACGAAGAGATAGACGGCTTGCAGGACGCCGTCGATCAAGCCGAAAAGGTATCCGGCTTCTTCGAGGAACGTTCGCAGAAATCGGGCGACGTTCTCGAAGAGATAGCCGAGGAAGAGCTGGAAGGCTTCTTCGAGCCCGAAGCCGAACTCGAACAGGAGTTCTCCGAGAGCAAGCTCGACACCCTGATGAGCGAGGCAAAGCAGGGTGTCGCAGAGTACGAGGGAATGGAGGGCTATGTCGAGCACGAACGTTACTGGGTCAACAAGCCATACGCTTACGTTGCCATACTTTACAGCGACACGCAGAACGACTATCTCTACCATGTTGTTGAGCCGAGCTTAGGCGACTACGAACAGGCTGTACGTAAGGACTTAGAAGAACGTCTCCGCGATGTTTTGATGTACGAGGAGATAAGTGACGATATGGATGAGGAGGAAGTCCTCGAATCCAAGGTCAGAAAGATAATAAACGACTACGGCATCGAGGTTGACAACGACTCGATGCACAAGATTCTATACTACCTCAAACGCGACTACATATACGACGGCAAGATAGACCCGATTCTACGCGACCCCGCAATCGAGGATGTCTCCTGTGACGGTGACAACGTACCTATCTTCGTCTACCACCGTGACTACCGCGACCTGATGTCAAACGTCGAGTTCGAAAAGCAGGAACTCGACTCCTTCGTTATAAAGCTCGCACAGAAAGCCGGGAAGCATATATCCGTCGCCGAACCGCTCGTCGATGCTTCGATGCCCGACGGTTCGCGTATACAGATGACACTCGGTACCGAAGTCACGGATCGCGGTTCGACCTTCACAATCCGTCTTTTCAAGGACGAACCTTTCACACCTATCGACCTCATCAACTTCAACACGTTCTCTTTGGAGCAGATGGCGTACCTCTGGACCTGCATCGAGAACAACAAGTCGCTTATATTCGCGGGCGGTACTGCGTCAGGTAAGACGACGAGCATGAACGCAGTCACGCTTTTCATACCGCCTAAGAGCAAGGTCGTCTCCATCGAGGACACGCGCGAGGTCACCCTGCCGCACATGAACTGGATACCGTCGATTACACGTGACTCGTTCTCCGACGACGGTTCGGGCGAGGTGGACATGTATGAACTCCTGCGTGCGGCACTCCGACAGCGTCCGGAGTACCTCGTCGTCGGTGAGGTGCGTGGCGAAGAGGCTCTGACGCTTTTCCAGGCGATGTCTACGGGGCACACGACGTACTCGACGATGCACGCCGACTCAGTTGACTCTGCGATACATCGACTCGAAAACCCGCCTATCAGCGTCCCGCGTTCGATGCTTAAGGCACTCGACATCGTCTCGATACAGGCACAGACCTTCGTCGGCGGCGAACGTGTCAGGCGTAACCTCAAGATAGTCGAGATAATCGGTATCGACCCAAAGACACGTAACATACGTACGGACGACATATTCCAGTGGAACGCAGAAACCGACTCGTTCGTCCGTACGGGTAACTCGACTGCGTTACAGGATATAAAGAGGGCGCGCGGCTGGACGGACGAGGAACTTGAACGCGAACTCGACAAACGTCGCCGTGTCCTCCAGTACATGCTCGACAACGACATAAGCGACTACGAGGACGTATCGAAGATAATACAGTCGTTCATTATAGACCCCGACCGTGTCCTCAACCAGATAGACAAGGGCAAGATAGACCTAGAAGCACTCGAAGAACTCAAGACGCTAAACCTATAACATGAGCCAGAGAACAGGAGGAGTTTTAGGCGATATATTCGGGGACTCGGAAGAGGAAGCCCCGCCTGAGGAACAGGACTCGTTGTCGAAGAAGGTCGACAGGTTCGCGTACAACCTGTTCGGTAACTACTTCAAGAGCAAGAAGAACAGCTACGCAGGCTACAGGAAAAAGATAAACCAGGCGCGTATGGAGGTCGGGTACGACATGTACCTCGCGCGCATAACCCTGTACTCCGTCATAACAGGGATTGTTGGAATCCTTCTAGGTGTCCTGCTGACATGGGTTCTTGCCCAAGTCGGTGTCACAGAGACGATGACAGCCGCGCTCAACGTGCCGCCCGCCGTCGAGAGCTTCTTAGCCTCCTACCGTACCTACATAGTGGGTTTTTTCCTTTCGGTCATACTCGCTGCGGTCTTCGGTGGTATCGCAGGAGGTATACTTTATTACGTTCCGAGCTTCAAAGCAGGAGAGCGCCAGAGAAAGATAGACAACACGCTGCCCTATGCCGTCACCTTCATGTACGCCCTTTCACGTGGTGGCATGAACGTTCTTGAGGTCATGGAGAAACTCGCAAACGCCGACGATGTCTATGGCGAAGTTTCGAACGAGTTCGACATGATTCTACGTGACATGGACTACTTCGGAAACGACCTACGTATCGCGCTCCGTAACGCGAGCGATATGACACCAAGCGACAACCTTGCGGACTTCCTTGATGACCTTCTCAGTGTTATCGACTCCGGCGGAGAAATTACTCCTTTCATGCTCAACAAAAGCCAGCAGTACCACGAAATAAAGAAACAGGATCAGAAAGGCTTCCTCGATACGCTCGCGCTCATGTCGGAGTCGTACGTCACGGCGTTCGTCGCAGCGCCTCTGTTCATAATAATTATCACAGCCATAATGAGTGTCATGGGCGGTGCGAACCTGATGCAGCTCTACGCAATCATTTACTTCGTGCTACCCCTTGCGTCGATAGGTTTCGCATTCGTTATAGACCTAATATCCGGTGGAGGCGACGGTTCGACTGATCAGCTCCAGAGGGAACGTGAGCCTTTCAAACTGGAAGACGTTGAGGAGATAGCCGACCGTTCCGACGACGACAGAATAGAAGACCTCGTGCGCGCAAAGAAGCTACAGGGAACGAAGGATTTCATACGTGACCCGTTAGCCAAGGTCAGAGAAGAACCTCTTATTACCCTCGGTTTCACCATTCCCGTTGCTCTTCTGTTCGCAGTCGTGACGGTGCTAACGGGATACGCGACGCTTACCTTTGAGGCTTTCAAAAACGCCCCTGTCAGTAACACTATATACGTCGCAATAATACCGATGTTAATTATCATAACACCTCTTTCGTACTACCACGAAAGGAAACAGAGACGTAACAAAAAGATCATACGCGAACTGCCCGAGACACTCAAGAAGCTTTCCAGCGCGAACGAGACGGGCATGACGCTTAACGAAAGCCTTCTTTTGGTCTCTGAAACCTCTCAGGGTATCCTTTCGGAAGAATTCAAGAAGGTGCACAACGAGGTACAGTGGGACACAGGCATCAACGACGCACTCGTGGGATTCGCAAACCGGCTGATGATACCGCGTGTCTCACGTACTGTAAAGCTCCTAACCAAGGCGAACGAGTCTTCGGGTAATATACAGGAGGTTCTGGAGGTCGCGGCGCGTGACGTGGACACGGCTTATAAGCTTGACAGGGAGCGGTTCCAGAACATGATAATCTATACCGTCATAATAATTGTCAGCTTCCTCGTCTTCCTCTTTGTCATAGTCATCCTTCAGAATCAGTTCCTCTCAGTCATGGCTGAGGAAGCTGCAGGCTTCGACAGCGGGGGTGGCGGAGGATTCTCCATCGACGAGGTTCCGGTCGACACATACAGCATGATATTCTTCCACGCAAGCGTTATACAGGGTTTCTTCTCTGGTTTAGTTGCGGGTCAGATGGGTGAGGATCACGTCCTCAGCGGTCTGAAGTACGGTATAGTGATGACCCTGATAGCTGTCGCGGTCTTCATGTTTATCTGAAGCCGTTCATAAGCCAGGCAATAACCATTAAATACAAGAACTTCGTGATGCTACTTGACGAAAAATGAGTGCGCTAGGTGGAGAAGGTGAAGACGAGGATCTGTTTCCCAACAAGCTCAGTACCGGGATAGAGATACTTGATAATCCCGAGTATCTTGAGGGAGGGTTTCCGAAGGGGAGTGTCGTAACGCTCCTTGCGAACCCCATAGCTACAGCCGAGCTTTTTATGTTTGACCTTGCCTCTGTAAGGAAAACTAACTACTTTACGACCTCGCGCTCGGAAGAAGCGGTTAAAAAGAACCTCGATATAATGGAACGTTCGCCGGACGATTTTGAGGTCATCGATCTTTTCGAAGCCGACGACGTATTCGACACGCTTATGGAAGGTCTGGAGAACGTCGGCAACGAGGAAAACATCATAATCGACACCATCTCCGACCTAGTCGATCATGAACGTTTCGGCGACATCCTTGACGTAGTCTACAGGGTCTCCCACGATACAGACTCCGTGACGTATTTCTACATGATAAAGGAGGACGGCGAGATGATGACGTACGAAGAGAGCCGTGTTCCGTATCTCTCTGACGTCGTGATGCGGATGATTACCGGGATTGAGGGGGAAAACGTTGAGAACCGCCTCGCAATCTCGAAGCTACGTGGTCAGACGCCGCCACCGAAGACAATCAAGCTCAATATCGGAGAGGAAATAGTCGTCGATACGAGCCGCGATATCGCTTAGTTCGCCGACGCCTCTTTCACCGTGTTAGTCCGCCTTCGTCGCTTTCTTTTCTTCCGCTTCGACTTCGTCGAGCCATTCTTCTGCGTCTATCGCAGCCATACAGCCCATGCCCGCTGCCGTCACAGCCTGCTGGTAATGTCTATCGGCAACATCGCCGCCTACGAAGACGCCCTCTACATGTGTTTCGGAGGTGCGGCCTTCGAGCGTATTTACGTATCCGTCTTCGTCCATCTGTACGTCCGTGCCTTCTAAGAACTCCGTGTTTGGTGTGTGACCTATGGCGTAGAAGATGCCGCCGCAGTCGAAGTCGAAGACCTCGGCTTCGTCGCCTTCTTCGTGTGCTTCCTTCGGGTGTCCGTCTTCGTTACGCACCAACTTTGCGCCTGTGACGCCCTCCTCTTGGCTTCCGTATATCTCCAAGAGTTCCGTGTTCCACATGAACTCGATGTTGTCCTTGTCCATAGCGCGCTTTTTCATGATTTCAGAGGCGCGTAGCTCTTCGCGTCTATGGACGACGTAGACCGTCTCGGCGAACTTGGTGAGGAAAAGTGCTTCTTCCATCGCGGAGTCGCCTCCGCCGATCACGAGTACTTCGTCGCCTCTGTGGAACGCACCGTCGCAGGTCGCACACGTCGAGAGACCGTGTCCCATCAGAATTTCCTCGTTCTCCGCGCCTACCCACCGTGCCGACGCTCCCGAGGCAACGATAAACGACCGCGTCTCCAGCGTCTCACCCGTCGAGAGTTCGAGTTCGAAAGGACGGTCGTCGAGACTCGCGTCAACGACGGAAGCCTGTTCGTACTCCGCACCGAAACGCTCAGCCTGTTCCTTACTTCCCTCAACGAGTTCGAAGGCATCGACGCCTTCCGCGAACCCGGGATAGTTCTCCACATCGGTCGTGAGCGTCAACTGCCCGCCGGGTTCGTCACCTTCCAAGACGAGGGGTTCTAAGTCGGCGCGTGCCGCGTATATCGCCGCCGTAAGACCTGCCATACCCGAACCCGCTATAACCACGTCTCTGATTCTGTCTGTCATTAGCCTATATACGTCGGTCTACCCTTTCAAACTACTGTGTGTAGTCTTCGCATACACACACCACCGACCACCGAAAGAAAAATGCGCGTGCGCGTCTGTTCTTCGGACATGGCAGACAACATATTCCGCAAGATACTCGACGGCGAGATACCGTCGCATGACGTGTACGAAGACGACGAGACGTACGCATTCTTGGATGTGAACCCGCTCGCGCGCGGGCACACGCTTGTCATACCTAAGGGGGACGCGGAGACCCTCGAAGACCTTGACGACGGTGGAGAGGCACTCTTCGACACGGTACGCAGACTCGCGCCGCGTGTCGCCGACGCTGTGGACGCGCCTGCGTACAACATCGGTCTCAACAACGGCGAGGCGGCAGGACAGGAGGTTCCGCATGTCCACGCACATATTGTGCCGCGTTTCGAGGGCGACGGAGGACATCCGATACACGCTATACAGCCTTCACCGCCATCGATAGGCGACGAGGAGATGGAGGAGATTCAGGACGCGATATCCGAGACGGCAGAAGGTCTCTGAAGTCGTCTCGAACACAACCCTTTTGCTCGTTCCGCGCTCATCCCCTAACATGAGCTACGAATCCGACCTCGACCGTGCTTTCGACGAGATGCCGGAAATTGAGGGCGAAGGCGACCGTTTCGAGGTACCCGAACCAGAGGTACGTATCGAGGGAAGTTCGACGATACTCACCAACTTCCAAGAGATACTCGACACACTCAACCGCGAAGAAGACCATCTCATGAAGTATCTCCTGCGTGAGATAGGCACGGCGGGACATATAGACGAAAGCGGAAGGGCGCAGTTCAAGGGCGACTTCTCCGAGGATGAGTTCGCGCGCGTCTTAGACGCCTACGTCGGGGAGTTCGTCCTGTGTTCTGAGTGCGGACGCCCCGATACGCGCCTAAAGAAGGAAGACCGCACACTCATGCTCCGTTGCGATGCTTGTGGCGCGTTCCGTCCCGTCTCGAAGGGCGCGACGAAAAAGAGAGAGACGCCAAAGAAGGAAGTCGAAGAGGGCGAGACGTACGAACTCAAGATTACCGCGATAGGCAACAAAGGCGACGGTATAGCGAAGAAAGGCGGCTACACAATCTTCGTACCCGGTGCCCAAGAAGGTGAAGTCGTACAGGCGCGTATAAACAATATCTCGGGCAACCTTGCCTTCGCACAACGCGTAGACTGACGGAATTCGGGTTCGGAGGTCCGTGGTCGCTGTCGTAGGTCGTACGGTTTATTATCCGGGTAACGCTTTCTTTCTACGATGACAGTTACGAATAACGAGCGGCGCGTTCTTGAAGCCCTTGAGGGCGACGAAGAGGCGGACGCCGACGCGCTCGCAGATTCGACGGGTTTGGGACGCGGACCTGTCGAAGGCGCGCTTGACCTTCTTGCCGAGAAAGGATACGTCGATGTGGAGGAGACGGTAGAGGAAAGGTACGTCCTGACCGACGAGGGACGCGAGTATGCTGAAGACGCGCTACCTGAGCGACGCCTCCACGACTTCTTGGTCGAGAACGGAGGCGCGACGATGGATGAACTCCGCGATGTCGAGGGCTTCGAGATAGGTATCGGACATCTGCGCCGAAAAGGTTGGGCGGATGTGGGCGAAACTGTCGAACCGAACGATGCTCCGAAGGGCGACGATGAACTCGCGCTTGAAGAACTCGCTGGAGGAAAAGAACCCGACGCTGTGCCGGATTCACTCGTCGAACGCGGTCTAGTCGAACGCGTAGAGGAGCGTGCTGTCGTCGCACGTCTAACCGAAGAGGGACGCGAAGCCGCGGAAACCGAGTCTGTCGAGACCAAGAGCGAACTCACACACGACGACCTGGCGAGTGGCAACTGGAAGGATGTCGAGTATTCTTCTTACAACGTCGAGGCAGACGCAGAGACGACGTACGGTGGACGCGAGCACATACTACGGCAGATGGCAAACCGTGTCAAGGATGTAATGACGAGCATGGGCTTCCAGGAGATGGAGGGACCGCATATCGACGCCGAGTTCTTCATCAACGACTGCCTGTTCATGCCCCAAGACCATCCCGCGCGCACCCACTGGGACAAGTTCCTCGTTGAGGAACCGACACATATAGACGAACTCCCCGATGAACTCGTCGAGAACGTCGAGAAGGTACATCTTGAAGGCGCGGATGACGGCGACGGCTACCACTCCGAATGGGAACGCGACGTTGCGCGCACCCTGAATCTACGCGGACACACAACGTCTCTCTCGATGCGTTACCTCGCCGAAGGCGTCGAACCCCCCGCGCGTTACTTCAGCGTCGATAAGGTGTACAGGAACGACACGCTCGACCCGACGCATCTCCTAGAATTCTTCCAGATAGAGGGCTGGGTAATGGCGCGTGACCTCTCCGTACGCGACCTGATGGGGACGTTCGTCGAGTTCTACTCGCACTTCGGAATCGAGAACATCGAGTTCAAGCCCCATTACAACCCGTACACGGAGCCTTCTTTCGAAATCTTCGGCGAGCATCCGACGACCGGCGAACTCATAGAAATCGGAAACTCGGGCATGTTCCGACGCGAAGTCTTGGAGCCGCACGGAATCGACGAAGACGTTGAGGTAATGGCTTGGGGGCTAGCACTCGAAAGGCTCCTAATGCTGACGTACGGCTTTGAGGACATACGTGACGTACACGGAACGCTTTGCGACCTCGAACTTCTGAGGGAGGTGCCCGTTCTATGGGACTGAAAGATAACATGG
>Ga0207714_1001198_pt1 | contig 16970 bp, 16 predicted proteins | sample PonA232FremontCA_2_FD_187270 | JGI IMG/M metagenome (GOLD analysis project Ga0207714, IMG submission 187270) | Marine sediment microbial community from Fremont, CA, USA - Pond A23 Sediment 2 (SPAdes) | ecosystem: Environmental > Aquatic > Marine > Unclassified | place: USA: Fremont, California...
GGCCGGGCTCACGCTCCCGGTCCGGTAGCCCGAGAGGTCGAGCGTGACGTGGTCGAACCCCACCTCCGAGAGGTGCTCGCGGGCGGCCGCGGCGAAGTCCGGATCGAGCGCCCGCTCCAGTTCGTCCGCGCCGACCTCGATGCGGGCGAGGCCGTCGTGGTCGCGCACGCGGAACTGCTCGAACCCCCACTCCCGGAGGAGCCGCTCGGCGCGTTCGACCCGCGAGAGCCGCGCCTCGGTCACCTCGACGCCCGTCGGGATGCGCGAGGAGAGACACGCCATCGAGGGCTTCTCCGCGACCGAGAGGTCGTACCGGTGGGCGGCCTCGCGGACCTCCTCCTTCGTGAACCCGTGTTCGAGCAGCGGGGAGTAGGCGTCCATCTCGGCGACCGCCCGCAGGCCCGGCCGGTGGCCCTCCCCCGGATCCGAGGCGTTCGTCCCGTCACAGACCACGCCGATGCCGAGCTCGCGGGCCCTCTCGAACATCTTCCCGAGGCGCATCGTCCGACAGTGGTAGCACCGGTCGTCGCCGTTGAGGACGAACTCCGGGTCGTCGAGTTCGGAGAAGGTCACCGTCTCGTGGCGGATCCCGATCTCCCCCGCGACCCGCTTCGCGTCCTCGAGTTCGGCCTCCGGGAGCGTCTCGCTCCGGGCGGTACAGGCCACGGCATCGTCGCCGAGGGCGTCGTGGGCCAGCGCGGCGACGACGCTCGAGTCCACGCCCCCAGAGAAGGCCACGAGGACGCCGTCGAACGACGCGAGGTCGTCCCTGGCGGCCTCCAGTTTCGCGTCGAGCGACCTCGCGCCGTCGACTCCGGCGTCGGCCACCGCCCCCTCGCTCGCGTGGTCGGTCATGCACGGGAACTGGGGGTCGGGGTTCAAAAGCCGTGCGGGCATAGGCCGGTCGCTCGATGTTTATCTCGCAGGTTCCGTCGAAATCCTCGACCGCTGATGGGTTATCAGGAGCCGTGCTGCATACAGGGCGCGTATCTTGCAGAAGAATTCGCTCAGATTTGGCGCAATCGGATTGGTCAGTACAGACGACTGCTGTATTACGTCGAACTGGATATATTCAGAAACTGGAAAAATTCAGTCGCAAGTATCGTATCTCTCAATTTACGACTGAAATAGCTCTACGCCGCAAGAACTCCGCACGTTTAATCAGCGGTATCGTCACTCTTGCTGACCGATTCTCGCATGACGAACAGGTATGAGATGACGAACGAGCCCGTAAACAGTGGCGGAAGAGCAAGGACCTGTGTGAACGGGTCTGGTGGCGTGACGAGAGCGCCGACCACGAACGCGAGGAGGAGGGCCATCGAGTAGGCGGTGACCAACCGTTCGCGTCGGTCGGCTGGCTGTGTGCGTGGTTCCCAGTTGTTCTGGACGTAGCGGACCCAAACGTAGTTGACCAACCCGATACCTGTAGCGAGGTACATGAACGTCCCGAGTACCGACTCGTCACGTGCCGTAGCCTCCGCACGGGCCCAGTAACCCAGCGCGAAAAGATTCCCGGCAAAGATGACTACCGTCAACGCGAAAGTAACACCGAGCAGTGGATGTTCAACGAGGGTCGGACCGAGTTGCACGATTCACGGTCGTTCTCAGATAGGGATAGGCTTTCTGTGAGAAGTAGTAACGGTGTGCTGACTACATCCTCTATATTCAGCACGCCACACCTAACAAGTTCTGAGAGTTTCAGCGGAACCATCTCGGAGGATGATCGTCGAGCGGGCTGTCCCGCGACGAGCGAAGCGAGTCGCGGCCTTTTTGATCCAGATTTTTGCGAGGAGTGGTGCGCGAGCGAAGCGAGGCCGACCGAAGGGAGGCCTCGTTGGCGAACGGGGAGCGAAGCGAGCCGTGAGCCGAAGCGAGCGCACCCGACGAAGCAAAAAGGTGGACCGTAAGCTTCCCTACCCGTGCCCGACAACGCCGAGGCATGACACGCTACGAGGGGCTGAAGGGCTTCCGCGACTTCTCCCCCCCGGAGATGGCGGCCAGACGGGCCGTCATCGACGCCGTCGAGGGGACGGCCCGTCGGTACGGCTTCCGCGAGGTCGGGACCCCCCGGCTCGAGCGGGCCGCGATGTGGACGGACAAGGCCGGCGACGACATCGTCGAGGAGCTCTACGCCTTCGAGGACAGGGGCGGCCGGCACGTCACCCTCACGCCCGAACTGACGCCGACGGTGGCCCGGATGGTCGTCGCGAAGCAGCAAGCGCTCCAGAAACCCATCAAGTGGTTCTCGACGCGGCCGTTCTGGCGGTACGAGCAGGTCCAGCAGGGCCGCTTCCGGGAGTTCTACCAGACCAACGTCGACGTCTTCGGCTCCGAGAAGCCGGAGGCCGACGCCGAGATCCTCGCGGTGGCCGCGGACACGCTCACGGGGCTCGGACTCGACCGCGAGGAGTTCGAGTTCCGCGTCTCCCACCGGGACATCCTCGGTGGGCTGTTCGAGTCGATGTCCGACGCCGTGGACACCCGTGCCGCGATCCGCGCGGTCGACAAGTCCGAGAAGGTCGACGACGAGGAGTACTACCGCCTGCTCGGCGAGGCGGGGCTCACCGAGGGAGAGGCCCGGCAGTTCGACGCGCTGCTCGAACGGGGCGACCTGGGCGAACTCGTGGAGTTCGCGGGCACCGACCGCGTCGAGGCGGCGGTGACGAACCTCCGGGAGGTGCTCGCGGCCGCCGAGGACTTCGGGGTCCGGGAGTTCTGTACGGTCTCGCTGGAGACCGCCCGCGGGCTGGACTACTACACCGGCGTCGTCTTCGAGTGCTTCGACGCGAAGGACCGCATCTCGCGGTCGATCTTCGGCGGCGGCCGCTACGACGACCTCGTCGAGTCGTTCGGCGGCCAGCCCACGCCAGCCGTCGGGGTCGCCCCGGGCGTGATGAACTCGACGCTCCCGCTGCTGCTGGAGGAGGCCGGCGCGATGCCCGCCGAGGAGCTGACGACCGACTACTACGTCCTCCGGGCGGGCGAGGCCCGCGAGGTCAGGCGGGTCGCCGCGGACGTCGCCCGGGACCTGCGGGAACTCGGCCACGTCGTCGAGACGGATCTGACGGGACGGGGGTTCGGCTCGCAGCTGTCCTACGCCGACGGCATCAACGCCGAAACCGTGGTCATCGTCGGCGAGCAGGACCTCGCGGACGACGCGGTCACGGTCAAGGACATGGCCAGCGGCGACCAGACGCAGGTGCCGCTGGCGGAGTTCCCGCCCGAGTCCGGCCGGCCGACCTACGAGGACTACGAGTAGGCGGTCGCCACGGATAGCCGGCCGCCGACCCCTCCGGACCGGAAGACACTCCCCCCACGGGCCCGAGCCGACGACCCGTGTGCCCTCCATGCCCGTCTCCTCACGCGCCGTGCCGACCCTCGCGCTCTGTCTCGCGCTGCTGACCGCCGGCTGTGCCGGATCGGTGCCCGGCCTCGGCTCGCCGGACCCGGCGTTCGAGGAGCCGGGTCTCGACTCGCTCCGGACGGCCGAGCCGACCTGTGGGACGCCGCGGTTATCGAACGTCTCCTCGACCAGTCGGCCCGTCCCCGGCGGCCGGAAGCTCTCGATCGAGACGACCGTGCCCGTCAGATCGCGGGAGACGGAGCTCGAGTCCTCGTTCGAGGAACTCGCTCCCCACCGGTTCCGACTGGCCATCGAGCGGACGAACGGCTCCGGGGTGCCGGACTGCTACCTCGAGACGCGGTACGACGTCACCGTGAACCTGACCGAGGACGTGACCGACCGGTACACGCTGCTCGTGACCTACGACGGCGTCCTCGTGGCGGGGTACTACGCGGACCCCGGGAGTTCGGGTGCCAGCCACGGGCTCGTCCCCGAGAGCCGGTACGCTCCGTGGGGCCGGAACCCGACCGACAGCGCGCGCGACGGCGCCGGGGGTGCGGCCGGCGGGAGCGGGTCGAGTGGCGGACGCGCGGCCGGCGACGGCCGCAGCGGCGGCGGGGGAGCGAGCGCCGCCGGCAGCGACGGCTGATGCCCCCCAACTAAGTGTCCCGGTGACGAGGGGGCGGGCGTGCGAGCGTACAGGCTCGCCTACGACGGGACGCCGTACCGGGGGTTCCAGCGCCAGCCCCACGGCGAGACCGTCGAGGACGCGCTGCTGGACGCGCTCCGTGCGCTGGGCGTCGTCGATGGAGCGGACCCTCCGCCGAGCTACGCCGCCGCCGGACGCACCGACGCCGGCGTCTCCGCGCTCGCCCAGACCGTCGCGCTCGAGGCGCCCGACTGGCTCACCCCCCGCGCGCTGAACGGCGAACTCCCCGCCGACGTCCGGGCGTGGGCGAGCGCCGACGCGCCCACGGGGTTCCACGCCACCCACGACGCCCGCAGCCGGACCTACACCTACCACCTCCACGCGCCGGGCGCCGACGAACGGCTGGCCCGAGCGGCCTGTGACCGGCTCTCGGGCGAGCAGGACTTCCACAACCTGACGAGCGACGACGCCGGGACCGTCAGGCACCTCCGGGCGAGCGCGAGCCGCGACGGTCCGTTCCTCGTCTGTCAGTTCCGGGCGGGCGGGTTCCCCCGCGGGTTCGTCCGCCGGGCGGTCCGGCTCGTCGGGGCAGTGGCGACCGGCGAACGCCCCCTCGGGTTCGTCGACCGGGTGCTCGCGCCCGACCCCCTCCCCGGGCCGAAGGGGGTCGCGGCCGCCCCGCCGGAGCCGCTGGTGCTCCTCTCGGTCGTCTACCCGGGGCTCCGGTTCGCGGTCGACGAGCGGGCGGCGGCGAGCGCCCGCGAGATATTCGGCTCCAGGGAAGCGACGGCGAGCGCCCGGGCGCGGGCGATGGGCCTGCTCGCCGACGGCGTGGACGGTTGATACGGACGGCTGTAGTCCGTTACCGGCGATCGTCGAACCCGTCCGGGCGATCGCCGGTGAATCGTTACGACCGTCCGTGTGACGCCCCGTCCCCGGCTTACCACCCGTCCGGCCAGATGCCGGCCGCGCGCATCCCCGCCTCGGCGTCGGCCTCGCGGAGCCGGTCGGCGAGGTCGTCCGTGTCGACCCGCGGGAGGTCCGTCCCCGCGAGCGCGTCGACGAGCAGCGCACAGAGCCCGGCGTGCTCGCGGACGCTCCGGGTGTCGACCTTGTCGAGGGTGTCCGCGCGGGTGTGGGCGACCGGGAGACCCCGCGGGCCCCACGAGCCGTCGTCCTCGGGGGGCTCGCTGTGGAGCTGGAGCGCGGGCACGCCCGCCCGGAGGAAGTGCCAGTGGTCGCTGTAGGGGTGGGGCCGTGCCTCGACGGCGAGGGGCTGTTCTGCCCCCTCGACCGTCTCGCGGGCGACCCGCTCGACCGCCTCCAGTCCGTGGGTGTAGGCCTTCAGGTTCCGCGCTCGGCCGGCGCCGTCGACGTTGACGACCGCCGAGACCGTCTCGAGGTCGAGCGAGTCGGCCAGCGCCCGACTCCCGAGCAGGCCGGTCTCCTCGCCCGAGACGCCGGCGACGACCACCCGTCGGTCGAGGTCGCGGTCGGCGAGCAGCCGGGCGGCCTCGACGGCGACCGCCAGCCCGCAGCCGTTGTCCAGCGCCCCCTCGCCGACGTCGTGGGCGTCCAGGTGTGCGAGCAGGACCACGCAGTCCTCGGTGTCGGGGCCGAGTTCGCCGACGACGTCGTGCCCGCTGGCCTCGTCGGTCTCGGCCTCGACGCGGAGCCGGGCGACCCCGCCGTCGGCGGCGTACCGTCCGAGCCGCTCGCCGGCCTCGTGGCTCACGCCGACCGCGGGGACGGCGCCGGGTTCGCCGAACCGGAGCGTGCCGGTGACGGGCAGCCCCCCGGGCGCGTCGTTGACGAGGACGAACGCGGCCGCACCGGCCGCGACCGCGTGGCCGTACTTCTCCATCCGGTGGACGTGGCGCTCGCCGGCAGAGCCCTGCCGGGCGAGGACGACTCCGCCCGAGACGTCGACGCCGTCGAGCTCTTCGGGGGTGCCTCGTCCGGCGTCGACGAGCGGCGCGCGGACGTCGCCCGCCGGGGTGTAGGGAAGACCGACGGCCTCGAACTCGCGCCCGGGGTCGTCGCCGCTCGCCGACGCGGCGAGTTCGGCCCCGCCGCGGGTCCACCGCGTGATGGGGAACGACAGCTCCCGGGGGTCCGCGCCAGCGTCGGCCAGCGCCGACGCGACGAGTTCGGCCGCCCGTCGCTCGCCGGGGTGGCCGCCCATCCGGTTGCCCGCGTCGGTGAGCCGTTCGAGGAACCGCGCCGGGAACGGGTCGGTCATCGCCCGTCCCATGGTGGTCGCGTCAGTCTCCGCGCTCGCGTCGGTCTCCGCGTCCGCGTCCATGTCGCCCCGCGGGCCCGCCCCAGGGTAAACCCCGCGGACGAACCGCCCCCGCGGACGAACCGTCGCCGTGGCCGGTGGCCGGACCGGATCGGGCCGGACCGGACTGGATCCCACCCGCCGTGGACGGTACGATGCGTTTACGGGTCGCCTGGACCTACGCGTGGTACATGAGTTCGACCGACGTCCCCGGGCGCAGCGAGGTGGACGAGGCGTACAAGTGGTCGCTCGACTCGATGTTCGCGGACGACGAGGCGTGGGAGACCGCGTTCGAGGACGTCCAGGAGCGCATCGCGGAGCTACAGCAGTACGAGGACAGGGTGACCGAGTCCGCCGAGACCCTGGAGGCCGTCCTGGAGACCCGCGAGTCGATCATGCGGGAGGTGGCCAACGTCGCCGCCTACGCCCGGATGCGGAGCGACGAGGACACGACGAACCAGCAGTACCAGGCCTACCGGGCGCGGTCCCAGTCGCTGGCGAGCGAGGCCTCCTCGGCGGCCTCGTTCGTCGAGCCCGAGCTCCAGGAGTGCACCCGCGAGGAGCTGGACGACCTGGTCGCCGAGAACCCCGCGCTCGCGGAGTACGACCACTACTTCGACGACGTCCTCCGGACGAAAGAGCACACCCGTTCCGCCGAGGTCGAGGAGCTGCTGGCCGACCTCTCGGAGGTGCTCGACGGGGGCGGGGACGTCTACCAGCTGCTGACGAACGCCGACATGGAGTTCCCGGCCGTCGAGGCCCCCGACGGCGGGGAGCGCCGGATCACGATGTCGAACTTCACGACGCTCCAGAAGCACCGCGACCGGTCGTTCCGCCGGCGGGTCCACGAGGCGTTCTACGACGAGTGGGCGGAGTTCCGCAACTCCATCGCCACCGCCTACGAGAACAGCGTCCGGACCGACGTGAAGCTGGCGCGGATACGGGGGTACGACACGGCGCGGGAAGCGAGCCTCGACGGCCCGAACGTCCCCGTCGAGGTGTACGACAACCTCGTCGAAACAGTACGAGAGAACCTCGACGTCCTCCACCGGCACGCCGAGCTCAAGCGCGACCGGCTCGGCGTCGACGAACTGGAGATGTGGGACCTCTACGCCCCGCTGACCGAGAGCGACTCCCCCGAGGTGTCCTACGAGGCGGCCAAAGAGCACGTCGTCGCGGCCATCGAACCGCTGGGCGAGACCTACCAGTCGCGGGCGGCCGAGGGGCTCGAATCCCGGTGGGTCGACGTCTACGAGACGGCGAACAAGCGCTCGGGCGCGTACTCCGGCGGGACCTACGACTCCCAGCCGTTCATCCTGATGAACTACCAGGACGACATCACCTCGATGTTCACGCTGGCCCACGAGCTGGGCCACTCGATGCACTCCGAGCTCACCAGCGAGCACCAGCCGTACGTCTACTCGACCTACGACATCTTCACCGCGGAGGTGGCCTCGACGGTGAACGAGGCGCTGCTGACCGGCCACCTGCTGGAGACCGTCGAGGACGAGGCCTTCCGCCGGCACGTCCTCGACGAGTACCTCGAGCGGTTCCGGTCGACGCTGTTCCGCCAGACGATGTTCGCGGACTTCGAGCACCGCACCCACGAGATCGTCGAGGAGGGCGGGGCGCTCACGCCGGACGAGCTCGACGAGCTGTACGGCGAGCGCAAACGGGAGTTCTACGAGCCCGCGGTCGTCGACGAGGGCACCACCCGCGAGTGGATGCGCGTCCCGCACTTCTACTACGGGTTCTACGTCTACCAGTACGCGACGGGTATCTCGGCGGCCAACGCCATCGTCAAGCGGATCCGCGAGGAGGGCGAGCCGGCGGCCGAGCGCTACCTGGAGTTCCTCCGGCTCGGCTCGCGGGAGTACCCGCTGGACCTCCTGCGGCGGGCGGGCGTCGACATGGCCTCGCCGGAGCCCGTCGAGGCGGCCGTCGACGCCTACGACGACCTCGTCGGGGAGTTCGAGTCGCTGGGTTGACCGGATCGGGAGACGAACCGCCGGCGGATGGCGCCGCCGCCCGCTACGGCAACCCAAAAGCACTTCTAAGGTGGCGCGTCTAGTTGCGACGACCAGATGTCGCGTAGTCCGTCGCTTCCAGACAGGCCGACGCTCGACCTCGACCCCGAGATGTCCGAGGACGAGCGCCTGGCCGCCCTACAGGAGCACTTCGTGGATATCGTACGCGTCCACGACGAGCTCGCAGACCAGTTGGACGCCGCCCGGAACCGTCAGGGGGAGCTCCGCGAGGAGGTCGACCGGCTCCAGCGCGAGAACGAGGCGCTGAAGACGTCCTCGCTCTATCTCGCCACGGTCGAGGAGGTCTCCGACGACGAGGACGAGGTGGTGCTCAAACAGCACGGCAACAACCAGGAGGTACTCACGGACGTCTCGCCGCGGCTCTCCGAGCGTCTCGAGGCCGGCGACCGCGTCGCCATCAACGACTCCTTCGCCGTCCAGAGCCTGCTGGACACCGAGACCGACGCCCGGGCCCAGGCGATGCAGGTCGAGGAGTCCCCGTCGGTCGAGTACGCCGACATCGGCGGGCTCGAGGGGCAGATCCGCGAGGTCCGCGAGGCCGTCGAGGCCCCGCTGATGGACCCCGAGCGGTTCGACGCTGTCGGCATCGAGCCCCCCACGGGCGTCCTGCTCCACGGCCCGCCCGGCACGGGCAAGACGATGCTCGCCAAGGCCGTCGCCAACCAGACCGACACGACGTTCATCAAGATGGCCGGCTCCGAACTCGTCCAGAAGTTCATCGGCGAGGGTGCCCGGCTGGTCCGCGACCTCTTCGAACTCGCCGAGGAGCGGGCCCCTGCGATCATCTTCATCGACGAGATCGACGCCATCGCCTCCAAGCGCACCGAGTCGAAGACGAGTGGCGACGCCGAGGTCCAGCGGACGATGATGCAGCTGCTCTCGGAGATGGACGGCTTCGACCAGCGGGGGGACATCTCCATTATCGCCGCCACGAACCGGTTCGACATGCTCGACCGCGCCATCCTCCGGCCGGGGCGGTTCGACCGCCTCATCGAGGTGCCCGAGCCCAACCACGAGGGACGGCGCGAGATCCTCCGCATCCACACCGCGGACATGTCCGTCGCCGACGACGTCGACATGGACGCCCTGGCCGAGGAGACGGAGGGGTTCTCGGGGGCCGAACTCGAGTCGCTCGCCACCGAGGCCGGGATGTTCGCCATCCGCGAGGAACGGACGGAGGTCCGGACGGCCGACTTCGAGGCGGCCATGGAGAAGATCACGCGCGAGGACTCGCCGGGCACGCCGATCGCCTTCTATTAAACCATCTTTTTGCTCGTCGGGTGCGCCTTCGGCGCACCTCTCCTCGCAAAAACATGGGTGAAAAAGGCCGCTCGCTCGGTCGCTTCGCTCCCTCGCTCGCGGTACAGTAACTGGGCCGCTGCCGGCTGACCGATTCAGTGTCGTCCGCCACCCACCGGATGCCGGTCGTTCCCGGTACAGCTCTTTGAAGGCCCTCTATGAGATGCTGATGACGAATCATAATCGACCGGAGCCCTTTGTTTCGCGAGCCGAATCGACAGTACATGGAACAACGGATGACCGGAGAAAAACTGGTCAAGGCGGGCATCTACCTCCTCGCTGCCCTGATCGTGGCGACCGTTCTGACGACGGCCATCATAACGCAACTGACAGGGTAGCAGAGGATCCCAGACGATTTCGACGGAACCAGGCTCCGACTCACACCGTCGCCAGGAAGTTCTCGATGACGTCGTGGCCCACGCCCGTCAGCACGCTCTCGGGGTGGAACTGCACGCACTCGATGGGATGCTCGCGGTGGCGGACCCCCATCACGAGCTCCTCGCCGGCGTCGGCGGTCGTGGCCGAGACCTCGAAACAGTCGGGGACCTCGGTGGCGACCAGCGAGTGGTAGCGGCCCGCGGTGAACCCCTGGTCGAGCCCCTCGAAGACGCCCCGGCCGTCGTGGTCGATGGGAAACGCCTTGCCGTGGACGGGACGGGGGGCCCGGCCGACGCTGCCGCCGTACTCGTAGACGGCCGCCTCGAGCCCGAGACACACCCCGAGGGTGGGGACGGTGGGCGAGAGCTCCCGGAGGACGTCCATCGTGACGCCGACGTCCCGCCGGTTCTTCGGGTGCCCCGGTCCCGGGGAGATGACGACCGCGTCGGGGTCCTGGGCGCGGATCTCCTCGAGCGACGCGGTGTTCCGGAGCACCCCGGCCACGTCCGTTCCCGGGAGCTGGCTCACGTACTCGACGAGGTTGTAGGTAAAGGAGTCGAAGTTGTCGACGAACAGCACCCGCTTGGCTGCCGTGTCGGCGACGCTCATCGTGAGACCTCCTGTTCCCGCTCCTGCTCGGGGAGCTCCTCGATGCGTTCGAGCGCGGCCAGCACCCCGTCCATCTTCTTTTCGGTCTCCTCGTACTCGCTGGTCGGGTCCGAGTCGGCGACGATGCCCGCGCCCGCCTGGACGGTGATTCTATCCTCCCCAGCGTCGGTGGCCCCCGACTCGACCGTGGCCGTGCGGATGACGATGGCGAAGTCGGCGTCGCCGGTCCAGGAGTAGTAGCCGACGCCACCGCCGTACACGCCCCGGGGCTCGCGTTCGAGCGCGTCGATGATCTCCATCGCGCGGATCTTCGGCGCCCCCGAGAGCGTACCCGCGGGGAACGCCGCTCGCGTGGCGTCGAACGCGTCGGCGTCGGCGGCGAGTCGGCCGGTGACCGTCGACTCGATGTGCTGGACGTGGCTGTACTTGAGCACGTTCATGAACTCCTCGACGCGGACGCTCCCGGCCTCGCTCACCCGCCGGACGTCGTTGCGGGCGAGGTCGACCAGCATCGTGTGCTCGGCCCGCTCCTTCTCGTCGGCGAGCATCTCGCCGGCCAGCCGGCGGTCCTCGACCGGCGAGGCGCCACGCGAGCAGGTGCCCGCGATGGGGTTGGCCATCACCTCCCGGCCGCGCACGGAGACGAGCGTCTCGGGGGAGGCCCCGACGACCGTCAGGTCGTCGTGGGCGAGCAGGTACATGTACGGCGAGGGGTTCACCTCGCGCAGGGCGCGGTAGAGCCCCAGCGGATCGATCTCGCCGTAGAGCTCGCGCTTGCGGGAGATGACCCCCTGGTAGATGTCCCCGTCGAGGACGTGCTCCTTCGCCCGCCGGACCGCGTCCTCGTAGGCCTCCATCGGCCCGGTCTCCTCGCGGCGGCGGACGAACCCGCCGGTCTCGGGCGTCGCGGCGCCGGCGAGCAGCGACTCGACCCGGTCGGCCTCGGCGAGCAGTCCGTCGTAGACCTCGTCGGGGTCGTCGTCCCCACGGACGACGGGGGTGAACACGAGCGAGACGGTGCCGGCACCGTCGTCGAACGCCAGCGTGCGGGTCGTGAGGACGAACTGGGCGTCCGGGAGCCGCGAGTCCGGCCGGTCGAGGCCGACCTCCGAGAGGTGGAGGTCGTAGACCGCGTCGTAGGCGAGAAAGCCCACCAGGCCGCCGTCGAGGGTCTGTCGGCCGCTCTCGGGGAAGTTCCGCCGTGGGAGGTCGGGGAGCGCGGCCCGGAGGACGTCGACGGCGTCGCCCTCGGCGTCGGCGTCGACGAGCCCCTCGTAGCGCGGGTCGAACGTCCGAACCTCGGCGCCGTCGGGCCCGACGCTGACGACCGCCGTGGGGTCGTAGCCGACGAAGGAGAACCGGGCGTGTCGGTCGGCCCCGCGGTCGGCCGAGAACGCCCCGTCGGGGTCGCTGGAGGCGACCTTCTCGGCGCTCTCGAGCAGGAACGTGTACGGCGCCCGGTCGGCGTCGGTCGTCCGGCCGACGAGCGCCGCGTAGGCCGCAAGCGGCTCGACGTCGACGTCCAGATCGACCGCCACCCTGACGACGGCGGGGGCGTCGAGGGCACACTCGCGGAACGTCTCGCGGTCGGTGTCGACCGCGGCGGGCGCGGGTGTCACGGTTCGGCCCTCACCTCCTCGTCGGGGCCGCTGCCGGCCCGCTTTGCCCGGCGGACGAACGACCGGACCGCGTCGTGGTCCTTCCGGCCCGGCGTCTCCCCCTCGACCCCGCTGGCGACGTCGACCGCGAACGGCCGGACGGTCCGCACTGCTTCGGCCACGTTCGACGGGCCCAGACCGCCCGCGAGGACGACCGGGACGTCGAACTCCCGAACTACCTCGCGGGTCCGCTCCCAGTCGTGGGTCTCGCCGGTGCCGCCCGCGCCCGCCTCGTCCACGGAGTCGACGACGAGCGCGTCGGCGACGGTCGCGTACTCCGGGGCGCGTTCGTGGTCGGCAGCGAGGAGGACGTCCCCCTCGAACGCCCCGCGGAGCTCCCCGACCGCCGCCGGGGGGAGGTCCCCGTGGACCTGCACCGCGTCGACGCCGACACGCTCGGCGAACGCCGCACCCGCCGCCGCGGAGTCCGGCATCGTCACGAGGACGCTCGTTACGAACGGTGGGACCCTCGCGGCCAGGTCGCGGACGCGCTCGGCCGTGATCTCGCGGGGGGTCTCGACGGCGACGTCCGAGACGAGGCCGACGGCGTCGGCCCCGGCCTCGACCGCGACCCCGAGGTCGGTCCCGTCGGTCAGCCCGCACACCTTCACGCGGACGGCCGCGGGGCCGCTCCCGGGCCCGCTCATGCGCCCGACCGGAGCTCCTCCAGCTTCGCGGCGGCGGCGCCGGAGTCGATGGCCTCGCGGGCGCGGTCCACGCCACCTTCGAGCGAGTCGGCCTCGCCGGCGACGTAGATGGCCGCACCGGCGTTGGCGAGGATGACGTCCCGCTTCGGTCCCTCCACCTCGCCCTCGACGATCCCCCGGAGGTCGGCCGCGTTCTCCGCGGGCCCGCCGCCGGCGACGTCGGCCACGGGCGCCGACTCCAGCCCGAGGTCCGACGGCGTGACGGTGAACTCCCGGACCTCCTCCCCGGTCGTCTCGGCCGCGGCCGTCTCGCCGTGGAGGGCGATCTCGTCCATCCCGGCGCCGTGGACCACGAGCGCGCGCTCGACGTCCATCCGGGCCAGCGCGCGGGCCATCACCGGAACGAGGTCGGGGTCGTACACCCCGACGACCTGTGCGTCCGCGCCCGCCGGGTTGGTGAGTGGGCCGAGCACGTTGAACACCGTCCGGATCCCGAGCTCCTTGCGCGGGCCGATGACGGCCTTCATGGCGGGATGGAACACCGGCGCGAGCATGAACCCGATACCGTCGCGCTCGATGGCCTGCTCGACCGCGGGGGGCTCGGCCTCGACGTTCACGCCGACCGTCTCCAGGACGTCCGCGCTCCCCGAGCTCGAGGAGACCGAGTAGTTGCCGTGCTTGGCGACCGGGACGCCCGCGCCGCCGACGACGATGGCACTGGTCGTCGAGACGTTGATCGTGTCGTGGTCGTCCCCGCCCGTCCCGCAGGTGTCGACCAGCGGCGTCCGGTCGGGACTGATGGTCCGTGCGGCCGCGCGCATCCCCTCGGCGAGCCCGGCGATCTCGGCCTCCGTCTCGCCCTTCGCCCGGAGCGCCGCCAGCAGCGCGCCGATCTGGGCCTCGGTCGCCTCCTCGAACACCAGTCGGGCGGCCTCGCGGGCCTCCGACTGGGTCAGGTCCTCGCCCTCGGCCGCCCGCTCGATGTAGTCCTGCATGGTATCACTGATGTACGAGTTCGTGTTGTAATGTTCAAATCAGTACATCGACTTAAGCGTGTCGCCACCGGGCGAGGGCCGGCCGGCGGTCGTTCCGAAACCTTCAAACCTCCGTCCGGAATACGAACTGATGGAAGGGTTCGTGGTCTAGACCGGTTATGACACCTCCTTGACATGGAGGAGACCGGCGGTTCAAATCCGCCCGAACCCATACGGTTTTACGGCCGAATCGGCACACGGCACCGACCCTCTTATATCGGGGATGGAGTAGACGACCGAGCAGCGGCCCCGGCGGACGTCAACGCGGTCTGCGACGGCTCGGCGTGGGTCCATCCGAGCCGCGGCGGGACGGTGACTGCCCGAGCGCCGCGGAGGTCGGGCCCGAATCATCCAGCGCCGCTCTCGTGTAGCGTGGCAGAACCAGTCCACGGACCGTGCATCTCCCGAGCTGTCGCGGGTTGGCGCGGACGACGCCCGTCCGCGTGGCTACTATCCCTGCCGGCGGCGGAGCCCCGGTCGTCCCAGATGGATACGAATACGCGGATCGAATCGGGCGTTGGAACCGGAGCGATCGACTGGCAGTGGGCGGCCCTCGCCGGCGTGCTGGGGACGGTGGCGTTCGGCACCCTGCAACACCTCACTGGTGGGGCCGGCACGATCGAAGTCGCCTTTCCGGCCCTGTACGGACTCGGTCCGTCGCTGGCGGTCGGATGGGGGATCCACCTCTTTCACGGGGCCGTTCTCGGCCTGGTGTACGCCGCGATCGTCTCGGTCGGACCACTCCAGCCGTACGCCCGTCGCGTCAGTGGTGGCGTCGTGCTGGGGCTTCTCTACGGCGTCGTGACGACCGTCGCCCTGGCCTGGCTCCTCATGCCGGTCTGGCTGGGGGTCGTCGGCTTCCCCGGCGCACCACCGTTCCCGAACATCAGCGTGAACAGTCTGGTCGGTCACGCCGTGTACGGCCTCGGCCTGGGCGTCCTCTACCCGGTCCTGAGCCAGCGGGTGTAACGATCCGGGCGGCAGACGTTCTTCGGGTGGACCGGCGGACCAGCGTGGTACCGAGGTCCACTCACCGCCATACCGAGTTCCACCTCCCGCCAACATCCGGGGTACTCGGTCGGCGGCCGTTCGTCGGCTGCCGAACTGCGCCATCGCGCACTGGCGAGCCGACGGTCGGTCCCGGGTACCGTCGACCGGCCCTATGACTCCTCGTCGGTTCCGTTCCTCATCCCCTTCGGGACCTCGTAGGTCAGTCCCGGCTTCTTCGTGACGTCCCTGACGTCCTCCCAGGACCCCCCGCTCCCGTTCTGCTTCTGATAGTAGAAACGAGTCCGTCCCTCGCCCTCGTTTCTCGCGACGATGCGACGATCTCCCTCCCGTTCTCGCAGCTGTATTGGCATGCCTCGACCCCCGTTCAGACGTTCGTCTACATCGATAAATAATCTCGTGACCGGTTCAAAAAAGCCGGCCGTTGTTCTAACGCGCTCTCTCTGTGCAATCAGATCGCCTTACGTAGCCGAACGCATCCCGTCTACGGCCGACCTCCCCGTGGCCGTACGGGGGTCTCGGACGCGTTCGTTGCCCTGCGTAGCGGGACCCCAGGTAGTGAGATCCCTGGGGACCCCCGGTAGTGGGATCCCTGTCTCGCGTCCGGACGACCTGCCGCGCGACGTCGCTACGGGTGCGGATCGGAAGCGAATATATAAGAATGCCGGTAGGGGCAAGAGTCAATAGCCCGCGGCGTCAATCCGCTCCCGGGTAAGACACTCGTGAACACACGACATGGCGGGATGGAGGACGGCCGCGGCGAGGGGGACGTCGGCACGGATACCGCCGTGTACGCCCTCACCGGGGTCCTCGGCCTGCTGCTGACGGCCGTGGGCGGGTTCCTGTTCTACCCGGCGCTCGTCGACCTGACCCGTCCGCTCCGTCTGCTCTCGACGACGGCGCTGGTGTTCATCCTGCTCGCGTGCTGGATCCTCGTCTGGTCGGTCCTGGAGGTCGCCTGCGACCGCGGTCGGACCCTCGACCGCTGATCCGTCCTCGGGCGGCCGCCGGACTTCTCGCGTACCGGGAGGCCGATCAAGCGGTACGAGGCCGGCGGACGCCACCGCCCCCGGAGCGGGTACGACCGCCCGACGGCAGGGTCCACCGATACGCTCGCGATTCCGGGCCGCGGTTTATCCTCGGGGGCGATAGCTCCCTCACATGAGCAGCCGCGGATCGGGGACGGGTATCGGGAGCCAGGGACGGCCGCCGGAGGGACCGGGACGAGCATGAACACGCGGACCGCACTCGGGGTCGCCGGCGTCGTCGCGGTCGCGGTCGCCATCGGCGTCGTCGCGGGTCTGGGCCTGGGCGGCGGCCCCGGTGGCGGTGGCGACGCCGGGGAGACCCTCACGGTCACTCCGGCGGCCACGCCCGAACCGACGGCGACGCCGGTACTCGCGACCGTCTCGCCGACGACGACCCCGGCCCCGACGCCGACCGGGACGCCCGAGGCGGCCGTCTCCCGGTCGGCCGTGGAGTACCACGTCTACCGGCGGGTCAGCTATCATCGGACCAGCCGGGGCTACGACCGGCTGGAGCTCTCGGACCCGCTCCGGAAGGTCGCCCGCTACCACAGCGAGGAGATGGCGAGAGAGGGCTACCTCGGCCACGAGGGCCCGCGGGGCGAGACGCTCTCGGCCCGCCTCGAACGGTTCGGCGTCGACTGCGAGTCGAGCACCGAGCTGGTCGGCCGGGCGCCCTACGACACCCCCGTCGAGGCCGAGAACGGGACGACCATCCGGTACCGCTCCGCGGAGGACCTCGCACGGGCCATCGTGCAGGACTGGATGGCGGGTGAGTCGCTCCGGGGAGAGATACTCCGGTTCGAGTGGACCGTCGCCGGCGTCGGGGTCGACACCGTCGACCGGGCGGGGACGACGGTCGTCTACGCGACCCTGGACATCTGCCAGACGTGACCGGATCCGGTTCCCGGCGACGATCCCCGGGCCGGTCCGACCCGCGTGCTACGCGCTCGCTCGGGAGCTGGACCGGCGGAGCCGCAGCGTCACCGAC
>Ga0207714_1001199_pt1 | contig 16917 bp, 17 predicted proteins | sample PonA232FremontCA_2_FD_187270 | JGI IMG/M metagenome (GOLD analysis project Ga0207714, IMG submission 187270) | Marine sediment microbial community from Fremont, CA, USA - Pond A23 Sediment 2 (SPAdes) | ecosystem: Environmental > Aquatic > Marine > Unclassified | place: USA: Fremont, California...
GATGTCCTCCAGCGTGACGATGCCGAGCATCTCGCCGTACTCGTCCACGACGAGCGCGAAATGCCCCTGCCGCCGCCGGAAGGACTGGAGCTGGCGCAGTAGGTCGGTCGAATCGGGGATGAACCAGGGCGCCTGCATAATCTCGTCCAGGCGCAGGGCGCCCGTGTCCCCGCGCGCCTCCTTGAAGGCGCGGAACAGCTCCTTGGCGTGAAGCACGCCGACAATGTTGTCCGTCGTGCCCTGCCAGATGGGGATGCGCGTGAAGGGCGACTCCAGCACCTGCTCGATCAGCGTCTCCAGGTCCTCGTCGGCATTGAGCGCGACGATGTTCTTGCGGTGGGTCATGATCTCGCCCACCTCGACATCGCCCAGGTCGAGAATGGAGCGCAGCATCTGGCGCTCCTGGCGCACTTCCTCGCTGCCGCCGGCGTGCAGGTCGATGGCCCCGCGCAGCTCCTCCTCGCTCTGGGCGGAGCCCAGCGGCGCCCCGATGTCGATGCCGAAGGGCCGCAGCGCCCCGCGCGCGACGAAGTTCACGCCGTGCGTGACGGGCGCGAAGATCACCATGACGACGCGCATCAGAGGCGCCACCGCCAGCGACACCTTCTCCGCGTTGTGGATGGCGTAGGTCTTGGGCAGCACCTCCGCGAAGATGAGCACCAGCAGCGTCATCACCACGGTGGCGTAGATCGTCCCGGCCTCGCCGACGAGCTTGATGAAGAGCGCCGTGGCGATGGCCGAGGCGGCGATGTTGACCAGGTTGTTGCCGAGCAGGATGCCGCCGATCAGCAGCTCCTTGCGCTCCCACAGCGTGCGCACGATGCGCGCGGGACGGCTGCCCTGCTGCGCGTCGGCCTGGATGCGCGGGCGCGAGGCGCCCGTCAGCGCGGTTTCCGAGCCGGAAAAGAAGCCGGACGCCACCAGCAGCACGGCGATGGCGAGGACGGAGAGCGCGATCTCAGTTCCCATCAGCGTTGCATCCGATGGTGGACGGGAAAAGCACGGGTCAGGCCGCCATGAGCGCGTTGCCCAGCACGGCCGCGACGGCCTCGCGCGGCACCTCGCGGCTGAGGTAGGCCTCGCCGACGGCGCGCATGAGCACGAAGGCGACCCGCCCGTCGCGCACCTTCTTGTCGTGGGCCATGTGCTCCAGCAGGCGGTCCACGGACCAGGCCACGGCCGGGCGGTCCAGCGGGCTCGTCGGCAGGCCGGCCGCGGCGAGGTGCGCGCGCACGCGCGCCGCGTCGGCGGCCGGGCAGACGCCCAGTTCGGCGGAGAGGTCGGCGGCGAGCACCAGCCCCATCGCAACGGCTTCGCCATGCAGCAGCGTGCCGTCGTAGCCGCACTCCGCTTCCAGGGCGTGGGCGAAGGTGTGGCCCAGGTTCAGCAGCGCCCGCGCGCCCGTGGATTCCGTTTCGTCCTCGGCGACGATGTCGGCCTTGCGGCGGCAGGCGCGGACGATGGCCTCGCGCCGCGGGCCGGTGCGGCCTTCCAGGACGTCCAGGCCGTTGGTTTCCAGCCAGGCGAAGAAGGGGGCGTCGTCGATGCAGCCGTACTTCACCACCTCGGCGTAGCCCGCGCGCAGCTCGCGCGCCGGCAGGGTATCCAGCACCCGGGTGTCGGCGAGCACGAGCGCGGGCTGGTGGAAAGCGCCCGCGAGGTTCTTGCCCCGGGCGGTGTTGATCCCCGTCTTGCCGCCGACGGAGCTGTCCACCTGCGCCAGCAGCGTGGTCGGCACCTGAACGTAGGCCAGCCCACGCAGCGTCACCGCCGCGGCGAAACCGGCCAGATCGCCCACGACGCCGCCGCCCAGCGCGACCACGACGTCGCGCCGCTCCGCCCCGGCGCCCAGCAGGCGTTCCACGAGGCGTTCCAGATGGTCAAAATCCTTGGTGTGCTCTCCGGCCGGGACGACGAAGGCCTCGTGGCACAGCCCGGCCTGCTCCAGCCCGCGCGCCAGGGCGGGCAGGTGCAGCTCGGCCACGGTCTCGTCGGTGACCACGAGCACACGGCGCTCGCCCAGGTGCTCGCGGATGTGGTCGCCGGCGGCGCCCAGCAGCCCGGGGCCGACCAGGATGGGGTACGACCGGCTGCCGAGGTCCACCTGGACGCATGCCGTGCTTTCGCGGCTCGGCGCGGACTCCGTCACCGTTGGCACGCTCCCTGTTCGCCGGAGATGGCGGTGCCGTGCCCGGCCAGATGCGCCGACACGGCCTCGGCGACCGCCGCCACCGTGGCCTCCAGGGGGCGGTCGTCGGTGGGCACGATGACGTCCGCGAGCGCGTAGACCGGGTCGCGCTCGGCCGCCAGGCGCTGCAGCTTGGCGCGCGGGTCCTCGGTCTGCAAAAGCGGCCGGTGGCCGCGCCGCTGCGTGCGCCGGGCGAGCGTATCCAGATCCGCCTTGAGCCAGACGGAGACCGCCCGCTCCCGGATGAGCGCGCGCGTGGCGTCCTGCACGAAGGCGCCGCCGCCCGTGGCCAGCACCCGCGGCGGGCCGTCCAGCAGGCGCGCGATGACGCGGCGCTCGCAGTCCCGGAACGCGGCCTCGCCGTGCAGCTCGAAGATGTCGGCGATGGCCATGCCGGCGGCGCGCTCGACCTCGGTGTCGGTGTCGGTGAAGCCGACGCCCCAGCGCTGCGCCAGGTGATGGCCCACGGCGCTCTTGCCCGCGCCCATGAGGCCCACGAGGGCAACGGAACACGGCAGGGAATCGGCGGCATCGGGCTCGGTCATTGCGCTCTGCGGATGGTGCGCGCAGCGTGGGGCGATCCGGGGAAACCGGGCCTTTGCGCGCCGGGCCGGGATGCCCCAAAGTCGTCACAGTCTCAACCTAGCACGACGGCAACGGCGCGACGCAAGCGCGCGCCGCCTCTTCGGCAGCGGAGCCCATGAAGCACCTCAGCCTCGCTCTTCTCCTGCTCATCGTGCTCGCCGTCGCCGGCGGCGGGATTTTCGTCACGCTGTGGGATTTCCCCGTGCCGCGCGAGCGAGTGGAGATCACGATTCCCAATGCCCGTTTCTTCGGCAGCTGAACCCAGCCGCAGCGCTCCCGCCGCGTCCGGGCGGTGGGCCGCGGCTGTGCTCGCGCTCCTCCTGGCCGTCGGGATCGGCGCCGCGCCGGTGCGCGCCCAGGACGGCGACGCCGGGACCGGCGATCCGCTCAGCCTGGAACCGCAGGAGCCGGCGGAAACGGTGCAGCAGCCCGGCGAGGGCGGCACCGGCACGACCGGGGAGACCGGCGACGGCGCCGGCGACGCGCGTGGCGACCGCAGTGCCGCCGGCGATCCCGAGACCGCTGGCGATGGCATCGAGGTGGCGCCGCTGGGCGACCTCGACCCGGCCACGATCGGCGTGCTCGACCCCGGTGGTCGCGGCCTGGGCGCGGCCATCTGGGACGGCACCACGCGCCGCACCGCCGGCGCCCTGCTCACGCGCATCCCGGCCGAACTCGAAAACCCCGTGCTGCGCGAGCTGGCGCGGCGGCTGCTGCTGTCGAGCACGGCGCCGCCCGAACGCGCGCGCTCGGCCGGCGAGGGCGACGCACCGGACCTGCTGACCACGCGCGCGGAGCGGCTGTGGGCGCTGGGCGACACCGGCGCCCTGCTCCGCCTGCTCGACGTGGTGCCGCGCGAACACCGCTCGCCCGAGCTGGCGCGCCTGCGTGTGCGGGCGCTCTTCCTGCGCCACGAGCACGGCACGGCCTGCGAGCGCGTGCGCGACGGTGTCGGAGCACACGACGGCGCCTTCTGGCAGCGCGCGCTGGCGGTGTGTCAGCACCGCGCCGGCGCGCCGCAACAGGCCGACCTGACAATGCAGCTGCTGCGCGAGCAGCGCGGCGGCGAAACCGACCCCTTCGCCGCCCTGTACGACGCCGTGACGGCCGGCGGCGAGGGCGAGCCGCCGCTGCCCGAGCGCCCCGGCGCACTGGCGCTCGCCCTGCTCGCCGCGACCGACACGCCGGTTCCGGAGGGGCTGCTGGACACGGCCGCGCCGGGCGTGCTCGCCGCCGTGGCCGAGGCGCCCGAGACGCCCTTGCCGCGCCGTGCCCGCGCCGCCGAACGCGCCGCCGCGCGCGGTGCCCTGGCGCGGGAGCGCCTGGGCGCGATCTACGACGCCTTCAGCTTCGAGTCCGAGCGCCTCAACACGGCCGCCAGCCTCGCCGAAGAGGACGCGGTCAAGGCCATGACGCCCACGCGGCGGCGCGCGCTCTACCATCAGGCGGCGCGCGACGAGCCCGAGGAAGCCGTCCAGGCGGAGCTGGTGCGGCAGGCGATGGAGACCGCCGAGCCGCCGCTGTATCCCGTGCTGGCGCGCCTCTTCGCCCCCGTCGCGGCGGCCATGGAGCCGCGCGCGGAGCTGGCGTGGTTCACGCCGACGGCGGCGCGGCTGCTCCACGTCGCCGGGCAAAGCGAGGCCGCCGGGGCGTGGCTGCAGATGGCGCAGGGCGAGGCCATCGTGGACCCCGAGGCCAAGGCGGCCGTCACCGCGCTCGTGCCCTACGCGCGTTTCGCCGGGGCGGCGCGGGTGCCCGCGAACGGCGGCCTCGCGGCGTGGCGCTCCGCCACCGGGGCCGAAGGCGCGACCCTGGCGTACCGCGAAAGCCTGCTGCGGGCGAGCTTCCAGGCGCTCGGCATGGCGGACGGCGGGCGCGCCTGGGTGGAAATCGCGGCCGGCGATTCCTCGGCGAGCCGGCCGGCACCCCCGGCGGCGTCCCTCTACGCCCTGCGGGCGGCCGGCCGCGCCGGGCGCGCGGGCGAGGTGGTGGTGCTGACGCTGCGCGTCCTCGGGGAATCCGGGCTGGCGTCGGTTCATCCGGTCGCGCTGGGCACCGCGCTCGCCGCCCTGGAGGGGGTGGAGATGACGGCCACGGCCCGGCGCATCGCCATCGAGGCCGCCGCCGCCAACGGCATCTGAGGCGCGCCGTGCCGGCCGGCGCCGACGCCCTCATCGAGCGCTTCCTGGAGATGATGGCCGGGGAGCGCGCCGCCGCCGACAACACCCTCGCCGCATACGGCCGCGACCTGCGCGACCTCGCCGGCTTCCTCGCCACGCGCGGCGCGGACCTCGCCACGGCGGACGCGGGCGCGATCCGCGCCTATCTGGCGCACCTGCACGCCCAGGGCCTGGCCGAGCGCACCGCCGCCCGTCGCATCGCCACGCTGCGCCAGTTCTACGGCTTCCTCTACGCCGAAGGCCTGCGCGGCGACGACCCCACCCAGGCGCTCGACGCGCCCTCGCCCAAGCGCCCCCTGCCCGGCGTGCTCGGCGAGGACGAGGTGGACCGCATGCTGGCCGAGGCGCGCGCGCTGGACGGGCCGCGCGGCCTGCGCCTGGCCGCCCTGGTGGAGCTGCTCTACGCCACGGGCCTGCGCGTCTCCGAGCTGGTGACGCTGCCCGAACGCGCCGCGCGCCGCCGCTCGGACACCCTCGTGGTCGCGGGCAAGGGTGGCAACGAGCGCATGGTGCCCATCAACCAGCCGGCGCGCGACGCCCTGGCGGCGTATCTGCCGCTGCGGCCGAGCTTCCTGCCGCCGGGCACGGACGCGGGCTGGCTCTTCCCCTCGCGCGGCGCCCGCCACGGCCACCTCACGCGCGAGCGCGCCGGCCAGCTTCTCAAGGATCTGGCGATTCGGGCGGGCATCGATCCGCGGCGCGTCTCCCCGCACGTGGTGCGCCACGCCTTCGCCACGCACCTGCTCGCCAACGGCGCGGACCTGCGCTCGCTGCAGCAGATGCTGGGCCACGCCGACATCTCCACGACGCAGATCTACACCCACGTGCTCGACGCGCGCCTGAAGGAGCTGGTGACCGAGCACCATCCGCTCGCGCGGGGGCTGACAACCCTCTCCTGAGATCGCTACAAGACGCGTTCCCGCCGCGAGAGGTCTTTGCAATGAGCCACACGCCCGTCCACCCCGCGCCCGCCCGCCTCAACCGCAGCGAACTCGCCGTTCCCGGCAGCAACGCCAAGATGCTGGAAAAGGCGGCGAGCAGTGAGGCCGACGTCCTCTTCCTCGACCTGGAGGACGCCGTCGCGCCCGACGACAAGCTCCAGGCGCGCCGGAACATCATCGAGGCGCTGAACACCGTCGACTACGGCGAGAAGACGGTGTCCATCCGCATCAACGGCCTCGACACCCACTACATGTACCGGGATCTCGTGGACATCCTGGAGCAGACGGGCGAGCGCCTGGACCTCGTGATGATCCCCAAGGCGGGCACGGCCGCCGACGTCTACGCCGTGGACATGCTGGTCAGCCAGCTCGAAGCCGCCACCGGCCGCCACAAGCGCCTGGGCTTCGAGCTGCTGATCGAAACCGCGCTGGGCATGCAGAACGTCGAGGCCATCGCCGCCGCCTCGTCGCGCAACGAAAGCCTGCACTTCGGCGTGGCCGACTACGCCGCCTCCACCCGCATGCGCGTGACCACGATCGGCGGCCCCAACCCCGCCTACCACGTGCTCACCGACACCCTGGCCGACGGCTCGCGCCAGACGCACTGGGGCGACATGTGGCACTACGCCATCGCGCGCATGGTCGTGGCCGCGCGCGCCAACGGCCTGCGCCCCATCGACGGCCCCTTCGGCGACGTGCAGGACAGCGACGGCTTCCGCGCCCAGGCGGAGCGCGCCAGCGTGCTCGGCTGCGAGGGCAAGTGGGCCATCCACCCCGCCCAGGTCGAGCTGGCGAACGAGGTCAACACACCCGACGACGCCGCCGTCGACCACGCCCGCCGGATTCTGGACGCGATGGCCGAAGCCCAGCGCGACGGCCGCGGCGCCGTCACCCTCGACGGCCGCATGATCGACGCCGCCTCCGTCCGGCAGGCGAAACAGTTGGTGGAGAAGGCGGATCGCATCGCTAACGTGTGAACGTACAAAGTTCGCGATTTGTTCTGAGCGCGGAGCGCAACCAGACCGGTTAGTGTTTGAATGCGGGCACGTAACACCTTGACGCGAAAAAGCTGGTTAGGCTTAAATATAAGCGTGCATACCGCGCTGGAGGATAAGCTATGGATATCGTCTCTGTAATCAATTATAAGGGTGGCGTCGGCAAAACGACCACAACGTCGAATCTGGGAGCGGAGCTTGCGTGGCGCGGTTACTCCGTTTTGATGCTCGATCTTGATCCACAAGCGAGTCTCACCTTCTCTTTCATATCTCCAGAAGAGTGGAGCAAAAGTTTCGCGGATTCGAGCACAATCAAGCAATGGTTCGATACCTTTGAGTTTTCACATAGCATATCTATCTCTTCGTTGATTCACGCACCAAAACGAGTAAACGACCATCTGAATGGGCGGGGCCGAGTGGACTTGATATGCTCACATCTGGGTCTGATCAATGTTGACTTGGAGCTCGCTACCCATCTTGGCGGCTCCACCTTGCGCCAAGCAAAACAGAAGTTTATTCGCGTTCACAGGGCTCTCGCCGACGGGCTAGCAGAAATTGATCAAAGTCAATACGACATTATTCTTGTAGATTGCCCGCCGAATTTTAACATCGTAACAAAAACTGCTATAGTGGCAAGCACATCTATTCTAATTCCGGCATGGCCCGACTACCTTTCGACACTTGGCATAGACTATCTCGTGCGCAATGTTAATCAGCTTGTAAAAGAGTACAATGAATACGCCGATCTTGATACCGGAGACCCTGTTTCTCAGATTAGCCCGAAAGTTTTGGGCGTATTGTTTACTATGATCAGAGAATATGCAGAAGAGCCGATAGCGACACAAAGGCAATTTATTGGGCAAATTGAAGCACATCCTCGCATACCTGTTTTTGAGAGCTATATAAAACACAATTCCAAACTTTTCGGAGATTCGCCTCAATACGGTGTGCCAGTTGTGTTGCACGGGTATTCGAATCCGACGCATGACCGAGTTGTTGGTGGAATTGAAGAGGCGGCAACAGAATTCGAGCAAAGTCTTGGGTGGAAATGATGACGAACTCCAAGCAGGTTAATATAAAAGTTATTAAAAAGATATTCGACTTCTTGTCTAAGTGTAGCCAGGAAGATTTGGACTTGTTAGCTAAAGGAGATGCCAAGCTAACATTGTCGACGACATCGACGCAAAAATCGATTAACAAATCGAAAGATTTTAATATATTCGTAGAAAATGATTTGATCGTAAAAAATCTTTATAAGGTCGCCAGCCGTAAGGCTGCGTATGAGCTTCTTGACGAAGCTAAACTAACGAAGGCTGAGCTAGAAAACTTGGCAAGGTATATTGATATTCCCGTATCTCAAAGAGATAATATATCAAGAATTAAGGAGCGTATTGTCGAAAACACAGTAGGTCATCGTCTTAGATCTGAGGCCATACAAGGGCAGTATTGGGAAGAGAAGTAGTGTTCCTTCGGTGCATGTTATAATAGTTGCTTGGCTGGGCGCTGATATTTTGGATTCGGGGAATTGTTACTTATAGTTTAACCGGAAGCATTTAACAATCTTGAGTTCTTTTAGGGATTTGTCGTCAACGTCGCCTCCACCAGCCTCCGCAGGGAGGCGTTCGCGCCCACGGGTTCGGTGCGCCAGAGGCGGAGCAGGGATTCGAGGGCGCGGGCGTCGGGCGGTAAAGGTGTGAACATCGCCGGCTCGCGCGGCCAGTCTTTCGGCGCGAAGAGCAGGTCGATGAAGGCGTCGGGCGCCACGTCGCACGCGCGCAGCAGCCGCCCGGCGTAAAGCGTCGGCACGCCGCGCCGGGCCGTCTCGAACGCGTGTACGCGCGCCGCCGGGAAGCGGGTCCGCCGCGCCGCCGTCCACCGCGACAGCCCACCGTACTCCGCCCGCATCCACTGCACGCACGCCGCGATCCGCTCGCGTTCGGCCGGGACCGGCGCGCATCCATCCGACCTCACCATCGCCATTGTGAACGGCCCCGGCTGGCCGCCGCCATTCAGTGTGTGACCCATACGTTGCGCTCTGATGAAGCTTGAATCGCACTGCTACTGAACCAGCGGTTAGGTGACACAGTCAATGCACGACGTATCGCCAAAAATTTCAACGGGCATAATATATTATGCAGCCGGCCGTATCGCCACGCTCCGACGCGATGGCAAAGCGGCGCAACACCAAGACTCCGCGCGTTTATGACGTTCAGCGCATGCTGGGCGTGCGCATCCAGGAGCTGCGCAAGGTCGCGGGCTTGAACCAGGACGATCTGGCGGAAGCTGCCGGCGTCCAGATGCCCACCCTGTCCCAGTACGAAACCGGCAAGACCGCGCCCAGCCTGACCACGCTGGTGCATCTGGCGGACGCGCTGGGGCAGCCGCTGGAGGAGTTCTTCCGCTTCGACGAGCTGCCCCGCCACGACACCGACCACCGCCGCGCCCAGCGCAAGCTCGTTCAGACCGTCCACGACCTCGACGCCGACACCGTCAGGCTGCTCACCAAGTTCGCCCGCCTCATGGGGAAGCATGGCGGCTCCGGCGGCTGAAGCCCGGGTTGCCGAGCCCATGCCGGTGGCGAAGCGGGCGCGTCTGCGCCACCATCGGGGGCGTCGCACGTGCCACCGGCATCAGGGAGCCCGCCGATGAACGAAGAAACCTTCAACATGGCCATGCGCAAGTTCCTCAAGAAGGTCGGCGTGACCAGCCAGCGCGAAATCGAGAAGGCCGTGAACAAGGCCGTCGAGGACGGCACGCTCTCCGGCAACGAAACCGTCAAGGCCAAGGTCACGCTGGAGCTGCCGGAGCTGAACCAGACCGTGGAAATCGACGGCGCCATCGAGCTGGAGTAGGGCGCCGGACCGGCGTTGGCCCAGCGGGTGCCCCGGGGCCTCGGTTGCGCGGCGCTCGTCCGTTGTGCAATGGTTGGTTAACAAGGTGTTGCACGATCAGGCTCGACGCGCTGGACGCGCCCCGGGTTCCACCCACGGATGCGATGGCTCACGCTCCCCCGCCAACCCTGATGGCTTCGGCGCTGGATGCGCTCGCCGAAGGCGTGATGATCGCCGAAGCCGACCGGGACGCGGCGGGGTCGGTGATCGTCTACGTCAACCCGGCGTGGGAGCGCATGACCGGGTATGCGGCGGCGGAGGCCGTCGGCGCGTCGGCGCGGCTGCTGCACGGTCCGGCCACGTCCACCCGCGTGCTGGAGCGGGTGCGCGACGCGCTGGAGGCGGACGGCGAGACGACCTTCGAGGTGGTCGCGTACCGCCGCGACGGCACCGCCTTCAACATGGCGGCCCACGTCTCCCCGCTGCGCGACGGGAACGGCCGGCTCACCCACTTGGTCGCCGTGCAGCGCGACGTGTCCGGCGAGCGCCGCACGGCCGCGCGCCTGCACCAGCTGGAGGCCCTGACGCGGCTTCAGCGCGAGGTGACCACCACCGGCCTCGATCTGGACACCCGGCGCGAGCGCGTGGCCGAGGTCGCCCGCGCGGTGACCGGGGCCAACGGCGCCGCCGTGGAAGAGCCCGAGGGCGAGGAGCTGGTCTACCGCACCGGCGTGGGCAGCGCGCACGGCGACGAAGGCCTGCGGCTGCCCATCGACGGTTCCATCTCCGGCCGCGCCTACACGAGCCGCACGCCGCTGCTGGTGCGCGACATCGCCCTGGAAGATGCCGTGGTCTACAAGGACAAGGCCCGCGCCCTGGGTTTCATTTCGGGGATCGTCGTGCCGCTGATCCACGAGGGCGCGACCTACGGCGTGCTCAAGGTGTTCGCGGACGAGCCGGACCGCTTTGCCGAGGACGACCGCCACCTCCTGGAGCTGGCCTCCGGCGTGCTCGCCGCCTGTCTGCACAACGCCGCCGCCCACGACCGGGAAATCCAGCGCCGGGCGCTGCTCGTGGACGCCCTGCCGGTGCTCGTCTCGTATGTCGACACCGATTTCCGCTACCGCGAGGTCAACGCCGCCTACGAGGACTTCTTCGGCATCGCGGCGGACGCCATCCGCGGCCGGCACGTCTCGGATCTGTTGGGCGAGCGCGTTTTCCGGGACATCCGCGAGCCCCTGGAAGCCGCGCGGTCCGGGGAGCGTGTGAATTTCGAACACGTGCTGACCTCGCCCCAGGGCCGGGCGCTGCACTTCGAGGTCGACTTCATTCCCCACCGGGACGGGGACGGCTCGGCCGTTGAGGGGATCTACGCGATCATCCGCGACGTCACCGAGCAGCGGAATGCCGAGCGCGATTTTCTCACCCGGCTGGCGAACCGGGGGGCGTTCGAACGCCGGGCGGCGCACATGCTCACCGTGGCGCAGCGCTACGGCCACCCCCTTTCGCTCGTCATGGTGGACATCGACCACTTCAAGCAACTCAACGACACGCTCGGCCATCCGGCCGGCGACGCCGTGCTGCAGGACCTCGCCACGGTGCTGAACCGGGTCTCGCGCGAAGCCGACCTGGTCGGCCGCTGGGGCGGGGAAGAGTTCGCCATCGTACTGCCCCAGACCGGCGCGGCCGACGCCCAAATCCTGGCCGAACGTGTGCGCGAGGCTATAGAGCAGCACGCCTTTCCGCACGAGGCCGGGGTGACCGTCAGCCTGGGCGTGGCCGGCATGGCGCGCGACGACACGCTTTCCGATCTGACGGCGCGCGCGGACGCGGCCCTCTACCGCGCCAAGCGCGCCGGCCGCAACCGCGTGGCGATGGCGGACGTGGTGGCCTCCGCGTGAGCCGGGTGCGTCACACCAGGCCGGACACGACCGCGCTCGCCAGACCCAGGTAGATGCTCACGCCCGTCACGTCGGTCACGGTGGTGAGGATGGGACCCGTCAGCATCGCCGGGTCCAGGCCGATGCGGCGGATGAAGAAGGGGATCGTGCCGCCCACGACCCCCGCCACCAGCACGTTCACCGCCAGGGCCGTGCCCGCCACGGCGCCCAGCACCGCGTTGGTTTCCATGGCGTAGGCGATGCCGCCGAACAGCGCCCCCAGCGCCAGCCCGTTGACCACGCCGATGGCGACCTCCTTGCGCACGGCCTGCCAGTAATCCTGCAAGCGCACCTCGCCCAGTGCGATCGAGCGGATCGACACCGAAAGCGCCTGGATGCCGACATTTCCGCCCATGTCGGTGATCATGGGCAGGAAGGCGGCGAGGATCGCGACCTGGGCGAGCGTCGCCTCGAACGCCGAGATGATCGACACGGCCGCCAGGTTGAGGAACACGTTCGCGGCCATCCAGGGCAGCCGCAGGCCGACCGCCCGATATGGCGGCGTGAAGAAGCTCTCCTCGCTGGAGGTGGCGCCGATCCCGGACAGCTCCTCGGCGAGCTGTTCGGAGAGCAGTTCCAGCGCGTCCTCCATCGTCAGCACGCCGACGAGCACGTCACCGTCGGTGACCACCGGCAGCATCTTGAGCCCGCGCGTGTAGGTGCGGTCGGCGGCCTCGGCGGCGTCGTCGCTGGTCCGCGCCACCAGCACGTCGCGCCGCATCAGGTGGCGCACGGGCACGCGCTGGTGGGCGAGCATGAGTTCGCGCAGCGACACCACGCCCACCAGCCGCTGGTCCGCGTCCACGACGTAGACGTACGCGGTGTTGCCGTGCCGGCGCGGGGCCGCGCGCAGCGCCGCGATGACCTCGCCCACGGTCTTGTCCAGGGGCACCGCGGAGAATGCGGGGCTCATCCAGCCGCCCGCGGTATCGTCGGGATAGCGCGCCAGCCGCTGCACGGCCTCGCGCGTTGCCTCCGGAAGCTGGGCGAGCAGCGGTTCGGCGGTGTCCGCCTCCAACTCCCCCACGATGTCCGCGGTCACGTCGACGGGCATCTCCGCCAGCCAGTCGACGGCGCGCTCGCGCTCGGCTTCCGCGACCAGCTCGGCGGCGAACTCGACGGGCAGCTCGGCCAGCGTGAAGGCCGACCGATCGCGGCCCCAGCGGTCCAGGAAGGCGGGCACGGCCCGGCGCGGCGCGTCCTCCATCAAAATTTCGGCGACGCGGGCGTGAGACAGGTTCGTTGCCTCACGCGCGGCCTCGGCGTAGCGTTCCTCGCCGATCAGCTCGGCCACGCGCTCGGCGTGGGCGCGCATGCGTTCGGGCTGGAGGAGCATGAGCGCACGGTCCCCAGGATGCCGTGGGACGGTATACGCACGCTCGGGACGGGCCGCAAATGACGGTTCACGTGCACCACGATCCGGAGCGGCTGCCCGGCACGGCGGGTGCGTACGCCCTGCTGCTGACGACGTACGCTCCGTTGGCGCCGCCTGTTCCCCGGCCGAAGGGGTGTACGCTCACACCGGGGTTGTATGTCTACCTGGGCAACGCGTACGGGCCGGGCGGCATCGCCGCGCGCGTCCGCCGGCACCTGCGCCCGGCCAAGCGCCCGCGCTGGCACATCGACCACCTCGTTCCCCACGCCGAGGTCCGGCGCGTGCTCGACTGGCCCGGGGGCTCGGAATGCGCCTGGCGGCAATGGCTCAGCGAGCGCGGCGCCAGCGTGCCCGTTCGCGGCCTGGGCAGCTCGGATTGCCGGAATTGTCCGGCGCACCTGCTCCGAGTGCCGGACGCGGCCGTGGTGATCGGCGAGGGCTGACGCTCAGCCCAGTTTTTCCAGCACGACGATCGCGGGGAAGGTGCTGCCCGTGCGCAACACGCGTGTGTGCGGGATGCCCAGGCCGCCGATGCGGTGCACGGCGCGGCGGAACGGCCCGCGCCGGTCGGTTAGCACGGCCGCGCGCCCGCCGGGCCGGAGCACGCGCCGGATTTCCGCCAGGATGTCGCCGTAGAAACGCTCGAACGCGATGCCACGGCCGATGCGCCGGCCGTAGGGCGGGTTGGTCAGGATCAGATCGAAGCTCTCCGGTGCCCAGGCCGGCGGAAGCTCGCGGGCGTCCAGCTCGGCCACGGCGGCGCGCTCGCCCAGGCCCACCGCCGCCAGGTTGCGCCGCGCCCCCTCGGCGGCGCGGCCGGCGTGGTCGCCGCCCACGAGCGACGCCTCGGGAAACATCGTGCCGGCTTCGATCAGCAGCGTGCCTGTGCCGCAGAAGGGATCGCCGATGCGCGCCGGCGGCGCGTCCAGGCCGTAGCTGCCCAGCCGCGTCGCCGCGTAGGCGACCGTGGCGCGCAGCGACACCCGCTGGCGGTACTGCATGGGATGGCGCATCGACAGCGGCCGGCGCGTGTGCTGGAGCGAAATGCGCGCCTCCAGCCCGGCCACGTCAACGCGCACCTCGGCGTCGTACGCGGTCAGGGAGACGGGGGCGCCGGTCGCCCGTTGCAGTGCCGCGCCCACTGCCCGCTTGATATCCGGCGAGCCGAAGCCGTGCTCGCCCGACCGCTCCGCGCTGACGCGGAAGCGGGTATCGGGTGTGATCTCCGGCGGCGCGGCGGCGTGCGCCCACGCCGCCAGGGTTTCGAGCGGGCTCGCCGGCGGCAGCGTCCCCGACACCAGCGGCCGCAGAACGTGGTGGGCGGAGCGCAAGCGCAGCGCGGCCGGCAGAGCCTCGGCCTCGGATGCCGCCACCTCGACCCGCACGCGCCCGCGCACGGTTTCGGGAAGCTGGGTGACGGCGTCCGCCGGGCCGCCGCGCTCGGCCAGCCGGTCGCGCAGTTCGGCCGCGACGATGTCCTCCAGCCCGGCATTCGTCGTCAGCAGCAGGCAGCACGGCTCAGGCGCGTCCCCGGCCACGGCGGCCACGGTCATGGATCCTCCGTCGGGCCGATCTCCCCCGTCACCCAGTAGCGGATGCGGGCCGGATTGCGGCGGATGTAGGCCGCAACCGCGTCAGCATAGGTCCGCGCCCGCCCGTCGGCCATGATGCGCCGCACGGCCGCGCGCGGCAGCGCCATGCGCATCAGCACCTTGCTCGCCCAGGGATGCTCGGTGGCGAAGCCCCGCCGCGTCAGCTTGTGCACGCGCTGCGGCCCGCCCAGGGCGCCCTCGGGGTCGGCGAGGAAGCGCAGCGCGTACTGCTGCAGCATCCAGTGCGGCCGGCGCGCCGTGACCACCACCGGCTCGTCCTCGGCGAGCGCCCGGCGCACCGCGAGGGCGGCGCCGGCGTCGCTTGAGGGAGCCAGCTCGTAGCCGTCGAGTGCGTAAGTCTCCAGCGCCCGGCGCGAGAGCCGCATGACGCCGGTGCCAGCGTCGACGCCGCGGATGGTGGCGTTCAAGCGCCGCCGTACCCGCGCATCGGCCAGATCGGGAATGGCCCGGATATCCCGCGGGGTGGTGCGCTCCGGCACGATCCAGCCCAGGCGCGCGCCGCCGTAGAGCACACCGTAGTCCGCGACCCTGTCGCCCACGGCGCGCAGAAAGCTGTGATGGCCGTCGGGTTGCCAGGAGTCCAGGAAAGCATCCACCTCGCCCTCGGCGAGCGCGCGGTAGAGGAAGGGCGCCCCCGCCTGCACCAGCTCCACGCTGTAGCCCAGCCGCTGGCGCAGGACGGTGGCAGCGAGGCGGGCCGTCGCCTCGCTCGACGCCCATGCCGTCCAGCCGATGCGCAGGCGGTTGCTCGCGGCGTCCGGCGGTGCCCCGTGAGCCACGGGGCTCACCGCAAGCACGGCCACCAGCACGCTCGCGACGGCGCCCGCCCGACACGTGCGCCAAGTTCGTTGGGATGTGTGACCCTGGTGCAACACCTTTGGAGATGCTAGAATGGCTTTCAGGTGAACAAGGGTCGAGATGATGGGGCCACGGCGATTCAAGGGGTTCAAACGCATCCTCGGCGCGATCGCCACGACGGCGGCGCTGATGCTGTCGACTGCTGCCGCCTCCCAGGACACGATGGACTTCTTCCAGATCGGCACCGGCGCCTCCAGCGGCACCTATTTCCCCATCGGCGGCATGCTGTCCAACGCCATCAGCCATCCGCGCGGCAGCCGCGCGTGTGACAACGGCGGCAGCTGCGGGGTGCCCAACCTCATCGGCGTGGTCCAGACCACCGACGGGTCGGTCGACAACGTCCGCCGCCTCGCCGACGGTGATCTGCAATCGGCGCTCGTCCAGGGCGACGTGGCGTACTGGGCCCACACGGGCTCCTGGCTGTTCGCCGACAGTCCTCCCATGCCGGGGCTGCGCGCGATCGCCACGCTGTTTTCGGAGTCCATCCACCTCGTGGTCGACGCCACCTCGGATATCCGCACGGTCGGCGATCTCCAAGGCAAGCGGGTCGCCGTGGGGGCGCCCGGGTCGGGTACGCGCGTGGACGCCGAACTCATCCTCGAAGCCTATGGTCTGGGGCTGGCGGGTGTCGAGGCGGTGGAACGCAACGCCGGCCAGGCCGCCGACCGCCTGCGCCGCGGCGAGCTGGACGCGTTCTTCTTCGTCGGCGGCACCCCGGCCAGCGCCGTCACCGAGCTGGCCGAGAGCACGCCCATCCGCCTCGTTCCCATCGCCGGCAAGCAGGCCGTCCGCCTGGCGCACCGCTACCCCTATCTGGCCGCGGACACCATCCCGGCCGAAGCGTACCCCGGGGTGGACGCCACCGAGACCCTGGCCGTGGGCGCTCAGTGGATCGTGCACGAGCGCATCGACGCGGAAACCGTGTACCGCATCACCCAGGCGCTGTGGCATCCGAGCAACCGCGACCTCTTCCGGACCGGCCATCCCAAGGGCGACAGCATCCGGCGCGAGACGGCGCTGAACCAGCTGGGTGTGCCCTTGCATCCGGGCGCGCGCCGGTATTACGCGGAGCAGGACATGGAGCTGCCCCCGCGCGAGGTGTCCAACTAACGCCAGCGGGGCGAATGAGCGGGAGGCGCGCGTGGAGGTTTCGGTCACGCTCCTTGACGACGAAGCGTGGAATGAAGAGCGCGGCTGTGTCGAGCTGACGGCCCTGGTGCGCGACAATGTCGGCAGCCGCCAGCTTCCCGTCGCCGTGAGCGCGGAGGCGCTGGAACGCAAGGTTCGCACCCCCAGCCGGCCCGATCCCCTGCGTCTCGTTCGCGATTTCGAGCGCGAGATCGCGCAGGCGGTGGAACAGCGGCTCGCCGGCAACCCGCCCGAGGTCGTGCTGACCGCGCGGGATCTGTGA
>Ga0207714_1001200_pt1 | contig 16909 bp, 16 predicted proteins | sample PonA232FremontCA_2_FD_187270 | JGI IMG/M metagenome (GOLD analysis project Ga0207714, IMG submission 187270) | Marine sediment microbial community from Fremont, CA, USA - Pond A23 Sediment 2 (SPAdes) | ecosystem: Environmental > Aquatic > Marine > Unclassified | place: USA: Fremont, California...
AGTAGGGAGTAAATTAGTAGGGAGTAGATGAGTAGGGAGTAGATGAGTAGGGAGTAAGGAAGTAAGGAGTGAATGAGTAAGCAGTAAGTAAGTGATTGAGCAGTAGATGAGTAGGGAGTAAGGAAGTAAGGAGTGAATGAGTAAGCAGTAAGTAAGTGATTAAGTGGTAGATAAGTAGGGAGTAAGGGGTAAAGGCTTGGGTTTACAGGTGGGGAAGTAAGGGAGTGGAGTGGAAGATGCATCCAGTTAGCTGCCAGAAAAGTCATCAAATCATATTTTCAATCTTAACAAATCATCATTATGCCAAAAAAACAGGAAGCTAAGCCCCGTGAGGTAAAGGGCAACAAGCTTGTTTGCCCGGTATGCGGGCATAAGGAGTTCTGGACCCGCCGCAGTCTACTGAACACCACCGGCCTTACTTTATTGGGACTGGACTGGGCCAACCGAAGCGCTCAAAACTACGTCTGTAACCACTGCGGCCATATCATATGGTTTCTTAACCAGAAGTGATGGTGGGTAAATGATACTGTCTCTGCCATCCGGACAGGTGCTTTTGGAAAAGATGCATTCAGAACAGGCTTTTTCAGGACATGTGTTCCTTTTAGATTACCTCCTTTGAGAACAATTTTTTCAGGACTGCTGTTTTCTCAGGGGCTTCTTCAGGTGGGATGTTACCCGGATACCTTCTTTCGGAGCAGCTTTCGGCAGTGGTGCTTGCAGGTCAGGCTCGCTCGGGACAGAGTCTCTCGCTGCAGCTGTTTGCGCGAGAGCCGCTACCGACCCGAAAAGATGCCTTGAAATTGTTGTTTTTAGGATTGGTTGGGGGGATTGGAAGGGTTGTTGTCGGAGCGGGGCGATGAGTTGTCGTTGGATTGTTGCATGAGCCGATTGTAAAGTTTTTCCTGCTCTTTGATCCGTTCACACATATCACAATGATCAGGAAAGGGACACGTCGATTCTTCAAAATTGCACACATCGATGTAATTGATGCCCATCCCTGTATAGGCATGTTCGTTTTTCCACATGGCCCGCAGGTGTTTATACCGCATATGCCGGGGTACCTTTTCGGGAAATTCCGGGTAAAAGCCCCATGTATTCAATAAATCTTCCATGGATTTGGCCAGGGTGGCCTTTTCTTTGAGGCTGAGCAAATGTTCGGGGGGAAAAGCAGCCTGCGGAATACCGACAATCTCTTCAAGACGCCGGGGATTGCTGTATAGATCTTCATGGGAAAGGAACATGTGGTCCAATCTTGAAGTACATTCGTTCTGGCTTTGATCCTGCTTACCTAACTTCTTCTTCGCTTTGGTCTCCGATTCCTGAATGTCACTGATCAACTCTTCTAGGTAGGGTCTCATCTATTTATGATTTAATATCCACGCAATATGCAAATTTGGTCAATGTAAATCAACCTTCAATTGAATAATTTCTGTTTTACATTAGTTATATGTATTCAGGAGGGATTTTGTTCACCGAAAACCCAATTTTTTTATTCCATATGGATGGAATTTTTTTTGGTATTCAGCAATTTATCGAGGCGGAGGATGTAGGGCAGGTTACCTGCATCGTTGATCATGAGCCGTTCATAGAGTTGTTTGAACTTTTCTCTATGATCGCGGTCCAGGGCAATACGGGCCCTTTTGTAAAGGGCCCTTCCATAGAGGGAATCAAGTTGGAGGGCGTGGTCATAGGCATCTATGGCTTTATCAGTGTGGTTGTTTTCTTCATATATAAAACCATAGGCAAGCCAGGTCCGTGCATTAGCCGTGTCCATGGCATGGGCTTTGTCAAGATAATACAGGGCCGAGTCAGGCTCGCCCAGCTCTGAGTGGCATGCCGATAAGGCATACAGGCTGTTTAGCCGCGTGGTATCCAGTTGCCAGGCTTTTTTGTAAAATTTGAACATGGTTGAATCATGGCCTTTGTCCTGTTCGATCACCCCCATATACCGGAATAACGTGGCCAGGGCCTGCCGGTCAGAAAGACAACGCAAATAACATCCGCTGTTTATGGCCTGCCGGGATAGTTCATTCTTTTTAATGTAGTGCCTGTCAGGCCGGCTTTCCCCTATGGTGGTTTCCCAGTTCAGGCTGCTGTCTTTCCCGGCCCACTGGTAGCGCACAAATATATGATGATCTGAAGCCAACACCGGAAAGATGGAAAAGGGGTAGATTTTACCCAGGCTATTGTATATCAGAGATATGTAATAGCAAGGAACGCCTTTGTAAGGTTTGGAAAGGGTCCGATTAAAAAAGTCCCCGTCAAACGATTCACTCATGTAAAATTGACTGATGTGGTGCTCATCCAGCAAGGAATCAACAGTGGTAAAAAAATCCATTGCCTCCTGTCTGGAACGGTTCCGGTGGGGGGTGAAGTGGCGATGTACATCGGAAAAAAGAGCATTCAGCCTTTGCATCGTTTTTTTCCGGCCTTCGATTCCGTAGATATCTTCCAGCCTCGACACATCATTGACCGTAAAGCGAAGCTTGCGATCTTCGGTGAAAGCCATGATCCGCTCATAAGCATCTGCCTCGGATGATTGCTCCGGGTTTTGAGAAACTGCTGTTTTCATGATGACCAGCAGGGGAAGCAAAAATAATGCGGCTCTCATGGTTGAATTTTTTGCGTATATGCAGGGTAAGGGTATATCCATCTGTTGGCCTGGCAAAAAACCTTCGGATAATCAGCTGCTGGCCCGCTAACGTGAGGCATTTTATCAGTAGCCTCCCGGCCCGGCGGTAGACCTCCGGTTAATCAGCTGCTGGCCCGGTAATTGGAGAAATATTTCATGAACTGGGCCCTTTCGTACATCATGGGTTGCTGAATATTGGCCTGGCTTAGTTTGCCTCGGAAATCGTCAATGGTTTTGTAGCCTTTCCTGTCCATCCATCCTTGCATTTGTTCCAGCATGGTTTGGATGTGGCTTCTGGAGTTTTGGTAGAGGGTCGATACCACATGGGTGGCTTTGGCCCCGACCATCAGGTTTTTTAAAATGGTATACCCGTCATGGGCGCCAGTAGAGGCCGACAAATCGCAGTCCACCTGGTCGGCCAGGATGCCTATCCAGCGCAGGGTGTTGCTGAAATCGTCGGGATGGCTGAAAACGTTGGATACTTTGATCTCTTCTTTATCCAAGTTGATGTCTGGGGAATAAAAGCGGTTGAACAGCACCATGGCAGATATAGGGGTTTGGGAGAGGTCAATGAAAGTTCGGGCCAGTCCGGAGAAATAGGTTCCCATTTTCAGGGCCACCGGTATTTCCAGGTGCTTCTGGATCTGATCAACCACGTCAAAATAGACCTTTTCAATTTGAGGCCCGTCGAATTTGGGGTCATTGGGCATGATGAACATGTTGAGCTCCAGGGCGTCGGCACCGGCTTTTTGTATTTTTTGGGCAAAATCCACCCATTCGCTGGCAGAGATGCAGTTGATGCTCGCGATAATGGGGATGTCGGTCTCGGCTTTGGACTGGCCGATCAGTTCAAGATACTCATCGAGATCGTGTTTGCGGGTATAGAAAGCCACATAGTTTTCCACATCGTCGAATGAACCGTACATGTTGTTGACCCGCTGGGCGTCGACCTCCATCATGATTTGTTCTTCGAACAGGGATTTAAGCACCACTGCGCCGGCACCGGCTTCTTCGAGTTGTTTGACCTTGCGGGCTTTGTTGGTAAGCTCGGAACTGCCCACGATGATGGGGTTTTTCAGTTCCAGTCCCATGTATGTTGTCGATAAGTCGGCCATAGTATTTTGGGTTTTGTTTCATTCAATGATTCAATCATTCTCTCATTTTCTCATTCACTCCCCGCCTATGCTTCGCTCTGTCGGGGCAGGCATACAATCATTTATTCCTTCCCTCATCATACCTCAGGTCACCCCGCAGGTACATATCAATGCCGCGGGCCGCTTTATGGCCGTTGGCGATGCCATGGATCACATCGGGGCCCTGGATGATGTCGCCGCCCATGAACAACCACTCCTGCTTGCTCTGGAACCAGTCATTGACCATCAGGCGTCCCCGCTGGGTAAAGTCGAGCCCTTCACGGACCTTTTTAGACAGGAAACTGATGTCCATGCCCTGGCCAATGGCTTCGACCACCATATCGCCTTCAAAGAAGGCCTGGTCCTCTTCGTCGAATTTGGGGCTGAAGCGCCCGTTTTCATCAAAGACCGACAGGCAGCGCTGGACATGCAATCCTTTGATCTGGTCGTTTTCGATCTCAATTTTTTGGGGGCCCCATCCCGGGCGCAGGGTGACTTTTTCTTCCCGGGCCTCATCGATCTCTTCCTGGTCGGCTGGCATCACATCTTCTGTTTCCAGGGAAGTGGTAATGATATGGACCTCGCCGTATTTTTGATTTTGAAGTCGGGCCAGGGTTCGGGTGATGTCCATGGCCACGTTACCCCCGCCGATGATGACAATGCGGCGGGCGAGTGGTATTTCGTTGCCTTTGCTGAATTCGCGCAACAATTTGATGGCCTGATGCACATCCTTATGGTCGGTACCGGGAATGCGTGTGCTTTTACCGGCATGCAGGCCGGTGCCGATCAGCACCGAGTCGTAGTTTTCATGCAGCTCATCGAGTGTCACATCGGCGCCAACGCGGGTGTTGTACTGGATGTCCACTCCCAGGGAGAGGATATAGTCAATGTCCATATCGAGGGCATCGTAGGGGAGGCGGTACTCGGGTATTCCATAGCGCATCATACCCCCGGCCCGTGGTTGGGATTCAAAAATTTTGATGGTATAACCCATCAGGGCCAGGTAGTAGGCAGCCGAAAGACCGGTGGGGCCGGCCCCGATGATGGCCACTCGTTTGTCTTTGTCTTGGGGATTTTCTTGTTGAAGGGCTTGCTGATAGTTTTCCTGGCTCACACTGTCGGCGATGTAGCGCTTGAGCCAGCGGATGGCGATGGGATCGCCCCGGTGGCCCATGGCACAAACATCCTCGCATTTGTGGGTGCAGATGCGCCCGCACACTTCCGGAAGCGGGTTGGTTTTGTACATGATGCGGAATCCTTCTTCCAGGTTTTCTTCCCGCACGGCCCGGATGTAATCGGGGATGTCCATGTGGGCCGGACAGGTGGCCTGGCATATGCCACAGTCGATGCACCGGTCGGCCTCGGCAATGGCTTGCTCCCGCGAGTATCCTTTGACGATCTCGATGAACGAATCTTCCCGTTCCTCGGCTTCACGCTGGGGCATCGAAACCCGCTCCTTGATGTTGAGCTCGTAATCGGGCTCCGGCTTTTTCCAGCCTTTTTCTTCCTTATCCCAGGGTTTGGGATCGATCCCCGGAACGAACGTAAAAGCTTCCGGATCCTCATCCACCCAGATGTATTCATTGGACATGGTCAGCGATCCGGTGGAGCAAATATCGACACATAAAGCGCACCAACAGCACCGGCCATAATCCACTTCCGGCCGCAGGCCGCTGTCGCCTTCCTTGGTTTCAACCCCTTCCACCGGAACCATACGAATGGCACCGGTCTCACAAATGGACTCGCATGCCCCGCAACCAATGCATTTTTCAATGTCGTTCTGGTGGAAACCCCGATAGCGGGCTGATCCGGGCCGGTCGTTGACGGGATCCTTTACCGTTACCGGATCCCGGGCCAGGTTGTTCCAGGCAGTGAAAGGGGTCAGTATATCTTTAAGTTTGCTCATCGTTGATGTATTTTGCAACTACAATTGGTTTATAGGCTCTAATCTGCTATAGCCGTTGAATTTTTGATTTTTTATATGTATTCTCCGATTAATCTTCTATTAAACAGTTAATTTTATGGTTTTCGATTGACATGAATTCATGTGGTTCATGTAATGAGATCGGTTTGATTGTTTTAATGGTTTTAGATTGAGGTTTATGCATTGAAGTTTCTTGTTTGGTCTTTCCGGTTAAATGCTCTTTTTATCGGAAAGGGCTCTATTTTGATGGTTTATCTTTCTATCTCAGGCGGACAGGTTTGCAGGGAGACCATGATGGCACCTACATCGGCGATGTTGGCCCGAATGAGCAGGCGTTCGAGCAGGGCAATGGCGTGGGTATAGCTGGGGCCTCTCAGCATGATGCGCCTGGGGTAAGCTGACCCGTCTGAGACCACGTAGTAACCAAATTCACCCCGGGAAGCTTCGGCCTTGACGTATGTTTCGCCTTTGGGGATTCGCCAGTTCAGGGCATTGGGGGTAGGGGCTTTGAAGCTGCCTTTTTCGGGCATCTTTTCCAGTATTTGGCCAATGAGGCTGGCCGTTACCTGCATATCCATCCACCGGATGCGCGAGCGGGTAAAGACATCTGAGTTTTCCAGCACCGGGACCTCCCAGTCGAGCTGGTCGTAGCGCAGGTAAGGATGGTCTTTGCGGATGTCTCTCTTATAACCGGCAGCCCGGGCATTGGGACCGACAATTCCGTATTGGTCAACCCAGGAGGGGTCGATGTAACCTGTACCAATGGCGCGTTTTTTAAAGACCGAGTTGGTAAACATCACATTGTCGATGCGTTCGGCAAAGCGGAATACCTCGTCCATCACGCTTTGAGCCCTTTCCCGGAAACCCTCGGGCAGGTCGCCGCGTACCCCGCCGGGCAGCATATACATGTGGTAAACGCGGCCTCCGGTCAGTTCCTCAAACAGATCGAGCACCAACTCGCGCACATACATGCCCCACTGGACCCCGATGCCCAGGCCAAAAGCTCCGCCCTGACCGGGTACCACCCGCAGGAGCATCTGCAGGCGCGACATCTCCAGAACCAGCATCCTTAGCCACTTGGCTTTTTCCGGGGCTTCTATCCCTGAGAGTTCCTCTACGGCCTCGGCAAAACAGTATTCATTGGTGTCGCTCTCGGGAACACACATGCGCAGGCAGGTGGGCATGACCTGCATGTAGAGGCGGCGCTCAAAGAGCTTTTCAAATCCCCGGTGAAGATACCCCACATGCGTCTTGGCATCCACAATCTCATCGCCGCAGAGCGTCAGCTCCAACGACATGTTCCCCGTAACACCCGGGTGGTTGGGGCCTTGCCATACTTTTGAATATTTGCCCGATGACAAATCAATATCCGGCTTGTTGTCGGGTCCGTTCTCCGGATATTTGCTCCTGTCCGGACTTTGGTCAAAACTATTGTTCTTCTTCATAATCGTCGCAATAAAGCTTTTGTTTCATGTATTCCCGTGGATCATAGCTCTTGGATCCCGGCCGAGGGAAGTAGGTCTGCTCGGAAAACTTTTTGGTGTCGAACTCCCGGCGCATGGGCGGGGTATGATCCCAGCCCTCCAGGAAGAATTCTTCATCCACCCGCGGACTGCCCGGAAAATCTATGCCGAACATCTCTTTAAGCTCGCGCTGATAGGTGGCGACCTGTTGCCAGAGATGATGGGCCGACTCCATCGAGGCATGCTCCCGGTTGATATGGGCGCGTATGCCCAGGTCCACTTTTTTGCCGGGATGATTTAAAATATAGGTCAGCTGGAATACCCCTTCCTCGATCCAGTCCACTGCTGTGAGGAGGACAAAGTGCGAAAAGCCTTCCTGATCCCTCATCTGCATCAGCAGCGGCACCACCTGATCCTTCTCTACCGTAACAAACGTCAGATTCTCCCGTTGTTCAGTCACTTCCGAGACATCATACCGGGATCTTATTTTGTCAACAATATCTTGCATAAGTCCTTATTTAAACTTCCTTATATTTAATTCACCCAATTTAAACTTCCTTATATTTGATTTACCCATTCTCTCATTTAATCCCCGCTTCCACTTCGTTTAGCGGGTCAGTCATTCACTTAATTACTCCCTACTCCCTACTCTCTACTCCCTTCTCCCTACTCTCTACTCCCTACTCTCTAATCTTTACTCCCTACTCATTAACTCCCTACTCCCTACTCTCTACTCCCTACTCTCTACTCTCTACTCCCTACTCTCTACTCTCTACTCCCTACTCTCTACTCCCTACTCTTTACTCATTCACCAGTTATAATCCGGCATATTCCAGTCTTTAATGATTTTTTTCTGGTTGGCCTTGTACCAGTCGAAATGATCGGCATACTGGTTGGCGCCTTCGGCGCGTCCTTCGCGGATGCGTTTTTTAAGCTGATTGAATCCGGCCAAAAGGGCTTCGGGCCGCGGCATGCATCCGGCAACATACACATCCACCGGCATGTAATGGTCAAGGCGGTTGATGGTGTTGTAGCTGTCCCAGTACATCCCGCCGTTGATGGTACAGCTTCCCAGGGCCATGACAAACTTGGGCTGCATCATCTGTTCGTAGCTCCGGATGGCGCGCTTAAGGGTCTTGACCGACAGGTAGCCCGAGATGATCATTGCCGATGATTGCCGGGGTGTAGGACGCATAGCCACCCCGAAACGGTACATGTCAAACCGCGGCGACGACAACGGGGGGATCTCGATGCTCCCGCACCCGGTGCCAAAACCCAAAACCCATATCGATTCCGACCGGGCCCAGTTCAAGAACTTTTCAATCACCCCTTTGTGCGGATCCTTCCGCTGAGGCCGTTGCTGACTGAAGTAATCCTTCATCGGTTCAACTTCAATCTTTTGGCCGTCGGGGCTTTCCACTTCCCGTTTTTTGTTGTAATCCTTCAGGAATTTCTCGCGGGTTTCCTGAATCTTTTTTTCGTCGTTATGTTGGGGGTTGTTATCTTGCGCCATAAAGCTTAAATCGTTATCGGGTTGTCACAATAAAACCCTGGCCCGGAAAAAACGATTCCAGGCAGGTTCGTTCAGATCAGAGGATTAAAATAATAGCCACAATACCTAATATAAGGGGCACTTGAAGGAACCACCTGACCGACTGTTCAATTCTGAAACGCGGGAAAACCACTCCCACGAATACCGAGATGAAATAAATCAGGAATGTTTTCACGATGAGCATGGGCCAGGAGGTGGCCCCGCCAAAGAACAGGTTCATAAAAAGCACGGCCTCTATCACGTGGAGTATGGCTGCGTTGGTACGCAGTATACCGAGGTAGGAGGAATGGTATTCAGTTGGGGGGCCGATGGGTATTTCATTGGGGGCCTTGTGCAGGTCGAAAGGCGAGTGCATGAAGATGCCGAGCATAGAGAGCAGGGCAGCAGCTGTCGCGACCGGATTGGTAAAGAGGGTCCAGTTGAGGATGCCGCCCTGCTGGGCTGCCACAATTTCGGTGATGGAGAGGGTGTTGTACTGCACGGCCAGGGCGATCACGGCAAGGGTGAAGGGCAGTTCGACGGTGGTCACCTGCGAGAGGCCGCGGCTCACCCCGATGGCTGAGTAAGGATGTCCGCCTTCACCGGCCCCCAGGGCCATACCCAGCATCCCGAAAAACTTGATGTAGAGGATGATCACCAGGTCACCGGCAAAGGAAAAGTTGGTGAATAGTTCGGATCCGTAAATCAGGGGCATGAACATGACCAGGCCAACACCGCCCAGCAGCCGAAATACAGGACCCAACTGGAACATTACCCCGTGGCTGATGGAATTGCGGTTGGAATAGAGTTTGACCAGGTTGATCCAGGGCTGATACCATCGAATGCCAACACGTTTGCCCACCCTGGCGGTGAGTTTGCGCATGATGGCCGTCATCAGCAGGCCCCAGTTCAGTATGATGAATAATCCCAATAATGTAAATAAGACGCGTGTGAGTAAGTCCATTATTTTTATCCTCCTATTGTTATCAGATAGACGACAACCACATAAGTGAGCAGATGAAGGGCATAAGTCTGGCCGTTGCCGTTATAGATGCGGCGTATCTGGTCGGCCAGGTCCCGGAAACCATCGGCGATCCACTGCCAGAGACCGCTGATCCAGGGAGTGGCTAAAAAGCCGATGGCTTTATTGTAGCCGGCGTAGATGTTATAGGATATATGGGTTGTTTCGGGTCTTTCCGGTCTTTCACCGGCATAGACGATATTGAATTGTTCGACTTTTTTGGCCTTGCGGTTCAGCAGGATCAGCCACAGGGTGATCAGGATGAATACGCCCATGACGATGACCATCACCTGCGATCCGTTCCAGTATCCCAACTCTCCGATGGCTGTGCCGTCGGCCTGCCATCTCAGGGGAGAAGAGGGGAAGTATTGGGTAATGGCCTGGCCGATGGGCTGGAGGATCCAGCCGGGTTTGGCTGAGAAGACCATGATGCCCATGATCAGTGTATAGGCCGGGATGAGGAACCAGGGGGATATCTCTTTGACCCTGCGGTGGCGGTCTTTGAGTTGCCCCAGGAAAATGGAGTGGATCAGGCGGTAGAGGTAGAGGAAGGCGATGATACCGGAGAAGAAGATCACCCCGCCCTGGAAATACCAGCCTTTTTCGATGCCGGCGTTGTAGAACAGCCATTTACCGGCGAATCCACTCAGCGGGGGCATACCTGCCAGGGCCACAATGCCGATGAGCACGGCGATGAAGCTGTAGGGCATGCGTTTGATCAGCCCGCCCATCTCGTACATGTAGTGGGTTCTTAGGCGCAGGACAATGCCGCCGACGATCAAAAACAGGATGGCTTTATACATGAAGTGGTTGAGGGTGTAGGTAAATCCGGCTAGCCAGCCTACGTGGGTCATGATGGCAAAGGCAAACAGGATGTATCCCAACTGCCCGATGCTGGAATAGGCCAGCAGGCGTTTGGCATCTTCCTGGAACACCGCCGATAGGTTGGCCACCAGGGCGGTGATGGCACCCAGCCAGCCCAGCACGTAGAACAGGGGATGGCCTGAGGCCGCTTCGCCACCCATGTGGATGAACAGCAACACGAGTCCAAACACCCCGGCTTTAAGCAGTATGGCCGAGACCATGGGAGAGACGTCCGATTCAGCCTCGGCATGTGCCCCGGGCAGCCAGATGTGGAGACCCAGGGTAGCCGTTTTGGTCATGAAGCCAATGGCAATCAGTACCGCCGCCCATCCGGCCAGCTGGGTTATATTGGCTATGGCTGCCAGATCTGCCATGCCGCTTCCCGCATAGGCAACGCCAAAACCGGCCAGCATCAGATAGGCCCCGCCTACTGAAAAGAGCATGTAGCTGTATCCATGCCGGATGGAATTTTTTCCACGGATGATCAGGATATAAGAGCCGATGGTCATCAACTCCCAGGCAAAGAAGAACTGCAGCATGGTCTCGGCGGTGAGCAACTGGCCAAGACCGGCATACATCAGCAGGGCGGCCGGATAGAAACCTTTGCGCCGGCCCTTGTAGGCAAAGCCTGCCAGCAGGGTCAGGATGCCTCCGATGATGAAGATCACCGAAAAGATGAAGCGCACGTCTTCCAGCCCTGGCATGATCAGGTAACCGTAATAGGCCATGGCTGCAATGACCACTATATTCTTGACCCGCGCCGGCAACACATCCAAAAAGTATATGAGGATGATGAATGCCAGGGGAATGAAGTTGATGCCGGCTGTACCACTGGCAATGGGGGTGGCAAGGTAGCCCAGGACAAAGAGCCCGACCCCGGCCAGGACAATGGGGATGATCTTATGCCATTGGATGTTGATGGCGGGAAGCTGCTGGTGGTCGAGTTTGAGGGCGTAGCCGAGCCAGCGGAACAAATAGACCGCTTCCAACAGGGAGCCCAGCAATATCAAACCGACCCATACATAACCGCTGCCGGCGGAAAGTTGCATGATAAGCTCCCATTTGGCGAAGAAGGAAGGAAATGGCGGAAAGCCCACCAAGGCAAAGATAAAAGTTCCGAAAAGTGCCAAAAGATGGGGCTTTTTGCGAAGCTGGGCCCAGTTCCTGATCTGATCCTGGTCGAGGACACCAGCCAGCCAGAAAAGACCGGCCTTGGCCAGGTAATGGCTGATCAACAACCCGTAAGCAATCAGCGTAAGGCGGTCGCCCAGGAATTGGGCCAGGCCAACCACCATGACCAGCAGCCCGATCTGCCCGACAGAGGAGTAACCCAGCAAGCGTTGGCTCTGATTTTGCTTGATGCCCAAAAGGTTTGACCCCACAAAGGTGAGCGCCCCCAGGGTGGCAAACATGGTTTGCCATTGGCCCCCGGCAATGGGCAGAAGCTTATAGAGGACAAAAACCATGGCCGAGGCAAAAGCCCCCGAAACCAGGGCAGCTACACCCGGGTGGGCCCCCTGGTAAAGGTCCAGGGCCCATCCGTTGGCCGGGAAAGGTTTTAACTCGAGGGCAATGGCAATCAGTACCAGGAAAATGGCTACCATTCCACCTTTTACGGCAGTGAGGTTGGCCGCGATGATGTCGTCAATGTAAAGTGAACCGCCATACTGGTATATGAAAATAATGCCTATCAGCAGGATGCCTGAAATGATGCCGGTGGCCACCAGGTATTTGAAGCCGGCGGTGATGGCTTTGTGCTCACGTTGCAGCAGCACCAGCCCGGTAATGGCTACGCTGCTGATTTCGAGAAAGACAAACAGGTTGAAGAGGTCGCGGGTCATCACCACCACGTTTAACCCCACAAAAAGCAGCAGGTACACGATCATGGTGTTGACCCCCTGTTTGTGAAAACGCTCCCACAGGTATATTCCCCCCAGCAAACCAATCAGATTGACCAGGGTGGTGAAGAAAGCTTCTTTTTCACCCATCATTAAACTGATGGAAAAGGGCGGCTGGAAACCTGCTGTAAACGTGTAGTGAGGGCTGTTTCCTGCAAATACCACGGATGACATCCACTGTAATGATACCAGGGTCATAAAGGCCAGGGCCAGCAGCATCACCCCGCCGGCGGGGTTTTTACCGGCCTTGTTGATCAGGCCCAGCAGGAAAGCGATTCCTAGTCCGGAGGCGACAATATAAACTGGTTCTACCATTTCAGATCATTAAATTTTTTGACATCAAGCGTTTTTTTCTTCTGGTAAAGCCGCAGGGCATAAGCCAGCATCAGGGCGGTAATGCCCAGGCCGATGACGATGGCCGTCAAAACCAGGGCCTGGGGCAGGGGGTCGACGATTTGCCGGGCGGCCTCTTTCACATTGACCGCTTCATCGAGGACGGGCGCTGTTTTGCCCCTGACGTATCCCACCCCCACCATCACAATGTGGATCCCGGTATCAAAGAGGGAAAAACCGATGATCATCTTGATGATGTTTCGCTGGGATATGATTGCCCACAGGCCAATCAGGATCAGCAGTATGCCTGCGACGATCGCTATTTGTGACAAGCTGATGTGTTCCATTATATCTGCTCTTTCTGCGTTTCTTGTAAATTGCTGACAATGCCCGATAATTCAGCCCCTACTTTCAGGCCGATAAAGATGTAGATCAGGGGGACGGCCCCGGCACTAAGAAGGGTTCCAAAATCCCCGAGCGGGAGGAAGGCATTGTCGAGAAAACCTCCGGCCAGCAACAGCCCGAAGATGCCCAGCAATATGAAGGAAAAACCCGAGATGGATTCGATCACCCGGATGATGTTGTGGTTGATTTTCTTCACCGGGTTGGCCAGCAGCATCAGCACCAACCCGGAAGCAATGATGGCTCCCCCCTGGAATCCGCCACCGGGTGTAAGATGGCCGTTGATGAAGACGTATATTCCGAAGAGGAAGATGACCGGGGTGATGACTTTGGCGGCTGTTTCCAGTATTTCGCTTGTTTTGCGCACTTGTTTTGGGGCGCGTTGGTTATCCCGGCGGGCTTTCAGGAAAAAACCGATAATAGAAGCAGCCAGGAACAATATGGTGACCTCGCCCAGGGTATCCAGGCCCCGGTAGGTAACAATCACCGAGGCCACCAGGTTGGCCGCGCCCACTTCCTGTGGCCCTTTTTCGGCATAGTGGGCGGCCACATCATTGAGCTGCTGATCGGGCCCGCTCAGGCCATAGGCATTGAACAGCATCACAGCAAATCCGGCCAGTACCAGAAGGAAAAATATCTTTTTAAGCATGGTCCTTGCGGTCTTTTTTGATTTTATTCAATACGTAGAAAAAGATGATGGTCGAAAGCCCGCTGCCAATGGCCGCTTCTGTCATGGCCACATCGGGTGCCGCCAGAAGCAGATAAAAAACCGAGGCAAAAAGGCTTACCACCCCGGCTGCAATGACCGCCACCACCAGCTTCTTGTTTTCCACTGCAATAACGCCCATCAGCAAAATGGCCAGGGCCAGTACGATGGCAATGAGTTTGAGTATCATGTGGATTCGTTGTTTTGATCTTTTACTGCAATGTATTCTTCTTCCTCCCGGTATTTATCCACCAAAGTGGTTTTGGTCAGGGGTACGCCCATATAGTGCGCGGCCCGCGCCAAAACATGCGATGAAACCGGGTTGGTAATGATCACCGAAATAATCAGAACCAGCAGCTTACCCCACCATCCCGGCATAATCAGCAAAATGCCTGCAAAAGACAAAATGGTGCCAAGGGTGGAAGCTTTGGTACCGGCCTGAATCCGGTTATAACTGTCGGGCATGCGCAACAGCCCGATTGCACCCAACAGCAGGAAAATGCTTCCCGCCAGGGTGATCAATGCGCCTATGATTGCCAGTAACTCCATATTTGATGCCTCATTTGGTCAGAGATCTGTCTGAAATCCCCTGTTATAATGGTGTTAAATGTTGATTTGTCTGATATTGAATGTTATAAATGTGTCGTGTTGATTCAACTGGTATTGAACCCCCGCCCTTATCGCCCCATGATGGATGCATTCGTTCGTCAAACAGCCGCCTGCATGCGGGAAGCCGGGGTATCCTTATAACCCCCTTTCCAGGTATCTGGCCACCACCAGCACGCCCAAAAAACTCAAAATGCCATAGACCATGGCGATGTCCAGGTAAATGATCCGCTGGGTCAGATAGGCTACCGTGGCGATGATCGCCAGGGAGGCAATGGTCATCACATCAAACGAAATGACCCGGTCGGTGTAACAGGGCCCCTTGATAAATCGAATGATCGAGAGGATCAGTGATAGCAACATGATCCCTGCTGCGATTGTTAATATTGTTTCAACCATAGATTTTTTCCAGGTATTTTTCGAATTTGCGAACGATTTTTTCGGTAGCTCCCTGCTTATCTTCCGTCTGCACATCGATCCAGTGGATGTAAAGGGTGTCTTCGTGGATGTCGATGGTCAGGGTACCCGGGGTCAGGGTGATGGAATTGGCCAGGATCATGCGCCCCATCCTGGATTTAAGATGCGTTTTGACCTCGACGATGCCCGGATTGATGGGCAGGGACGGGGTTATCACCCGGCTTGCCACATCCAGGTTGGATTTGACCAACTCGACGAGGAAAACGCCCAGGTAAAGGAAGGTGTAGCCAAATGCTGCCGGTGTCACCTTCAATTCAGAAAATACGTTGCATCGGGCACAGAACAGCAGGGCCAGAATCAGCGCCAAACCAGCCCCGATGGCCAGAATAAGGGGGTCCAGTGTGTTGTTGAGCAGCACCCAGAAAATAAATCCAATGAGGGTGGCCACTAAAATATTCTTTATCTGCATTTTGACGAATTTACACCTGTAGATATATAAAATTTTCTATATAACAAATTTAGCAACTATTTTGGTGATCTCTTTATTTCAATATCTATTGTACAAAATAAACCAGGTTAACACAGGTCGAAAAAAATTTAAACCCAGGTTTAATTCATTGTATACATGGAATAATCTATAAATTCATATATATTTGTATCCCTTTGAAGTTTAAAAAGCCATAAGGATGGCAACCAAGGAACAGGAATGCAGAGATTGCCCGTTTAAATCCCAGTGCTTTAAGCAATTGGGGGATCTGGAACTGCAGTCGACCAGCGAAAGCAAAGTACAGGTCAACTATAAGAGCGGGGAAACCATCGTCAAACAAGGCAGTTTTGTCACCCATATGTTGTATGTCAAGCAGGGTCTGGTTAAGGTTTATCAGGAGGTGGATTCCAATCGCAACCTGATCTACCAGATTCTGCCGGAGGGGTCCTTCATCGGTTTATCCAATTTATTTACTCGCGAGACGTATCCTTTTTCAGTAGCTGCACTGGGGGCATCGGACATCTGTTCGATTGACCGGAAGATCCTGGAGCAGCTGGTCTATGATAATGGTTCTTTTGCCCACTCGGTCATGCGGTATGTGAATGAGGAGACACATCAACTGCGCAGCAAGCTGATAAGCCTCACCCACAAACAGACCAGGGGTCGCCTGTCGGATTCGTTGATATACCTGTGCCGGGAAGTATTTGATGCCCTGGAGTTTCCCTTTAAACTCTCCCGCAACGACCTGGCCGAGTTTTCCGGCATGTCGATGATGAGTGTAGTGCGGACCATGCAGGAATTTATCCGGCAAGGATATGTCGTTGAGAGTAAGGGGTATATAAAGGTTAAGGATATGGCGGCTCTGGAGCGGATGGCTAAAGCAGGCTGATGACAGGGCCTTAGGAAATGGCAATGGACGAAAGCCTTTGGCCGGTCAATGGAATGCCTTTAGTCGGGGGATAATAAGGTGGATCCATTTTTTTTGAATGAGAAAAATAAATCCATTTATAGGAATGAGAAGCCTGCAAACAATTTTTTTTTGAATTTTGTATATCTAAAAAAGCCCCTTTGGGGAAACGTCAAAAGATGACTATATTTGTTACAAATCTAACAAACTTCAACAATGCCAAACGTTTATAAGATAAAACGAGGGTTAGATATTCCTTTGAAGGGTGAAGCCGAAAAGGTGGTTCGCACCCCTGAGCCTGCCCGCTATTATGCGGTTAAGCCAACGGATTTTCACTGGATGCGGACCAAGCTCATTGCCCATGAGGGCGATCGGGTTAAAGCGGGTTCACCTTTATTCTACAATAAGCAACTGCCGGATGTGCGTTTTCCATCGCCTGTGAGTGGAAAAGTGGTGGCTGTGAACCGGGGTGAGCGAAGGAAGATCCTGGAAGTGGTGGTTGAGGCGGATGAGAAGATGGAATATGAAGAATTTGGAAAGGGTGAACCCCGGGAGATGAAACGTGATGAAGTGGTTGATAAGCTA
>Ga0207714_1001201_pt1 | contig 16896 bp, 12 predicted proteins | sample PonA232FremontCA_2_FD_187270 | JGI IMG/M metagenome (GOLD analysis project Ga0207714, IMG submission 187270) | Marine sediment microbial community from Fremont, CA, USA - Pond A23 Sediment 2 (SPAdes) | ecosystem: Environmental > Aquatic > Marine > Unclassified | place: USA: Fremont, California...
ATTTAAAAGTGAAATGACAATAGCGGCAAACAAGATCAAAAAATAGAAGGCATGTTCAACTGCTTTGCCAATTTCTGATTCCCGATCCTGGCCTCGCCTGCGTGCGACAATAATCTGCCCTCCGACACTATAGCCGATGCCGAGCATCATGAAAGTCATATAGAAAACGCTGCCGATCGCGGCAGCACCTAGCTCGATTTCTCCAACATGCCCTAAAAATGCAGTATCGGTAAACCGAATAATATTTTGAATGGCACTGCCAAGAATTATCGGATAAGCGATTTTCCAAATACTGCGGTATGTAATGGAGCTACTCAATGCTGCATTGTTTTTTTGTAAATATTTGCCAAAAGTAATAATAACGTCACTTAGATTTAATAAAATAGTAATAATTTTGTTAGGGCGTAATGGCTATTTGAAAATAAAATACAAAAATGTTTCTATATATGGAAACATTTTTTATCCGTTTAAAATGATAGATAAATGAGAGCAATAAAGATTAGAGCGTTTTATTAGTAAAAAGATCCGAGATATCAAAACTGGAAAGAGGATCACGGAATATGACAATAACTACCGTATTAAAGATATTCAGAGGCCTAAACGCAGATATCAAATTTAAAATTGAGACAAAAGATAACGAATTGAATTTGGTATGAAACGAACTAATGAATAACATAAAAAAATGATATTTTAAATAAACCAACTTATATGGCCTTCTATGCCTTCCCGTAGAAGCGGGACAGGTTATGTGGTTCAAAAAAAGTTAGCTTGAAAACACACTTAATATAATTTAACCACATAGAAGTCACATAAGTGTTGTTTTACATTTCTTATATGACTTATATGGTTCAAAAAAAATGATATTCAAATGAAATTCTTACCAACAACAAAAATTGCCATCTTCCCGCAGAAGATGGCAAATTTTTGTTGTATTCTTTCTTATCTATTACAGATAATCCTCAAAATATTTTGTAACTTTTTTCATGAGATGAATCCGATCTTTTCCTCTTACATTATGTTCATGCCGTGGGTAAATAAAATAATCGACAGGAACGTCATTTTTAACACATTCTCTTATAAAGCTCATTCCATGCTGTGGAACGACTACGTTATCTATATATCCCTGTATGAGCATCAGTTCGCCTTCGAGGTTCGTCACGTAGTTTTTAAGATTTGCATTTTTATAACCTTCAGGATTTTGTTCGGGCGTGTCCATATAGCGTTCGCCATACATTATTTCGTAATATTTCCAGTCGATTACCGGGCCGCCGGCTACGCCAACTTTGAATGTTTCCGGCTTTTTCAGCATCAGGCTTGTTGTCAAAAAGCCGCCGTAACTCCAGCCATGGAGACCTATTCTGCTGGTATCAACATACCCGAGCTCTTCAAGTAATTTAACGCCCTGCATTTGGTCAGCTACCTCTTTTTTCCCCAGGTTTCTGTAAATAGCACTCTCGAATTCCATTCCGCGATTTGCAGAACCTCTGTTATCAATAGTCAGCATTACATAACCTTCCTGGGCCATGTAATATTGCCACATGCGTGCACCGGACAACCATCTGTTGGTAACCAGTTGTGCGTGAGGGCCGCCATATACGTAAATAATTGCGGGATATTTTTTATCCGGATCAAAGTTTGTGGGCTTAATCAAACGGTAATAGAGATCCGTTTCGCCGTCTCCCGCTTTAATTGTTCCTATTTTAGCTTCTCCGAGATTGTATTCTTTTAAAGGATTTTCAGCCTGCAGCAGTTCTCTGACCTTATTCCCCTTTGCGTCTATAATTTCTGTAGTGCCGGGATTGTTTTTACCGGAATACTTATCAATCAGATATTCTCCTTTGCCGCTTAGTTTGCTGCTGTGCGAACCTTCACCTTTAGTAAGTAAGGTTATGTCACCGCTTTTTATATTTACCTTGTAAGTGTGTTGTTCAACCGGACTTTGTTTATTTGCGCTGAAGAAAACATTATTTCCTTTTTCATCAAACTCCACAGAACTGTTGTTTACTTCCCATTCACCCTTTGTAAGTTGTTTTAGGAGTTTTCCTTTTGTGTTGAACAGGTAGATGTGGTTGTAACCGTCACGGCGGCTGGTCCAGATGAATTTTTTATTGGAATTGGGAAGAAATTTAACAGGAGTTTGCGGTTCAACATATTTCTCATGCGTTTCTTCAAAAAGCGTTTCAACGAATTTGCCGGTTTCAGTATTATAGCGGTTCATTTTCATGTGGTCCTGGTCGCGGTTCAATACAGCAATGTAGATATATTTGCCTTCGGGGCCCCAAGTGACATTCGTTAAATACTTCTCCTTTGGTTCGCCGGTGTTTAAATAAGTGATATCCCCGGAATTTATATCGTAGACACCAACTTTCACGTGATGGCTTTTCATTCCGGCCATCGGGTACTTTTCATTTTTCAGCTCTGCAATACGAGTGGTAATGTCGACCAAAGGATAGTCTGTCACCATGGACTCATCTTTCCTGTAGAAAGCCAGCTTTTTCCCTTCGGGCGACCAGAATGTTCCGGTGTTGATGCCAAACTCCCTTCTGTGCACTTCTTTTCCGTAAACAATTTCCTTATTTGACTCATTGCTAATCTGTACTTCTTTTCCTGAATAATTAGTTATGAACAGGTTATTTTCAATGGTGAAGGCAAAATGGTTATTTTTCTGGCAATACTCCATGTTTTGTGCTTCTTCTCTGTAACTAAAAGAGTCGAGCACTGTGTTTTCAAACGGATTGATTTTGTACCAGGTGTTTTTGTGGTTGAATTGAATGGTTTGTTTATCTAACCAGGAAAAAGAAGGAAAACGCCTAAGTTGTTTTTCTTTTTGTTTGTAGCCAAGCATTTCATTCAGTTTTTCCAGCGAGAGGATGCTTCTTTCCTTGCTGGCTTCAGCCGAAGAAATTTTTAACACATTTTCATCCATAAAGTAATAATCATTGGATTCAGGAATCCAGGCCAAACGTGAAATAGATTCAGGGGCCAGTTCCCTCCATTGTCCAATAACAGCTTTTTCCATATCCAGCTTTTTTTCCTGTGCAAAACTGATGCATGTGGTTAAAATGATAATTAAAGTAGTGAATAATGATGTCTTTTTCATGAGAATATAGTTTTTAGAGTTTTTTTCTTCGGTTAACCTTATAATGTCGAGCCTACAGCTCTTGGGTTCAATTTTTTTTTGATTTCTACCATAATATCGTGCCTACGGCACTGGGGTTGTCTTAGAATTAATAATTCCTGTTTTCAAATGTTTCTTATAGTTATGCCAATAAAAATGCGTTAGATTTTAATTTGTTTTTCAGTTTTACTCTATTGCTTTGTCCATAGCATTAGGATTGTTCTAAAAATCAATCTATTTTTTTTAAAGCACCGTTAAATGAGACATTATGGCAAAAACGAATTTATACCCCAAATAGCGCCGTTAGGTGCGATATTATGGTAGAAAAGAAACCATCACCTCACCCCTTAAGCGCCGTAGGTGCGAAATTAGTAACTGTCTATAATTTTATTGCTTCAATATCCTCATTTATCTAATATTAATATAGTTTTATTGTTCATTTGTTTATCTGTTTAATAATTCCTTTAAAATGTTACTCATAATTGCAAGGAAAAAATTAGTTTTGAAACTACAATTGAGGAAGTAAACATAAAAAAAATTGATGATAAAACGGTAACCTGTTCAAATGCTTTATGGAATTAAAACTAATTGACTGGAGTTTAATCGCTCTTTATATAGGAATTGCATTATTTATTGGTTTTCGTTACAGAAAAAGAGCCGGCCGCAGTCTGGCCGATTTTTTTCTGGGAGGCCGTAAATTGCCCTGGTTTATTGCCGGTATTTCAATGGTGGCCACAACTTTTGCTGCTGATACTCCGCTGGCAGTAACCGAACTTGTAAATCAGCATGGCATTTCTGGAAATTGGTTATGGTGGAACATGCTCATTGGCGGGATGCTCACTACTTTCTTTTTTGCTGATTTATGGCGCCGGGCAAACGTCCTTACAGAGCTTGAGTTTATTGAAATTCGCTATAGTGGCAAACCGGCAGCATTTCTACGGGGGTTCAAGTCAATTTACCTGGGCTTATTTGTGAATGTGCTGATTATAAGCTGGGTGAATCTAGCGCTGGAAACTATATTGCTTGTATTTTTTGATGTCCCCGAAAGCCATGTTATTTGGTATATTGGAGGCGCAATGCTGATTGCTTCGTTTTATTCTTCCTTATCCGGCTTAATTGGTGTAGCCCTTACTGACGCTATTCAGTTTTTTATTGCTATGGCCGGTTCGATCATCCTGGCAGTAGTTGTATTGTCGACTGAGCAAGTTGGCGGTATCAGTGGTTTGCAAGCTCAGTTACCCGACTGGGCCTTTAACTTTTTCCCAAAAATTGGCAAAGGCGGAAATGTAGGTTCAGCCTTAACCATTAGCATAGGAACTTTTTTGGCCTACATTGGAGTTCAATGGTGGGCAAGCTGGTATCCAGGAGCAGAACCAGGCGGTGGAGGATATGTAGCCCAACGGATGATGAGTACAAAAGACGGGAAACATTCAACATGGGCTACGCTATTTTTCCAGGTGGCGCATTATGTGCTTCGTCCATGGCCATGGATTCTTGTAGCCCTGGCTACGCTTGTCCTTTATCCGGATTTACCGGAAGGAGAGGCGCGATTGGGTTATGTCATGGCAATCAGGGATTATCTGCCGGCAGGATTAACAGGTTTATTGCTGATTGCTATGTTATCTGCCTATATGAGCACTATTTCAACGCAACTCAACTGGGGCGCTAGTTTCGTCATCAACGATCTGTATAAACGGTTTTTGTTTAAAGATAAAACCGGTGGCACTAATGACAGGCATTATGTTTTGGCCGGAAGAATCCTGACTCTCATCATTATGGCAATTGCGCTTTATGTCACTACGATTGTTCAAACCATTACGCAAGTGTGGCATTTCCTACTGGAATGTGGCGCAGGACTGGGTCTTGTACTTATTTTACGATGGTATTGGCAGCGAATTAATGCATGGAGTGAAATCACGGCAACATTAGTTCCATTTATTGTTTATGGCCTCGCTAAATTCTATTATGGTTTAGCGTTCCCTGTAAGTTTTTTTATGACTGTTGGCATCACCACTGTTAGTTGGTTATTGGTTACATTCCTGACCCCACGGACAAATATCGAGGTTTTAAAATCTTTCTATTACACAGTAAAACCTCCTGGGTTATGGAATTTTGATGCAACAATCCGGAAAGAAAAAAATAAACGCATACCCAAATTGCTAATATGTTGGTTTAGTGGAATTCTATTTACTTATTCAACCTTGTTTGCCAGTGGAAAATTGATTTTTGGCGAATGGACAATGGGATTGATCTGGGGAGTTCTTGCTTTAATTGGCTTTTTTATATTGAAATTCAATTTGAAAAGATTATTTTAGCCTGCATGATTCATAAATAAATAATTCGTGTTAGACAGGATTCATAAACCTTTGAAATTCGAACTATTTTTATTTATTTAGCTATAAAATTGTTTCTTTCATGAACAACTACTTTCATAATAAATATATTGTTATTCTTTTCGCTCTTCTTTTTGTCTGTTCTTGTAAACCAGAAAAGCAGCAACAAAAAGAAAAACAAGAAGAAAGTAATGTGTCAGAAAAAGAAATTGATACATCCACTGTATTATTAAAATATAATGAAACACTCTTTATCTTACCCTCCCCTCATCAAATAACTTTACAAATTGAGAAAAACAATATCGATTTTAATAAGAATTTGTTAAATTCGGTTGAATCCTATAAAAGATACAACACAAACTTTAAACAAGCGCTTAATATTGGCGTTTATGGAAGTGACCTTGGATATATGAATGCCTATGAGCGGGGAAGTGATGGCGTTTCTTATCTTTCTGTTATAAAGAGATTGTCAGATGATTTAGGGATTAGAGGAGCTGTAGATGGGCATAAATTTAAAAAAATTGAAGAAAATATGGAGAATCAGGACTCTCTGATTTATTATATGTCTTCCATATATCAGTCAATTGATTCTTACCTGAAAAGAAATAGCAGAAGAGAAATTGGAGCTCTTATCATAGCGGGAGGATGGATAGAAAGTGTTTACCTGCTTTCTCATGCAGCAATAGAAAGTAATAACAATACATTGATTAATCGTTTGGGAGAACAAAAGCAGCCATTAAACAATCTAATTGAATTGCTTTCTTCTTATTATTATGATTCCGAGAAATATACAAATCTTATTGATTCTCTGGTGGATCTAGCTTATGAATATGACGGAATTATTTCTAACTATTACTACAAAAAACCGCAGGTATATCCGGATAAACAGTTAACAGTTATTCAAAGTGAAACGAATATGGTCATTTCAGAATATCATCTGCGCACAATTTCAAAGAAAATTGAACAGATAAGAAATAAAATTATTGAATAATGAGCATGCAACATCTGAAATATATACTTTTCTTTTTCATCCAAATTTTTGTTTATCAAGGTGTTTATTCTCAGAATTCCACAACCAATAGTTTAGCCGATTGTGAGGTATTGTTGTCTTCTGAGTACATTTCTAGTGGTCAGGAGTATCTTGCTGATTTAGACAAAAATAACAAAGCCACTTTTCATGTCACGTTTTTTGCAGGCAGCAAATACAGAATTGTAGGGTGTACAGGTATACAGAATCACAAATTAATTATGGAGGTTTTTGATGCAGATAAAAATTTGCTGTTTTCAAATGAAAATCATGATTATATTCAATACTGGAATTTAGTTTTTACCTCAACTGTGGAGTGTGTCATTGAACTTAAAGTAGATGCAGACAAACATATAAGAAAACCGGTAAAGTTATTGATCGGTTTTAATGAGAATTCAAAATATTTAGATGGTAGTCAATGAGTGAGCCGATTTTAAGAGCTTTAATGCAATTATTCGCAATAATTGCCCATCCCATTAGCAATGCCGGAGAAAGAAGGGAAATTGTTGAATATTTTCTGCAAAGGCAAATTAACCAGGAGGCTGTTAAGAGATACCTCGGCATTTATGATCATTATTATGCCATCCACCAGGAAAAACTCAAGGAGAAGAGCAAGCGTAAAAAACGTACAGCTTCCAGTTCAGTTCGGGTTCTGAAAATATGTACTGAAATCAATGAAGAACTTACCCAAAAACAGAAAAATGTTGTTTTGGTACGTCTCCTGGAGTTCATCAAATCAGGTGGCGAAATTACCGAACAGGAAATTGCCTTCGTCACTACAGTAGCAGATACGTTTAATATTCCTGACAACGAATTTGAGCTTATTAAAAGTTTCGTCCTTAACGCCTTTGAGGAACTTCCGCATTCTAAAGAAATTTTAATTATTGACAGTAATGAATCTGTTGATACGCCTAATATAAAACACATCCATTCTCCAAACCTCAACGGAGAGATACGGGTAATTGAGCTGAGTTCCACCAATATGTATTTTATCCGGTATATTGGTAAAAGTGAATTGTATTTAAACGGCCAATTGCTGGAGCAGGATAAGGTATATGTATTGAATGTAGGAGCATCAATCCGAAGCTCAAAAATTCAGCCAATTTATTATGGAGACATCATAACCCAGTTTAATATTGACAGGATTAAAGCCCGGATAACTTTTGAAGCCGAGGATATTGCCTATAAATTCAGTAACGGAAATATTGGAATTCAACCGCAGAGTTTTAGCGAAGAATCAGGCAAAATGATTGGAATAATGGGAGCAAGTGGAGCCGGGAAATCAACATTGTTGAATGTGTTAAATGGATCCTACGAACCCACTGAAGGCAGGGTGTTAATTAATGGCATTAATATTCATGAAGAGAGTGAAAAGATTGAGGGGTTAATTGGTTATGTATCACAGGATGATCTTCTAATTGAAGAGCTGACAGTTTTTCAGAATTTGTACTATAATGCGAAATTATGTTTTGCCAATTATGATAAGGAGCAGTTGGAGGAGGTTGTTAATGATACTTTAGAAGATTTGGGCCTGTATGACATTAAAGATATGGTTGTGGGAGCTCCACTGAATAAAAAAATAAGCGGAGGCCAAAGAAAACGATTAAATATTGCACTTGAACTAATCAGAGAGCCCGCTGTTTTATTTCTGGATGAACCTACCTCCGGATTATCTTCAAGAGATTCAGAAAATATTCTCGATTTGCTTAAAGAATTGACACTTAAAGGTAAGTTGGTTTTTGGAGTTATTCATCAACCTTCCTCAGAAATTTTTAAAATGTTTGATAAGCTCCTTATTCTTGACCAGGGTGGGTATCTGATTTATGAGGGAGAGCCAATTGAGTCGTTAATTTATTTTAAGTCCAGTATACAACATGCTAACTGGAACGAAAGTGAATGTCCTGTTTGTGGCAATGTAAATCCAGAGCAGATATTCAATATTGTGGAGACCAAAGTTCTCGATGAATATGGAAACTTCACCAATAACCGAAAAATCAGTCCAAAAGAGTGGAAAGAAAAATTTGATAACTCCAGGATAAAACAGCAGCAGGAAAAACCCAACCCAAGTGAAGAATTGCCTGAGATTCATTTTAAAATTCCAAATAAGTTCAGACAATTTTTGATATTTTTAAAAAGGGATGTATTGTCAAAACTTTCCAACACGCAGTATCTGTTTATCAATTTTATTGAATCCCCTTTACTTGCATTTATTCTTTCCTATATTGTTAAGTATTACAATATAAACAGCGATTATGGATATACGCTGGCTTCAAACAGCAACCTTCCGGTTTATATTTTCATGTCTGTGATTGTCGCTCTCTTTATTGGATTGACTGTTAGTGCAGAAGAAATCTTTAAAGATCGGAAAATTTTAAAACGCGAAGCTTTTCTGAATCTGAGTTGGAATAGCTATTTAATGTCTAAAGTTGGTGTATTATTTATATTATCGGCATTACAAGCTATAATGTTCGTTTTGGTGGGAAATTCAATTCTTGAAATAAAGGGAATGTATTTTGAATACTGGTTGATTCTTTTCAGTGCATGGTGTTTTTCTAATGTGCTTGGATTGCTTATTTCAGATAGTTTTAAAACTATAATTACCATTTATATTCTGATTCCGTTTTTAATCATTCCTCAATTGATACTCAGTGGCGTTATTGTGCAATATGAGAAATTAAATCCAGCTATTTCTAATCCGGAGAATGTTCCTTTTTATGGTGAAATTATAACTGCCAGATGGGCTTATGAGGCTTTGGCGGTTTATCAGTTTAAAAATAATGAATACGAGGAGAATTTTTATTCTTATGATAAAACCATGAGTCGGGCCGAATTCAAAAAAAATTACTGGATCCCCACACTTCAAAATAAAGTTTCCTATTGTAAACGAAATTTAAATGACCCCGATAAAAAAGCCCAAATAAAGCAGAATCTAACATTGATAAGAAATGAACTCCGGGAGGAACAGAAAAGCCGCTCCGCATCGGTAATTGATTTTTCAAAAATGGAGAAGTTATTTCCTGACCAGATTGATAGTAACACGTTTGAACGTTTAAACAGGTATTTGAGTTTATTAAAACGTTATTATATAAAACTCTACAATAAAGCCAACGCAACGAAAGATGCTGAGATTTCAGATATGCAGTCAGATTCACAGAAGCGGGAGAAGTTCTTAGAACTAAAGAGATCTCACTATAATGAAAAACTGGCGGATTTTGTTAAAAATTCGAATGAAGTCAACAGAATTATTGAATACGACGGTGAACTGATTCAAAAAATTGATCCTATTTTTATGGATCCGGATAATAATTTTGTGAAGGCCCACTTTTATGCCCCGCGTAAGCAAGTATTTGGCAATTATTACGATACCTTTTGGGTAAATCTTGTTGTCATTTGGATAATGAGCATTATACTTTATGTGATGCTGTATTATAGGATTCTTCGGAAGTTTTTAGATTTTTTGGAATTGCGGGTTGGCGTTCAGATAAAAAAGTCACCTTCAAAGTAGCCACCTTTAGAAGTAGAGATAAATTTTAAAATGATCATCAATTTGCTAATGAGAAAGCAGTAGTGAATATGCAACAAATAATAGTTAAACAAATTGCCCTCCATAATTCGTATTAGATAACCTGTAAACTTAAGTTGATTGAGTTAATTTAGTAAATTGAGTGGAAAAAGTGGTCGGGTCAAAATAGTAAAAATATAATCTTTACATGCACATACTTTGTTATATTATTTCATTGCAAAAAGGAATATGAATTTTATAGCCCTTTTTTATTGATTCACAATGGTTACTTATCATCAGCATTTAAATATATGCCATTTTCAAATATACCCTGTACCTTTGAGTGCACCTATATAGTATTTTAAGAAAACACTCTCTTGTCTTGCCCGCTGCACTTAAAGAAACTGTTTTGATTTTATTTCGAGCATTAATATTAACCCAATTTGAGCGATTCTTACTCACTGCCTGCCCCGTACACGAAGTGTCGGGGACAAAGAAATTGTAAAGTTTTCACCTCACCTATTCGGTGAAAGGCAACAATTTCCAAGTCGGTCCGGCAGCTGCCGGATAAGTAAAGCGCTTTTTCACTTTGTTTAAACCGCTCAACTTAGGATTAATATCTTTTTGCATTTATTATCTGCATGTATTCTTGCTTGTATTTCCTGTCTTCACCGGCTGGAAGCCGGTGTTCCATGCAGTTTTCTCTCAATTCTCAGGGGGGTGAAAGTTGTCACTCAAATTCAGGAACACCGCCATACTGGCGGTACTAGATATTTCTCTTTTACTAAATCAAAACAGTTTCTAAATTATCCGGCAACTGATGTAAGGCTAATCTACTTATTAATAATATATTATGTTTTTTCAAAGTATTATGTAAGCAAATTTATTTCAGTTTAGTAAGAGTTTTATTAGAGGCACTTTATGACAATAAACAAAACTTACATCTATTAAGCTGACTTATTCAACAATTTCTATCATTTTAAACGGAACCCGGATGATGGATTCGTAATCTTCTCCTGCTTCGAGCATATCCTCATCATCCTCTTCGTAGTACCAGTTTATTACCACTTCATTTCTTGCTTTTTTTAATGATTCCAACTTTTTGAATATATCCAGGATACATTTCGAGGAGCTTGTATTAAAATATTCAAGTTGTATGTTCACAGTAGTTTTCTTTTGAGGAGATTTGGCATATTCTTCCAACCACTCAACTATCGGTCTGTAGAATTCAATTGAGTTTTCAGGGATTGATCTTCCCTTGATTTCAATAGTACCGGTTTGTGGGTCTAATTTAATAGTGGGGGTTTTTGTTGTGCCTTCAATAGATATAGATTCCATATCGTTTCGTTTTATTTTTTTATACAAAAATGTCTAAATTGAAAAATGAATAGTTTTCGTCGTAAGGCGTGAATTTGTATTCGATTCTCCCGTTCGTACGTTTAGCCATGTCAATCAAGCCGAGACCTCCGCCTCCTTTTTTTGAAAACTCCTGATTGTTAAGAATAAATTTATATAAATCTTTCAATTCATCTTTTTCTAAGGATTTTATTTTGTCTAACCTTTCTTTCAGTTCATCTACCTTGCTGTTTCGTATAAAATTGCCTGTTGAAACCCGATAATAATCATTTGTTTGCGAAATAATAAAGATTCCAAAATGAATATTAAAATTATCACCGGAAACACTAGGCAAATCATCAATATGATGGTAAAGATTCTGTAAGCTTTCTACAAGTACATTATAAAGTTTTTTCTTAATGTTTTTTTGTATTATCAGATCTTCAAGTTTGGCATCTATGACCTCCAAAACATTCGTTATTAAGTCGGAGGAAATTGTACCTTTATATGCAAGAAGAACATTCCCCGTTTTCATGTTGCTATAAAAGTCATCGATCGTAAAGGTCATAGAATATTCCAAATTAAATAAAATCTTTACTTTCTAACAAAAATAGAAATTTCAAATAAATAAAGGTAATTAAATTATAGTATTTTTTGTACTCCCTTTATAGATTTTATATTTATTAAATCTGCATTCTAAAGCTCCGTTGTAAAGCGGAGTTTTTTTGCTGGTCCGAAGGCCGATGCTTTTCATTGCCTGCAAATTAGCACTGAAAATATAAGCATCGAAACCATCGAAATGATTTTTAAATGTGTCACCAATTTCTTTATACAGGTTTTCTATATCCTCCTCCTTCATTTTTACGTCATAAGGTGGATTCATTATTAACGTTCCTGGTGCATATGTTTTAGGATCGAATTCTTTGAAATCTTTCACATATAAATCTATAGATTCTTCAAATTCAGCATTTTCAACATTAAGCTTGCTCGTTTCAATGGCTTTTTCAGACATGTCACTGCCTATTATTGTTACATTTTTATGTGGAAAAATGTTAATATCCTCAGTGATTTTCCCGAAAATTTCCTTGTCATAATTATTCCATCTTTTAAAACCGAAAGAGGATCTGAAGATGCCCGGAGGAATGTCATTGGCAATCATGCATGCTTCAATTGGCAAAGTTCCCGAACCACACATCGGATCAATGAATGTGCTTTCTTTATCCCAGTCGGAAAGAAGGATTAATCCAGCTGCAAGTGCTTCGCTTAAAGGCGCTAATACATTTCGTTCTTTGTATCCTCTTTTATGCAGTGATTCTGCTGAGCTATCCAGAGAGATAGTGCAGTCAGTATCGGTGATGTGAAGGTTTATCTTATAATCCGGTTTGGTTTTGTCAACTGAGGGACGCTTTTGAAATATTTCCCGAAAACGATCAGCGATACCATCTTTGAATTTCAAGGCAGCATAATAAGAATGGTCAATCTGTTTCGAATTTGTGACGGCGCTTACCAGAAAGGTTTGATTTAGCAGGAAAAGATCTTCCCATTTAAATTCTTTTGCTATCCGGTAGATATCCTGATTTGATTTAACTTTATGGGTGGCAATCGGAACAAGAATTCTTAGCGCAGTGCGAAGATAAATATTTGCTTTATACAGGAGTTCTTTATCTCCATAAAATCTTACTGCTCGCGTTAAAACCTCAATGTCTTTACCACCAATATCATGTATCTCTTTAGCTAAAACATCTTCCAGTCCATAGAATGTTTTTGCTACAAATTCACTGTTATCTGAAATATTCATTTAATCAATTTTTTCAGCCTCCAAATTTAGGGAATTTTTTGTGGAGCAGCATCTTTTATTCGTAACTATGAATATTATTTATCATTCCCTTGAAAATAAAATGATGAAATGGCATTGATAACCACCAGTAAATTCTTCCCCAAAGTCCATGAGGCCTAAAAGTGGCGATTTGCAGCAGTTCTTCATGCCCGTTGTTATTTTCTATTGAGAACTCAAGCCAGGCTTCGCCCGGAAGTTTCATTTCTGCATACAATAAAAGCCTTTTGCCATCTTTATCTGCAACCAGTACACGCCAGAAATCTATTACATCTCCATTTTCAATGTGGTTTTCGTTGGTTCTTCCTCTTCTAAGTCCAACACCTCCAAACATCTTATCCAGAGAGCCTCGTATTTTCCAGAGAAAATTGGCATAATACCATCCGCGGTTTCCACCCACTGACCATATATTTTGAAGAATTTGATTGCTGTCGCCTGTAATAACTTTTCTTTTAATATCTTTATAACATCCGTAAGTGGGCACTTTTAGATAATCTGAAAGTTTGTTTTGGTCGTTACTGCTGATAAGGGCATCCTTCCAACTGGAAAGCACATAATGGTTTTCAAGTCGTTCAAATGCCATATTTACCGCTGATTCATAGGGGATTAAATCGATAGTCAGAATTTTCTTTATCGGTTCATCGTTCGCGATAATGTTTACTTTCAAGCTGTTTACCAGATTTACTGCTAATTTATAGGAAGTAGATGTTACAAAGTAGAGCCAATAAGAAGATAGGCGAGGGGTCATAATAGGAAGTGTAAAGATGTAGCGTTTTAACCCCCTTACTTTTGCAAATTTTAGCAGTATCTGTTTATATGTAAGCAATTCTGGTCCACCGATATCAAAAGATTGATTAAAGGTTTCCGGAATGAGGAGCACTCCGCTTAGGTATTCAATCACATTGCGTATTGCTATAGGCTGTGATTGGGTTTTCAGCCACCCGGGAGCAACCATAACGGGTAGCTTTTCTACCAGATCGCGTATAATTTCAAATGATGCACTACCGGAGCCAATGATAATACCAGCTTTTAGGGTGGTTAAAGGTTTTGATGAGGTGGCAAGGATATTTTCAACCTTTCTTCTGGATTCTAAATGTTTTGAAAGTTTATCCTGATTTGTAATGCCACTGAGATAGATGATCTGTTTTGCTTCGGTTTGATCAATGTAATCCCTGAAATTTTCTGCACCTTGAGATTCCAGCTTTGAGAAATCACTGATGGAGGAAGACATGGAATGAATCAGGTAATAAGCTGCGTCTATTTTGGTTGGTGCTTTATCGATATTCACAGGCTGCAGAAAGTCATGTTCCCAAATTGTTAAATTCTTTTCTTCTTCGGAATGGCTGAATCTTGATTTTTCACGCACACAACAAATTACTTCGTGTCCCTGGCTTAACAATACAGGAAGGATTCTTTTGCCTATGTAACCATTGGCTCCTGTTAATAAGATTTTCATGGTAGATAAAAAATTTAAGGGGTCTTTCAATTAAACACGAATACTTATAAGATGTTCATTTTTTAAGAGTTATTGATGTATCCGACCCGGCATTATTTATGGCTTCACGTATCGCTGCTTTTACATATAGGGAAGTTCCTGTTGCGCCGGATATTGCATCAAAGTCTAATGTGTCTTTTTTGGTAATAGTGTTTATGATTGAGGTTCTTACATTGATCCAGGGTGCATGAATCAGGGTAGGTATCTTAAAATCCTTTATTTTTCCATTTTCCAGAGAAAAACTGACTTCTGCAAATTTTATATTGTATGCTTCAAAACGCCCATTGTATTTTCCTTCGGTTAAAGTTTCTTCATTATAGGTATGCTTTTGAATAACACGGTAAGCTTTTACACCTGTGTTTTTTATGAACATGTAACCCACAAACAACAAGGTTATGCTTAAAAATACGATAAGGTAGTTGCGATCTCTTTTGGTCATAGCTTTTTGTGTTTTGATTGGTTCGTTGCCCTTTATAATGAATAATTCAAATTAAGCTATTTTCTTTTTATGTCAAGTATTTCAAGGTCCTTGATTTTATTTCCGTCAATATTAAAACGAACTGCAGTTTTTACCTGGTGAAAGCCGCTATTGCCTAATGCCCCGGGATTTATATGAAGCAAATCCAGCTTTTTGTCATATTGAACTTTTAAGATGTGAGAATGCCCGGAAATGAATATATCAGGCGGATTCTTTTCCAGTTTCGTTTTTACTTTTCTGTCGTATTTTCCGGGGTAACCGCCAATGTGAGTAATCCAGACATCTGTTTCTTCACATTCAAAACGTAAATTTTCAGGATATTCACTCCTGACATCCTGACCATCAATATTTCCATAAACTGCACGGAGGGGCTTGAATTTTTTTAATCTTTCGGGAATGTCTATTCCGCCCAAATCTCCGGCATGCCATATTTCATCCACAGGTTTGAAGAATTCAAAGATTTTAGGTTCAATATATCCGTGGGTGTCTGAAATCAGGCCAATTCTTGTCATTGAAATTCGATTTCTGCTTTATAATATTTACCTTTGCAAAAATATAACAAAAAATCACTATGCAATTGTTTTATGCTCCGGATATTTCAGGGAACATTTACGTCTTTCCGCAAGATGAGTCGAAGCATATTGTTAAAGTTTTGCGCCTGAAAGAGGGCGATAGTATCCACATTACTGACGGAAAAGGCAATCTGTTTATTTCGGAGATAGTTGAAGCTGATATCAAAAATTGCAAAGTAAAGGTAACTTCAAAGCGCTCAGAACAGGGTAAAAGAGATTTCACCGTCCATATGGCAGTCGCGCCAACTAAGAATATAAAACGTTTTGAATGGTTTTTAGAGAAATGTACAGAAATAGGCATTGACGAAATAACCCCTTTGAAATGCAGGTATTCCGAACGGGAATATATCAAGCGTGATCGTCTGAGCAGAGTGGTTTCTGCTGCTATGAAACAGTCGTTAAAAATGTATTTGCCTGTACTCAATGAAGTGACCGATTTTAATGATTTTCTCAACTCAGATTTTGATGATGAAACCTGCCGTTACATAGCTCTTTGCGACGATTCACCGAAGCAACATTTGAAGAATGCATATACTGCAGGAAGAGATGTTGTGATAGTTATAGGACCTGAAGGAGATTTCAGCGACGAAGAAAAGAAAAGTGCGAAAAAACGTAGTTTTGAACCGGTTACAATAAGCGCTAGCAGGTTAAGAACAGAAACCGCCGGTGTGGTAGCATGCCATACCGTAAATCTGTTAAATGAAGAGGATGTGTAGTAACATGCTTATGTGAAAGAGAAAATAAGACAAATTCTGAAGTAGCGCAAATATTTATAGTTTTGCAGAATTTAGAATCCAGAACACAGATAGGCTGTTCAGAAGTAGAGGCAAACCTTAAAATGAACATCAATTAGCTAATGAGTAAGCAGCAAGCACTCTGCAGTAGGCAGTTAATATGCAGCACATAATGAATAAGCAAATTGCCCTTCATAATTCGTATTAAAATAACCTAACGTTTTGTGAGTCCCTTTCATATGTCAATAATTGCGTAACCTCGTTTTTTAGGTATTTTTGCATTTTTTGAGGTTTCGCTTTGCTTAATTCTGTCGGTAAATTATTGTAATTCAATATATTACCTGCTTATGAACACATCTATGCAAGTCTATGTCTTTTCCTGACATAAGTCTACAGGTTTAACAATAATTTTTAATTAGCATTTAAATGAACCTGATTTGGAGTTTTAAAGGCCAAAGCCATGTGAAG
>Ga0207714_1001202_pt1 | contig 16893 bp, 5 predicted proteins | sample PonA232FremontCA_2_FD_187270 | JGI IMG/M metagenome (GOLD analysis project Ga0207714, IMG submission 187270) | Marine sediment microbial community from Fremont, CA, USA - Pond A23 Sediment 2 (SPAdes) | ecosystem: Environmental > Aquatic > Marine > Unclassified | place: USA: Fremont, California...
TGTTGGCCGTTCTCTCCTAATCTGACCATCTTCACTCACCTGCTAGCCATCGATGCATAGGATCTCGGTGAGAACATCTCAATCTCCGTCTGATTCGACCGTTATTCGTTTGTAGACGCTCTATATCCCGAAAACGTGGTAGTTGAGACTGGTCGTCTCAATGCATATAGCCTTCCGGCGCAGTTCATAAATAGTATGAAGACGTAGTCTAAGATAGAACGATGGCACGAATCACCGGCTCCTATCCAGATGACCTCGATCTCCTTATTGAGGGTGCTGTTGAGGCGGGTGTGTTTGGCGGCAAGAGCGATGCGTTGCGCGAGTTCGTGCGTGAATACTTCGAGGACAACGAGAACGAACGTATTGCAGCTGCGGTTGCCCTCTACGAACGCGAACGAATCTCGCTCGGTGATGCTGCGAGACTCGCCGATGTTGATCGGTGGACGATGCGGGATATCCTCCGTGAGCACGGCGTCGAGCTCCGTCTTGGACTCGTTGACGAAGACGACGCAGCCGACGAGGTAGAGGCAGCAAGCGAACTCGAATTCGATGATGAGGAGTCGGACGACGTGGAGTCACCTGCGAAATGACAGGCGACGAGATTCCAGCTAACCCGAGCGTCCTGAACACAACTGTCCTCTCGAATTTCGCGTATATCGACCAGCTGTGGGTGGTTGCAGGACTCTCTGGAATCTGTGCGGTTCCAGTCGTTCGCGAGGAACTCGAAGACGGCGTCGACGATCATCCGTATCTTCAGTCAGCACTCGATACACTCGACGACGAAATTCCAGTCGTGACGATTTCGGATACCGTCGCTAATAGAGAGGCCGTTGTTGGTGGTCATCTCGATCCCGGCGAGGCCCAAGCGTTCGCCTTGGCGGATGCAGTGGACGGTCGCCTACTAACCGACGACGGGGATGCCCGGTCGTTTGCGAAAGATCAGGGCGTGACCGTTGTCGGGTCCGTCGGAGTTCTGTTGGCTGCAATCGACGCTGGGAAGATCGATGAAGTGACTGCTGACGAGTGGCTATCGACGTGGATCAATGAGATCGGGTACTACGTGCCGTATCGAAATATCGCTGAGTATCTGTGATATTGCCTTGGGAGACACGTGCCTGTGAAGCAAGACGGTGACGCTTTCAGAAGATTGACATCCTCTTCCGCGTGAACGCGGAGGAATCCCGAGCGGTGGGAGTTTCAGGTTTGCAGTCCAGTCACCGGACTACCACATCTTTCGGGCGCGGGTAGTCCCACAGCGTCGATGTGGTGGACTGCTGGCAGTGCCAAACCGCCGTTACCCCTATCCTCGACCGTGTATGGCGTCCCAATATGTTGTTTTTGCCACGGGGACGCCAGCAGGCGTCAACAGAGTCAGGGGTATCGTCTTTCTCGCTTTGACCAGTCGGCACGGACACACCCTTCAAGGATATGCGTTCACCGACTGTTCTTTCAGATACTGCCTCGTTGTGCGGGCGGACAGGCCGCCTCCGAAGGACGGTTTGGAATCCGCTCCGTTCCGACCGATTCCTATTTTGAGGTATGGTTGCCTGTCGGTTAAACATTGGCGTGGGAAACTCAAGCTGGTCGTTTGAACGGTGGTCTGTTGCCCGGATTGACGGCGCGTATCCACGCCGTGAACGACGTGGTATTGCGCCTGTTCCGCGTATAACGGAGTGTGTGGGAATATCAATTTCCGGTGAGTGCCTCCCTCAGACTGGGTCTCTACTGTATTCGGCGGGCGAGGACAGCCACTGCGAGCACCACGGCGAGAAGAGCGACGATTACGCCGAAGCCTGGTCCGTCCGTACCTGTGGTTGAGTCCGTCGCTGGCGGTTCTGTCGTCGTGCTGGTGGTCGGCGTGCTCGTTGTCGGCGTGCCCGTTGTCGACGTCGTCGAGTCGACAGTGATGGTTTCAGTTGTAGTCGCGGTTCGCCCGGCATCGTTCGTCACGCGGAGCGTCACGGTGTACGTCCCGGAATCATCGAGTGTTACTGTCGCCATGGCTCCAGTGCGTTCCTGTCCGGCAACTGTCCACTCGTAGCTGACGATCTCACCGAAGGGTGTCGAGGAGTCAGTCGCATCCAGCGTGAGGGTCTCTCCGGGCTGGGCCGGTTCCGGCGTGACTGCCACCTCGGGGATCGGCGTCCAGACAGCGGTCACGGCGAACGGGGAGAACCCGTATGTAACGGTCTCGATGGTGACTGTTTCGTTGGTCTGGTTTACGACGGTCGTATTCAGGAGGTGCCACGAGTCGTTCTCGTAGTGCGCGACCTGGATGTTCGAGGCGTTCACCCCGGCCGACTGGAGTCGCGCGGTCGACACCTGTATTCGCATCGTCGCCGTCGCGTTCTCGACTGTCGGCGACCCCGTGAGGTAGACCGTCTTGAGTGGTTGCCCCGGGACGCTCCCCGGCAGAGAGCTCCGTTGGTCGAGTTCCGTCACGGTGAGTGTGCCCTCGATATCGTCGGCGAAGCGAACCGAGGTCACGGGGGCGTTCCGCGTGAAGGTCATCGTGATTGGCTCGGACTGGTTGGCGGGAATTGTGACCTGTTCGGCAGTTGTGGGCGTGACGTTCGCTGGCAGCTCGATTGTCTGGTGAATCGTCGAGGCGTTCTCGAAGACGGTTCGCTCGATCTCGTCCGCTGGTTGCACGGTGAGTGTGACCGTTGCCTGGTCGGTGCCGCCGTCACCGTCACTGACCTCGTAGCTGAACGAGTCGGTCCCCGTGAAGTTGGACGCAGGCGTGTAGGTGAACGAGCCGTCCGCAGCAAGCGACAGCGAGCCGTTGGACGGGCCGCTCACGACTGACACAGAGAGTGCCGTCGACGCGTCGTCAGTATCCTCGTCGTTCGCTCTGAGGCCATCACTAACCGACACGACGAGCTGTCCGTTCTCGTCCACAGTATAGGAGTCGGCACTCGCCGATGGCGCGTCGTTCGAATCGACCGGGTCGGGATCAGGGTCAGGATCGGGATCAGGATCGGGATTGTCGTTGTCGGACTGAATCGTCACGGATTGCGTTGCGGTATCGTTCGCGCTGGCAACGGTGACCGTTCCGGAGCCAGCGTCGCCCTCGCTCGTCGCCCACTCGAGTGTGAGCGTAGTCGTGTTGCCGGCATCGAGTGACACTGTTCGGGTCGCTACCTGAGTCCCCTCGACGGTCTGGAGTGACACATCTTGGGTGCCAGCGGTGTCACCGGTGTTCTCGATGCGGGCGGTGACCGATAGTGTGTCACCCTCGGTGACGGGGGCGTTCGTGTCAGTGATAGTGACATCGTAGCGAGGCGTCGTCGCTGTGACGGTAATCGTCACTGTCGCAGTGTCTGTCCCGCCGTGGCCATCGCTCACTTGGTAGGTGAAGTGGTCGTCACCGACGAATCCAGCAGTCGGTGTGTACACGACGCTTCCGTTTGGTGAGAGGGTGAGTGTCCCGTTCGTCGGGCCACTCACCAGCGACGCCGACAGGTCATCGCCGTCCGGATCTGCGTCGTTGTCGAGCACGCCGGGAGTACTGAGGGTGAGCGTCGCATTTTCAGTCACAGTGACGGAATCGTTTTGGGCCGTGGGTGGTGTGTTGGGGTCCACGTCCGAGACCTGGATCGTGACGGTGGCCGTGTCGTTGGCGGTCCCGTCACTCACCCTGTAGGTGAACGAGTCGGTCCCTGCGAACCCGGGCGTGGGCGTGTACTCGAAGGAGCCATTCGCGTTCAGTGATAGGTCACCGTCGGTCACGTCGGTAACGACGGCAGTGCTCAGCGTGTCACCATCGCTGTCGGTATCGTTGGCTAAGACACCATTCGTCGCGGCGATTGAGAGTGTCCCGTTCTCTGCAACGGCGTAGCTGTCGTTGCGTGCGACGGGCGGCGTATTGGTCTCTGCTTCCGTGACAGTGATTGTCACTGTCGCTGTATCCGACCCACCGTTACCGTCGGTGATCCCGTACGTGAACGAGTCCTCACCGGTGAAGCCAGCCTCGGGCGTGTACGCGAAGCTCCCGTTGGCGTACAGCGAGAGGGTACCGTTTGTCGGCGGTGTCGAAGCTGGCACCGAGACGGTGAGAGCGTCACCATCCGGATCGGTGTCGTTCGTGAGGAGACCCGCTGATTCCGTGATCGACAGAGTGCGATTTTCAGAGACGGTGTAGCTATCGTCAGTCGCCGTCGGTGGGGCGTTTGTCGAAGCCGGATTGATCGTGACCGCTTCCGTCGCGGTATCGTTCGCACTGGCAACGGTAATCGTTCCGGAGCCAGCGTCGCCCTCGCTCGTCGCCCACTCGAGTGTGAGCGTAGTCGTGTTGCCGGCATCGAGTGACACTGTTCGGCTCGCTACCTGCGTATCGGCCACACTCTGGAGCGAGATATCCTGTGTGCCAGCGACGCCACCGATGTTTTCAATACGGACACTGACCGAGAGCGTGTCCCCCTCAGTGACGGGGGCGTTCGTATCGGTGATAGCGACCGTAAGGTTCGCTGGCGTGGGCTGTGATTCGGTTACGTTGATCGTCACTGTGGCCGTGCCAGTGCCACCATTACCGTCACTCGCTTCGTAGGTGAACGAATCCTCGCCAGTGAATCCCGAGTCGGGCGTATAGGTGAACGAGCCGTCAGCACTCAAGTCGAGGCCGCCGTTCGACGGTACGTTGAGGACCGTCGCAGTAAGGGTGTCTCCATCTGAGTCGGTATCGTTATCGAGGACACCCGGCGCGGAGACTGACAGTGTCCCGTTTTCGGGTGTGGTATAGCTATCGTCGCTGGCGGCCGGCGGGTCGTTCGTGTCGGCGGCGTTCACCGTGACACCCTGTGTCGCCGTGTCGTTCTGGCTCGTGACGGTGAGATCACCGCTCCCTGCGTCGCCGACCTGGGTCGCCCACTCGAGCGTGAGCGTTGTTGTTTCGTCCGGGTTCAGCGAGACGGACTGGCTGTCGACTTGGGAGCTATCGAACGATTCGAGCGTGATCGTCTGCGTTCCGGCGGCACCCCCGACGTTGTCGACGGTGACGCTCGTGGTGAGAGTATCGCCTTCGGTCACTGGCGCGTTCGTATCCGTGATGCTGACCGAGAACTGTGGGGTCGCAGTCGCTGTGACGGTGAGCGTTACTGTGGCCGTGTCTGACCCACCACTGCCGTCGGTCACCTCGTAGGTGAACGAGTCGGTACCAGTGAAGCCGTCATCCGGCGTGTACTCGAAGCTCCCGTCGGCGTTCAGTGTGAGCGTTCCGTTTTCGGTGTCGGTTTCTGCGGGCGTCGAGACAGTGAGATCGTCACCATCGGGATCGGAGTCGTTGGCGAGGACACCCGATGCACTCACTGTGAGCGTCTCGTTCTCTGAGACGGTGTAGCTATTGTCAGTCGCCGTCGGGGGAGCGTTGGTGTCAGCTGGCTCGACGGTCACCGATTCAGTCGTTGAATCGTTTTGGGTAGTGATGGTCAGGTCACCAGTTCCGGCGTTGCCCGAGGTCGTCGGCCACTGAAGATCGATGGTGTCGTTCGACTCACCACTGCCCAGCGTGACCTCGACCGAGTCCTGCTCGGTGTTCGAGAATCCGGTGTCGGTCAGCGTCACCGTCTGCGTGGCTTCGACATCGCCTGTGTTGGTGACGTTCGCAGTCACTGTCAGTGTCTCACCCTCGGTGACTGGCGTGTTCGTATCCACAATCACAACCGTGAAGTTCGCTGGAGTGGGCTGTGATTCGGTTACGTTGATCGTCACTGTTGCTGTGTCAGTGCCACCGTTGCTATCGGTCACCTCGTAGGTGAACGAGTCAGTTCCGGTGAAGCCGTCGGTGGGCGTGTACGCAAACGAGCCGTTCGCGTGCAGCGTGAGTGAGCCGTGGGACACGTCGCTCCGGAGCGATGCAGTCAGTGAATCGCCGTTCGGGTCGGTGTCGTTAGCTAGCACGCCAGAGGCTGCGGCGACGGTGAGTGTCGTTCCCCCCTCGGTCGCGTAGCTGTCGTCGGTAGCGGACGGTGGGTCGTTGGGTCGGTCGACGCTCACGGTCTGCGTTGCGGTGTCGTTCTCGCTCGCGACGGTCACGGTGCCCGATCCCGCGTCGCCGAGTTCGGTCGGCCACGCGAGCGTGACGGTCGTTGAGCTGTCGGCCTCGACCGTGACCGACCGGCTGTCGACCGTGGTGCCCGCGAAATCCGCGAGCGTCACCTGTTGGGTGTCCGTCCCGGTGCCGACGTTGGTGAGATTCGCCACGACGGCGACCGTCTCCCCTGCGACCACCGGTGCGGTCGTCGCGGTCACGTCCACCGAGAGGTTCCCGGGAATCGTCGGCACATCGACGGTGGCAGACTGGTCGTTCGCACCGACGTGTCCGTCGGCGTCCCTGGCCTCGTCGAGCGTCGCCGTGTAGGTTCCCGCGGTCGAGGCGGCGTACGTCGCCGTGTAGCGGTACCCGTCGCTGTGCTGGGACTCGGTGAACGCGTCCGTGGTGACATTCGCTTTCTCCGGGCCGTCGACCGACGCCCGGATCGTCGAGAGCGGTTCGTTCGCGTCGATCACCACACGGACGTCCTGTCCAGCGGGGTTCGTGGCGTCGATGCCGACGCTCGGCAGGCCGACCGCCGAGGAGCGCGGTCCCGGGAGGTGCGGCAGCGTGACGTTCCGCAGGTAGGGGTAGGATTCGTTCTGACCCGTGCGGACTTCCCACGTCGTCTCGAAGTCCAGTCCCGTCTCGTTCCTGGCCGCCGCGCCCGTCAACTGGTCGGTCGAGAGTCCCGTGACGCGGGATTCGTCGTGTATCTGAGTCTCCGACCGCTTCGTCTCGGCATCGTAGTACAGGTCGGACGTGCTCGTCCAACCGCCGTAGGGACTCACAGTCACAACTTTGTAGGGAGTGTTCTCCGCGAAGACGTTCCCAGTCACATACGACCGATTCACGACGGGCTTACCCTCGCTGATCTCTCCGATGAGTCCTGCCGCATCAAATCTGTTACCCGTGACATCACCGGTCGCGTAGGTCTGGGTCACCGTGACGTCGCCCTGGACAGATCCAATGAGCCCGCCCACTCTGTCACTCTTACTCTTATCAGTCACGTTCACGGCGGTGGCCGACTCACTCACCACCGAGGCCACGCCATTGAAGCTGGCAGTAACTCCGACGAGCCCTCCAGTGCTATAGCCAGTGACGTGCCCTGTCGCTGCTACCCGGGAGATCGTTCCGGTCGAAGTGCCAGCTATAGACCCTGTACCGAAATTTCCGGTGACGTCGACGTCTTCGAGCGTGACGTTCGACACCGTGGCGTCGTGAGCGACGGAGGCGAACAGCCCGACGTAGTCCTGCTTCGGCCGGTCGATTGTCAGCCCCCGGATCGTGTGCCCGCGTCCGTCAAACGAGCCGTTGAACCCGTTGGTGAAGTCGACTCCGATCGGATCGAAGCCATTGCTGCCGTTCCAGTGTGCCGTACTGCTGGCGTCGACGTCGTTCCCGAGGATGTAGTGTGCCGTGCGGTTCTGCTTGATGGCCTGCAACTGGGAGACGTTCGTGACGACGTAGGGGTCGCTCGGCGTCCCGCTGGCAGTCTGGAACAGGTTCCCGGCGCCTGGCCGCTCGACGGTCACGGTCGCGGTGTCGTTGTCGGTGTTCCCGCCCACGTCGGTGACCGACAGCGTCACGGTGTAGGTGCCGACCTCGTCGTAGACGTGGGTCGGCGTCGCGCCGGTCGCGGTCGCGCCGTCGCCCAACTCCCAGTCGTAGCTTTCCACTGCGGCGTTGTCGGTCGAGCTCGTCCCATCGAGGGTGAATTCCGACCCCATGGTGACGGTCCGGTCGTCGCCGGCGTCGGCGGTGGGGGCCGCGGTGTCCTCCGCGAAGACCGTGACGTTCCGCGTGGCCGTGTCGTTCTCGGTCGCGACGGTCACGGTGCCCGATCCCGCGTCGCCGAGTTCGGTCGGCCACGTGAGCGTGACGGTCCGCTGGGTCCCCTCGACGAGCGACACCGACCGATTGTCGACGACCGTCCCGTCGAGGTCGCGGAGCGTCACCTGCTGGGTGCCGATGCCGTCGCCGACGTTGCTGATCGTGGCCGCGACCGTGAGGTTCTTGCCCGCACGGAGGGTGTCGGTCACGTTCGTGACGGTCACCGCGGACTCCACGCTCGCCTGCTCGACGGTGGCGCTGTCCGTCTGCCCGCTCGTGCCGGCGTTCCCCGGTATGTCCTCAACAGCGTCGAGCGTCGCCGTGTACGTCCCGTCCGTGTCACCGTCGAGCGTCGCCGTGTACCGGTAGCCCGCGCCGGTCTGGGCTTCGGTGAACTCATCTCTGGTGAACGTCGCTGGCTCCGGGCCGTCGACCGATACGCGTAGTGTCGAGAGCGGTTCGGTCACATTGACGGTCACCCGGACGTCCTGCCCGGAGCGGCTTTCGACGTCGAATGCGGCGACGGTCGGCGACGCCGTGTCCGACGGCACCAGCGGCGGCGACTGGGTGTTTTCCAGCAGGTAAGGGTACGACACCGGTTGGTCGGTGTCGACGCCCCAGATCGTTCCGACGGCGAGTGCGGTCCCGGTGTCGACGTCGGTCCCCGTCAGCCCGTTCGTCAAGAGCCCCGTCCCGCCAGCCGAGGCCGTCTGTCCGGTCCTGACGGTGTCCCAGTAGGCCGCCGAGACCTCGGCGTCGTCGGTGGCATCCCCGACGAGTCCGCCGACTGCCGACCCCCCGGTGACGGAGCCAGCCGCGTAGGAGCGGGTCACGGTGCCGTTCCGGGCGAGCGTGCCGACCAGCCCGCCGACGGCGGTGTCGCCGGTGACGTCGCCGATCGCGTACGAGTCGGTCACGGTGCCGTTCCGGGTCAGCGTGCCGACGAGACCACCGACGTCGTCCCTGCCGGTGACGGTCCCGGTCGCGTACGAGCGGTCCAGGATGCCGTTCCCGTCTAGCGCGCCGACCAGCCCGCCGACGTCTCCGTCCGCGTCGACGCTCGCGGTCGCGTCCGACCCGTCCACGGTGCCGGAACTCTCGCCGACGAGGCCCCCAACGTCGTGGTCGCCGGTGACGCGCCCGCCGACGGCGCTGTGGGTCACCGATCCGGCATTCTGCCCGACGAGTCCACCGGTCCTGTTCCGGCCAGTGATGCGGACATCCACGATCGAGACGTTCGTCACGACGCCCGGATGGAGGGTGTCCACGTCCCACGGAGCGATGCTGTCGATCGTCTCGGGGTCGCCGTCGACGTGTCCGAACAGGCCGACGAAGTCCTCGTCGGGTCGGTCCACGGTGAGGTTCGCGATGGTGTGGCCGTTGCCGTCGAACGACCCCACGAAGGGGGTTCCCTGGAACCCGTCTCGGTACCGGTCGGTGTCACGGCCGATCGGCTGGAAGCCGTCGCCGCCGTTGGCGGTGGGAGCGGCGACCGCGTCGTAGCCCGGCGTCGTCTCGTTCAGGTCGGCGGTCAGCACGAAGTGTGCCAGCTTGTTCTGCCGGACTTGATCAAGTTGGTACCAGTTCGAGATCTGATAGGGGTTCGTCGGACTCCCGTCGCCGCCGGGATACACCTGCTCTACGACCGGGGGTGGCGACTGACGTTCGCGGGGGTTAGACTTGGTGGACGGGTCGTAGTTGTTGTGGTACGGGTAGGTCACGGTGCCGTTGCCCGCCGAGACGAACCACCACTGGCCGTCGTCGTCCGGCGTTCCGATGTACTTTATGCCGGTATTCACCACCGCAGCGTACCCGGTGAGTTCACTGGTCGTGAGGCCGGTGCCGCCATCCGACGTCGTCTGGCCCGTCGTGTTCACGTCCCAGTACGCGTCAAGAATACTTAGCGAGTTTGCGTCCCCGATGAGACCACCCACCGAGGAACTGCCTGTGACGGTACCAGTCGCGTACGAATCCCGCAGGTCGCCGCCGTCCGCGGCACCAACGAGTCCGCCCACGTTGTCCGTGCCGGTGACGTTTCCGGTCGCGTACGAAGTACTCACTTCGTAGTCACCGTCACCGTCGGGCTGGTAGCCGACGAGTCCGCCCACGTTGTCCGTGCCGGTGACGTCGGCAGTGGCGTACGTGGAACCCACGTAGCCGACGTTGTATCCGACGAGCCCGCCGACGTTGTCCCTGCCCGAGACGGTCCCCGTCGCGGACGAGTACAGGCCCACTTGCCCGTCGTTGTATCCGACGATGCCGCCCACGTTGTCCTCGCCGGAGACGTTCGCGTACGAATACGTTAAATAGACGGAACTGGCCAAGCCTTCGGGGTGGGCTTGAATCGTCCGGCCGACGATGCCGCCCACGTCGTCCTCCCCCGTGACGGTCCCAGCCACGGACGAGACGTTCACCAGTCCGACGCCGTTTTGATAGGACTGCGTATCGGATCGCTGCCGGCCGACGAGCCCACCCACCTCGTGCTCGCCGGAGACGTGTCCCTCCAGCGAGACCTCTTCGACGTTCGACTCGAGGGCGTGGCCAGCAATGCCGCCGGTCTCGTTGCGGCCAGTGACGCGGACGTCCGTGACCGAGACGTTCGCCACTGTCCCCGAGGTGACGTACCCGAACAGACCGACGAAGTCCTCGTTGGGTCGGTCCACGGTCAGGTTCGCGATGGTGTGCCCGTCGCCGTCGAGCGACCCGCTGAACCAGGTGCCCTGGAACCCATCCCTGGACTGGTTGGTGTCACGGCCAATCGGCCGGAAGCCGTCGCCCTCGTTGGCGGTGGGAGCGGCGACCGCGTCGTAGCCCGGCGTCGTCTCGTTCAGATCGGCGACGACGACGAACGCATCGTCGAGGGTCCAGCGGACAGTGTCTAGTTGCTCCCAGGTAGCGATCTGGTAGGGCCTGTCTGTGGTGCCTCGACCACCAGCGTAGAGTGACCGGAGACCAGGCGGAGGCAACTTGCTGTTGTTCTGGAAGTAGGGGTAAGAGACCCTGTATCCGTTCGAGACGTTGTCGACTGCGTCCCACGTGTCCGTGAAGTTGAGGTTCGTGTTCGACTCTGCGAAATCGCCCTGTAACTGGGTAGTCGCGAGCCCCGTGCCAGCTGCCGAACTGTCCTGCTCGGTCGAATTAATGTCCCAGTAGGCGTCTGTCACTGCCCCCTGTCTGTCGTTGTAACCCACGAGACCGCCGACATCGCTGCCTGAGCCGGAGACTGTTCCCACCGCGTACGTATGCTCGACAGCTCCGTTGTTCTGTCCGACCAACCCGCCGACATAGTGAGTGCCCGTGACGTGTGCTGTCGAGTATGACTCTGTCACTGCACTACTCGTGGTCGCATACCCGACGATTCCTCCGACGTTCGTGTCGGTTGCGGTGACGGTTCCGTTAGTGCTCGAGAGAGAGATAGTCCCGGAGTTGTGTCCAACGAGACCCCCGACATTGGCACCACCGGTTACGTTCACGTCCAGGAGTGACGCGTTGTTCACAGTCCCGTCAGTACCGACATAGCCGAACAGACCGACGTAGTCCTCCGCCGATCGGTTGATACTCAGGTTCGAGATGATGTAGTTCCGTCCGGTGAACGAACCCGTGAACGCGGATCCAGAGTCACCGATCGGATCGAAGCCGTTCAGAGGAGTTTCGACGACCTCGCCGTAGCCCTCCGTCGTTTCGTTCAGGTCGGCGACGACCGTGAAGTTCGCCCCGGGTTTCTGACGCACGCTGTCGAGATTGTACCAGTTTTCGATCTTGTAGGGATCGGTCGCTGTCCCGTTCTGTCCAGCGTAGAGCGGATCCTGTAATCCGGGTGCAGGCTTCTCGGTGTTACTCCGCAGAAACGGATACGAGGCTTCACCCCCCATGGTGATATTCCACGTCTCCGTGAAATCGAATCCGTCCATGGTTTCCTCGGCGTCGTCGCCGATCATCTCGGCAGTCGAAAGTGGTGTGCCACCGTCAGAATCCGACTGGGTCGTCGTTTTGACGTCCCAGTATGACGTATCGACTGTGCCCGACGTTCCGTCCCCGACCAGTCCGCCGGTCAGGCTAGTCCCCGAGACACTTCCCACCGCATACGACTCGGAGACCGTGCCCTGGTTCTCCCCGATCAGACCGCCGATATTGTTCTGGCCTGAGACGTTTCCAGTCGCATACGACGTACCGACTGAGCCCGTGTTCTGTCCGACTAACCCACCTATATGATAGGTTCCTGAGACATTACCCGTCGCATACGACTCAGACACTGTGTCTTGGTTCCGCCCGACTAGACCGCCGACATAGTCCGTATCTTCCGAGTCCTTTCCCGAGACGTCTCCAGTCGCATACGACTCAGATACAGTACCCTGGTTGTCCCCGACTAGACCACCGACATAAAGGGGACCGCCTGAGACGTTGCCTGTCACATACGACCTGGTGACGTTTCCATAGTTGTTGGCCACTAATCCACCAACGACATTGCCACCTGAGATGGATACGTTGACCAGCCTGACGTTTTCGACTGTCGCGTCATCGATATAACCGAACAAGCCAGCGCCTCCAGCACGGTCGATCGTGAGACCATCGATACTGTAGTTGGAGCCGTCGAACGAACCTGTGAATTGCTCGTTGTATTGACCAACCGGGTCGAAGCCTTTGCCGTCGTTCCACTCGCTCGTCGCCGAGGCGTCGATATCGTCGACGAGTACGTAGTGAGCGTCGAGGTCACGTTCCATCGACTGCAGATCTGAGGCGTTGGAGATCCGGTACGGGTCGTCGCTCGTCCCGTTTCCGGGCATCATTACGGAGGATACAGTCACGGTCTGCGTGGCTGTGTCGTTCTCGCTGGCGACTGTGACGGATCCGTTGCCTGCGTCTCCGACAACTGTCGACCAGTCGAGTGTGATATTCGTTGTCTCGCCTCCACTTAGAGGAGAGGGATACGAATTGTCGACGATATCACCGTCGAAATCTGAGAGTGTTATCTTCTGTAATCCCTGGTCGTTGCCGGTGTTCTCGATCTCGATACTCACCGACAGGGTCTCACCCTCGTCTACGGGTGATGTCGTGTCCGTGATGTCGACCGAGAAGTTAGCCGCCTGATTCGCGGCGACTGCGGTGCCTGCCGTCCCGCTCAGACCAGCGAACGACGCCAGAAGCAGCATACCGACTCCGTACAGAGCCCGAATTCCATCCTTCGTCTCCGTCATTTTTCAACCGTGCCTTCTCGATGTTCGACTACCGGTCCGAGTGGGTCGGCGTTCACTGTGCTGACGCTGCCAATGAGTAACGCGAGCAGACCACTGGTTTTCGCCCCCGCTTGGTTACCGCCCCGCCGGCTCGTGTAGCTCATACGTCATGGTCCAAAAGAAGAGAGTATAGACCCCGTCCTTACACATGCAAGGAACGCGTCCAATGAGAACATTCACCACAGTGGACAACACGTCCGGCGCTCAGTCGTCGTCGAACAGGTCCGTTAACAGGTTTCGTTGGGCTGCCCGGAGGACCTGGTCGAAAGCCTGGCGGGAGACGCCGAGGCTATCGGCGACCTCGGTCGCACTCTGGGTCCGGGGCTGTTCGAAGTAGCCGGCGTTGCGGGCCGCCTGGAGGACATCACGCTGGCGGTTCGTCAGTGTCGACAGTGGATCGGTTTCGGTCGTGTCTGCCGGTGCGGTTGTGAACTCGCTGACTCGGGGCTCGTCGAACTGTGTGCCGAGCGCATCTAGCACTGGGTTGAACGTCTGGCGTTGTGAGACCCGGACCGTCAGTGTGGTTTCGCCACCTGCGATCGTCGCGTCGGCGACGATCCCACCCTGTTCGGCGACGACCGTACTCGGCACTGGACCGGCAGTGATCACCTGCAGCCGAACCGGGTCGCCATCACCCACGCGTTCAACGCGTTCGATGCCGTCGGTGTCGCGAGCCGCTGCTACCAGTGAGTCGGCATCCGCGGCTGCGACAGTGAGATAACACAGCACCGAGTTCTCGTCGCGCGGGATAGCGGCGCTTACGGCCGCGGACAGTGCACCGCTCGCGACGGCCCGTGAGAGCGGCGTGTCGGCGTCGACGGCGATGGTGAGTTCCACTTGTCCGTCGGCAGACAGCGCACGGCGACGCTGTGCCGCCCCCATGGCGTACCCCAGCACGTCTGCCGACTCCGTAATCAAGTCCGACAGCCGGCCGGCGCCAAGCACCTGCTGTGTGTCGAGCCCGACGACCAGCACTCCCCGCGTCACGCCGTCATGCGAGACCGGTTCGGCGAGGACCTCGGAAACCACCGCATCGTCGACCGTGATTCGGCGGCTCGTCCCCCCGCGGGCAGCGGCAACTGCAGGGTCTTCTGGGAGCATGTCGTCGGCGGCGTCCCCGGCGGTCGCGAGCGTGTCGATGGTATCGCCCGGGCCGACGGCTGCAACGCGGGCGAACGGGGTGCCGTCCATCGCCGTCAGTTCAGAGCAGACGGCGTTCGCGAACGCGTCCAGCGTGGTCGAATCCGCCAGCGACTCCTGCAGCGCTTCGCGGGCGTCGTAGATTTCCCGGAGTTCGTGTTCGTGTCGCTTGCGCTCGGTGATGTCCGTCCCGGTGATGTACACCCGCGAGTAGTCGTCGGCGTGTGCCTCGGGAACGTACAGTTCGAGGATCTGGTGGCGGCACTCGCCGTCGAACGTCTGCGCGACCGTCTCGCCCCTGAACTGCGTCCCGCCAGCGGCGACGCTGCACCACAGGTCCCTGGTCAACTCCCAGGCCTCCTCGCCCATCACGCGGTCGAGGTTGTCCAGCACCTGCGCTTTGTCCTCGGCCTCGTAGTAGTCGACAGCGTTCTCGTTGACGTCGATGATCTCGACCCGGCTCATGATGGCCTCCAGTTCCCCGGGATTTGCGTTGAGGTACGCGGCGAGGTCGTCGACCGTCGCAGCGAGGTCGTCGACGTACGCCTTCGCCGCGGAGAGGTCGTGCTCCCAGATGACGATCGGGTTGTTCTCGAACAGCATCTCGTAGCGGTCGCGGGCAGCTGCGAGTTCCTGCTCGCGCTCTCTGTGCTCCTGGCACTCTCCGAACGCCGCGACGACGACCGACTCGCCGTCGAGCCTCGTGCTCGACAGCGCGACACCGACGGTGAGTTCCGCCCCGTCGGCGGTCTCGGCGCACCACTCGAACTGAACCATTCCCACCTCGCGAGCACGCTGGACCCGCTCAGGACTGGCCAGGTCAGACTCCGCCCCGGCAGCGAACAGCGATACGTCCTCACCGCGGACGTCGGCCGCGTCGTAGCCAAGCAGTTCACAGAACCGGTCGTTGACCGCACGCACCTCGCCGCTCTCCGGTTCCTGAACGACCACTGCGACCGGGAGCGCGTCGAAGATCAGCGAATCCGAGGAAGCCATACTGGTATCTCGGGTGGGATGTCGTCAAAAGTGTACTCGTCCGTGGTTGAACGGTTCTGTGCAACATGGGGCTGTGCTTGCAACGCGACGTCTGTCGGGTGGACTCCACTGCCCAGTTGCGGAGCAGTCTTCGCCATCCCTGGGAACCAGAGCGGGAGGGTCCCTGGTTCGTGTTCGTTTCAACCAAGCGCCTCTGCAACACGGAATGCTTACCCATGCAAGGACGAGTTATATACTGCTTCAATATCACCTGACGGACATGACTCAACCGATAGTACGAGCCGTCGGCCGGCAGAGCGCCACGGTACCGGCACCAGTGTGGGATTTTTCATTGGGGAATATTGCTACAGTGACAGTTCTGGACCACGAGCCGGCCCGCCTCCCCTGAAGACAGTATGACGGACGACATCGAACCGTTGGAGACGACGACCGGCGCTGAGCCAGTCGCATACCTGTCTGTCGAAACTGACTTTGACGAGGCCGTCGAGTCGGCGATCTTCGAGGTGCGAGTCCCCGCCGAGCGGTTCGAAAATCAAGAGGCAGCTGATGCGACGGTCTACCACTACGTCGACGGCGAGTGGACGCCACTCGGGACTAATTTGGTCAATGACTCCGGGGATGCCTACACCTTTGAGGCGACCGCTGATGGCTTCTCGATGTTTGCCGTCGGCATCGGCTCGGTCGAAGACAGTGGCACAGCGAACACAGCAACCGAGACCAACAGACCAGCCGAAGACGGCGGCAAAGCCAACACAGCCACAGAAACAAGCACGGCAGGTGAAGACAGCGTCGCAACGAACACGACCGGTGACACGACAAGCGAAGAAAGTCCTGGATTCGGAGTGATAACCGCGGCACTAGCACTACTGGTAGGTGCACTCCTCCTCTACCGCCAACAATAATTACTCTGTTATCATTTAGTAGTGCCTTACACCCGTGAATCGCGTCGGACTACGTTTCGCCGGGTTGCTCAACGGTCATATATTCAGTGGCCGGCGTATGAGTCGACACCGCTGTATGATCGCACATCACTCACTGGACTGGAGTCAGATATCCGAGTAGTCGCAGAGACGTGGTTCGATCATGAGAACCACCACTCCGTGGAGGGGTTCGTCTGTGTACTCCCGCTAGCCTACTTCCAGTTCAGCGCCCACGACCGATATGAGGGACCTACATGCTACCAGATGGATACCCTCTTTCGGGTGTTTGTATTGAAAGAACTACACGGATGGGAGCACGAAACCGCACTCGTCGGCTACCTCGGGACCCGTCCTGAACTCTGCGAGCAGCTGGGGTTCGAGACGATTCCAGACCAGTCGACACTGTGGCGAAGCTGGCACGAGCGGTTCACTCCTGACCTGAGGGAGACGGTTGAGACGGCGGCACGAACGATCCTGATCAAAGCCCAGAATGCGGGTGTCGAGATTCCGCGTGAACCGACACGCGAGTTCCGATACCACGGGGCCGAGTCTGGTGAGTCAGAACCCGACGACCAAACTGCATTAGAACAGGCAGAGAAGATCACGGACCACGTCAGCCGCATTGTTTTCCCGACGTTTTCGCTGGAACGTGGGGACGGCTGTGAGATACACGAGAACGCTTACTGGGGTTTACAGACGTATCTCGGACTTCGTGAGAGTCTCGCAGCCAACGAGGGCG
>Ga0207714_1001203_pt1 | contig 16888 bp, 18 predicted proteins | sample PonA232FremontCA_2_FD_187270 | JGI IMG/M metagenome (GOLD analysis project Ga0207714, IMG submission 187270) | Marine sediment microbial community from Fremont, CA, USA - Pond A23 Sediment 2 (SPAdes) | ecosystem: Environmental > Aquatic > Marine > Unclassified | place: USA: Fremont, California...
GCCGCGGGGACCTGGACGGCCGCGACCTCGGCGGCGTGAGGCGTGTCAGTCACAGGAGCGTGCACCGGTGCCTGGACGAGGGCGCGCCGGACCCGGACTGGTGGGTGGTGATGGAGGGGCTGGACGCGTAGGTGAGCGAGGATGGAGAAGGGAGGATGCCCCGCGCCGGGATGCGCGGGGCTGTGCTACGTACCGGATCAGTCCTCCAGCCAGTCCTCCAGCGCCCGGCGGTAGAGGCCCGAGGGTGAGCGCCGCCCGGACTCCCAGGAGCGGACGGTATCAACCGAGACATCGAGCTCCTCCGCGACGTCCCGCTGTGACTGATCGCGCCGGCGCCGTGTCTCGCGCAGCCGGACGCCGAGGTCGTCGTGGCCGCCGTCCGGGCAGATTTTTTGGCGCAGCTGAGTCCCGTCGCCCCCCAGCGCCCCGACGTGTCCGCAGATGGACTCCTCGGAGGCCGAGTGCGCGACCTCATGCCAGGAGCCGTCGGTGCCGAGGACCTGTGCGCTGTAGTAGGTGTCGCCGTCGGCCTCGTAGGTCACCAGGCGGACGCTCTCGTGCTGGACGATGCGCCAGCCCTGGTCCTCGCGCTCCAGAGTGCCTGTATCCTGTGTCACCGGTCCTACCGTCGTCGGGTCGACCATGGGTTGTCTCCTGTGATAGGTGATGCCAATCGCTCACATACTCTCCACTACCTCCCTCTGTCCATTCTACCGACATTATAGCACACGTAACGGGACATGTCAAGGGCAAAACCGGCGAAAAATGTTTTTTTTTGAGAAATCGGCCGCGTCAATAACGTAACACGAATTTGCTACGCGTGTGACATAATGGGGGCAGTCATGAGTCAATCCACCGACAGGCTGCAGCGCAAGGCGCGCCACCTCTACGCGCAGGGTGCGTCCGTCGAGGACATCGCGCGGATCGTGGACCGCAGCGAGGCCACCGTGTATCGGTGGCGGAAGGCCGACGAGGCGGACTGGGACGAGCTGCGGGCGGAGGCGCAGGCGCAGGACCCGCATGCGCTGCTGGCCGAGCTGCAGTCGATGCGTCAGCGGATGGTCGATGGGTGCGAGGATCCGGCCGCTCTGAGCGACCCGCTCTGGAAGCTCCAGCGGATCATCCAGAGCATCCGCGACGAAATAGGCGACGTATCCACCGTGATGGGCGTGCTGGAGGGCTTTGCCGAGTGGGCCGCCGAGAACGGCACGGAGGAGCAGTGCCGGGCGCTGCGCAGCCTGGCGGCCGAGTATATAGCCGAGATACGGGAGGAAAACGCGTGAGCAGCGAGTGGGTCAGGGTCGCTCTGCAGGTCGTTGTCGGCGTGCTGGGCGGATTCACCGGCGGCTGGGCGGTCGCCTGGCGCATGGGCGCCTGGCGGCAGCGGATAGAGGACCGGTTGGAGCAGCTGAAGCGCCGCCTGCAACACCACGAGTCGCGCCTGGAGGACGGGGACGAGACGCTGGGCCGGGTGCCGGTGCAGCGCGCGCAGATCGATACTCTGATCGACGAGATACAGCATCTGAGATCGGATCTGGCAGAGGTGCGGCGGCGCTATGTGACACAGGGAGAGTGCGACAGGAGGCACGACGATGGCAGTGACGAGGGAAGCGGTTGATAAGGCGCTGGCCCGCGTGGGCGAGCAGATAGACGAGGCCGAGTCTCAGGCGCAGTCGGCCGCGTACAGCCTGACGCGCCTGGCCAGCATGGAGGACCCGGCGGATATAGACCCCGGCCGGGTGCGTGCGGCCGCCGACGACTACGCCGAGGCCGCACAGCGGCTGCAGCAGCTGCGGCAGGAGCGGAGCCGGCTGAGAGAGCTACTCACGTAACGGGGCGCCGATGGCACAGTGGACACGCGAACATGAGCGGCAGCGGCCGCGAGTCGCGGCGGACTGGCGCAAAAAATTCACCCGCCTGGATGAGGTGGGCGTAAATGGGTAAATGGACGCGAGAACACGAGCGGCAGCGGGAGAAGATCCTGGAGGTGCTGTCGCAGCAGCGGGCGTTTGATGACCTGAGCGACGAGGCCCGTGCCGAGCGGCGGCAGCGGCCGTTCCTGGAGTGGTGCCAGACGTATCTGCCGCACTACTTTGACGTGGACTTCGCGCCGTTCCACCGGCGGATGGTGGGCGCGGTGGGCGAGCCGGGCATGCCGACGTTCGTGGGCGCGTTCCGCGGCGCCGGCAAGAGCGTGCTGCTGAGCATGGCCCGGCCGCTGAAGCGCGCCCTGGAGGGCGAGTGTCCGTATTTCCTGTACGGCAGCCAGGTGCAGCGGCTGGCGGCGCAGAACATGGACTACGTGCGGCTGGAGCTGGAGCACAACGAGCGGATCCGCGCTGACTACGGGGACATAGAGACGGACGGCAGCGAGCAGTGCTGGGTCGCGCGCCGCGACAGGGAGCGGGCGCGGAAGGACGACGGTCACCGGAGCGTGAAGTTTGAGGCGTTCGGCATCGGCATGAGCCCGCGCGGACGGCGCCACGGCGAGCACAGGCCGGTGGAGTTCATCGGAGACGACCTGGAGGACGCGCAGCTTGCGCGGAACCCGCGGCGAGAGAAGCAGCTCTGGGACTGGATGATGGACGAGGTGATGCCGGCGCTGGAGCCGCACGACTTCAGGTTCACGGTGGTGGGCACGATGTTTGGCCCCGGATGCATGTTAGAAAGGGCGCGGGAGCTGGCCGGTAAAGAGGACAGCGAGGGCCGGCAGCTTGCGCGGCTGTTCATGCAGCCGGCGACGGAGGAGGGCAGTTCCGTGTGGCCGGAGCGGTTCAGCGACGCCGACCTGGACCGGACCCGCAGCATGATAGGGCTGCGGAACTGGATGCGGAACTTTTCGCTGAGCGCCGAGGACCCGGACAAGCCGTTCCAGCCGGACTGGATGCGGACCTACGAGCCGGACGAACTGCCGACGCAGTGGCTGGACGTGGTGGCGTTCCTGGACCCGGCGGTGAGCCGGTCGAGCGAGGGGTGTCCGCGGGCGCTGGTGGTGGTCGGCATGGACCGGCGCGACGGCACGCGATACGTGCTGGACGCGTGGATCGAGCGCGGGACGCCGACGGAGATGGTGCGCAAGATTTTCGAGGTGGGCCACCAGCACGACCCGCGGGTGATAGGCGTGGAAGAGAACGGCGGATACGCGCTGATCAAGGATCTGCTGGAACAGATGCGGCGGCAGGAGAACGAGCCGTGGATGCCGGTCAGATACGTGAGCCACAGCGTGGCGAAGGAGTTGCGTATCGAGCGCCTGGCGCCGCAGATGGAGGCCGGGCGGTGGATGTTCCCGAAAAACCCGAGCGAGGGCGTCAAGACGCTGCAGGACCAGTTTTTGAACTACCCGGACGGATTCGTGGACGGCCCGGACGCGTGCGCCGGGTGTGACGAGCTGCTGCCGGAGGCGACCTCCGGAGGCCGTGCGCGGAGCGGGGTGGAATACGAGAGCCTGAGCAGGCGCAGACAGCCAGAGTTTATCTGAGGGGATAGAGAGTGGCGCGGATACTGGGTCCAGACGGCGAGCCGGTGAGCACTCCGGAGACGGAGGTGCAGGCGGACCGGCAAAAATACGGCGCGCGGAGCGTGACGAGCCACGTGGATATCGACAGCCTGACGCCGCAGCGCATGAAGGCTTACCTGACGGAGGCCGAGAGCGGCAATATCGCCTCCCAGGCCGCGATGTTCGAGAAGATGGAGGAAAAGGACGGCGAGCTGGACGCGCACCTGCGGACGCGGAAGAGCGGCGTGACGCGCTGCGAGTGGAATATATCGCCCGCGGACGACAGTCCCGAGGCCGAGGAGGCGGCCGAGCTGTGCCGCGAGGTGCTGGATGAGCTGCGCGACCTGCGGAAGGCCGTGTTCGACCTGCTGGACGCGGTGCCAAAGGGGTTCAGCGCCCTGGAGATCGACTGGGAGACGAGCGCCGACCGGTGGCGGCCGGTCGATCTGATATGGCGCCCGCAGAGATGGTTCACCGTGGCCGACGACGGCCGGACGCTGCGGATCCGCGACGGCAGCGTGGACGGCGAAGAGATACCGGACTTGAATTTTGTGATCCACCGGATGCAGGCGCGGAGCGGATTCCAGGCGCGGATCGGTCTGATGAGGAGCCTGACGCGTGCGTTCATCGTGCGGCACTTCTCCTGGAAGGACTGGATGCGGTTTGCCGAGGTGTATGGCATGCCGCCGCGGATCGGCCGGCTGCGCGAGGGCGTGCCGTGGGACAGCGACGAGGCGGAGAGCCTCTGGAACGCCGTGCGCGCGCTGGGGATGGACGCCGCGGCCGTGCTGCGGCAGGGCGATGAGATAGAGACGCTGGACGTGAGCCAGGCGGGCGAGGGCGAGATTTTTGAGCGGATACAGGACCGCGCGGGTAAAGAGCTGGTGCTGGCCATCCTGGGGCAGACGCTGACCAGCGGCGGCGAGGAGGGCGGCAGCTACGCGCTGGGCGAGGTGCACAATCAAGTGCGGTGGGATCTGCTGGAGGAGGACGCCCGGGCGGTGGCCGAGACGCTCGAGGAACAGCTGCTGCGGCCGATCGTGCAGCTCAACCTCGGCGACGCCCCGGTGCCCTCGTGGAGCTGGGCGCTGGAGAAGCCCGAGGACCTGGGCGAGCTGGCCGACAGCGTGGAGACGCTGGCGACCGCCGGCGCGAGGATCCCCGAGTCGTGGGTGTATGAGAAGTTCGGGATCCCGGAGCCCGATGGCGACGAGAGTGTGCTGGTGCCGATACAGCTGCAGCAGGCGCAGGCTGCTTTGAGCGGTGGCGGGGCGGAGGGCGACGGCGGGGAGGCATCAGAGGCCGCGAACAGCGTGCCGGCGCGGCCGCGTGACGCCCTGCACCAGGCCGAGCCCGCGAGCGCACCGGAGGGCCCGCTGCCCGAGGACGGGCTGGCGTGGATGCAGGAGAAGCGCGTGGTGGATGAGGAGTCCTGGGACGAGCTGAGCCCGGCCGGCAGGCAGCGCGCGTGGTGGGTGTCCGGTGTGAGCCGGCAGAGCACGGCGATGGCCGCGCAGCAGCTTGTGGAGGTGCTGCAGGGTGGAGACACGCAGAACGACTATTTGGATCGCCTGGAGGAGCTGGGCGTCAGCGTGCCGGGGGGCGAGGAGCCCGGCGAGGGACAGATAGGGGCCGCGCAGGCCCGGCTGGTGCACCGCCAGAATCGCAACAGCGCCTACGGCGCGGACCGGTATATCAAGGCGCAGCGGACGATAGACCGTCGTCCCTACGCGCAGTATCACGCCGTGGGAGACGAGCGGACGCGGCCGAATCACCTGGCGCTGGACGGCACGGTGAAGCCGATAAATGCGCCGTTCTGGGCCAGCTACTGGCCGCCGTGGGCATTCAACTGCAGATGCTCGGTGACCACGCTATCGCAGGACGAGCTGGATGCCGAGGGCCTGAGTGTGGCGACGCGCCCGGAGCTGGCGGCCCGTTACCAGGCGGCCAAGACGATGGCGCCGCTGAACCCCAGCGAGCGGCAGTTCCGGCAGGGCTGGCAGAATCTGCGGCCGGAATACGAGGGCCGCGACGACATCCCGGACAGCCTGCTGCCGCCGGACAACGACAGGTGGAGATTCAATCGCGGCGACGCCTACTACCTGACCGGCGAGGGCCAGGAGCCGGCGACGGAGACGGGTCGGGCGGACCTGGACATACTGAGGCAGTTCCCGGCCGCGAGCGAAATGATATAGCGGAGGCAGAGACATGGCCTGGACGCGCGGCGACCACAACGGAATCGTCTATGACGGCGACCAGGACTGGGGCGACGTCGATAAGACGCGCATACCGTGGGTCGGCCACGCCAACTGGCACGACCTGCACAAGGACAAGAAGACGAGCTGGAGCTGGCCGCATCACATGGTCGTCGGCGGCAGCCGCGAGCTGGACGACCGGGGCGTGTATAAAGACGGCACGCTGCGGCTGCATCCGGGCGGCGTGACGGCCTTTATGAGCTACGCCGCGCAGTCGCGGACGGAGGTGGACCCGCGGTCGGTGGAGCACGGGCGGGCTCACGTGGTCGATGACCTGGGGCGCGATCCCGAGCAGTACGGGGCACTGAACACGCTGCTGCAGGCGGCGTCTGGTGACATCGCGTTGAGCGCGGCCGAGCTGGAGGACGTAGTGGGCAAGGTGGCCGACCTGTTCGGCGCGGACGCTGTGCCGGCGGGCGCCGCCGGCGATTGCCTGCACGCGGCCACGCTGGACGGGCAGGCGCCGGAGTGGGTGCAGGTAGCCGAGACGGGCCGGTGGCTGGGCCACCCGAAGGGCCCGGAGGTCGTGGAGACCAAGCATCTGCAGAGCGCGCTGGATGCCTTTCGGCGTCATCACGCGGCGCACGACAACCCCCTGGCGATCGACTATCACCATCAGAGCGTGGTGGCGAAGCTCAAGAGCGGACCGGCCGCGCCGGCGGCCGGCTGGATACACGAGATGGAGCTGCGGAATGACGGGCAGGAGCTGTGGGCCCGCGTGGAGTGGACGGGTGACGCCGAGCACGCGATAGCGGATAAGAAATACAAGTATCTGAGCCCGGTGTTCCGGTGGAACGCCCCCGATCCGGTCACCGGAGAGGATGTGCCGCTGCGCATCACGAGCGTGGGGCTGACCAACACGCCCTTTATCACGAGCATGGAGGCACTGCATGAGCAATACGAGTCAGCCGGCGCCACGGACGGCGCCGGGTTTTCAGCCCGCGAGGGCACTGGTCCAGACAGGGAGGACGATATGGACCTGATAGAGCTGCTGGCCAAGGTTGCCGGCAAAGAGCCCGCGGAGGTGGCACACGCCCTCGGGCTGGAGGCCGGCGCGGATGCAGAGGACGAGGACGTGGCGCAGGCCGTGCTGCACGAGGCACAGGCCGATCCTGAGACAGAGACCGTGGAGGTGCTGCCCGACGAGCTGGTCCACGAGCTGGGCCTGGAGGACGGCAGCGGCGTGGAGCACGCCGTGAAGGCCGTGCGCAAGCTGCAGCTGGACACGGTCGGCTCGGCGGTGCGCGCCAAGTTGGACCTGGAGGAGGATGCCGACGAGGAGGACGTGCTGCACGCGATAGACGAGCTGCAGGAAGAGCGCCGCGAGCAGGACGCGCAGGCGCTCGTGGAGCACGCCGTCCAGGAAGGCCGCCTGCCGCCGTCGAAGAAGGACGCGATGATGCGGATCGCCAAACGCGATCCCGAAGGGGCGCGCGACCTGCTGCACGACCTGCCGCAGACCGTGGGCCCGGCCGAGGAGCGCGAGGCAGACAGCGAGCATTCCGAGCCGCTGACGCCAGAACAAAAAGCGATCTGCAGTCAGCTCGGCATCGACGAGGAGGAGTTTGCGCAGTATTGACAGACTCCGTGGGCCAGTCGACACAAATCGTTGAGGAGAAATACCGATGGCAGACCTGACGAGAAACCGCAACACACAAACGAAGGACGGAGAGCTCCAGCATTTTGAGGTGGCCCAGGGTGCACACATTTACCAGGGCAGCCTCGTGGAGCTGAATTCCGACGGCTACGCACAGCCGGCGGGCGACGACAGCGATTGCACGTTTGCCGGCGTTGCCAATGAGGAGGTGGACAACTCCGATGGGGCCGCCGGAGACAAGACTGTTAACGTCTGGCGCGAACACACCTGGCATTTCGACACCGTGGACCCGTGGAGTTTCGACGAGGGCGCGTGCAACGGCTGGGTGTATGCCAGCGACGACCAGACGGTGGCCGACGACAGTGACGTGAGCAACAATCTGCACGTCGGCGTTGTGGAACAGGTCGATTCGGACGGGTCGGTCTGGGTCAACATCGAGCCGGCCACGCGGAAAGGCTTCGACTGGGCGCCCGCCACGACCACGACTACTGCGGCTCCGACCACGACCACCAGCTGATAATATCAGCTGCGTAAGGCTCGCAGCATAAAAATCTTAAAAAGGAGAAGTTACGCATGATTCTGAACAACGCAAATCTGCAGGAGGCGTTCCGGGGCTACAAGACGGTGTTCCAGAACGCCGTCGATAGCGTGGAGGACGACGCAATAGAGCGGCTGGCCATGACGGTGCCATCCACCGGGTCCGGAGAAAAATTCCCGGTCGGCCAGCTGCTGGGCGACCTGGAGGAGGTAGTGGACGAGGTCGTATTCGAAAACATTGCCGTCTGGGTCCAGCAGGTCGACGTCCGAACGTTCGCCAAGGGCGTGGCGGTCAAAGTCGACGCTTTGGCCGACGACAGCCTAGGTATCTATCGCCCGACGATAGAAAATTACGGGCGACGGGCAGCCCAGCTGCCGCTGAAGCTGATGGCGCACGCTTTCGTGAACGGCTTCACGGAGGAGTGGATAGACGGCAACCCGGTGTTTTACGCCGACGAGCGGAACTGGCCCGGGGACTCCGAGGAGAAGTTTCAAAACCGCCACGATCTGCAGCTTACCGGGGACAACTTCGACACGCTGTTTCAGGAGATGGAAGAGCGCGTCGGCCCGGACGGGGCTCCGCTCGGGTTAACTCCCGACGTGCTCATGTGCGGGCCGTCCAACCGGGCTGCGGCGGAGGATATTTTGGAGGTGCGACGACAAGCCAACGGCGCCGACAACAGGCGCTACGGCAAGGCGGACCTGGTGGTCAATAGTCGCATAACAGGCGACCAGTGGGGTCTGGCGGCTACCACGCCCGTCAAGCCGATGGCCCTGTTGGACCGATCGGGACCGAATTTCTATTCGCAAACCGATCTGACGTCCGACGCTGCCATGCACCAGGAACAGCTGGAATTCAAAGCGCGCCGACGGTGCAATGTTAGGGTCGTCGTTCCTTGGCAGTTCCAGGTGAGCGATGGGAATGCCTGATGCCGGTAGCCGCCTGACGGGCTGACCGCACCGGCGCATCTGCCTGTCCCCTCCGGTCAGCCCACCCGGCGCGGCCGGCGTCCCCCCGGCCGGCCGCGCCATTCTTTACCACGGGGGAGATACGAGGCGGACCATGAGCTACTGCACACAGAGCGATATAGAGACGCGGATCGGATACGACGAGCTGACGCGGCTGTCCGACTACGACGGCGACGGACTGCCGGACAGCGACGTGGTGGATAGAGCCATCAGCGACGCCGAGGGCACCATCGACAGCTACCTGGGCGAGCGATACAAAGTGCCGCTGCAGACCGTGCCGGACGTGGTCAAAAACGCGTGCGCCGACCTGGCGGTCTATCAGCTGCAGCAGTCCAGGTCATCCGTGACGGACGATATGAAGGAGCGCAAGGACGATATTCTGAGCTGGCTGAAGGACGTGGCTAAAGGCACCGCCAGCCTGGGCAGCGCGACGGAGCTGGAGGAAAGCAGCTCGGCCGGCGGCGTGCGGTGGGAGAGCGACGAACAGCGTTTCGGCAGAGATAAGCCACTGTGAGGGCCCAATGCCGGGAGTAGCCGTCACCATAGACTGGAACGACGTGCCGGACAGGGTCAGCGAGCTGGCGGAGAAGCTCGAGGACCCGGAGCCGGTGCTGGAGGACTTCGGCGGCCGGCTGGTGCGCGAGTGGACGAAGTCGTTTGAAAAAACGTCTGCCGGCGAGAGCAGCGAGCCCGGCGGGCCGCCGGCGATGCAGAGCGGCCAGCTCAAGAACAGCCTGACCTGGGAGACGCGTGACGACGAGCTGGAGGCCGGGACGTCGGTAGTGTACGGCCGCATCCAGCACTTTGGCGGCACGATCGAGCCGCGGGACGCCGAGGCGCTGACCGTGCCGCTGACCGAGGAGGCGCGCGGCAAGCGGGCCGGGGATTTTGACGATTTGGTTTTTCGACCGGCCAGCGCAGACGCGGAGGAAAACGTAATCGGGGTACTGGGAAAGACGAGCGGCGAGGATTTCAGCCCGGTATTCGCGCTGGCGGAGGAGGTCACGCTGCCCGAGCGGCCGTGGATGGTCATCCAGGACGAGGACTGGGACTACCTGGAAAAGAGACTGCGCGAGGAGCTGGAGGAATGAGCAACCTTTTTACACAGTGCCGCGAAGCAGTCATAGAAAGCCTCCAGGGCGACACACGTTTCGGCGACATAGCGACGTGGTATGAGCACAAGGACGGGCTGCGGCAGCGATACCAGATAGACCCGGCGCACTGCCCATACGTGGCCGTGTATCCGCAGGAGGTTGACCAGGACGAGCCGACCAACGCCATGAAGCGGCGGCCCTACGGTTTGCGGGTGGAGTGCGGCCACGCGGGTCAGAACGCCGAGCCGGCGGAGCAGTTCGCCTGGGACTTTCTGGACTGGGTATCCGAGCGCAAAGATGACCACCTGGGCATGGGCGACACGGGTTTGAGCGGCATACAGGTGGACGGGGCGCCGGTGCGCATGCTGCCGCGCCAGGAGGCGCCAAAGATTATCTGGGTGGCGCGGTTTTCACTGACATTTACATGGCGCATTTCACTATAGGAGGCGCGTATGCCGGGCATTGACAATACGTTCCAGGGGCGCGAGGAAAAGTTTCGGATGGTTCGCGAGGATTCTTACGGCACCCTGCCGGGGTCGCCGACATGGCAGGACGTCCCTTACCTGGAGGACGGCCTGGACCTGGGCGGGGCGCGGGAGCACTATCGCCCCGACCTCAACGTCGGCGTCGGCCACCAGGCCGACCAGGTGGTGATTCCGCACCGGGACACCCCGGACGGCGCGCTGACCACCCTGCCGTTCCCCGAGATCGCCGGCATGCTGCTGGATGCCGGGCTGGAGCGGGACCCGGACGGCGACCTCTACAGCTACCAGGCGGAGCACTACACCCCCGTGGATCCGCGGCGATACACGGGCCTGGTGGTCAACACTCTGACGATCACCGCGACCGGCACCGGCGACGGCGACGTGCAGTTCGAGCTGGACTTTATGGGGCGGTCGCAGGAGGCCGACGACAGCATCGCGCAGAGCGACTTCGACTACGAGGCCAGTTTGACCCTGGTTCCGTTCATGTTCCGCGACGCCTCTCTATACCTCCAGGACGAAGAGGTGGCGGACATCGAGGAGTGGACCCTCACCGTGGAAAACGATCTGGCCGAGGGGCCGATTATCGGCGATCACCGCGGATACATCGAGGCGCAGGGGCGGAGCATCAGCCTGGAGATGACAAAAGTGCACCACAACGATGGCTTCCGGCAGGCCGCCCGGGACGGGCTGACGGTTGTATTTGAGGCCGATTTCAGCCACCCGAACGGCCACTACATGTCCATCAAAATACCGCGCCTCTTCGTGCCGGAAACGAGCGAGGACGATACGCCGAGCACGCTCGTCAAAGAGAGCCCGACGATGGAGGCCGCGCGGGACAGCGAATACGGCTACGACATCGACTGGGGCGTGGACCTCGGCCCGACGACCACGACCGTGGCGGACATCACCACGACCAGCTCTTACTTCAGCTAATAGGCGACGGGGCGCGGGCGCGTGGCCCGCGCCTCACGCAGCTTTTAACGGCCGCTTGATAACGGGATAAGGAGGGGACAATGCCGGAAGATCAACAGCAAAACGAGCAGCCGATCACCTTCGAGGTGCCGGACAAGCCCTGGCTGGAGCGGGACCAGTGGTACGTGTGCTGCGTGGCTCTCGGGGGCGACGACCACGTGGACCTGCTGGCCGTCAGCGGGGAGCTGACCGACGAGCTGCAGGACCTGATAGAGATCGGGCTGGACGTGCTGCCGGACGGCCGCGAGGACATGGACGAGCTGGAGGTCGTGCGGCACGCGCTGAAGCAGGGCCTGTCCGACGCCGTGTGGTGTCAACTCGACAAGTTGCTGACCCGCTACGTCAAGGATTGGGACCTGAGCACCTACGCCGACCAGACGCGGCAGCCGGAGCCGGACCCGCCGGGGGAAATGGGCGACGCCGACGAGCGCGAGGCGATGCTCAAGAGCCTGCCCATCCCCATCATGGCGAGGATTCTATATGGCCTGGCCTGGCACACGCGAAATTTTACGTAGATCTCCAGCGTGTGGCGGCCGGCGAGCGGTGCACGCTGGGACAGGTATTCTGGCTTACGCGCTGCGGCCAGCGGGTGCCGGAGCACGCGGCCCGTCTGGCCGCCGACGTCGCCGCCCTGACCGAGGGCTATTCGCCGGTCCTGACGGCGCGGCAGGTGCTGGAACAGGTCGATATGCCTGAGACGCTCTCAGACGGCGAGAGAGCCGAGGACGGTCGGGGGCCGGGGCAACCCCCCGGCTGAGGCCGCAGCGTCGATTCGGGTGCTGGACCCGCGATGCCGCGTTAAACGCCGACGCTGACAATTGATGGGGTATTAAACGGATTAACGTTTCAGCCGTTAAACGCTCTGAGCGGAAATGAGGAGTAGTCATGGCCCGCGAGTTTGAGTTCAGCCTGGTGGCCGAGCTGGAGGACAAAGCCAGCCGGGGCATCAAGCGGCTGGTCGGCCGCCTCGAGTCGCTCAATGACTACGCGCGGCGTGGCCGCCGCGGGCTGCTGGGTGGGCTTTTCGGCGGATTTGCGTCGCGCGGCGCCGTGTCGGGTCCGCAGGGGGGTCTGGGCGGCATCATCAGCGGGATCGGTCGCCTGGCCGCGAAGGCAGTGGCGATGCCCGCGAAGATCGTGGGAGCTTTTGCCCGGATGCTGCCGAAGATCGGCGACATCGCGGGCGGGGCCATCAACAGCGTGGTCAACGTGCTGCAGGGCCTGGCGGTCACCGCGGCCAATATCGCGGGTCATCTCGTCAATGTGTTCGTCCGAGCGTTCAGGCGTGTTGCCAGCGTGGCGGGGCGCGTGCTGGGCAACGTGGCCGCCTACGGCGGCATGGCCGCGGCGGGGGCGACGGCCTACTCCGTCTGGCAGGCCGCCGGTGTGGAGGAGGCGTGGGCGCGCGTCAGCACCATCGCCGGGGAGGTCACCGATAAAGTCCGGCGCAAGGTCAAACAGCTGAGCTATGATACCGGCCGTCAGCTCAAAGAGGTTATCGGCGGCTACTACCAGGTACTGTCGGCAGGCATCACTGATGCGGGCAAGGCCTTTGAGTTTCTGCGATCGGCGCTGAAGGGCGCAGTGGGCGGCGCGGCCGATTTTGAGACCACCGTGAAGGCCGTGAGCCGGACCATCCGGGCGATGGGCCTGAACGTATCGGACTCGCTGACGGTGATGGACAAGCTGCTCAAAACGGTGGAAGCCGGACAGATCGAGATGCCCGAGCTGGCGGGCGTTATAGGCCGGGTCGCGGGGGCCGGGTCGCTGGCCGGGGCCCGCCTGGACGAGCTGCTGGCCGCGCTGGGGCACCTCGCACAGACCGGACCGCCGGAGGTGGTGGCTACCCAGCTCAGAGCCTTCCTCCAGAGCCTGGTGAAGCTGCCGGCGCAGGCCCGGCGCGAGATCGAAAAGCTGCGGAAAAAGGGCATAGACCTGCGCCCTGAGGTGATGCAGGAAGAGGGCATGCTGGAGTACGTGCGCCGCCTGCAGCAGATAGACCGCGAGTCGCTGACAAACATCATACCCCGGCGCCGCGGGCTGCAGGGCGTGTCCAAGCTGATGGATATGCTCCAAAAGGTGGAATCCACGACTGAAGAAATCGACCAGGCGAGCGGCAAGACGTTGGAAAACTACACGAAACGGATGAACACCCTGACGAAGCAGGCCGGGAAGGCGTGGAACGGCATCCGGCTGCTGGCGACGGCGTTCGGTGAGCCGATCGCGGACTATCTGAAAAGAATATTGAAGGATGTCCGGGGACAGTTTAGGAGTCTCGAGGATAGGGCTGCTCAACTGGGGGAGGTAGTACGGCGGCATCTCGAGGGAGTATACGAGTATCTCGACAACCTCGCTCAAGGCCGCGACCTGTCGTGGAGAGGTATCAAGGGGGCGCTGGCCGAGGTCAAGAAGGACGCCGTGGCCAAGGCTCTGGCGGCCTGGGACAGCATCAAAAACACTCTGTGGCCGCGGATCAAATCCGCTTGGGAGGCGCTGCTGGACCTGCTCCTGGACGAGGTAGTAGGGAAGGTGTCCGAACTGCCGAGTATGGTCGGTTCGAAGCTGCGAGATATAGCAAGCAAACGGATGCAATCACTGGTCGAGGCACGCGAAGAGGAGTTGTCAAAACCTGCGCTGGAAAAGCTGTGGTATAGCGTCAAGCATCCCATTTCCGGTGCGTGGCAGGGTATCCAGGATCTAACCGGCGCGATGGACCCGGAGACGAGAGCACAGTTTGCTATGTGGCAGGGCCTGGCACGGGCCGGCAGTATGATGAGCAGCGCCGGGGCTGCAGGCCAACAGGCGGCCCGTAATGCCCGCCGCCGGAGGAGAGGTGCCGATCTCCGTTCAAGACTGCAGAGCGCCATGCGGGGGGCCGTGGCCGGCGAAGATCCCGCCATGCTGACGATGCAGGAGCTGAAAAAAGTCACGCAGCTCACCCGCCAGTATATGCAGACCAAGCAGGCCTCGCCGCGGCAGACAAAACAAGCGGTCCAGGAAATAAAGGAGTTCATGCGGAGCATCGTCAGGGACCTGGACGTCACCCAGCAGGAACTGCAGGACCTTAAGCGTACCGTCCAGCGCCTTTCCACGGCCAGAAACTGAACGGAGCTGAGGGGACATGGCCGACGTCAACGAGAGCGGGTATTTTGACGACGGCTCCACCGCCGTCGAGCTCGGCGCTGCCACCTGGGCCTCGCAGTCGAGCGTGGGCCGGACTCTGCACCGGCGCACGCCGCCCGGGCGGGCGGCGCGGGTACACGACGCGGGCGGCGGCGTGCAGGAGATACGCGTGCAGGGCGGACGGCTGCGCGATAACCGCGGTGACGCGGAGCGCTACGCCTACGAGCTGCTCACGACGCTGGCCACCTCCGGACACGGCACGCTGGGCGTGCGCGACCTCCGCGGCGAGAGCTCCAGCTATCGACACACCTGGTCGGACGCGGTCTGCGTGGACGCGGCGGCGACGATCGAGGCACACCGGTGGGTCAGCCTGGACCTGACCTTCCGCGCGCCGACCCGACCCGCAGCGACCACGACCACCACCGCCGGCTCCTGGCCGGCACCTGACCCGCCGGGCACGTACTCCGGCACCTCCACCTCCCAGGACTACGCGGCCGGCGGCGTGGACCTGGGCGTGGGCGGCACGATGGACCTGGAGATGGCGCGCTCGGCCGACCTCCGCACCGTGCCCCGGGCCCGCGGCGCCGTGCCCGGCGCTCCCTGGAGCGGCGGCTCATTACGTATGGTAATAACCGCGCACGCGCGGGGGCTGGACCAGCACCTCGCCTCGCGGCTGGCCGAGCTGGAGCGGCAGATCGGCGCGACCCCCGTGGACCTGACCGGCAACGGCAACACATACGCCGACGTCGTGCTGGAGCGGCTGTCGCCGGACCCGACGCAGTGGCGCTCGACCGCATTTAGCGCGGAGTTCATCAGAGGACTGTGACATGCCCGAAAAAGGCAGTGACATGGCGTGTTTTGACTGTCAGCACTGCATGGGGGCGGCGCGGCTGGCCGGCCGCCTGTGCATCAGGTGCGAGCTGGCCGACTGCAGCCCGGATTGGGACGCCGTGGAGTCCATCACATTCTGCGGACGCGACGAATCCGTGGCCGAGGCACAACAGATGATACGGGACGTGCTACCGCCGGAAGAGAATCTGTCCGACGACGAGGAGTGATGCGTGGACGCTGACCTTTACATCAACGGCACCCTCCGCACGGACCTGGTGGTGCGCAGCCTGACACGCGCATATACCGAGCCGTGGACGGCGGACATAACGTGGCCCGGCCGCCACGACTCCGGCGGACACCCGCCGCTGTGGAGCGATGTGCGCGTCGAGGATGCCGCCGACGGGACGGTGCTGTTCCGCGGGGAGCTGACCGACTACGAGCCGGGCGGCGTGGCCCGCGAGGGAGCCGCGCTGACCGCCAGCGGCGCGCGGTGGCGACTGCAGAACACGAAGGTGCGGATAAACGACAGGTCGCACTATCGCTGGAATGCGCAGGCGGGCATCTGCGAGGACGGGCTGGCCGGATACGACAGTCCGGCGCAGGACGGACGCAAGTGGACGGCCGGCCAGATCTGCGTCGATATACTGGAGCACGCGCTGGGCACCGAGGCGTCCTCCGGCACCACGACGGCCGGCGGCACGCACAGCGCAATACCCGGCCACCACGGCACCGATAGCTGCGTCATACAGACCTATGTGGACTCCGACACCATTGCCGACTGGACGCCGTCGGACTGGCTGGCGCTGGACACGGTCATCGGCGAGTTCAGCGTGGAGGATACCAGCGTGGCCGATGCGCTGGACCTGCTGCTGGGCCACGCGGGCGGCTTCTACGGCTGGTATATAGACGCAGCGGGCACGCTGCACCTGGTGGACCTGGACTCGCTGCCGGAGACGGACATCGAGGCCGGGGAGCGCGGCCACTGGGTGGGCGAGGACGGCACGGACTACCGGCTGCTGGACAACAGCCTGAGCTGGAGCCTGGACGGCGTGGCCAGCACGGTGGTGGTGCAGGGCCGCGACCGCGTGGTGGAGGAGCGCCCGAACAACATCGAGGACAGCGGCAATCCCGGCAAGGGCGATTTCGGCCGCATGGAGAAGCTGACCGCCCCGTGGCAGGGCTACGAGGAGGCGTGGCGGCCGATAGAGCAGCCGAAGCGTCACCTCACGCTGAAGATGATCGACGAGGACTCGGAATACACCCCGCCGGAGGGGTGGTGGAACTACAACCACGCGCCGCGCATCTATCAGGGCACGCCGGACGGCCCGAAATACGTCTATGACCCCGACCCGGACAGTGCGTCCAGCTTTGCCTCTCCGGACGTGCTGCCGGAGAGCAACGCCATCGGGCTGTACCAGGTAACCGACCACCTGGCCGACGACGAATACCTGTGGCTGTGGTACTGGGCCGCCGTGCCCTTTACCGTGTCCGCGGGCCCGGACGGGGACGCATACGACTCCTACGGCTAC
>Ga0207714_1001204_pt1 | contig 16861 bp, 26 predicted proteins | sample PonA232FremontCA_2_FD_187270 | JGI IMG/M metagenome (GOLD analysis project Ga0207714, IMG submission 187270) | Marine sediment microbial community from Fremont, CA, USA - Pond A23 Sediment 2 (SPAdes) | ecosystem: Environmental > Aquatic > Marine > Unclassified | place: USA: Fremont, California...
TGCTCGCCCTGGTGAGCACCGCCAACGCGGGGGTCCTCTCGGCCTCGCGGTACCCGTTCGCGATGGCCCGCGACCGGCTCGTCCCCCGCTCGCTCGGCGCCGTCAGCGACCGGTTCGGGACCCCCTCGAGGGCCATCACCGCGACCGGCGCGGTGACGCTCGTCCTCGTCGCGTTCGTGCCCATCGCCGAGATCGCCAAGCTGGCCAGCGCCTTCCAGTTCCTCGTGTTCGCGCTCGTCAACCTGGCCGTCGTGGTCTTCCGGGAGGGGGACGTCGAGTACGACCCGTCGTTCCGGTCGCCGCTCTACCCCTGGGTCCAGCTGTTCGGCGTCGCGACCAGCCTCCTGCTGCTCACGCGGATGGGGCTGGTCCCCCTCGTCGGCGCGCTCCTCATCGTGGCCGGCGGCGTCGTCTGGTACCTCGCCTACGCCCGACCCCGCGTCCGCCGCGAGGGGGTCGCCGGCCGGCTCCTCCGCCGGCACGTCGGCCGTGCCGCGCTCGCCCGGACCCGGCGGCACGTCGGGCCGACCGGGGCGGGCGCCACGGGCGCCGGCGGGAGCGTCGCCCCGGATACGGCTGGGTCGCTCGGGGTGGTCGCCCGCGAGCGGACCGGTCGGGAGCCGGAGCCGGACCCGGACCCGGCGGACCGGTACGAGGTGCTCGTGGCGCTGACCGAGGAGGCGAGCGTCGACCGGGAGCGCGCGCTCCTCGCGCTCGGCGCCGACCTCGTGCGCCCCCACGGCGGGCGCGTCGTCGTCGTCCGGTTCGACCGGGTCCACGACCAGGTTCCGCTCGATCACGCCGCGGAGACCCGGTCGCCCGCCGACGTCCGGTTCGAGGAGCGCACGGGCGACCTCGCGGCCGACCTGGACGTCGACGTCCGGTGGGGCGAGATCGTCAGTCACGACACGAAACACGCCATCGTCAACGACGCGAGACACCGCGGAGTCGACGTCCTCCTCGTGGGACACGAGCGGCTCCGGCTCCGGTCGCGGCTGGTCGGCGACCCCATCGACTGGGTGGTCAGACACGCCCCGTGTGACGTCGTGCTGGTGGCGGGCGGGCGCTACGACCGGCCCGGGCGGGTCGTCCTGGCCGGCGACGGCGGCCTCTACGACCCCACGACCGTCGGCATCGCCGACGCGCTCGCGGGCGGGACCGACAGCCCCGTCGCGCTCCAGGCCCCGACCGAGGAGTCCCGCCCCGACGGGCGGACGGGGGCGGCCGGCGCCTACCGGGCCGAGCTCGCGGCCATGCTCTCGGCCCCGGTCCGCGTGCGTGCGCTCGGGACCGACGGCGGCGGGGGCGGGACCGGGCTACGTGACGGGGACGTCGTGGTCCGGCACGGCCGGGACCGCCGGCGGCGGAGCGACCGGGACGCCACCGGAGTCCCGGGGACCGACCACACCGAGGTCGTCGTCTACCCGAACGGGTCCGACCGGTGGGGATTCCTCCGGCGGGCCGTCGAGCGACTGGTGTTCTGAGCCGGGGCAGATCTCACCCGAGCTCCGCGACGAGTTCTACGGCGTAGCCGTCCGGCGCCTCGACGAACGCGATCCTGACCCCGAGGTCCTCGAGGGTCTCCGGCGGCCGGAACACCTCGTGGTCGGTCTCCGCGTCGAGTCGGTCACAGAGCGCGTCGATCCCCTCGACCGAGAGGGCGACGTGGTCCATCCGCTCGCGCCGCTCGGGCGGGACCGCCCGGTCCGGCTCGGTCCGGAGCTGTATCCCGGCCCGCTCGCCGCCCACCACGACGTTCTCGATCCCCTTCCGGGTGTAGGACCGTAGCTCCTCGAGCCCGAGCGTGTCCACGAAGAACTCCCGCGACGTCTCGAGGTCCGACACCCAGATGGCCGTGTGTGCGACGTCCATGCCACCCGGTCCACGGGAGAGGACAAAAACGCTCCGCGGAACGGTCGGCCGTCGGCCCCGCCGGGGCTACCCGCTGCGCTCGGCCAAGCCGAGGTACAGCGCGTAGTTCCCCGTCGGCTCGCCCGTCTCCCGGTCCTCCGTCTCCTGGAGGTCGATCTCCAGGCGCGTCCGGTGGCTCTCCATCTCCAGCAGCGGCCGGAACAGCCCGGCGACCGTCTCGACGAACGCCGCATCGCCCGTCACCCGGACGTTCGAGACGTCCGCCGCGTATGTGCTCCCCGAGAACTCCTGGGGCCTGGGGACGACGGCCCGACGGAGTTCGACCGGCGACGGCTCGTCGAGCGCCTCCAGCCACCGCGTCGCGTCGCGCTTCTTCACCGCACCCGAGTCCGTCGTCGGCAGCCCCTCGAGGTCGGTCGTCACGGCCTCGCCACCGCCGCCACCGTCGGTCGTCGGCTCCCGCTCGGTCAGGCTCCTGCCACGGTCGACGCACCGCTCGACCTCGTTGGCCGGCGAGAGGAGCGACCCGCAGTCCTCACACGAGTTCATCGTCGGTCGGCGGGTACCCCATCCGACCGGATGAACGCTCGGACGATTCGCGATGGGCGGCCGCCCGAGTGTCTGCTCGGACCCTGGGATCCTGCCACTCTCAGCCTGGCTCGACCTCCCCGGGGGTCGGCGCCACGGGATAGTGGACGATGAGACGCCGGCCGGGTCAGTCCCCGAAGACCTGGCGCATCATCGGGTGCATCTCCATGAGCTGCTCCTCGGCGATCTCCTCGTACAGCTTGTACGTGATGGAGACGGTCAGCAGCAGCCCGGTCCCGGAGACCTGCCCGATGGTGCCGAGCATGTTCGCGCCCACGGCGAGCAGGCCGACGAGCGCACCCCCGATGACGGTCACCTGCGGGATGTACCGCTCGAGGACCTTCTCGATGACGCCCGGGGACTGCCGGAACCCGGGGATCTGCATCCCGGAGTTCTGGATCTGTCTCGCCGTGGCCTCCGGGCCCATGTCGGTGGTCTCGACCCAGAAGATGGCGAAGATGCCGCCCCCGACCACCATGATGAAGAGGTCGACGCTCACCCGGAGGAGGATCTGCCAGGGCTCCTGGCTGGCGGCCGCGCCGCCGGCCCACCACATCCAGTCGCCCGGACGGTAGATGGGCGCGAGGTAGTAGAAGAGCCCGCCGATGGGTTCGGCGACCCCGCCGGAGGTGGTGTACTCGCCGACCCAGGCGGGCATCCCGGTCCACTGGCTATTCAGAATGCGCCCGAGGAACTGGATGTTGGCCTGCAGGGCGCGGACGAGGATCATCGGCAGGACGCTCGCGTAGATGAGCTTCACGGGGAAGCGACCGCGGGCGCCCTTCACCCGGGCGTGGCTGAGCGGAATCTCGACCCGCACCGACTCGGCGTAGACGACGATGGCGAAGATCAGCACCGTCGTTATCAGCGCGAGGATCTGGCCGGGGCCGATGAGGATGTCGAGGATGCCCTGCGGGGTCAGCGGGCTGTTCATCTGGACCGAGCCGGTGACGATGCCGACCCAGGTCGGGAAGAACCCGTTGTAGTTCGTCCCGAGGGCCTCCCAGGCGAACAGGCCGCCGATGAGCCGCTGGCTCACGCCGGCGATGATGAACAGGCCGATCCCGGAGCCGACCCCCCACTTGGAGATGACCTCGTCCATGAACAGGATGAGGAGACCGCCGACGAAGATCTGCCCGAACATCAGCCACTTGACCGTCATCTGGCCGTACTGCTGGGCCATCGCGGGGTCGACGGGCAGGAAGTTGCCCGCGAACACCATCGGGAACCCCGTCAGGATCACCATCACGACCACCAGCAGCTTCTGGAGCCCCTGGTAGAGCGCCTGGTCGCGGGGGTTCTGGGTGTCGAGCCCCAGCAGGTCGGCCCCGCCGAGCAGCTGCAGGACGATCGACGCGGTGACGATCGGCCCGATCCCCAGCTGCAGGATGGTTCCCTGTCCGCCCGCGAGGATGGTTCGGAACTGCCCGAACGCGTCGCTCCCGGTCCCGCCCGTCGGCAGGCCGTAGAGGAAGACGTTCGTCAGGAAGAAGTACAGCACGAGGATGCCGGCGGTCCAGCCGAGCTTCCGCCGGAACGGGACGTGTCCCTCCGGGCGCTCGACGGCCGGCATCCGCGTGAGTACCGGTTCGGCGGTCTCCTTCCAGCTCATTCTATTCGGCCTCTTCCGGCTCCTCTGTTGTATCTGCTTCGGCGTTTCGCTCCTCGCCACGCTCGGAGAGGGTCGCCGAGCCGCCGGCCGTCTCGATGAGCTCCCGGGCCGTCTCGGAGAACTCGTCGGCGACCACCTCGAGCTCGTTGTGGACGCGCCCGCCGCCGAGCACCTTCACGGCGTCGGCCTCGTGGCCGCCCTCGACGACGTCGCGGGCGTCGATCCGGTAGCCGCCGTCGGTCTCCTCGGCCACGCCCTCCGCGGCGAGGACGACCACGTCCTCGTCGAGTTCGCGGACGTTGACCGTCTCGACGACCTCGTCGGTCTTCTGCGGGCGCTTGAACCCGTGCTTGCCCCGCGGCGGGTAGAGCGCCTTCTCGTGTTTGTCCCGGCCGGCGCGGCCGCGCCCGCCCCGGTGGCCGGCGCCGCGGCGCTTCTTGTGCGAGCCGCCGCCGTGGGTGCGGGACCCGCGCTGGCGTCGCTTCTTCGACGTCATCGCATCGCCTCCAGCAGGTCGTCGATGGTCCCGGTCGGGTGCTTGCCGAGCTGGCCGCCCTCCTTGACCGTCTTCTTCAGGCCGTCGTGACCGCCACGCGGCGGGTGCAGCCGCAACGTCGGGGAGAGCCCCTGCTCGCGCAGGGTCGTCTCCTCGGCGACGAGCGCCTCCGCGAGCGCTCCGAACGAGTCGTAGTCGGTGTGTTCGGCCAGCCACGCCTCGTCGACGTCGGCGTCGCCCTCGGCGGGCTCGGCGCGCCGCGAGAGGAGCAGCTCGACCGTCTCGACCGACGGCTCGCCGTGGGCCACCCAGTCGTTCACCTTCGTGATCATCCCGCGGTAGGTCTCGGTCTCCGGGACGAACGTGCAGTGGTTGACCCGGTGGAGGTTAAGCATCCCGAGCGTGTCGCGCACGGCTCCGGACTGGTTGACCTCCCCGCGGAGCTGGACGAGCGCCTGCATCATTCGGGCACCTCCTCGGCGGCGCCCTCCGAGCGCAGCGAGCGCGGCCCCCGGGCCTGCGAGGCGTTCTCGAGGGCGATGTAGGTGGCCTTCGCGAGGTTGAGCGTCGTCCGGGTGTTGCCGAACGACTTCGTCCACGCGTTCTCGATGCCGGCCAGCTCGAGGACGTTCCGGACCGTCTCGCTGGCGGCGAGCCCCAGCCCGAGCGGGGCGGGGATGAGCTCGACGGTCACGGAGCCGGCCTTGCCCTCGGTGCGGCGGGCCAGCGAGTGGGGCTGCTCGGAGCGGTCCTCCCAGGAGCCCGACCCGCGCTCGACCTTGATCATGTTGAGCTTGGCCACCTCGATGGCCTTCTGGATGGCGCCGCCGACCTGGTCGTCGCGGCCCTCGGCGTAGCCGACGAAGCCGTCGCGGTTGCCCACCGCGACCACACACCGGAACTTCACCCGGCGGCCGGAGTCGGTCATCCGCTGGACCATGTTGATGTCGAGTACCTCGTCGTCCAGCCCCGGGAGGAGCTGGTCGACGATCTCGGGCTCCTTCAGCGGGAGCCCCGACTCGAGGGCCTGTTCCATGCTCGATATCTCTCCCTCGGCCACCTTGCGGCCGAGGCGTGTCTTCGGTTCCCAGCCGTGGGACATGTTAGATCTCCTCCATCAGTCGTTCGCGTACGTCGTCGAAGTGTTCCGGAAGGGTCGTCGCGTCGAACTCGCCGGCGTACAGCCCGTCCTGGGCCTCGGCGTAGTCGGCGATGTGCTCGCCGCGGGTCCGCGCCCACTCGGCGAACACCTCGTCGTTGTGCGGGACCTCGAGCCCCGCGTCGATGACGCCCTCCTGGACCGCGAACACCTTGTTGCCGGGCGTCGCGGTGTTCAGTCCGATGTCGAGCACGGCCGTCTCGAGGCCGGCCTCGACCGCTCGCTTGCCGGCGAGTAGTCCCGTCAGGTACGCCGCCGGGAGGTTCCCCGTGGGGGCCTCCCAGCCGTACTCCGCGAGGTCCTCCGAGGAGGCGCTCGCCATCGTCTCGTCGCCCTGCGGGCCCGTGAGTATCAGCTGCGCCCTGATGTGCTGGTTGCTCTTGCGAGCGACCAGGCGCGGCTTGCCGGATTTCAGCAGGCGCAACCTCTGGTGGTAGTTCGTCCGGGCCTCGCGGCGTCGCCGCATCGGCACCTTGTACCGTGGTCCTGTTGCCATCACTCGTCACCTCCGATGTCGTAGTTGTTCTCGATGTACCGCTCCAGGTCGGCGACGCTGTCGAACTCGCCGCCGGAGGCCTGGTTGTAGAGCTGCCGGTACGCCGACCGGTCGAGCCGGCCGTCGTCGCGGTACTCCCGCAGGGTACGCCGCTGGGCGCGGATCCGACTCCGCCAGTCCTCCTTGGGGTCCTGGCGGCCGCCCTTCTTGCCCTTGCGCGAGCCGGCCCCCTTGCGGTGGCCGTACGCGCGCTTCTTCGCCCGCTCGCGGGCACGACCGCGGGAGTTGCCCTTCGCTTCCGTCGCGGTGATCGAGCCGGCCTCGATCAGTTCGCGGACGTCGTCGCGCGTGATCGCGTCGGCGATCTCCTCCTGTGCGTCCTGGTCGAACCTGACCCGGTTCGTCCCCACGTCGAGCACGTCCGCGGCCAGGCGTCGCTGTGCGCTCAGATCCGTCATTCCTCTACCTCCACCTCGACGTAGGTCGGGTTCAGCACCCGGATGCCGCGCTCCTCGGCCTCGTCCTCGATGCGCTCGCGCTTGCGGGCGCCGACGGCCGAGGCGATGCGTGCGGCCTCGCGGTCCCCGTCGATGCCCTCCAGGTCGGCCACGTTGTGCACGCGGACCTCCTCGAACCCGGAGGGATGGCGACCGCGCACCGCCGTCGGCGTGCGGTAGCCGGCCTCGACCTTCGGGCCCTTGCCCTTGACGCCGCGGCGCTGCTTCGAGAGGCCGCCGCGCGGGCGCCGCCAGGACTCGGGCGTTCGCTTCTTCTTGTGGTAGTCCTGCCGCCTGAACGCCGGCTTGCCCTCCGCCCGCCGCCGGGCGATCAGGCGCGCCTCCTCGTCGCTCAGCTCCGGGGTCTTCTCGGCGTGCCCCCGAGGGCGGAGCTCCGTCTCGGCCTCGCCCTCCTCGGGCTCCTCGGCCGGCTCGGCCTCGACCTCGGCCTCGGTCTCCTCCTCCTCGCGGAGTTCGAGCCCGCCCACGTCGGCCTTGATGCGGGCCGCGAGGGCGTTCCCGATGCCGGAGACCTCGGCGAGGTCCGACTGGGAGGCCCGGCGGACGTCCTCGACCGTCTCGTAGCCGGCCTCGCGCAGCGCGTCGGCCTTCGCCGGCCCCACGCCGCTGATGTCCGTCAGGTCCTCGTACTGCTCGTCGGCCTCCTCGGCGTCGGTGGTCTCCTCGGTGGCGTCGGCCTCCTCCTCGGTGGCGTCGGCGTCGGCCTCCGCGGCCTCCTCCTCGCCGAACTCGAAGCCGCCGTCCTCCTCCTCTTCGGGTTCGTCCTCGGTCATCAGGCCTCACCCCGGTTGGGCTTCTGCGTGATGTAGACCCCGTCCTGGAAGACGCGGACGTCCTTGTCGTTCACGCGGGTCAGCTGTTCGATGTCGGCGGCCGTCTGGCCGACGTCCTCGATGCTGGGGCCACTGAGCGTGATCTCCTCGCCGTCGATCCGGACCTCCGTGTCGCCGCGGATCGGCGCCCGGCGGGGGTGCCGCTCGCCCAGGAAGTTCGAGATGACGACCTCGCCGCCCTCGGTCTCGACCTGCATCGGGAAGTGCGAGTAGAACACCTCCATGTGGTACTCCCAGCCCTCGGTGACGCCGTGGAGCATGTTCCGGAGGTGGCTCTCGAAGGTCCCGACCGTCGAGAGGGTCTTCGCGTCGTCCGCCTCGGCCGAGATGACGACCTCGTCGCCCTCGACCGACACCGTGATGTCGGGGTACCAGAGCCGTCGGGTCACCGAGCCGTTGGGCCCCTCGACGGTGACGTCGAGGTGGTCCATCTCGGCGGTGACGTCCTCCGGGACCTCGATTCGTGTCTCCTTCATTATCAGTATACGTATGCGAGCACCTGTCCGCCGATGCCGCGGTCGCGTGCCTCGTAGTGGCTCATGATGCCACTGCTGGTCGTGACGACGAGGGTCCCGTAGTCCCGGGCCGGGAGGAACCGCTTCTCCCACTTCTCGTAGTCCTCGACGCCCGCCGAGTAGCGGGGCTTGACCGCGCCACACCGGTTGATGGCGCCTTTCAGTTCGACCTCGAACCGGCCGGCCTTGCCGTCGTCGACGCGCTGGAAGCCGTCGATGTACCCGCGGTCGTAGAAGACCTCGAGTACGCTGCCGATCTCGTTCGAGGCGGGCTGTACCCGCTGTGTCAGGTGGCCGACGCGCTCGGCGTTGTCGATGCCCGACAGCGCGCTGGCCAGTGGGTCGTTGTCTACCATGTCAGCTGTACTTCTTGAAGCCCATGCTCCGGGCGGTCTCGCGGAAGCACTGTCGGCAGAGCCAGATGTCGTACTTGCCGACCAGTCCCTGCTCGCGCCCGCAGCGCTGGCACTCGTGGATGTCGCCGGTGCGTTTCTCCGCCTGCTCGCCGGTCTCGGCCTCTGTCTCGGGTTCTGATTCGCTCATCCGCTCACCTCCACGTCGTAGCCGGCCTCGAGGAAGGCGACGGCGTCCTCGACGGTCAGCCGGTGGCTCGGCGGGATGGCCCGCGAGGCCTTGTCGCGCTTGCGCACCCGGTAGCCCGGCCGGACCAGGTTCACCGTCACGTCGAGCCCGTAGATGCCGACGTTCGGGTTGTACTCCTGGCTCGGGAAGTCCGTGTGCTCCTCGACGCCGAACGAGAAGTTCCCGTTCTCGTCGAACTGCGACCGGCCGATCTCCACGAGCGGCAGCGCCGTCTCGAGGAACGACCCGGCCAGGTCACCGCGCAGGGTGACCTTCGCGCCGATCGGGTCGCCCTCGCGGACGCCGAACTCGCCGATCGTGTTCTTCGCGACGGTCCGGACCGGCTCCTGGCCGGTGACCTCCTCGAGGATCTCCTCGGCGTTGGCCAGTTCGCGACCGCCCTCGCCGACCGCCATGTGGACGACGACCTTCTCGACGCGCGGCTCGCGCATCTCGTGGAACTCCGCCCCGGACTCGGTCCCGGAGCTCATTCCTCGGTCACCTCCTCGGCGTCGGCGTCGGCGTCGGCCTCGGCGTCGGCGTCGGCCTCGGCGTCGGCCTCCTCACCGGGGACGGGTTCGTCGCCGACGAAGTTCTCGTCGATGACGACCACGTACCCCTCGACGGTCTCGAACCAGCCGTCGTCCTGTTCGACCCGGACGTTGTTCGGCGAGGAGCCGGGCGTGACCTGGATCTCGGCGAGTTCGCCGATCTCGCCGGCGTGGGCCCCGTCGACCGCCGTCACCAGCGCGCCCTCCTCGTAGGGGAAGTGCGCGACGACCTCGCTGGTCTCGTTGTCGAGCACCAGCGAGTCGTTCGGGGTGTACTCGCTCGACCCGACCTGGACGGTCGCCCCATCGTGCATCGTCAGCTGGAACGCTCCACCCGAAACCTGCCGCTTGCCGACGATCTTCCCGAGCTTCGAGTCCGCGGCGTCCGCGTCGATGGGGGTCAGCGCCAGCCGACCGCCCTCGTCGGGGAACACGCGGTAGAACTCGTCGCGCTCGGCGAACGCGACGATGTCGAACATCCCGATGGGACGCCCCTCGTCGCTGACGGGCTGGCCGTTGACCAGCACGGAGTCCTGCCCGAGCGCGTAGCGGGCCTCCTTCCGGGAGTCGACGTAGCCCAGCACGTCCCGCAGCAGGACGAGCAGGGGGACGCCGGCCTCGCCGTGGGGCCCCGCGTCGGCCTTCACGGTGAAGGTCTCGGTCTTGCGCTCGACCGGCCAGGACTTGGGCACCGAGAGCCGCTTCTGGTGTCGGGTCACTCCGCCTCACCCCCGAGCGACTCGAGCCGTTCCTCGCGCAGGTCGTCCTCCAGGTTCAGCCCCGTGACGAGCAGGTTCGACGGTTGCTGGGGCCGGGGCACCTCCTCGCCGTCGGCCTTCTCCTGGGTCACGTCCTCGACGTGGACGACCGCCGCCTTCAGGTCGACCGCCAGGACCTCGCCGGTCTCCCCGGCGTAGTCCCCGCGCTGGACCTCGACGGTGTCGCCCTCGGCGACGCGGACGCTGCGCGTACCGTACTCCTCCCGGAGGTCCTCCGAGAGGTGCGCACGCACCTGCTTCTGCTTCTCGTGCAGGGGCGCACGACGCTGTCGTGTCCGTTGTTTGCGTGGCTGCTTGCTCATACTATCATCGTGGCCGTCGAGGCGATGCTGCCGAACCGCTCGGCGACCTCTCGGGCGATGGGACCCTTCAGCTCGGTCCCCCGCGGGTCGTCGTTGTCGTCGACGATGACCGCGGCGTTGTCCTCGAACTTCACCCGCGTGCCGTCCGGGCGGCGGATGGGCTTGCGCTGCCGGATGATCACCGCAGGCAGGACCTGCCGGCGCATCTCCGGGGTGCCCTTCGTGACCGAGACGGTCACCTTGTCGCCCAGCCCGGCCTTGGGGTGCCGGTTGTGCGTCCCGGAGTAGCCCGAGACGCTGATCACCTTCAGCTGACGCGCGCCGGTGTTGTCGGCGCACGTGATCAGCGAGCCCTTCTCCAGCCCGGGGGTGACGTCTGCGTTCAGCGCCTCCATCAGGCGTCACCCTCGGCTTCCGCTTCGGTCTTCTCGATCACGACGTGGCTCTTCGTCTTCGAGAGCGGTCGTGTCTCTGCGATACGTACCGTGTCACCGACGTCGAGCGAGAGGCACGGCGGATGGTGCGCCGGAACGCGCGACCGGCGTTTCATGTACCGGTCGTACTTGGGCACCTTCACGTCGTACTCGCGCTCGACGACCACGGTCTTGTCCATGTCCGTGGAGGCCACGCGACCCTCGATGGTCTGTCCACGCACGCCGAGCGTGCCGTGGAACGGACAGTTGGGGTCGCCGCAGGCCTCCGCCGGCTCCGTGACGTTCAGTCCTAGCGCCATTTCGAATCACCTGTGAGTTCGGTACGTCGGGCCGGCCGCGCGACGAGCCGCTCGCCCTCGACGACGACGTACGAGGTCTCTGCCTCGCCGTCGTCGTCGCCGGGCAGCGCGAACTCGAAGCTCGTGCCGGCCTTCTGTACCTGCATCACCCCGGAGTCGCCGTCGGTCCCGATCAGCAGGGTGTTGGTGGTCTCGTCGACCACCGTCCCCTCGATGCCGACGTAGCCCTCGTGGGCGGCGTCGACGACGCGGACCCGAAGGCCCGCGAGCTCGTGTCGGACCAGCGTCTCCGGGGCGAGCATCTTACTCGGCCACCTCCTCGTCCGCGAGGTCGCCTTCCTCGCGCTGGATCGTCTTGATCCGCGCGATCGCCTTCCGCAGCTCTCCTACGCGACCCGGGTTCTCCGGGGCGCCGCCGGCGGCCTGGACGGCCTTGGCGTTCAACAGCTCCGTCTCGAGGTCCTCGAGTTCGGCCCGCCGCTCGGCGGGCGTCATGTCCCGTATCTCCTCGGGGTGGAGGATCGTCACTCCTCGTCCACCTCCTCGGCGTCGGCTTCGGCGACGTCCTCGTCGCTCTCGTCGTCCTCGTCGCCCTCGTCGGTCTCCTCCATCTCGGCCATGAGGTCGCCGGCCTCCGCGTCGGCGTCCTCGCTGACCTCGGAGTCGATGGCCTCGTCGACGGCGTCGAGTTCGTCGGTAGCGTCGGCTTCGCCGACGTCCGCGTCGGCCTCGTCGCCCTCGCCCCCCTCGCCGGGGAGTTCGGGCTCCTCGATGACCTCCTCGTCCTCGAACTCGAGGTCGGCCTCCTCGTCCTCGAACGCCTCGGCCTCGGGAGCCTCGCCCTCGACGTCGACCTCCTCGCCCTCGATGGCCGCGTCGGCGTCGGCGAGCAGTTCGTCGACGTCGCCGCTGGGCTCCTCGATGAACGCCTCGACGTCGGCGTCCTCGTACACCTCGAAGTCGTCGGGCAGTTCGGCGTTCGGCGGGATGATCCGCACCTGCACCCCGATGGTGCCGAGCTTCATCACCGCGACGCCGGTCCCGCGGTCGACGATCTCCTCGGCGGGCTCGCCGTTGTGCTTGATGTAGCCGCGGTTGAACTTCTCCACGCGCGAGCGGGCGCCCGTGACCTTCCCGCTGAGGACGATCTCGGCACCGAGTGCGCCGGCGTCCATGATGCGGTCGATGGTCGTGTGGCCGGCCTTCCGGAAGTACCAGCCCCGTTCGAGGGCGTTCGCGAGTCGGTCGGCGACGATCTGGGCGTTCAGGTCCGGCTCGTCGACCTCCTGGACGTCGATCTGGGGGTCGTCGAGATCGAACCGCTTCTCCAGTTCGCTGGTGACCTTCCGGATGTTCTTCCCGCCCTTGCCGATTACCATCCCGGGCTTCTCGGCCTTGAGGACGATCTGGGTACCCATCGGGGTCTTGGCGACGTCCATGCCGCCGTAGCCCGCGCGGGCGAGTTCGTCGTGGAAGAACTCGTCGATCTTCGTCCGCTGGATGCCGTCGTGGATGAACTGCTGTTCGTCCGCCATTATTCGGCCTCCTCCCGTTCGAGGATCAGTTCGACGTCCACCTGTGGGGTGTTCCACTGGCTGGCGCGGCCGAACGCCCGGGGCTTGCGGCCCGGGGACTCGCCGACCTTGTGGGCCGCGACGTGCATGATCGTCATGGCGTCGCCGTCGAACCCCTGATCGTCGGCGTTGTTGGTCGCGTTCTCGAGCAGGTCGAGGAACGCCTTCGAGGCCTTGTTCGGGTAGCGACCGGCGTCCCAGCCGTCGATGTCCTTGCGGTGACCGACCCCGGAGTTGTGCGCCCGGAACGGGACCGAGCGCTCGCCGGCGATCACCGCCTCGAGGTACTCGACGGCCTCCGCGGCCGTCTTGCCCTTGATCTCGCGGGCGATGGCCTTGCTATGCTTGTGTGACATGTGCCGCTCCCGGAGCATGGCTTTGGCCGTCGTGTCCGGGTCGGCGTCGACCGAGTAGCTGATTCCCATGGGTTACTTGAGGGGCACGAACTTCGAGGACCGGGTCGCCCCGATGCCGGCCTGTCCGTGTTCGACCGACGTGCGCGTGAGCTGGAACTCCCCGAGGTAGTGCCCGATCATCTCGGGCTCGACCTCGACGCGCTCGAAGCTCTGCCCGGTGTAGACGGAGAACGTGAGCCCGACGAACTCGGGCAGCACGACCATGTTCCGCAGGTGCGTGCGGATCGGGTCGTTCGCCGTCTCCTCGGCCGTGCTCTCGCGGGCCGTCTCGAGCAGCTTCTCCTGCTCGACGGTCAGGCCGCGCCGGATGGTTCGCCGCTGCCGTGCGGGGAGCAGTTCCGCGACCTCGTCGAGCTCCAGCGACTGCAGCTCGTCGAGCGTGTGGCCGCGATACGTGAACTCCTCGTCCTTGTCGCGGCCGATCTGGTACTCCGAACTCATGACTTGTTACGACCCCCTTTGCCCCCGCGGCCGGTCCGCTTGGAGGCGATGTCACCGACCTTCCGTCCCGGCGGGGCGTTCCGGGAGATGCTCTTGGGCTTGCCGGGATGCTGGCGGCCGCCGCCACCGAACGGGTGGTCGACGGCGTTCATCGCCACACCGCGCACGCGCGGGTACTTGGTCCCGCGGGCCTTCATCTTGTGGTGCTTGTTCCCGGCCTTGACGAACGGCTTCTCCGTCCGGCCGCCGCCGGCGACGACGCCGACGGTCGCCCGGCAGTCCGGGCTGAGCCGGCGTATCTCGCCGGACGGTAGCTGGACGACCGCGACGTTGCGGTCGTGGGTCAGCAGGTTCGCGCTCACGCCGGAGGCGCGCGCGAACTTCCCGCCGTCGCCGGGCTGGCGCTCGACGTTACAGACCGGGACCCCCTCGGGGATCTCCGCGAGCGGGAGCGTGTTCCCCGGGGAGATCTCGGCGGTGACGCCGATCTGTAGCTCGTCGCCGACGGTGATCCCCTCCGGCGCGAGCACGAGCCGGCGGTCGCCGTCGTCGAACTCCACGTCGGCGACGGGCGCCGACCGCGCGGGGTCGTGCTCGATGCCGACGACCTCGCCGCGGACGAGCTCATCGCCGCCCGTGCGGTCCTCCTCGATCTTCTTGTGAGACAGCTCGGCCTTGTAGCGGTGCGAGGGGGCCCGGAACGTCGGGCCGCCGCGACCACGCCGCTGTCCCTGGATTCGTCGTCCCATTCTCAGAACACCCCGATCCTGGAGGCGACGTCCTGTGCGTCGTCCTCCTCGTGGAGCGTGACGGTCGCCTTCTTGTTGCCCTGCATCGTCACCTGCGTGTTCACGCTCGTCACCCGGACGTCGAAGCGCTCCTCGACGTCGGCCCTGATGTCGGCCTTGGTGGCGTCCGTGTCACAGACGAACTCGAGCTTGTTCTCGAAGTCCATCTTGTTCATCGCCTTCTCGGTGACCAGCGGGTAGCGCACGACGCCCGAGCTCATCGGTCGGCCACCTCCTCGAGGGCGCTCTCGGTCCAGACGGTGAGCCGGCCGGGGTGGCCCCCCGGCGCGAGGTCCTCCGCGCCCACGTTCGTCGCGGTGGCGACGTCCGCCCCCGCGAGGTTCCGGGCCGCCTTCGACGGGCCGGCCGCACTCGAGGTGACGAACAGGAGCGATTTGGGCTCCTGGGTCTTCCGACCGCGGGTCGTCCCGCGGCCGGCACGGACCCCTCGCCCCTCGTCGGCGCGCTCGACGTCCGCGTGGGCGCCGACCGCCTCGAGGAACGAGACGACGTCCCGGGTCTTGACGAGCTCCTCGAACTCGTCGCTCACGACGAGCGGGAGGTCGAGGTCGTCGTCGAACCGGTGGCCGCGCTCGGCGACGTGCTCGACGTCGGTCGTGGCCGCGATGGCCGACCGAACCGCGAGCTTGCGCTCCTTGGTGTTCATATCGAGGCCGCGGTCGGTCTCCGCCTTCGGCGGGTGGGCGGCGCGGCCCTTCACCGCCTGCGGGACGCGGCGGCCCTGGCCGTCCTGTCGGGGGACGTGGGCCATGCCGCGGCCCGAGCCGAACGACTCGGCGGGCGTCCGCAGCCCGGCGTAGTCGTCGGTGCCGTAGTCCTGTCGTCGATTGGCCCGGGCGGCGTTGACGGCGCGGGAGATCAGGTCCGGCCGGAACTGCGTCTCGAAGACGTCCGGCAGGTCCACCTCGCCCGCGTCGCCGCCGTCCAGGTCGCGTACTGTCGCGTTCATCCTTGGTTGGAGGCGGTTGAGACGTACCGCACCTCGGGGTCGAGGCGCGGCGTTTCGGTCGGTCGGACGGCCGGGCGGAAGCGCAGGAGGCGCTTGTTCGGGCCCGGCAGCGACCCCTTGATCAGCGCGTAGGGGCCCTCGATCTCGCCGTAGTTGACGAAGCCGCCGTCGGGCGTCGCGTCCGGTCCCTCGCCCAGCGCGATGAGCCGCTTGTTCAGCTCCGTGCGCTGGTGGTAGCCGGTCTGCCCCTGCTGGGGGACCGTCGAGCGCACGCGCGAGGGGTTCCACGGGCCGAGGTTGCCGATCCGGCGCCGCCACCCCTGTCGGGCGTGCTTGCCCTTGCGTTTCTGGACGCCCCAGCGCTTGACCGGGCCCTGGGTGCCCTTGCCCTTCGTGACGCCCGCGACGTCGAGGAACTCCCCGGCGCGGAACACGTCCGTCATCCGGTGGGTCCCGCCCTCGCCGACGAGGTCGAGGCCGTACTCGACGCGCTCCTCGACGCTCGACCCGCCGACGCGGGTCTCCATCACGTCTGGCTTGCGCTTGGGGACGTTCGTCTCGTCCGGGACGGTGTGGGTGACGAGCCGCACGTCGGCGACCCGCCCCGCCTCCAGGGCGTCGCGTACGTCCGAATCGTCCATGCTGTACTCCCCGTCCGGCAGCGAGAGCGCCCGACCGAGGTCCTCGTGGACGTCATCGGTCCACACCTCCGTCAGTGGTCGCTTGCCGTACGGCGTGTCTTCGTAGACTCGAAGGGCCGCCGCCCGCATGGGCGGGGTCTCGACGACCGTCACCGGGACGGTCTCCTCCATCCCCTCGCGGGGGGAGTTGGGCTCGTCGTTGATCATCACGACGTGGGACATGCCGGCCTTGTAGCCGGCGAACCCCTGGAGCCCGGGCTGGCCGTCGTCGTCCGGCCAGGTCGAGATGCGTGGCACCTCGCTGGCCGCCCGACCGCGGGGGCTGTAGCCCATCGAGCCTTTTCGTGGTCTGCTCGGTTGTGGCATTGGTTATCGCTCCATCGTCAGTGGCGCGAGGGTGGCGAACATCGCCTCCTCCGTTCGCACGACCTCGCTGCCCTGCTTCGGAACCGTATTCAGCCAGAGGTCGAACCGGGCTCCATCCGGTTCGTGAGTGTCGTCAGCGTCTTCGGCCGCCTCGGTGGCGGTTTCGGTCCCTCCGACGGCCGCTCTGTCCACGTCGAGTATCTCCGGCAGGCCCCGTTCGGGGCTGCCGAAGACGACGGTGAACCCACCACTCGTGTCGATGGACTCGACGGTCGAGTCCAGTCGGGACACGGTGAGTGGGGTGCCGAAACGGGAGGCCGCGACGCGGAGCCCGGCGTCTGCACGCCGTAGCTGTGCGTCGAGGCCCCCGCGTTCGACGACGAACCCCGGCGGGGGCTCGTCCACCAGTTTCGCGCGGAGTGGCCGCTGCGAAGAGACCCTGATGGTCACGCGCTCCCCCTCTTCCGGTGCCTGCATCGACGGCGGCACCGGGAGGGAGACCGGGTGTTGCATACCGCAATTGACCCGAACGCGCCCGTCAGGTCCGACCTCGGTCACGATTCCCTGTCTTAACGACCCCGAACCTTCCGATCCGGAGCCGGTCCGTGGCGAGACGCGGAGCGGCGGCA
>Ga0207714_1001205_pt1 | contig 16861 bp, 14 predicted proteins | sample PonA232FremontCA_2_FD_187270 | JGI IMG/M metagenome (GOLD analysis project Ga0207714, IMG submission 187270) | Marine sediment microbial community from Fremont, CA, USA - Pond A23 Sediment 2 (SPAdes) | ecosystem: Environmental > Aquatic > Marine > Unclassified | place: USA: Fremont, California...
GCGGCCGACCGCGTGGTTTATCGCTCAGGGGAACATCGGCTGGAGCTCAAGGCCACGCGTTTCCGGCAGCCCGAGCATCGCGTTCATGTTTTGCACGGCCTGGCCGCTGGCGCCTTTCACCAGGTTGTCTATGGCGGCGACCACGACCGCCCTGCCCGCCAGCCGGTCTGGATAGACACCGATTTCCGCCATGTTGGAGCCGCGCACGTGACGGGTCGCCGGTGTGGCGCCTTCCGGCAAGACGCGCACGTAGGGCTCGTCGCTGTAGTGGTCGGCCAGCACGGCGCGCGCGTCCGCGGCCGATTCTTGCCCAGTGAGCTTGACGTGGCAGGTCACCAATTCGCCGCGGTTCATCGGGATGAGATGGGGGGTGAAGTTGACACGCACCTCGGCACCCGCAACCCGGCTGAGTTCCTGTTCCATTTCCGGTGCGTGGCGATGCTGACCCACGCCGTACGGATGGATGCCCTCTCCTACCTCGGCGAACAGCAGGCCCTGGCTTACCTTCCGGCCCGCGCCCGTGACTCCGGACTTGGCATCGATGATCAAGTCCGCCGGATCGGCCGTTTTGGTCGCGAGAAGAGGCGTAAGCGCCAGAAGTGCCGCCGTCGGATAGCACCCTGGGCATGCAACGAGATCAGCCTGCCGAATCGCTGAGCGGTTGTGTTCGGTCAGCCCGTAAACGGCCTTGTCCTGATGGTCCGGTGCCTGATGGGGCTTGCCATACCACGCCGCGTAGGTGTCGACATCGCGCAGGCGAAAATCAGCGGACAGATCCACCACCTTCAGCCCGACCGGCATCTGCGCCACGATTTCCTGGCTCGTTCCGTGCGGCAGGGCGCAGAACGCCAAGTCGAGGTTGGACCAATCGGCCTCCTGCCAGGAAATGAGATCCGGAAGCGCCATACTGCGCAAGTGTGGGTAAACAGCGTGCATCGGTTGACCGGCTTGCTGATTTGCGGTCAGCACGCTGATTTCCGCATTCAAGTGACCTGACAGCAGGCGCACCAACTCGGCGCCAGTGTAACCGCTTGCCCCCAGGATACCGATGCGCACGCATTGAGTCATGCCGTGTCTCCCTGTCTCGCGCCATGGGGCGCTGACTGTCGAAAAGAAAACACCGCTGGGTTCACACGAAAACGGGGCCCGCCCATCGCTTCGGGCGCGCCCCGTTTCCATCAAACCGGCGTTGGCGCGAAACGCGTCAGCGCTTGGAGAACTGGAAGCTGCGGCGCGCCTTTTTGCGACCGTACTTCTTGCGCTCCACGCGACGCGCGTCGCGGGTAAGATAGCCGCCTTGCTTGAGAACCGGGCGCAATGTCGGCTCATACCGCGACAGCGCCTTCGCCACCCCGTGCCGGATCGCGCCCGCTTGGCCGGAGAGCCCGCCACCGGTGACCGTGCAGTAAACATCGAACTCATTGTCCCGGCCGGCGGCGCGGAAGGGTTGCCCCACCATCATCCGCAGAACGGGCCGCACAAAGTAGGTCTCGAGCGTCTTGCCGTTCACCTGCATCTGCCCGGAACCGGGTTTGATCCAGACGCGTGCGACAGCGTCCTTGCGCTTGCCCGTGGCGTACGACCGCCCGAGCTCGTCCTTTTCCGGCTCTGGCAGTGCGCCGGCCTCTGGTTCCTGGGCACTACTCGTGCCGCCAAGCTCGGAGAGATCGGAAAGGGTCTGCTCGTCCTGCGCCATAGGGTTACGCGCTCCGGCGGTTCTTGCGGTTCATGGCCCCGATATCGAGGGTTTCCGGCTGCTGGGCGTGGTGGGGGTGATCCGGCCCCGAGTAGACACGCAGGTTGCCCATTTGGGTCTCTCCCAGTGGGCCCTTTGGGATCATCCGCTGCACGGCCTTCTGGACGACACGCTCCGGATAGCGGCCGGAGAGGATTTCGTCGGCCGAGCGGTCCTTGATCCCGCCCGGGTAGCCGGTGTGCCAGTGATAGATCTTGTTCGTGCGCTTCTTGCCGGTGAGTTTTACCTTGTCTGCGTTGACCACGATGACGTTGTCGCCGCAATCAATGTGCGGCGTGAACGTGGGCTTGTGCTTGCCACGCAGCAGGCTTGCCACCTTGGCGGCCAGACGGCCCAGGACAACGTCCTCGGCGTCCACCACATACCACGTTTTTTCGACATCGGCCGGTTTGGCGGAATAAGTCTTCATATGAAGCCGTCCGGTCCTGACTGATGGGATCGTTTGCGTTCGCACGTCGACCTTCGGATGCGCCGTTCGGCTCTCAAGCGACACGGCACCACCCCTGGCCATCTGCGGCGACCGGAGTGATCGCCGCCAGCGAAGTGAGATGCGATCTAGAGCACATGTGCGCCCCTGTCAACAGCTCTACGGCCGAAAACCCCCGCATACGAGCCCATTACGGGTGGGGTATCATTTTACCGCTAGCAGCATGAACGGCTCACTGACCTATTCCGCGGCTTTCGTCTCGCTGTCGATCCAATCCAGGAAGGCCGCGTTACCGGCCCGCACGGGCAGCGCAACGACCGCTGGACACTCATACGAGTGGCGGTCTTTCACAAAACTCGTGACCTCATCGACCAGATCGTCGCGCGTTTTGGCGATGAGCACGGCCTCTGCATCTTCCTGTACTTCACCCTTCCACCAAAAGATGGGAACCATGTTTGGAAAGACGTTGACGCAGGCCGCTAGCTGCGCGTGCACGAGGCCGCGCCCGAGCTGCTTCGCTTCTTCAGCGTCACGTGCCGTAACGTAGACAAGGCTGTACCCCATGTGCGCCTCCTAAAGATTGGTTCGAACGTCCTGGATACCCAGCATTGATCAATGGTTCACGTGCGCTGCCGTTGGCAACCCGTGCTGCGTGGAGCTGTCTCTTTGGCCGCAGTGATGCACCCAGCGCGCAAGCTTTTCTGGGCGGAGCGTACACAGTGTATTGTTCGTTCGGGGGCGGTTAGCGTACCATCAAATGGGTAGAAGTTTTGCACTTGAAACTCGCACACATAAGGCTTCGCGACGCGTTTTGCGGAATCTTTACCCGGAAAGCGTAGTTCACGATTGCTGTCGGTGAACGCAACGGGCGCGATATGGCAACGGAACGCGGCGAGGAACCCGGCGACGCCGCTTCGCCGAGGCAGGCGCATACAGAACAGAGACAGCCTAACGGCCGTCGCATGATGGGCGTTCAGGCTAGGCTTCTGCTGGCGTTTGGTGTCGTGGCGGGCCTGACCGTTCTGGCTGGCGGCATTGGATGGTTTTCCTACACACGCGTGGGCGACTCCGTGAATACCGTCGCGCAAACGCACATCCCGCGGATGCGCGCGGCATCCCAGGTCGCCCGTCACAGCGCTGCACTGTCGGCCGCAGCCCCGGTTCTGGCAAGCGCCGACAGCCAAACCGAGCGCCGAGCGGCTCTGGAACGCCTAAATACGCGCGCGAAGGAAATCAAATCGCAGCTCTCCCAGCTTCACGCGGATGCGGAGGCCACCTCACGGGTACGGTCCCAAGTGGAACGGCTGAGTTCCACCATTACGACACTCGATACGGCAGTCGAGAAACGGCTCCAGGCTCGTGACGAAGTTGCGGGAACCGTGGAGAACGTGCGCGAACATCACCGCGATCTCCTCACCGCCCTCGAGCCGAGGGCAAGACAAGCAAAATCCGCATTGCTTGACGGCTCCGGCCGTGCAAGCCGCAAAAGTTCCGAGGCGCTTCAGGGGTTGGTCCAGGAAAACCTGGGGGAGCTTCGCGATCTCCTCGTGCTGATTGCGGACGCAAATCGAATCATGGCCCTGCTCGGTCTTGCGCAGGGCGCGGAATTTCCCGCGGCCCTTAATCCGGTGAAGGAAGATCTGACCGCCGCAGCCGAAAAAATGGATAAGCAGCTCGATGTGGTGCCGGCGGGCGGCGACACGCGCATGATTCGGGTTGCAGCGGACATGTTGCGTCGAGCGGCGACTGGGGAAAAAAATGTTGTTAAGTTAAAAAAGCGCGCCCTGCGTGGTGTCGAGGGCGCCGATGATAAACTCAAACAAACGCTCAACACGGCGCGGCGAATGCACTCGACGTTGTTGGGCAATGTGAACACGCTCGCTGACGCAGCCGAAGAGGCCTTTAAGACCAAGGCGCAGGACCTAGCCACTGGCAATGCCCAGCGTATTTCCAGGCTTGTCGATCAGGAGATGGCTCGGCTCGAAGCTGTTTTGAGAATTCATTCGGCGGGGAATCGGGCAGCCGGTCTGCTTGCCACCGCGGCGAACGTAGATTCGCGCGGGGCGCTCGGGACGCTGAACACGCGTTTCATGGCGGCGGTTTCAACGTTGCGGGACAACGTGAGCGTCCTCAATGATGGCTCGCCGCGGGAACTGGACATCAAGAAGCACGTGGATGCGCTGATTGCGGCGGGGACGGGCAATCGCAACCTTTTCGCCCTGCGTCGCACGCAACTGGACGCGGAAGCCAAAGCTAACCTCGCGATGGAGCAAGCACGCGAGGTGACGGGTACTTTGTCCGAAGGGGTCGACGCTGTCGTTGCGGCCAATCGAAGCGAGGTGCGTGAAGACGTCCAGGCGGTGAGCTCTGCATTCTATCAAGGTCGAGTCGCGCTCGCAATTGTCGCGGCCGCAAGCCTGCTGATCGTGGCCGTGGTTGGATACTTCTATGTTAACAAAAATCTGTGCGCCCGACTGCAACGCTTGGCGCAGGCCACCCGATCCATCGCGTGGGGGCACCGGAACGCGGTAATCGACATCGGCGGCGACGACGAAATCGGGGAAATGGCGGACGCCCTGGCCACCTTCCGTGAAGGCTTGGATGCCAAGGACCGGGCCGAGGAAGCCAGCCGCGCGAAGTCTCAGTTTCTCGCGACCATCAGCCACGAACTGCGCACGCCGCTCAACGCCGTCATCGGGTATGCCGAGATGATGTCGATGGGTGTCCTGGGTCCCTTGGGCAATCAGCGCTATGCGGAGTACGCGGAGGACATCCGGCGGAGCGGGGTCCACTTACGGGATCTCCTTCAGGATCTCATCGATCTTTCGCGCATCGAATCCGGGAATTATGAGCCCACACTGGAAGAGGTCGATCTGAGGACTGTTACGCAGGAAGCGGCTACCATGCTGGAAATGCGCGCGCGTGAGAAAGGGCTGCATTTCCACGTAGATGTCGAGGAGTCTTTGTGCATATGCGCCGATGCGCGCGCGATCCGGCAGATTGTTCTCAATCTTCTTGCCAATGCAGTAAAATACACCGACCGAGGCACTGTCTCCGTCGACATCGGAACGGATGCGGAAGGCGCTCATATCCGGATAAACGATACGGGCCCGGGTATTCCGGAGGAATTGCAGGGGCGCCTGTTTGAGCCGTTCGTCCAACAGGATAGCCGAGTTCGGCGGGAGGACTCCGAAAGCACCGGCTTGGGTCTGTCCTTGTCGCACAGGTTGTCCACGGCCTTGGGTGCATCGCTCGACATTCGCAGCGAGCCCAACGTTGGAACGACCGTTGACGTATGTTTCCCACCGCACCTCTTCCCCGATGAAAATGGATGTGCGGCGGTGGAGAAACCAACAGCTCCCGCCTTGAGCGACGAGCGTGAAGGCTCACCCGGTTAATCTAGGGCATCAGAACATCCGGAATAGCGATGTCGTTTCGCTCTAGATGATCGCGTAGATCTGATTTCAGACTCTGGAGCGCGGCCGCATCCCGGCCTTCGCAGCGGGCAACCAGGACGTCCTGCGTGTTGGACGCACGCAGCAACCACCAGCCGTCGGCGGTGTCGACGCGTACACCGTCGATTTCGGTTACCCTGGCGTCTACCGCTTTGAGCCGCTGGGCGATCTCACGGACTGTTGACCACTTTCGGGCAGCCTCACAGGGAATACGTATCTCCGGCGTGTTGGCCACGGCCGGCAAGCTGTCTTTGAATACAGCCAAGTCCTGACCCGTGCGCGCGAGGATTTCGAGCACGCGAACGGCCGCATAAAGGCCGTCATCGAAACCGTACCAACCATCGGCGAAGAAGAAGTGAGCGCTCATCTCGCCGGCAAAGGCCGCGCCGCGCCGCTGCATCTCGGCCTTCACCAGGGAGTGGCCGGTCGCGCCCATAACGGGATCGCCACCGGCGGCGGCGATCCCGTCGAACAACACACGGCTCGCCTTGACGTCCGCGATGATCGGCTGCCGGGGGTGGCGGGTAAGGACGTCCCGCGCGATCAGCAGCATGATCTCGTCACCCCAGAGAATGCGCCCATCCCGGTCGACGACGCCAAGCCGGTCGCCATCTCCGTCGAACGCGAAGCCGAGATCGCATTGTCGTGACCGAACCAGTTCAGCCAGTTGCCGCAGGTTTTCCGGAACTGTTGGATCGGGATGGTGGTTGGGAAACGTGCCGTCGGGTTCAGCATTGATCGTATGATGCTGGCCCGGCAACCCGGCAAGCACGTCCGGCACGACCACGCCTGTCGCCCCGTTGCCGGGATCCCAGCCCACGCGCAACCCACACCGCGTCGGGGCGTCCGCGAGAATGCGCGCCACATATGCGTCGCGCACCGGTGTTGGAAACCGCCGGCCCGGGGGCGACGCTTCGATGCCGTGGCCAGCAATGCGGCCGAGTTCCTGGATGGCATCGCCGTAGAGCGTCTCCAGGCCGCGCATGAGCTTGAGGCCATTGTGATCAGGCGGATTGTGTGAGCCTGTGACCTGAATGCCGCTGTGCGCAGCTGTATGGTGCACGGCAAAGTAGAGCATCGGTGTGGGCCCGCAGCCGATGTCGAGCACGTCCACCCCGCCGGCGCGCAAGCCCTCGCACACGGCGGCAGCAAGGTCCGGCGAAGACAGTCGGCCGTCATAGCCCAGCGCGACGCGATCCCCGCCCTCACGCCGCACCGTTGCGGCAAACGCACCCGCAAGCGCGCGGGCGTCGGCCGATGTCAGCGTCTGCCCGACGACGCCACGGACATCGTATGCACGGAGAATGCTCGGATCCGGCGTATGCGGGCCGATTGCGGACGGCGTATCGTCGGGCACCGTCATGAACCGCGCGCCCGCTTGCCGGCGTGTCGGCGAGCGGCAGCGGCCGCGGTTTCTGCGGTTTCCGGGTGGTTCATGGCCACGGCCAGGGATGCCTCCACAAACCCGGCTTTGGTGCCGCAATCGAATCGCTCGCCGCCGAACCGAGTTCCGTGCAGCGGAATTCCCGGCAGGGTCTGCGCGATGGCGTCCGTCAGCTGTATTTCGCCGACTGCGCCGGCTGTTTGCTCCGCCAAACGGTCCAAGACCGCCGGTTCCAGGACGTACCGGCCAACGACGCCCAGCCGCGACGGTGCGTCTTCGGGCGCGGGCTTTTCGACGACGCCGTTCGCCGCGGCCACGCGGCCGTCATCTGCCGTGACGTCGAGGATGCCGTAGCGTGATGCGGCGTCGTCGCTCACCTCTTCCACGCTGACGACGTTTCCCCCCAGCCGATCGCGAACAGCCAGGAGTTCCGCCAAACACGGCTCGCTGCCAAGAATCAGGTCATCCGGGAGCAGGACTGCGAACGCTTCGTCGCGCACGACCCGGCTCGCACACCACACCGCGTGGCCCAGGCCGAGACTGCGGGGTTGGCGAACCGCGACGATATCCCCGGTTCGTTCGGGATCGGGCACAATCGCGTTCAACGCATCGGTCTTGCCGACCGCGCTCAGTGCATTTTCCAGGTCCGGCGCGGCATCGAAATGGTCGAGGATGGCCGAGCCGCCCTGCCCAGTCACGACGACGATGCGTTCGATGCCGGCCCCGCGGGCTTCGGCAACGGCGAAGTCGATCAGCGGCCGATCGACCACTGGCAGCATCTCCTTGGGAACGGCCTTGGCGGCGGGCAGCATGCGCGTCCCAAGACCGGCCGCTGGGATCACCGCGGTTCGCACCGGAGACATGCGGATCCTCCTCGGCTTCGAACCGAGTCCTGCTGCCACAATGGCAGGCATGTTCAAATCGCGACTGCCGCGTCGCAGGCTCCGTCAGAAACTGCGGGATACCCGGCCGCGGCGGCGCCCGGGCGGTTCAGGCTCCGCCTGGGTGGATGACCCCGCCTGGCGTTGCTGGTCCTGCTGGCCCGAGTTGTCGAAGGCTGCCGTCCACTGCTCAGCCGTGGCTGTATCGATGTAGGCGTTGTCCACAAGAGTTTGGACAGCCTGACTCATCGTGCGCATGCCGGCTTGATGTCCCAGCTCCATGCTCTGGTGAAGTTGGGGGATCTTGCCCTCTCGGATCTGGTTTCGCACCGCCGATGTGCCGAGCATCACCTCCATCGCCGCCACGCGACCACCGTCCCGCCCGGGCAGCAGCCGCTGGGTGACCACGGCTGTCAGCGCCGTGGAGAGCATGGACCGGATCAATTCCTTTTCCTGGCCCGGAAAGACATCGAGGATCCGGTCAATCGCCTGGGGTGCCGTTGGCGTGTGCATCGAAGCCAGCACGAGTTGGCCGGTTTCGGCCGCCGTCAATGCGAGTGAGATCGTCTCCAGATCCCGCATCTCGCCCACGAGCACGACGTCGGGATCTTCGCGCAAGGCGCCGCGCAGAGCTGCGTGGAAAGAGTCGGTGTGTCGCCCGACTTCGCGCTGATTGATCAAGCATTCCTTGTGCGCGTGAACGTACTCGATCGGGTCCTCGATCGTGATGACGTGCTGGCGCCGTGTGGCGTTGATGCGGTCGATGAGCGCGGCCAACGTCGTTGACTTGCCGGAGCCCGTCGGACCAGTGACCAGGATCAGACCACTTTCGTGGGCGCCGAGATCCCGAACCACCTCGGGCGCCGGCAGATTCTCCAGCGGTGGCGGCTCGGTCGGCAGCCGTCGGATCGCCAGGGCGGAGCCGTTGAGGGTCTGGTACGCATTGACGCGGTAGCGTTCTCCGTCGTTCAACGTTCTGGCGAAATCCAGGTCGTTTGCTTCGCCCAGGGCTTCTCCGGTCCCAGCCGCGAGGAGGCTGTCGCGAACGGCCTGCACCGCGTCCTCGTCGAGCATCGGCCCGTCGACTGGCTCCAAGCGGCCTTGCAGCCGCATCAGGGGCCTGTGGCCGGCCGTGATGTGCAGGTCGCTGACGCCGTGGCTGCGAGCGCGGGCGAGCAAGTCGTCCAGGACCGGGTTGCCCGTGGTCATCCTCTCCTCCTTCAAGCTCAGGCGGGACGCCACAGCCACAGGCGCCGCCAGCTCCGCCCGGCTTCAACCAGGCCCGCGTCTCGGACCGCGCGCCGGGCGTGCCGGCGTGTGACCCGTTTGCTGTCCGCGGCATACGCGGCCAGAAGCGCGCGATCGGCCGCCAGGTTGATGGCGCGCGGAATGCCGCCGGCCGCCCGAACGATGATCTTCATCGCGCCGGGCGTGAAGATGTCGTTGGATGCGGTCCGGCTGCGTCGCTGAACGCGGTAACGAATGTAGCGCATCCCGGCGCGCAGATCGAACGGCTCGGTGGAAAAGCCGAATGTGATGCGCTGCCGGATCTGCCGCATACCGTATTCGCTGACGAGACGGTCGAGTTCCGGCTGGCCGAACAGCACCACCTGGAGAAGTTTCGCTTCGTCAGTCTCCAGGTTCGACAAGAGCCGGATCGTCTCCAAGCCCTTCCGTCCCAAGGCTTGTGCTTCGTCTACGACCAGAATGGGACGCCGGCCGGCCGCGTGTTCTCGCCTGAGGTGCTGCGACAGCAGCGGAAAGATGTCGTCGTCTGATCTGGCTTGCAGGCCGAATTCCCGGGCTACCCCACGCATCGTTGCGTGATAGCCCGCCTGCGGGAGAGCGAGGAAGGCCACATGCTCCCCCTCGTCGGCGAAGGTCGTCATCAGGAGCCGGCACAACAGCGTTTTGCCGGTGCCGACTTCGCCGGAAACCTTGACGATCGGCTCGCCCCGCTGAACGGCGAAACGGGTGGATTCCAGAACATGCTGGTGCTGCTCCGGAAAAAACAGCCCCCGGTTTGCCGTTAGAGTGAACGGCCAGTCAACGAAGCCGAAGTGCTCCAAATACGGCATCGGCTCACCTGCTCAAGTGCCGCAAGCGGCGTCGAACGGCGGCCGGGTCGACATTCGCTTCGCGCAGCGCGCCCGCGTCAGCCGAAAGAACCCGCCGGTAGGCGGCAATCGCGCGCCTTCGGTTGTTCGCCCGATCTTGCAGCACTGCCAGATCGTGGCGATAGCGCACATTGGACGGCGCCAGGGAAACGGCGCGCTGCATCGCACGCGCCGCAGCCTCCGGATCGTCCGCCCGAAGATGCGTTCGTGCGAGCCGCGCGTGAACCTGTGCGACGTTCGGATGCGCTTCCCGGACGTTTCCGAGACGTTGCAGCGCCGTGCCGGGTGGGCCCTGTGCGGCGAGCCCGACCAGGTTGTGCATGGCTCGCTGATTGCTCGGCTCGACCTTGAGCAGCTTCCGGTACGTCGTTCGCGCCGCTTCATGATCGCCCGTGCGCTGCTGCGCCAACGCCAAACCGAACAGCGCGTCCGGTTTGTTGGGCGCGTCTTCGAGGATTCGCCGGAAAAGGCGGGCGGCTTCCGCCGGCGAGCCGGTGCGCAGGGTGCGGGCAGCCCGACGCTGGGTTGGGTCCACGCGCGGCACTTCAATGTTGCGGTCGGAGACGCTGCTGATCCCCTGATCAACTGGCTCCGTCGCAGCCTCGTTTGTGGATTCGGCGGCGTCCTGCTCATTTGTGGCCGCACCGGCCCCAGTTTCCGCGGCTTTGTTGTCGGTTTGGGTGGTGCGCTTGATATCCCGATCACCCGGCAGTGACATGGTTCCGTCCGGAACCAGTTGTGTCGGGCTATCGCCGGCGCCTTGCGGGGCCGAAGGCTCGGCCTGTGAAGCCTCGTCCTCCACCGTCACGTCGATCGCGTCACCGTTGCGGTCGTCCACGCCAGTTTCCGCTTCGCCTCCCTGAGTCGCGGCGGATGCTTCGCCAGCGTCCGTGGCCGTCGCGGCAGCGGTTTTGGAAGCCTCCTGACGTGCGAGTGCAAGGCCAACGGCAGGCGCCGGCATGTCCGGGGCGGGTTCGAGGCTCGGCGCCCTCGTCACGGCAATGGCCGGCTCCGCCACGTGCTGTCCAGACGCAGGGTGGGGGGCTACGGCCGCGGCAACACCGATACCGGCGGTATCGTCAGTTCCGGAAGTGGATGGCAGGCCACGCCGCGCGTGGCCGGGCAACGGACGCGTGGGGTCGGACTCTGGCGCCGCAACACGGATCGCGGGGCGTTGCGGCTGCGGTGGGGATTGTGATGTCGAACCCGGACCGATCTGCTGCACCACCTGCTGCTGCAGGGGTTCGAGCCAGGCCAACATGCGTTGCGGCACTGGTGCAGAGGTCTGCGTCACTGCCAGGACGCTTCCAGCCGCGGAGCCGAGCACGATGTAGATGAAAAGGCGCAATGGCCCGATGCGAGCGCGGCGGCGTGGCGAGGCTGCTTCGAGGTAGGTCCGGACCTGTTCCTGACCAATCTCCGTGCCGACGGCGGGGCCGGCTTCGCTTTCCACATCGGTCTGGTTTCCCGACGGATCCGCGTTGCCGGATCGGGACGCGCCTCCCCCCTGACGCGAGCGTTGCAAGGCGGCGTGAAGAATGCTCATCCGCAGCCTTTATCATCCAGGATCATGGAATGTTCCCGTGCCACTTTTGACATTCGTCTTCGCCACACTATACCAAATTCGAAGGAATTAACTTCAGCCTAACCGCGCCACTGTCATGCCGGATGTGCCTTGAACCGTGGCATGCTCGCTGTGCCGCACCCGCGCAACCATAGGACGCATTGGATGTCCAGCACGCTCACGGTCACGTATGCTACGCCGCATCACCTGCGAAAGGTCGCGCTGTCAGCCCTCTGCGTGATCGGCATGAGCCTCGCAGGCTGCGAGTCCGTTCCGGAGGACAAGCACGACAAGGGCGTGGATAAGAGCCGGGACGCGTACGAGGAGCTCCTGGAGGAACCCGATCCGGACGCGCGCCAACGCCGTGACACGCGCCGCGAACCGGACGTTCCCGACTTGTCGCCGGTGCAGCCGGAGGCGGAAACGCCCGAGTTGTTCCCCAACCCGCGCGTCAGCGTGACCGTTTCCGAAAAAGTCCCGGTCAAGGACGTCCTCTTCCAGCTCGCGCAACAGGCGGGCGTGGACATCGAAATCGACCCCCGGATTGCGGGTGGGATCATCTTTTCCGCGAACGAGGCCCCCTTCCTGGAGGTTGTGGACCGCATCGCCCGGCAGGCGGGCTTGCGCTACAGCGTGGATAACAACGTCGTACGGGTGCGCGTCGATACGCCCTTCATGAAGACCTACGACGTTCCCTACATCACGCAAACGCGCGAAACCACGAGTGAAGTCGCGATTTCCACACAGCTATCCAGCGGCGCCGTGGGCGAAGGTGGCGCCCAGGGGGGTGATACCTCGTCCAGTTCGACGATTTCGGGCGAGGCCACGTCGGACGTCTACGCACAACTGGAAACGTCGCTGACAAACATCCTGCGCAACACCTCGCCGAGCGGGTTGAACCAGGCGCAAGGCGACAACCAGCAACGGGTCATGGTGACGCCACAGAGTGGGACGATAAGCGTTTACGGGACCGAGAAGCAGCACAAGGTGGTCGAAAAATATCTGCGCCGCGTCCGCCAGGCCATCGGCGCTCAGGTCCTCATCCAGGCCAAGATCGTGGAAGTGGATTTGAACCGGCGCTTCCAGAGCGGCGTGAACTGGAGTGCCTTGGGGGACCAGCTTGCTGCCAGCGTCGACTTCGACAATATCGCCTCGTCAGCCGCCGGAACGGCCACGTCCGGCGTCGCCACGCTCACCTTCGACGGCGACAATTTCAACGCGGTGCTCAATCTCCTGGGGCAGTTCGGCACCACCCGCACGCTGTCGAGCCCGCGCGTCACCGTCATGAACAACCAGAGCGCCATCCTGAAGGTCGCTGAAAACGAGGTCTTCTTCGAGCTGGATGCCGAGGAAGAGGAGGACGAAGACACGGGTGAGACCACCCTGGAAATCGACAGCGAGATTCGCACCGTGCCGGTGGGCTTGGTGATGGCGGTCCGGCCGGCGATCGATCTCGACGCCAATCGCGTGACACTGACGCTGCGCCCGACGGTGTCGCGGGTGGATCGCTTCGTGGAAGACCCGGCGGTCGCCCTGATCTCCCAACAGCTCGCGGGAGTCGGTGCTGATGTCCAGTCGCAGATTCCCGTGGTGGAAACGCGTGAAATCGACAGTGTTCTCGACATGCAGTCCGGGCAGACCGCCATCATGGGTGGGCTGATGCAGGAACGCACCACGAATGAGGATTCAGGGGTCCCCGGCCTGTCGCAAATCCCCTGGATCGGTCGGGCATTCAAGCAACGCGATGAGACGACCGATGTGGTCGAGCTGGTCATTCTCTTGAACGCTCGTATCGTCCGCAATGCGCGCCCGGACAACGCGGACAGCCGCGTTTATCAAAACTACACGAACGATCCGCGGCCGCTCTCATTGCCGGATGACACGGGGGTGCAGTCCGGCGGCCAGCGGCAATGACCCTGCCCTATATCCTGCTCTCGGCCGTGCGGGATCGCCTGATCGCCGCGATTGGCATCGGCCTGATCGCCATCTGGCTGGTCGCCGCGTTCGCCGGCAGCACATCGATCGCCGAAGAAGGCGCCGCGGCGACCGTGTTCGCGGGATTCGGCGCGCGGCTCCTGGTGGTCTTCGGGATCGTGCTCTTCGTCTCGCTGCAGGTTCGGCGCTTGGCCGAGTCCGGTGAGATGCACGTGCTGCTGGCAACGCCGATCTCGCGGACGCGCTTCGTCATCCAGGCGTGGGCGGGCTTCGCGGTCCTGGCCATCGGCTTCGCGGTGGCCGCCGGCGGGATCGCCGCGCTCGCCGGATGGTCGGTGGCGCAGCCGTTCGGGCTCGCGGTCTGGACCGGGACGCTGGCCCTGGAGGCTGTGGTGATGGCGGCATTCGCCCTCTTCGTCGCGCTCGGCCTGCGCGGTATGATCGCCGGGCTGATCGTGTGCCTGGGCTTCTACGCCCTGACCCGCATGCTGGGCGTCATTCTGGCGATCGCGCGCTCCGAGTACGCGCCCGCCGAAGCGAAGGACGGCGTCGTCGGCCGCGCCGTGGACCTGCTGGGGCTCGTGCTGCCGCGACTCGACCTGCTGGCGGAAAGCCGGTGGCTCGTGTACGGCATCGAGGCAACCGGCTCGGTTGGGCTGGCGACCCTCCAGGCGGTCGCTTACACGCTCGTCCTCGTGGCCGCAGCGGTGTTCGACGCGCGGGGGCGGGCGCTGTGAGCGGCCGGGTAGCTTGGTTGGCGATCGCGGCGCTCGGGTTGGCGGCCTCCGCCGGGCTCGGGACGCAGCTGGATGCCCGCAAACCGCGCGGTGCCGCGGTTCCGGTCCCACCCACGCCCACGGCCATGCGCGCCGAAGCCCTGGGGGACGGCCAGTTCGCCTTCCGCGCGCGAAGCCTTCAGCTTCAGCACCTCGGCAACCTGGGCGGCCGCATCGTGCCCTACAAGGACATGGACTACGCGCGCCTGGAGCGGTGGTTCCGCCGGCTCGACGCGCTCGATGCGCGCTCGGACGTGGTTCCGATGAGCGCCGCGCTCCTCTTCGGCGGCACGCAGACCCAGGCGGACGTCCGCCACGTCACCGCCTATCTCGCCGACCACGTGCGCCGCGATCCGGGCCGCAAATGGCGATGGATGACGCACGCCATCTATCTCGCGCGCTACAAGCTGGACGACAACGCGCACGCGCTGGAGCTGGCGCGCGAACTGGCCGGATTCGAGGCGCCCGGCATTCCGGGCTGGGCCCGCAATTTGCGTGTCCTCGTGCTCGCGGACATGGGACGCACGCAAGCCGCCCGCGCGCTCGTGGGCAAGCTGCTGGACTCAGACACCATGCCGCCGGCAGAGCGGCGCTGGTTGCGTCACTTCCTGGAGCGCGAGCTGCGATCGGGCGGCGACAGCCCGGTGCGGCGGTAAGGGGCTGGTATGGCGTGGGAGGCGATCGCCACGGGCGTGCGGCTGGCGGGCGCGATCCACGCGGTGCTCTTGGCCGTCTACGCAGCGCTCGCCCTGCGGCCAGCCGCGCGCGCATTCGTGCCGGTCGGCTACGCGGCGTGCCTGCTCGGGGCGCTGCTGGTGCCGGTGCTGACGTCACCGGGGCTGCGCGGCCTGGCGGCGGCGCTGTGGCTGGCGCTGCCCGCCCTCACCTACCTGCTGGTGCTTCAGCTCACGGATGACGCGCCGCCCGGTCGCCGCCACCTGGCGGTGTTGGCCGTTCCGTTGGTGGCGCTGCCCGAGGTGGTGGCGCTCGCCGGCGGGCTGGCCACGATCGAGCTGTATGCCCTGCGTGTGCCGGTTCAACCGGCCTTGCAGCTTTACGCCGTGCTGACGGGGGCTGGGGTGCTGGCGCTGGTGTTCGTGGTGCGCCGGGCGCGCCTCACGGCGCTCGCGTCGTCCCGGGCCGATCGCCACCGCTACGCGCTGGTCCTGGCGATTCTGGGGATGCAGGCCGTGGCGCTGGGGATCGCGCTGCTCGCGATGGGCGGGCTGGTTCCGGGCGGCCGGGCGGAGCTGGCGACGGCCGTGGTGGAGGTGACGATGCTCTACCTCGTCGGGTCCGCCCTCTTCCGCCTGCCGGCCGCCCCCGTCCCCGACACGCACGCGGTGGCTCCAGCGGCCGAGCCCGATCCGGGCGCGGCCGATTCGAAGGCACCGGGGCCGCTCACGGAGCGCGAACGAGCTTTGTTGAAGACCGTTCAGGCCCGCATGGAACAGGATGCGCTCTACCGGGATCACACCTTGAGTCGCCGCGATCTGGCGGACACGCTCGGCGTTCCGGAGCACCAGATCACGCGCGTGCTCAACGCGGGCCTGGGACAGAGCTTCACACGCTTCGTCAACGGCTGCCGCGTGGCCGAGGCGCGAACGCTTCTGACCACGTGCGACCTTCAGATCACCGAAATCGCCTTCCGCGTGGGCTTCAACAGCCTCGCCACGTTCAACCGCGTGTTCAAGGAAATCGTGGGAACCACGCCGCGGGCTTATCGCAACCGGGGAAACCAATTCTCCGTATCGGCCACGGCATGAAAAAGGGGGTCGTTTCCGACCCCCTTCGTACGTCCAACATCAAGGTGCCGCCTTAAAGGCGGAAGAAGGCAACGCAGGCGTTATCCTCAGATGCGTTATAGGTGTTGTCTCCCGTACTGTCAGTGTTGCCTGTCCAGCACCCATTACCTCCTTGATCGCCCCCGAGAATATCACCCGTAGTGGGATTTCCGTCATCCGCTTTCACGTCAATGCCACGCAGGTCGACGGGTGCGACAACGTCAATTGTGTTGTCGTCACCATCGATCCCACCAAGCTTAAACCAATGAGCTTGTGGGCGATTGTTGACCGCGTTGCCACCAGGACCACTATTACCCGTCGTCGGATTGGGGCTTTCAAAAGAAATTGTGTAAATCCCACCGATCGACGCGGACATGGCGTTGGTCGCATCCAGGCCGTCTGAGTCAATTGCTTGGGGGTTCACCCCTCCTAGCAGTCCGGAATAGCCTAGATGCTCCCAAAATGCCGCCGTTTCAGTATCTTGGTCCACGCGCGCTCCAACATCGATTCGTCCGTTGCCGTCACCGGCGTCTCCGCCTTCATTGGATGCTTGTGCGACATCACTGACGAGTTCCGGCTGCGAAAAGTCCCCTGGCAGCGCCACAAACTTGTCTTGGAATGTGTTTGTGGCCGTCCGTATTTCGTTCAAGTCAGTCTGCACGGCGTTGAGTTGGGCGCTCGAAATCAGCTCCTGCCCGCGCAGGATGCCGCCCACGATCAGGCCGATGATGAGCAGGACCACGGCCAGCTCGACGAGCGTGAAACCGCCCTGGCGTTGAGCT
>Ga0207714_1001206_pt1 | contig 16850 bp, 20 predicted proteins | sample PonA232FremontCA_2_FD_187270 | JGI IMG/M metagenome (GOLD analysis project Ga0207714, IMG submission 187270) | Marine sediment microbial community from Fremont, CA, USA - Pond A23 Sediment 2 (SPAdes) | ecosystem: Environmental > Aquatic > Marine > Unclassified | place: USA: Fremont, California...
CCCGCCGACATCGCCACCGCGACGCCGTCCGAACTCGCCGCCGCCGGCCTCACGGAGGGTGTCGCCGAGCAGGTTCACGAGGGAGCCGGCCAGCTGCCGGCCGTCGACGTCGACTGGGGTGTGTTCCCCGAACGCGTCCAGCGCGGCGAACGCGAACTGTGCGAGATCACTGTCCGGTCGCGTGCCGGCGACGCGCGCGCGTCGCTCGCTGTCACGGTAAACGGCGTCCGGATGACCGAGAAGGCGACCTATCTCGGCGAGACCACGCTCCCGGTCGGTGTCTTCGGCGGCGAAACAGACGAACTCGAGTTCGCCGTCCGGGTCGTCTTCCCGGAACTGCCGCTGGAACCTGTTGTCCGGACGCGGACTGTTCGGGTTCAGTGACTGATCCGGTCCATTCGTGGGTATTCCAGATTATTCTTTTAGATACGGCTATGAAACATCTAATCGGATCTCGTGGCTTCGTAAAACGTTGACTGTCGTGTATAAAATGTTCCTACGGTCGTGAACGTTGTGAAAAAAGGTACGAACTGAGACTAGTAATATGGTGTTTATATGCGGATGTCACACATGAGTAGGAGTAAGGAGAGCCACAATGTCCAGTGCAACACCCTCCGACTCGATCCCGAGCACCGACCGACAGCGTTTCCAGTCCGCAGTCGGTTACCCCTTCCGACTGCTCGGCTTCTGGAGTGCTGTCATCCTCCCGTTTGCCATCCTCTCGTTGCTCGTCGCTGGCGTCGCCCAGCAATCCCCTGCCCTGATCGCCGGCCTGGTGGCAGCGAACGTCGTCGGCCTCGTGCTCGGCAAAGACTACAAACGCTGACCCGCTGGACCCGCCCGCCCACCTGATCCCTCGTGGTCGGGTGCACTGGCTCTCCGATATCCCTTGTGACCGTAACGATTAATCCCACCGCTTGCAGAGTACACCTGTGCGAGTCGAAAACAGCTTTTTAGGGGCCGACGGTATCGGCGAGACGATCGAGCGGCGGCTCTGGAGACAGGGGGTCACGCACTGGGCGGAGTTCGACGACGACTGTGAGGGTGTCGGTCCGACGCGTGCGGACCGTATCGAATCGTTCATCGAGCACGGCCGGCGCGCGGTCGACGCCGGTGACGTTTCGTACTTCGAAGCGGCGTTTCCGTCCGGCGCGCGCTGGCGGCTGTACGAAAGTTTCCGGGAGCAGGCCTGCTTTTTCGATATCGAGACCACGGGGCTGGACCACCGCACGAGCGTCGTCACGACGGTCTCGCTGCACCGGGACGGGCGGACCCGGACGCTCGTCCGCGGCGACGACCTGACCGCCGAGAGCTTGCGGGCCGCATTCGCGGATGCCGGACTGCTCGTGACGTTCAACGGCGCCCGGTTCGACATCCCCTTCCTCGAACACTGCTTCGATCTCGAACTGGACCATCCGCACATCGATCTCATGCCGACCTGCCGGCAGATCGGCCTCTCCGGTGGGCTGAGCGAGATCGAGACCGAACTCGGGATCGACAGGGAACTCCCAGACGTCGACGGCAGGGAGGCGGTCCGGCTCTGGCACGAACACGAGCGTGGGGTTGACGGCGCACTCGAACGGCTCATCGAGTACAACCGGGAGGACACCGAGAACATGGTGCCGGTTCTGGAACGGGCTGTCGACGCGCTCGACCGGCAGGTCGTTCCCGACGACTCGTCGCTGACCCGGAGGAAATTTTATTGATGCCCGGTCCCCCTGGTATGCATGGGCACGGGTGGTCCGGAGACGTTTCCGGACAGTGAACTCCTCGCGGAAACACTGGAGCAGATCGAATCCGGCGTCGTGGTGTACGAGGGCGATGGGACGATCGAGTACACCAACAGTCGGTGCTGTGAGCTACTCGGGATCAGCCGGTCGGCGCTTGTGGGTTCCGATATCTCGGCCGTTTTCACGTCCTTTGCCGACGAACAGGGCGAGCAGCAGTGGCGGTCGCACGACCCTGGCGAGAAACGGACGGTGAGCACCCGCCTCCGGCCAGCCGACACGGATGGTCTGATCCCGGTCGACCTGGAGATACGCTGTGTCCGGATCGATGGGGTGGACCACTGCATCGCGACGTTTATCGACGTTACCGAGCTGAAAGAGCGAGGCACCGAGCTGGAACAGTACAAACGGATCGTCGAGAACCTTCCCGTGGGCGCATACCGCACCACGCCGGGACCCAAAGGGGAGTTCCGGCTGGTGAACCAGGGGCTCGTGGACATCCTCAACGCGGAATCGAAAGCTACCCTCCGGAACACTCCCGTCTCGGCAATGTACCACGAGGAGTCGGAACGACAGGCGTTCAGCGACCGCCTCCTCGAACAGCGGAAACTCGAAGGGGTCGAGTTACAGCTGGAGACCTTCGACGGTGAGCCGATCCGGTGTGAGGCCTCGGCCGTCGCCGTCGAGGAGGACGAGGAGACGGTGTTCGAACTGGTGTTACAGGACATTACGTCGCGCAAAGAGCGCGAACGGGAGCTGGAACGCTACCGCGAGGCGGTCGAACAGGCCGGGCACGCGGTGGTGATCACTGACCGGGACGGGAAAATCGAGTACGTCAATCCCGCATTCGAGGAGACCACGGGGTACAGCCGGTCCGAGGCCGTCGGCGAGACGCCGGCGCTTCTCAACTCCGGCAGACAGGACGAACAGTTCTACGAGGACCTCTGGGAGACGATCCTCGACGACGACATCTGGGAAGCCGAGCTGATCAACAGGCGGAAATCGGGTGAACTGTTCTACACCAGACACACCATCGCCCCGATCACGGACGAGGCGGGGCGGGTCAGGAACTTCGTCGGCATCCAGATCGACACCACGCGCCAGAAGCTACGCGAAAAGCGACTGTCGGAGCTGGAACGGATTCTGCGACACAACATCCGGAACAAAGTGACAGCCATCGTCGGCCACGCCGAGGCGTTGAAACACCGGTCCGACGACGCGGACCCCGCGGTGTCACAGATCATCAGCCAGGCCGAATCCCTGGCGGCGACGAGCCGGAAATCCACCAAACTCCGGAAACTGCTCGACCGGGACGCCGAACGGACCCCGCGATGCGAGGCCGACTCCCTTCTCGCCGAACTGGTCGAACATTTCCGGGAGCGGTATCCGGCGGCTGCGTTCTCGCTCGAGGCGGAACCCGCGACGGTCGCGATCGATCCGGACGCGTGCCGGACAGTGTTCCGTGAGATCATCGAGAACGCGGTCGTCCACAGCGACCGGGAGACGCCGGCGGTAACGATCAGGACGGTTCCCACGACCGGGGGGCCAGGGCACGTCCGCTTCGAGGTGGCGGACAACGGCCCGGGGATCTCGGACCAGGATCGGACGGCCGTCGAGGTGGGCGAGGAACGCTCGCTGGCCCACGGCAGCGGGATCGGCCTCTCGCATATCCACTGGATCGTCACCGAGTACGGCGGCGACGTGAGTATCCGGGACAACGAACCCCGGGGGGCCGTCGTGACGGTCTCACTACCGATTGTCGAGGAGGTGTGAGCCTCGGGTGACCGACCCGGGACCGATCAGCCACCTGTTCCAGCTCGAACGGGCCGCCAGCGGGTCGCTGATATAATCAACGGGGAGTTCCAATAGGCCGTATGACCGTTCCGACAGACGTGCTGATCGTCGGCGGCGGTGTCGCCGGCCGTTCGGCGGCGACGTTCACTGCACGCCACGGTATGGACACACTGATCGTCGACACGGGCGAGTCGATCCTGCGCAGAAACGCACACATCGAGAACTTCCCCGGCTTCCCGGCCGGCGTCAACCCCCGTCAGTTGCTGGATCTGATGGGCGAGCAGGCCGAGCGAGCCGGCTGTGAGACCGAGGAGAGTCGGGTCACCCACGTCGAGACGGCGGATCACGGGTTCGCGGTCGAAACAGCGGACAGCGACCGCTTCCGCACCGAGTACGTCATCGCTGCGACGAAGAACACGGTCGAGTATCTCGGAGGGATCGACGGCGTGGGATTCATCGACCGCGGCAAAACCTTCGTCGACACGGACGAACGGGGCCGAACGGGTGTCGAGGGGCTGTACGCGGCGGGTCGAATCGCCGAGAAACCCCACCAGGCGGTGGTCTGTGCCGGCCACGGCGCCGAGGTGGCTGTCACCCTCCTGGAAGACGACGACCGGCCGTTCTACCACGACTGGGTCGCCCCGGAGGGCTACTTCACCGACCGCGGACGCGACCTCCCGCCGGGCTGTGAGGAGATCGACGAGGCCGAACGCACCAGACGGGAAACGGAGTCACTCGAAACGATGCGTGACCGTTTCGAAACGCCCCACCCCGACGAACAGGAGACCCATCCCAGCCTGTAGGCATCCTCTCGGTAAACCTAGAAACCGAAGCATCTATTATCTTTTAGGTCGACCTAAAAACATGGCAGGCGACGTGCCAACACGTAGCGTACTGACCCGACGAGGGGACAGCGGGACGGTTGTCGGCTGTGGGCCGGTCGCGGGCGCTGTCGATGACGACGTTGACGAGGCACCGATCGACGGGAGCGGAACCGCGAACGTAACCAGAGAAACGCACGCGGACCCGGGTCACAGAGAGTTATGACGGCTGACACGTACGTCGACCGTGCCCGGAGCCGTGTCCGGGACGAACAGGAGGCGGTGCGTGCGAAACAGGACGCATTCGAGCAGTTCATCGATCACGTCTCCTCGCTTCCCGCGGCAACGGTGCCCTCCGGAACTGGCGTGACTGCGACTGTGGGGACACAGTTCCAGACCGATGACCAGTGTCGTGCGGTTCGCAATGCATTCGAAGAAACGATCCGGCCACACAGCTGTGAGACAGTAGAGGACCCCGAGCCGTTGCTCCAGACGATCAAGGCCGAGTTTACCGAGTCGATCGCCGCTGCGCTCGCTTCGACGACCCCGACGACCTTCTCGCCGGAAATCAAGCGGGCGATTCTCACGGAAGCGAACTCCCGGCAGACCGAGACGGCTGCGCTGTTGCAGGCACTCGATACCGAGCTGGACAGCCTCGAAACCGCCGCAGAGACTGTCACGGAGATCACCGGCTGGCTCGTCGACAGCAACGAACGGCCACTGACCGACTGCGGGTTCGACGCACTCCGGCGCCGTCACGAGCAACTGGCGACGTACCGTGAGCACTGCGACACCCTCGCTCGCGAACGCCAGACGGATCTCCAGCGGACGACGAGCCAGACGCTCGATGCCGGGATCCGCCACCGGGAACTCGTTGCCTATCTGTACCGGGCGTTTCCGGTCGACCATCCGGTGCTGGCAACGGCTGTCCGTCTCGACTCGCTGTGTGCCGGCTGTCAGCGAACGGTTCGGGAGCATCTGGTCCGGCGAGTGTGAGACCGAACCCTTTCTTTTTTATTTTAGGTTTACCTAAACACGGCTACAATGGCAGAGTCAGAATCCCAGGCGGGAAGAGACGACGAGCGAACGACAATCAGATCGGGCCGCGAGTTCGAGGAGGAGTACCGGCTCGACGCGAGTGAGGCCGGAGCGTTCCTGGTCAACCTGGGCGAACAGCTCCGTGATGGGGAGGAACTGGAGATCGAACTCGAACTCCCGGGTCGCACCGACGAAGCGGCCCCCGACGTCGAGTGACCGACGGCGACTGTCGCCTCGGCCAGACACAACCACCAAATAGCCGCGCCCGCACAGTAGAGGTATGACCGAGAGAACGGCGGCGGTGACCCGCGAGACCGCCGAGACAGACATCGACGTGGTACTCGACATCGACGGCGACGGCGACACGACGGTCGACACCGGGATCGACTTTTTCGATCACATGCTCGACTCCTTCGGGACGCACGGACTCTTCGATCTCACCGTCACCTGCGACGGTGATCTGGGGATCGACGACCACCACACCGTCGAGGATGTGGGCATCACCCTCGGCCAGGCCTTCGACGAGGCACTCGGCGAGAAGCGCGGTATCCGGCGCTTTGCCGACCGGACGGTGCCGATGGACGAATCGTCGGGGACGGTCGTCGTCGACATCAGTGGCCGGCCACACTTCACCTTCGACGGCGAATTCTCACAGGAGAACGTGGGTGAGATGACGAGTTTCATGGCCCGGCACTTCCTGCGGTCGCTGGCGATGAACGCCGGCCTGACCTTGCAGGCCGAGATCGACGGCGAGAACGCCCACCACGAGATCGAGGCGCTGTTCAAAGCCCTCGCAAGGACCCTCGACGACGCGACCCGACTCGACGAGCGCCGGGCCGACACGCCGAGCACGAAAGGCGAACTCTGAGGGGAGTCTTTTACTCCCCTGTCCGCCGCAACCGGATCGGCGCACACTCCAGTGAACAGATCCACACACCAGTCGCCAGGTATGCCCAACAACTATTGGGGCGGGGCCACCCACCTCAACTATGTTCGAGGAGATCATGGAGAAGTTCTCGGATTCGCCCAGCCAGCAGCGGGTGATCCGGCTCCTGCTTGCGCGTGGCTTTTCGGTCAACGACGACGGCCGGGTCGTCTCGGGGGGGATCGAGATCCCGAACACCGGGATCGCACGCGAGCTCGACGTCGACCGCCGCGTCGTCGACGCGACGACCGACGCGATCCTCGACGACGAGACACTCCGGCCCATCTTCCAGAACATCTCCGCGGTTCCGAGCCTGATGGATCTCGCGCCCGTCCTCGATCTCACAGTCTGTACGGTGACGGTCCGGGACGCCGACGAGTCGGGGATCGTCGCGGAAGTGACGACACTGCTTGCGGACAACGACATCGCCATCCGCCAGGTGCTGACAGAGGACCCGGAGTTCACCGACGAGCCACGGCTCTACCTCGTCACCGGTGACCCCTTCCCCGGCGCGTTGATAAACGAGATCCGTGATCTCCCCTTTGTCGAGCGGATCGAACTCGCTTGAGCGGTCGGCCGCGGCTGCTTTTCGTGCCGGGAACGCTGTCGAACCGACGGTATCAAGCCGTCTTTCCCCCTACCGCGGGTATGGGAAACGCAGACCTGCGTGATCTCGCCGCGATCGAGGAGATCCCGTTCGAGGATCTCTCCGGCACCGTCGTCGCCGTTGACGCCCACAACTGGCTGTACCGGTATCTGACGACCACGGTCAAGTGGACGGACGACGACGCGTACACGACTGCCGACGGCACCGAGGTGGCGAACCTCGTCGGCGTCGTCCAGGGACTGCCGAAATTCTTCGAACACGAACTGACGCCGGTGTTCGTCTTCGACGGCGCCGTGACCGAACTCAAAGACGACGAGGTCGCGAGACGCCGCGAACAACGCGAACGGTACGAGTCGGAACTCGAAGCCGCCCGGGAACGCGGCGACTCGATCGCCGTTGCACGCCTGGAATCTCGGACCCAGCGCCTCACCGACACCATCGTCGAGACGACACGCGAACTGCTTGGCATCCTCGACGTCCCGGTCGTCGACGCGCCGGCGGAGGGGGAAGCCCAGTGTGCACACATGGCCCGCCAGGGTGTCGTCGACTACGCCGGCACCGAAGATTACGACGCACTGCTTTTCGGCGCGCCGCTGACACTGCGACAGCTCACGAGCAAGGGCGATCCGGAGCTGATGGATCTCGAGGCGACGCTTGCGAACCACGATCTGAGCTGGGAACAGCTCGTCGACGTGGCGATTCTCTGCGGGACGGATTTCAACGAGGGAATCTCCGGGATCGGCCCCAAGACGGCCGTGAAACTGCTCCACGAACACGGCGATCTGTTCAGCGTCCTGGAGGCCCGCGAGGAGACGATCGTCGAAGCCGACCGACTGCGAAAACTCTTTCTCGATCCCGCGGTCGTGGACGTCGATCCAGACACGGCGACCGATCCCGACGTCGAGGCGGCGCGGGCGTACGTCACCGAGGAGTGGGGTGTCGATCCCGACGAGGTCGAACGCGGCTTCGAACGGATCGAGGAGTCGCTGGTCCAGACCGGGCTGGACAACTGGACCTGAGCGGTTACGTTTCGGCCCCGACGCCGGGAGCCGGATCGGCCGTCGGGATCGTCACGAGCAACAGGACAACCGTCACCGCGAACACCGCAGTCCCGAGATCGTAGCTCCCGGTGACGGCCGCGGCGACGGCCCCCGAGCCGCCGAAGAGCCCGGCGACGGCCCCGACAATCGGGAGCATACAGCCGACACAGCTGAACAGCCCGACGACACCGGCAACCGCGCCGCGGGAACTCGCGGCGACTGCGGCGGCGATCCCGTAGGCCAGCGCGGCGTAGCCGACGAGTTTGAACGGGACGATCGCTCCCTGCACGAGGCTGGTGCTGTAGCTCACTGTCGGCCCCCAGCCGGGTGACCGCCAGAAGACGGTCAGATCGACCCCGCCGGCCTGGTGTGCGGGCCAGATCATGCCGGCGATCACTGCCAGCACCAGAAAGTACCCCACCCCGGCCGCGACAGCGGGAGGCGACGAACGGACGTCGGGGCCGTACCGTCGGAGGAAGGCGACAAAGTAGACGCCGACTGTGATCCAGGCGACGGGGTACAGCGTCTCCCGGACCGAGAGCAGTTGTGTCTCGGTCGTCGCGAGGTAGACGAACACAGCAACGACCTGTGCGACGAGCACGCCGGCCGCCAGCAGCGCCTCCCGGCCCGTCGTGAGGGCGAGGGCGCGTGCGATGCCGCGGCGGCGGGCTGTGTCCGTCATCGTCGGTCAGGCCGGGGCCCCCTCGTCGGGGAGCGCGAACAGGATTGCGATCCCGACCGGGCCGGGACGGTTCATCCGATCACCCCTCCTCCTGTGTCGAGAACCGGCGACAGCAGCGCGGCGATCTGGTCGACGACGATGGCACCGTACGAGCCAAGGAAGCCGCCGTCGGAGACGATCGATGCGATCGGCAGGATGTAGGTCAGCAGGATCAACACGATGGCCACCGAGGTCCACAGCCGGATGTTGTCGAGCACAGCCGGTGCGTGCTCGGGCCCGGAGAGCGGTGTGGGAATCGAGTCCGGCGTCGCAGCGGCCCGCTCGCCGATGTCGAACGACGAGAGGACGAGGTGTGCGAAAAACAGGAGCAGCGACGTGGTCAGGAAGACCGCACCGAGCGCGATCTGGAAGCGCAGTTCGGTCACTGCTCCGAACGTATTCGTGTAATCGAACTGGCTGTAGGTCGGATCGGCCGTCCGCCGAGGGACGCCGGCGAGTCCCGCACGGTGCATCGCGTTGCCCATGAACACCATCCCGACGAACCACATGAGTACCTGCGCGAGCCCGAGCCGCCGGCTGAATATCTCACGCCCGGTGATGATCGGGAGGAACCAGTAGGTCGCGGCCATGATCGACAGTGCGACGGCGGTACCGACTGTCATGTGGAAGTGACCGACGACCCATAGCGTGTTGTGGACGAGGTAGTTGATGCTCATCCCGGCGTTGATCATGCCGGAGAAGCCGGCTGCTGCGAACATCAGCCCCGCGAGGGTCATCCCGGTAAATGCCGGCCTCCCCCACGGCAGCGCAGTTAGCCAGCTGAAATACCCCTTGCCGCCCCGCTGTCGAGCCCCGTGTTCGATGCTCGCCACGACGGTAAAGGCGGTCAGGAAACTCGGTAACAGGAGGAACATCGTGTTCGTCATCGCCAGGAACTTGAACCCTTCCGCGATCCCGGGATCGACGTACTGGTGGTGGATCCCGGTCGGGACTGACAACACTAGGAAGAGGACGAAGACGATCCGTGCGAGTGGATCACTGAACAGCCGACCGCCGGCCAGTTTCGGCAGGATGACGTACCACATCATGTACACCGGCATCAGCCAGAAGTAGACGACCGGGTGACCGAAAAACCAGAACAGCGTCCTGGTCAACAGCGAGTTCACGCTCTCGAAGATCCCGAGCGACCACGGGATCAGGAAGAATACGACCGAAATCGCGACACCGAGAGAGGCGAGATACCACATCAGCATCGTCGTCAACACCATAAAGGTGCGCAGTGGCGTTCGCTCGTCGGGATTCTCCCGTTTCCAGGCCCACCAGGACCGGAACCAGTCGAACCCCGCGATCCAGGTCCCGATAATAAACGTGGCCAGTCCGATGTAGTACAGGGGATGGGCTTCGAGTGGTGCGTAGAACGTGTACAGGACATCCGCATCGACCCCCGAGAGGCTCCCGGCATCGACGAATCCGCCAAGGATCGTAACCGCGCTCATTCCGGCCCCGAGCACCATCATCGCGTACCAGAGTTTCGTGATCCGGATATCCTCCGAAGACCGGCCGAGACTGTCGGTCACTGCCCACTGGAAAAAGCCCACGAGGAAGAAGATAGTGAACAGGAGTACCATCGCGACGCCGTGGAGCGTGAGCACGGTGTAGTAGTCGGCGTTGCTAATAAGCGAATCGTAGAACCCGGTCCGGTGCAGCGTCTGAATGATTCCCATCAGGCCGCCGATAGCCAGCGCGACGAAGGAACTTGTCAGTGCTGCACGAACGATAAACGCTTCGTCCGGGTAATCGTTGACGAAAACACCCATCTATGCGTCACCTCCACTGTTCCATGCTTCTTCCGGAAGTACCTGTATTTTCCCCGCCATGTTCTCGTGCCCGGCGCCGCAGAACTCGTGACACACCAGGCCGTACTCCTTGCGCTCGTCTCCCTCCAGTTCGTCGAATTCGACTGTGATCTCTGCAATCTGTCCCGGAATCACCATCGTGTTAGCGTTCGTCCCGACAACACTGAACCCGTGAATAACGTCCGGTGAGGTGATATAAAACGTCACTTCGCTCCCCTCTGGCACCTCGATCGGGTTGTTCGTCCCGGGCTGGAAGATGAACCGCTGTGCGACGACGCCGACCTCATATTTGTCTTCCTCGCCCTCGACCGGCACCGCCCGGTTATCCTCCTGCTGTGCGAACTTCTCGTGGTCGTTGATGCTGCTGAACGACGGCTCGACAGTGCCACCGGAGTCGGAAACCATCTGGACGCCGGCCCCGACCGCGCCGTAGGTAATCGTCCCGATGAACCCGACGATCAAAAGCAGCGACAGTCCGAACCAGAACTTCTCGTATTTGTGTATCTCCATGGTTCACACCACCGTCGGGCCGTTTCCGAGGAACTCGATGAAGTACATAAATGCCCACATCACCCCGATGATCACGAAGTAGATCAACACGAGCAGGAGCGTCCCCACGGGCTCGAACTCGTCGTGACCGATCTCACGTACGATCCCGTCGCTCGACTCCGTCGTGTGTTCTGCCTCGGAACTCACGAACTCGTCGTGACCGACCTCACTGACGGCCCCGTCAGCTGTTTCGGTTGCGTGTTCAGTTTCCGAACTCATTGATGCTGTGTGGCTGTTAGACTGTATGATTATGAATAGCTAATGGTATTCCCAACCGCTGGGAATAACGGGAGTGTATAATAGTTGGAGTACGAAAACAAACGTAGACATGGAACTGGGTCCACGTATCGTCGCAGCGCTTGCCTTTCTCGCGCTGATCCCGGCCGGCGTCTACGGTGCACTGAGTGGTGAACTGACTGTCGTCACGGGGATTCTCTCCGTGGCAGGGATCGTCCTCATCGCCGGATCGCTCGTCCTGATGTTCGGGCCGGCACCCGCCGACTCCGGCGACGGGCTCTCGCACTGATAATGGTTGTTGCGAGTCTTTACCGCCATGTTGATACAAGACGGCGGGTACACACCGTGAGACACCGATATTTGCGACGTGCTCACGAAAATAACCGCAACAACCATTATGACCGGTGGTCTGTGTCCCCGCCGTGATCGCCTTTCACGTGACCGCGTTGTCGCGGTCGAACCCGTCCGCCGGGGCCGTTACCGCTACACTTCGAGACCGTACGAAACCATGAGTGCCTGCACGCTCTGTGATCTGCCGGCCGACCCGGCCGTCACTGACGAGTCCGTCGACGGGACCTTTTGCTGTCGGGGCTGTCTGGAGGTGTACCGCTCGCTCGGCGACGTCGACCCCGACTCGGCCGACGTCCGCGCCGAACTCGAGCGCCCCCGGCCGGCCCAACCCGACAGCGGCGAGGGTGAGACGGCCTACCTCGCCGTCGAGGGGATGCACTGTTCGACCTGTGAACTGTTCCTGGAGTCGGTCGCCTGCGAGACGCCGGGCGTCTACGACGCCGAGGCGAGTTACGCCGCGGAGACGATCAAACTCGACTACGACGCCGCGGAACTGGCGGAGTCCGACCTCCCCGATGTCGTCTCGGGGATGGGGTACCGCGCGAGCGCCCGCGGCGAGGAAACGACGGGGGGCACTGATCTGGCGAGCCGGCTGCTCGTCGGCGGCCTGTTCGGCATGATGGCGATGACGTGGTACATCCTCTTCCTGTATCCCGGCTACTTCGGTTTCGACCCCATCGTCTCGCTCGGCGCCTTCGACAGTGCGTACCTGTACGGCCAGCTCGCGGTTGTGACGGCGATCATCCTCCTGTACACGGGCCAGCCGATGCTCCGTGGCGCCTACGTCAGCCTCCGGACCGGCCGCCCGAACGTGGATTTACTCGTCAGTGTCGCAGCACTCGCGGCGTATCTCTACAGCACTGCGCAACTGTTCGCCGGCGCGAGTGATCTGTACTACGACGTCACTATCGTCGTCGTGATGGCCGTCACCATCGGCAACTACTACGAGACCCGGATCAAGCGGTCGACGGCCGGCTTGCTCGCCGATCTCACCGAGTTACAGGTCGAGGAGGCCACCCGCCGCGACGGCGAGACGGTTCCGGTGTCGGCCGTCGAACCCGGCGACGAACTGCTCGTCCGCCCCGGCGAGCGGATCCCTGTCGACGGGACAGTGCTCGACGGCACCGCGGCCGTCGACGAGGCCCTGGTCACCGGCGAGTCGCTGCCGGAGACGAAACGGCCCGGCGACGACGTCCGGGGTGGGACGGTCGTCACCGACGAACCGATCGTTATCGAGGCCGGCGACGACGCCGAGAGCACGCTCGACCGGATCGTCGGGCTGCTCTGGGAGATCCAGGCCACACGTCCCGGCGCACAGCGGATCGCCGACAGGCTCGCGACCGTCTTCGTCCCGCTCGTTCTCACGATCGCCGCAGTCGTGAGTGTCGGACTCCTCGCGACGGGCGCGGCCGTCCAGTCGGCGCTGCTCGTCGGGCTCACGGTCGTGATCGTCTCCTGTCCCTGTGCGCTCGGCCTCGCGACGCCGCTCGCGGTCGCGACCGGCCTCCAGTCCGCGGCCGACAGGGGGGTTGTCGTCACCACCGCCGCGCTGTTCGAGACGGCTGACGACATCGAGACGGTCGTCTTCGACAAGACGGGGACGCTCACCGCCGGCGAGATGGCGGTCACGGGGGTCCGTTCCGGCGACGTCGACCGGGAGACACTGCTCGCACGGGCCGGGGCCGTCGAGCAGTACTCGGAGCATCCGATCGCCGACGCCATCGTCTCGCGGGCCGCCGAGGCCAGCGGGGCGGTGGAGACGGTCTCCCCGGACTCGTTCGACCACCACACCCGCGGGGTCGCCGGCACTGTCGGCGAGGACCGCGTGCTCGTGGGCCACCCCGACCTGTTCCGGTCCCGGGGGTGGGAGCTGCCCGGGTCGGTCGACGCAGCGGCGGACGAGATACGGCATCGCGGCGACGTGCCGACGCTCGTCGGCTGGGAGGGACGGGCCCGCGGCGTGATCGCCGTCGGTGACACCCGCCGCTCGGCGTGGGAGTCGGTGGTGGAGACGGTCGGGGCCGACCGCCGGGTCGTCGTCCTGACCGGCGACGACGGCCCGAGCGCGGACCGGTTCCGTGACCACCCCGCGGTCGATTCGGTGTTCGCCGGCGTCCCCCCGGACGGGAAAGCCGAGACGATCAGGCGGCTCGCGGCGACCGAATCGGTCGCGATGGTCGGCGACGGGAGCAACGACGCGCCCGCGCTTGCGGCCGCCGACCTCGGGATCGCACTGGAGAGTGGCACACAGCTGGCGACCGACGCCGCCGACGCCATCGTCCTCGGCGGGGACCTCCGGAACGTGCCGGCGGTGTTCGAGGTCGCGACGCGGACGAACCGCCGTATCAAACAGAACATCGCGTGGGCGTTCGGCTACAACGCGGTCGCGATCCCGCTCGCACTGACAGGACTTTTGAACCCGCTGTTTGCCGCCGTCGCGATGGCGACGAGCAGCCTCTTCGTCGTCGCAAACTCCGCACGCGGGCACAGTGCGGAGGCGACCGCCACCGCGAGCGGGGCCGAAAACCGACAGCTGGGGCGGACCGCCACTGCCTGATCGTGGATCCTGCGGTACGTTTCGGCACGGCTGCTCTCTCTCCAGGGTTTAATATAGTTTGACACACAACTCCGGTGTAGAGACCAGTCGTGACCGACGAGACACCAGCCGATCACGGTCCGAGCCACGACCGCGTGAGTGTGTTGATCATCGAAGACGAGCCGGACCTCGCGGAGATGTACGCGGCGTATCTTCCCGAGGAGTACGAGACAGCGATCGCCGACGGCGGTGAAGCCGGGCTGGAACGGCTCGACGACGGGTACGATGTGGTGTTGGTCGACCGGCGGATGCCGGTCATGTCGGGCAACGAAGTGCTCGCCGCGATCGAAGAGCGTAGCCTCGACTGCCGGGTCGCGATGGTGACGGCCGTCAATCCGGATTTCGACATCATCGACCTGCGGATCGACGACTACATCGTCAAACCTGTCACGCGTCAGGAACTCGTCGAGACAGTAAACCGCCTTGTGAAACTCGACGAGTACAACGAACGGGTCCAGGAACTCACCTCGAAGAAACTCAAACGGAACGTCCTCGAAGTCGAGAAAACCCGGGCCGAACTCGCAGATAATCCGGATTTCCAACGGCTCAGCCGCGAAATCGAAGCATTAAAACAAGAGGTCGACGCGCTCGAAGACGATCTCGATCCCGAGGAGACCGAGTTGCGGTAAAGACTCCCAATAAACACTATCAGGAGTCTTTTCGCTCGACGACGTCGCCGAGCGTGTACTCGCCGGCTTCGGAGTCACTTTCCCACTCGGTGTCGTCGGTGCTGCCACCGGCCGTCAGATCGATACCGAGGCTCCGTTCGAGTTTCGTCTGGATCTCGTCGGTCGGCAGCATCTCGCCCTGTTCGAGTTTCCGGATCAGGCTGGCTTTCTCGTTGAGGTCTCTGGCGAGATCCTCCTGGCTCAGTCCCGCCTGCTCGCGGCCCTGCCGGATGACGTCGTCGTAATCCTGTGCCAGTTCCTCGATATCGTCGAACATATCCTGCTGTCGGGCGCCACCGCCGGAACTCGTCGTGGTCGTTCCCGTGTTCGAGGCACTCGAACTCGAGGTCGAACTCGACGAGGTGGAGTACTTCGTCGAGGTGCTTCCCGAACTGTCCCCCGTGTCGACTTCCGTGCCGAACTCCGTGCAGTTGTCGCAGACATCGAGTTCTGCACCTTCGACTTTGATACGGTTCGGACTCGACGTCTCCGTCCCGCACATCTCACACTGGACCATACCGTACGTTGGCCAGCCCCCCGCATAAATCGTACGCTGCAGTGACCGGAACGCACAACGCTTATTCGCCAATCGCCCAACCTGGAGATATGCAGATTGCACTGCTTGGCGGAACCGGTGATATCGGTGAAGGGCTCGCGCTCCGGATCGCACGTGACAGTGGCCACGATGTCGTCGTCGGCTCGCGCGACGCGGAGAAAGCCGAGACGACAGCGACAGCGTACACCGAGACACTCGCCGACCACGGCTCGTCGGCGGCGGTCGACGGGATGGAGAACCCGGCGGCTGCTGCCGGCGCGGATATCGCCGTCGCTGCTGTCCCGGCGTACTACCTCTCGGATACGATCGAAGCCGTCGCCGAGGAACTCGACGGGACGGTGCTCGTTTCCCCCGCTGTCGGCATGCAACGTGACGAGGCCGGCCTCCACTACAACCCGCCGGGGGTCGGCAGCGTCACCGAACTCGCGGCCAAAGCCGCCCCCGACGACGTCCCGGTCGTCGGCGCCTTCCACAATCTCGCGGCGGCGAAACTCTCGGATCTCGACGCCGACATCGACTGGGACGTGCCCGTCGTCGGCGACGACGGGGATGCGACCGCGACGATCCACGGCCTCGTCGAGGAAATCGACGGACTCCGCCCCCTCTCGGCCGGCGGACTGGCGAACGCCTCCGAAGTCGAGTCGCTCACACCCCTGCTGATAAACCTCGCGGCGAACAACGACGGGATGCACGACCTCGGTGTAAAGTTCTGGTAGCGCCCTCCCATACAGTTTTCAACCAGTCGGTAAAACGAACGGATATGGACGTTTCTGAGACCGATCTCCCGGGCGTTGGGAAGCGATTCGAGTTCGGCATCGGGGGTGGCGAAACGGTCGTCATTGTCGTTCACAACACTGGGCGTCGGGAGGTGTTCGTCCGGCCCGAACCCGGTGCGGACGCGGAGGCGGTGCTCGATTTGACCGATCAGCAGGCACGGGTCGTCGGCTCGATTCTCGAGGGTGCATACTTCCAGCCAGTTGCGACCGATACGACGACGACGACCATCGGTGACAACGTGATGCTCGAATGGTACACGCTGGACGAGGATGCACCGCTCGTCGGAAAATCGCTCGAGGAGGCGAACGTCCGTAGCGAGACCGGGGCGACTATCGCGGCAATCGAACGCGGTGGTGATGTGATCCAGAGTCCCGACCCTGACTGGATGTTCGAAGCCGAGGACCATCTCATCGTGGTCGGGACACGGAAACACCACGAGCAGTTCGCGGCGGAGGCAACGTAACGATCGCGATGTACCCGTTCGTCGTCGTGGCGTGGCCGGCCGGGCTGTCTCTCGGTGGTGATCGCCGTGGCCGGTGAACTGATCGAGGTCGGCGTCATGTTCGCCGCGGTCGCCCTCGCCGGTGCGATCGCACGCGGACTCCGCCAGTCCGTGATCCCTTTCT
>Ga0207714_1001209_pt1 | contig 16836 bp, 14 predicted proteins | sample PonA232FremontCA_2_FD_187270 | JGI IMG/M metagenome (GOLD analysis project Ga0207714, IMG submission 187270) | Marine sediment microbial community from Fremont, CA, USA - Pond A23 Sediment 2 (SPAdes) | ecosystem: Environmental > Aquatic > Marine > Unclassified | place: USA: Fremont, California...
TGTATAACTCACCAAAATTAGCTCATGTATGGCGGTTCACCAAAGCCCTTCTATCCCTACTCCCCCTCGTCACCTTCACCTGCTGACACGTGACAGTAGCTACCATGCTGAACCTTTATGTCGGAAGCGAATAAGTAGGTAACATGGCAAAGACACCGGACGCTTTGATCGGGATCGGGGGAGCCGGTAAGAAGACACTGTACAAGACGCTCGAACAGGACTGGATAGTCGACGAGGCTATAACCGATGACGGCGAGATGAAGGCGTTCGCCGTCGATACCGACACATCGGAGTCCGGACGCGACACCGACAAGGTCGACGAGCTTCAGGAGGGTATAGACAGAATAAAACAGGAGGGCGGCTACGGGATCTCCGAACAGAAGCCCGACGTAAGCTACATCAACGTCGTCAACGAGACGAGCCGGCGGTACACCTCAGGGTCGAAGCTCACCGCCGAACAGTCGGTGAACGAGATAATGGAGCAGGAGGCTCTCAACTGCTGGTGGCTGAAGAGCCACGAGGATATGCTGACCGAGAACGACAGCTACGAGGGCGGTGTCTTCCGGCGTCGGGGTCTGAGCAAGGCGCTTTACCACGCCAGCCAGATGGGACAGAACAAGCTCAACGAGATGATGGGCGAGGTCGCCGCGGGCGGGGGTGAGGTCGGCTTGGTCGTCGGTCTCGGAGGTGGAACGGGTTCGGGTATGTTCATCGATCTTGCGAAGCAGATACGTGAGAAGTCGGCGGGGAGTACAAAGGTGACGCTGTTCGGCGTCCTCCCCGCGATGAACGAGAATAGCAACGAGATAGCGAACGCGTACGCGGCGCTGTCCGAGATAGAGTACCTCGCTGTCGAGGAGGACAACGAGAACCCGTTCTACAACGTCGTCCTCGTCCCTATCGAACCCGCGTGGGGAAGCGACGACGAGGCGACGGAGGACTTCAACGAAGCCGTGTCGTACGCCATAATGTCGTACTACAACGTCTCGGGCGACCCCGACGACTGGGGCAACCGGACGGCTTACCTCGACGAGAGCGACCCGTCGCGTGGACAGGACAAGTTCGCGCCGTTCACGGTCGCCGTACCGCAGGTTCTGAGGTACAGCGCCGACGACCTTCAGGACGCCGAGGAAGGTATGAACGTTATAAAGAGAAGCCTACGCGAGGCGCAGGAGACGGAGTCGAGCCTATGCGAGGCTCTCGAAAGCTACCTCAGAAGCCACTACAAGGAGGTCTACGACAGCACGGTTGACGCGCCTTCGACGCAGGTCGATGTCGACTTAGACCCCGGTACGGTGCTCGACCTCCACGAGGAACGTATCGGGTTCGTCGAGAACCTCGTCGGTATGGACGAACTCGAACCGCTGGGGTACAGGGCACACCGGCGTATACGTGGGAACTTTGAGGATGTGAAGGACGAGGTACGTCTCGATGAGAACGAGATGGAAGGCATGAGCGACGCCGATGTCAGCGACGAGGAGAGGCGTCGTATAGTCGACAACCTACCCGACATGCACGACGACGAGGGCTACTTCAAGCCGCCGGGAGGGTACGACACCGACCAGAACAACGAGTTCGCCGAACTCGTCATGACCGAACTCGAAAACATCGCGCGTAGACGTGACCTCCTCAAGGCGAAGAACAGTATAGACGACGACCACGTCCGCGAAGGTATCGAGGTCGCGCTTAGCCGCGAGGAACGCGGTCTGACCACGGATGTCGACGAGAAGCTCAAGGAGGTGACCGACGAGAACAGGAGCGTGACCCAAAGGAAGGAGACGTACGAGGCGTTCCGTGACGAAGCCGAGTCGGTGTACGGTGACAGGGTGGAAACGTGGAGGAAGGACGTCGAGGACGAGGTCGAGAACCTTATAGATATCTCGCGGAACGTCGACGAAGCCGAGAGCCTCCTGAAAGAGCTGGAGAAACATATCAAGAACGAACTCGGCGCGTTCAGACGTGCCGAAGACCCGGGTCAGCTCTCCGTCGACTTCAGCTTCGGTAGGTTCGACGACCTGAACGAAAAGCTCGAAACCCTCGGCGTCGGGACGGTCGACGAGGGAACCGTGATCGACTCGCTCAACCACATAAAGGAAGCCGGGGACGCGTACATGCGTGCGGAGTCGTCGTCGACGGTAGACAAGCTGAAGTCGTTCGTAGGCTCGAACCCCGACGAGGAGCGCAAGGCGACCTACTTCCGACGCGCCGACAACGTCGACGAGGATATCTTCGAGGTCGGCGGCTGGGAAGCCCCTGACTTCTCGTGCCGTATGAAGGACGGCTTCGTCGAGTCGAAGGTACGTGAGATAGAGAACAGACGGACGAACCTAGTCGCTTCGGTAGCCGGGTCGCTCAACGACCACGTCATGAACGAAGGCGTGACGAAGGACACGATAGCCGAAAGGATAGATGCCGAGCCTGAGGAGGTCGATGAGGTACAGGAGCTGGGCACCGAAACCAACTACAGCCAGAGGCTACGCGACCGGTTACACGAAGCCGATCTGAGCGAAGAGACAGCCGAGACGGTTCTCGAAAGCCTGTGTGCGGAGGAGGGACGGAACAACATCGTACACGAGGCGTTCTACGACGCGTATCTAAGCTCCGTCGACGAGGCGCTCGAAGAGGTCAACGCGGCTCTTGCGGAGTACCGGAAGGAGGTCGACAAGTACAGCGACCTCAGGGGGATAATCGACGAACAGGGTGAGACGTTCGTCAACGACCGTGACGACGTTGGAGACCCGCGCGACATACGTATCGAGGCTATATCGGGGACCGAAAGCAGTCACCGTAGGGACGAAACCGCGGTACAACGTGGACGGCTACAGCGCGTCAACGATATCAAGGAGGCGGGTCTCTGGAGCGAAGACAACCCTGAGGAGAGGAAGAAGATCGTCAAGAATCTGAACGACTTTGCGCGTCGCGTCGCAACACTCGGCGACTACGCACCCCTACGGAACGGTAACATAGAGTCGAACAGGGAGGAGTACGACGAGGTCGAGTACACGCACAGGCTGTTCAACGTCTACATGAGCCGTATGTTCGACGGTAACACGAACAAGGCAACGCTGTCGGAGGAGATAGCTTCGGTCGAGGATACGTTGTCGAGTTCGGTACGTGTCGACAAGACGAACGACCACTGGACTGCGAGCAAGGTGGAGTCGGGAGCGCCCTGGGACGTCTCTATGACGACCTTCATCGGCGGCGTCTTCCTCGACAACCTGAGTATCGTTACGGATCCGAACCAAGGGTACAAGACGACGTACGAGAACGAGTTCACCGGTATGGGTGACAACATCGTCATACGCCACACACACGGTATAGACGGTAACGACAGGTATATCAAGGAGGTCACCGAGCAGGACGGCGGCTGGGTCTACCGGGGCGATATAATCAACACGAGAGCCGACGATCAGCTCGGTCTGATACTCGGCTCGACGGGTGACGACGGTACGGTTCGTGAGTTGCTCGAAGAGTACATACGTATAGAAGGTATCCCCAGCACACAGAACGTGAACTGGGCTGACTAACGGATGTCGGGTTCAGACGGGGACGAGAAACGCGAATGGGCTGTCGTAGCCCTCTCCGCGATCCTCATACTCGTCCTTACGCCTGTCGTCGTCTCCATGATGATAGAGGCGTGGGAGACGGACGGCTTCGTCTGGGAGACAGCCGCATCGCTGACCATCGACAGGGGCTACGACATCGGTCTCGTGGTCGCCGTCCCCGCGGGTCTCGCGCTCGGCTGGATACTTCTGTTCGCACTTGACGAATCGAAGAAGGTACAGGCGGTCGTCGTGCCAGCCTTCGCTGTCATCTTCGCGGGCGTCGTCTGGTCGAGAGGTCTCTGGTTCGGCGATACGGTCGACTGGTCGGCGAACGGTGTGCCGTTCGTCGCCTCCTTCGCCACGGGTCTCGTAACCGGAGGCGGCGCGGAGTACCTCAACCACCGACGACGGAGCTTCAAAAGAGCAGGCTGGCTCCTGTACCTGTCTGTGACGACCGGCACTGCTGTTGCGCTCGTCCAGCTAGCCGTCGAAGGCGGGATGGGTGTCACCGAGGGAGTCGTGAACGCGGGTTCGACGGTGGCACTACTCGTCGTTCTTTCGGTGTTCGTCGAGTACGAGAACGAGAGGAGTATCTCTGTACTGGCTACGAGCGAGAAGCCCCGCGCGACCGTCGTCGGGGGTCTGTGTAAGACGGTACGTGACGAGAACCTGAACCATAAGTTCCGCGGGGAGGGTGCGGAGAAGATGGTGCGCGCCCTCTCGACACTCGAAAACGACGGTGAGATGCTACCCGATCTTGAGGGAACCGTCAGCTTCAGGTACAAGGACACGACGAGCCTTATTTCGAGATGGGTTTCGGTTACAGCTGAGGGTGTCGACGCCAGATACGTACAGCGCCAGATGGATCTGAACACCGAACAGGGAAGCCGGAACCGTACGGTCGAAGGAGCCGTATCGGTAGCCTCCAAGCCTCTGCGGAGCTTGGTTCCGCCGTTCGTCCGAGGTGGAAGCCGACGTACGGGAAGCCTCGCCGACAGGCTCGACGGCTCGGATCTGGTTCTGGTTACCGTCTCCTTCCCCGAACTCGTCTCTGACGACGAGATAGACCAACGGTCGGTGGAGACGGTCAAGGATATACTACGACGGTACTCCGAGTCGGGTCCTGAGACGGTGCTTGCCGTCACGGAAGCCGAGAAGGCGCTCGAACGGTACGAAGATGAGATGGGCGGAAGACCGTTACTCAACGACGGCAAGCTTGAGGACTACATAAGGATGGAGGTTCTGGGGGGCTACCTCGGTGCTGATATAGTCTCGGTCAGCGTAGAGAAGAACACGAACCTCGGGGACGGTAGCCTTTCGTGGGAGGATATGAGGATCCTTCTCGGAAGGATGAGCGGGTAGCCGTTAGGGCACAGACATCGACCCGTCCCAACCTTCTCGTGCGTCGGCGATCGGACGGCTGTCGGATACGCCGGCTTCACGCGTCCCGTATAACGGTGGCGTAAAGTCGTCGCCTAACCTCCGTAACGCATGGGCAGAAGGGTAGCCGTCGTCTTCGTCGTCGCGTCGGGTGGTGTTGCGGCGGTGGCGCAGACGGCGTACGGCTTCTCGCCCCCCTCCTTCGCATGTACCGCAGGCGTGGTAGCCTACACAGCCGCGTACAGCTACACGCACGCCGACGACGTCGGTCGGGGTGACTACGTCAGCCTGCTCCGCGCGGCTCTTCTGGCTTACGTCGCGGGGTTCGTGGCTGTCCGTCCCAACGGAGCCGAGAGGTACTTAGCCCTGACCGCCTTCGTCACCGCGTCGCTCCTCGATACGGTGGACGGTGCGGTCGCCAGAAGGTACGGGGGAACGAGGTTAGGCGACGGACTCGACGTCGAGGTGGACGCGATGGGGATCCTCGTCGGATCCGCCGTGGGTATCGCACACGGCTGGCTACCCGGTGTATATATCGCCGTCGGGCTGGCGAGGTACGTCTTCGTAGCCGGTCTGAGGATACGTAAGGCGGTAGGAGCCTCCGTCTCGGAGATATCACGGAGCTACGTCCGTAACCTGCTTTCGGCGTTACAGACGGCTGTCATAGCCCTCGGTATCGCACCCGTCGTCTCGGGGTCGGTAGCCACGACGGTTGCGTACGGTGTGATGATCCCGTTCCTCGTCTGGTTCCTCCGCGACTGGCTCGTTGTCTGCGGTAGGTATAACTGACAAGAGGCGGTGGTTGATCTATGTTCAAGCAGAAGGAGGTAGGCGGTGCACGAAACGCCGTAGCCCTGCTCGCACGGGTTCTGACAGCCGTTATTTTCGTAGCGTCCGGGGGAACGAAGATACTCATGTACAACGAACAGGTTGGCATGTTCGTGGACTGGGGCGTGCCTTTCGCGGAGATACTCGTACCTCTCGTCGGTCTTACTGAGCTGGCGGCTGGGGTGGCGGTACTCGTCGGATTTCTCGGAAGGCTCGCCGCCTCCGCCCTAGCCGGTGTGATGGTAGGTGCATTCCTGACCGCAGGTCCCAACGGTCTGAACGTGCTTTCGTTCCTCCTGTGCTTCTTCATACTAACCAACGGGGTCGGGGGGTGGCACGTTCTGACCGAGAAAGAAGCCGGCGGTATGCTCAAACCCGACTGAGGCTACGGGGTACAGAGCCATCCGTCGCCTACCTCCTCAACCGTATAGCCCACGTCGTCAAGTATACGTCTCTCCTCTGTAGACCCACCGTCGTCGGGATGTGTCTCAAAGTAGACCGTCGGCTCCTTCCGTCGCAACAGCCTCTCGGAGCCACGTAGGACGCCAACGCCTTCTCCCTCGACGTCTATCTTGACGTGGTCGGGTTCGGGTAGCCCGTCACATAACGAGTCGAGCCTACGCGTTCTGACCTCTATGCTTTCGACGACAGACCCGCCCGAAACCGTCGCGTTCGCACGGTTTAACGATGTAGTTTCGGGGTACGACGAGACGTGAAGCGTCGCCGTCGCGTCCTCGTCCGAAGCCGCAAAAGGTAGAACGGTCGCCTCGAAGGCGTTGGCACGTAGGTTCTGACGGAGCTTCCCGCGCGCATGAGGGTTCGGCTCCAGCGCGACAACATCAGCTCCGGCGGAGGCTACGGCACACGTGTATATACCGACGTTTGCGCCGATGTCGTAGACAACATCGCCCGGCTCCGTCCTCGTGAGAAGCTCCCTGAGCATCGCGTCGTTTCCGTGCAGACCGTAGGGTTCGTACGTCCTGAAACGCACCTCCCCGGCTGACTTGGGTGTCGACCAGCCGTGGGCGTAGTTCAGGTCACGCGCCGTGTAGTAGGCTGAGTACGCCGTCCCGACGACACCCTGACGAAGACGGCGGAGGACTGACATGGTTACAGTTTAGTCACCCCCGGACAAAAAAAGACATGAAACGAGGTGTAGAATCTGGAAGAAACGGAGGCGACCGGTGTGGAGTTCGTCCGTCCGGGCGAAGTGCGGACGCGGAGCTTCGACGTAAAGGAGCCGGACGAGGGAGAGGTCGTGGTAGACGCCAGCCTCTCGGTCGTGAGTTCGGGAACCGAGAAGCTCGTCTACAGGGGCGACGTACCTGATACGGAGGCGGACGCGCCCGGTGTGGGGGAGCTTACGTATCCGACGCGGTACGGCTACTCCGTCGTCGGTGAGGTGGTCAAGACGTGCGGTGAGACGGGGTTAAGCTCAGGAGACCGTGTCCATGCGATGCATCCCCATCAGAGCCGTTTTACGGTGCCCGCCGACGTGGTAAGGGGCGTACCCGAAGGTACCACCGACGAGGAAGCCGTCCATCTCCCCAACACCGAAACAGCCGTCTCCTTCGTCATGGACGGCTCGCCTACCGTTGGCGAACGCGTCGCTGTCTTCGGACAGGGCGTCGTAGGTCTTCTGACGACCGCCGTCCTTTCGTCGTTCCCTATCGAGGTCGTCACCTTCGATCCCGTCGAGGAGCGCCGCCGGAGATCCGACCGTATGGGTGCGGACGCAAGCCACCATCCTGACGAGGTGGAGACGGTAAGACCCGACGACGGGTACGACCTCGTCTACGAGGTATCGGGGAGCACCGACGCGCTTACCGACGCCGTTACCGTAGCAGGCTACGACGGAAGGGTGATCGTCGGTTCGTGGTACGGCACCGGCGGTTCGCCCGTAGAGACGGGCGGCGGTTTCCATGGTCAGGACATAACCGTCTCGGACAGTCAGGTGTCGGAGATAGCGCCGGAGCTCAGGGGGAGATGGAGCAAGCAGAGACGTATAGAGGTATCTTGGGACTTCGTCGGTGAGGCGGAAGGTCTCATAACCGACAGGTTCGGTATCGGCGAGCCGGATACGGCGTACGAGGCGGTCGGTTCGGGAGCCTTGTGCGCCGTCTTTGAGTACGAATAGCTTTTTAATCGCGGGCACGAACAGGGAGCATGGCTTACTCCGTCTCCGTAGAGAGGTCGTTCGTCGCACAGCACTATCTGACGGTACCTGACTGTGGGGACGAGAACGAGTTACACTCACACACGTACACAGCCGAAACCGTAGCCAGAGGCGGCTCGTTGGACGAGCACAGCTACCTTATCGATGTCGTCGAGCTTGAGGATACAGTCGAAAAGGTCATCGACACGTACACCGACACGACGCTCAACGAAGCGCCGGGTTTCGAGGGTAATCCAAGCGCCGAACAGTTCGCGCGTATCTTCGCACTCAGGGTCTCCGAAGGCGTCGATACGTCGGAGGTAGAAACCATCACCGTCCGTATGCAGGAGGACGACAGAGCAACCGTATCGTACGAGCACCAGGTTTGAGGATAGCATTCGTCGTACCGGGTGAGCTTGGTAAGCCGACGGGAGGGTACGTGTACGACAGACATCTGCTGAAAGCGTTACGTGAAGCGCACGAGGTGGAGGTCATCAAGTCACCGCCGCGACCGTCGGGTGTCGTCGCCTTAGCCCGTACCGCATGTCGTATACGACGCGGTGGTTTCGACGCAGTCGTTCAGGACGGTCTTTGTACCGAACAGCTTACGCCGTTCAACCGTGCCGTAGGCGGTTCAGCCGTAGTGTTCGGTATCGTACATCTACTTGCGAAGGACGACCCAAGGGAAGGCGTTGTGTCGGAGGCGGTCGATAGGTCGTACCTACGTACGGTCGACTCGTGCGTCTACACGAGTCTGTCTACGAGAAGGTCGTGCCCCTCGGATACGGACTCCGTCGTAGCCTACCCCTCGTCGCGTTTCTCGCCGGATACGACCGAGGAGGAGGTTCGGAGGAAGGCTGGGAGGGACGGTCTGCGTATCGCCTTCGTGGGCGACGTATCCCCCGTGAAACGTCTCGACCGCCTCGTAAGGGTCGTCTCGCGTATACACGCCTGTCGTCTCACCGTAGCCGGACGTACCGCCGACGGAGGGTACGCCGAACGGGTAAAGAGTCTTTGCTCGTCGCTCGGTGTCGGTGACAGGGTTGAGTTCGTCGGTGCGGTTGACAAGGACTCCGTGGGATCCCTCCTCCGCGGATCCGACGTGGTGGCTGTCCCGTCGGAGTACGAGTCGTTCGGGACGGCTTATCTCGAAGGCATGTCGTTCGGTCTACCGGCTGTCGCCGCAGGCTCAGGGGGAGCAGGCGAACTCGTCGAGGACGGACGGAACGGGTTTCTCGTGGACGACGAGGCGGATCTCTACGAGGCTATAACAGCCCTCGCAGAGGACCCTGAGGCTCTCGGAAGCATGGGGGTGGAGGCGCTCCGAACCGCGGACGACTGGGTGACATGGGAGGAGACGACGAGTAAGGTGGTCGAGCATATCGAACGGAAGGTGGGTGAGACGGTATGAGCTTCAAAAGATACCTGAACGCGAAGGCGTCGGTCGAAAGGAGATCCCTCGACCCGACGGTGCTGAAAGAGGTGGAAGCTCTCATCAAGGGTCGCACCGAGCCTACGGTACTCGAAGTCGGTGCGGGAACGGGTTCGATGCCTATACATCTCTCGGAGAAGGACGTGCTACCCGAAGGCACGAGTTACACGGCGCTCGACAAGGACGGCGAGGTTCTCGACGACGCACGCCGTCGTCTCTCCGAACACCGCCTTTCGGAGACGGGATCCGATGGAGCCGTAAACATCGACGGTACAGAGGTCGGGTTCGTGGAAGGCGATCTTTACGACGCGGACGGCGGTTACGATCTGGCTGTTGCGCACGCCGTTCTGGATCTCCTCCCGGTCGGTGAGGCTGTCGAGCATCTTCTCGACCTCTCAGAAGCCTTCTACTTCCCCGTCTGTTTCGACGGTGTGACGGCGTTTGAACCGACGTACGATGAGGGGTTCGACCGTCGTATAGAGGAAGCCTACCACGCGACGATGGACGACCGCGCCGGAGCCAGCAGGACGGGGAGACGCGTATTCGGTGCTGTACGTGACTCCGGCGGAGCCGTAACCGCGGCGGGTTCGTCCGACTGGGTACTGTTTCCGGGTGAGGACGGGTACACGGAGGACGAGAGGTACATGCTACGGTATATCGTAGAGACGGTTGGCGACGCCGTCGAGGGTGCGCCTGAGATCGACGCGGATCGTCTACAGTCCTGGGTGGAGGACAGGCTCAGACGTATAGAAGACGAGGAGCTGGTCTATATCGCACACCAGATAGATCTTGCGGGTAGGTCGAACTGAAGCCGTCCGGGGGTGACGGGGGCGAAGACTACGCGGAGTCGGAGGTCGTTTCAGCCGCGGCTATATCCTCCGAACCGTCACGTGTACGGACGTCGGAGAGCCAGTCACGGCGTCTGAACCTACGGTAGTTGGCGATCGCGGGGACGACGTACCCGACGACGAATGCGATGTACAGGCTCGTAACGCCGAGAGGTGTGAGAAGACCCGCGACAGCAACCGGGAGTGCGAACAGGTACTGTCCGACGAGCGACGCGGCGAAGGGCCAGCGTGTGTCGCCCGCACCTAACAGACTACCCGTGATAGCACCGTTCGCGCCGAGTGCTACGGCGCTCACCGCCGCGACCCTTACGAAGACAGCCGCCTGCTGTACCTCGCTCGGCTCTGTGACAAAGAAAGAGGCTATCGGCTCCGCGAGAAGGAGAACGGCGACGGCGGCTGTACAGTACACGAGGACGGAGAGCCTCAGTATCGACGCACCGTACCTAACGGCTTCCTCCGTGTTCCCCTCGCCAAGCTCCTGTCCGACTATGGCGCTCGAAGCCATAGCAAACCCCCAGTTGAAGCTACTGAGCAGACCTCTTATACGCCGTCCGACCTCGAAGCCAGCGACGACCACGGGTCCGAACGTGGAAGCCACCCACAGAAGAGGGAAGATGACGAGCATGTCGGCAACCTTCCTTCCGACGAACGGTAGTGAGACACCGAGTATCTGCTTCGCCGTCCGTATATCCGGCGCGACCGACGACATGGTCACGGGTGTGGGGCACGGCTTCATACCGGGGAACGGGTAGTCGTGCCCGGTCATACCCCACGAAAGGACGACGGTGACGAAGGCTACCGACAGAAGGGTTCCGAGGGCTACGCCTACGATACCCATACCGAAGCCTAGGACGAAAGCCATGCTCAGAACGACGTTCAACACCGCACCCGCTACGCGCACGAGCATCGGTGTGAACGTATCGCCGACGCCGGCGTACGTCCTGCTTCCCGTGAGGTTCAGGAACTCGAAGGCGAGTGCGGGTGCCACGACTGCGAGGTAGACGGCACCCGCTTCCGCAACAGCGGGTTCAGCATCGAAGACGTTTACGAGCTGAGTTGCGAGAGCGACGTAGCCGAGAACGAAAGGCGAGACGGCGATCAGCGATATGTAGATGCTCTGCGCAACGGCTGTCGAGGCTTCCTCCTTTTCGTCAGCGCCGTACCTTCTGGAGACGACGCTTACGGTGCCTCCCGCGAAGCCGAGACCGACGAACTTTGCGACCGACCAGTAGGCGAACGCGAAGGCGAGACCCGCGACGGCGTTGGTGCCGACCGCCCATCCCACGATAGCGACATCGACGGCGTGTTTCGACATTATCGAGAACCCCGTGACTATCCGAGGCCAAGCCAGATCCGTCGTGCGACGGAGACGGTCGGTGTCTATGACGCCCGCCCTTTCGAAGCCGGTCGCTACTGCTTCTCTTAGGCTCACCACGTTTACTCAGATCCCGTCCGCTGTATCTTCGACCGTATATGGCGCGCGTGCGGTCTGACAGCCGTCGTGTCGGGTTGGCTCACGACATCGGCGTCGGTATCGCCGAAACACCGAAGAAGTACCGTCATACGTGGGTTACGTCCCACGCGGGTAAGTATATGTCCGTTCGTCAAGCCGTCGTTTCGGGAGCCATCGGAACCGACGCAGTTCCTCGGCTTCGTACCGCCCGGTAGATACATTCCGTGCGGGCGCGTACATCACGTATGCCTCAGGTAAGCTTCGAGGATACCGACGGTAACGTCGAAAAGGTGGTGTGCGAGGAGGGCGAGAACCTCCGCGACGTTCTGCTCAGAAACGACCTGTCTCCCCACAACATACCGACGGCGGTATCGTGCCACGGTCTCGGGACGTGCGCCACGTGTTCGGTCAAGGTCGTAGAAGGAGGCTTGGGCGAACCGTCCGTACGCGAAAGTCTGAGGCTGGGTGCGCCTGTGCTGTCACCCGATCTCGACGTGCGCCTCGCGTGCAGGACGGAGGTTACGGAGGACGTACACGTACGTGTCCCCGAAGGCGTCTGGGGTCGGGAAGACGGCTGAGGTTGCGAAGGCGAAGGATGCGCGAAACGTCGCGGGTCGGGGGTGTCGAGACGGGCGTAGATCGGACGCGCCGGTGCCCTACCTAAACGGATATCCGTACGGAGGACGTTGTCCTTGTATGGAGACGGTTACAAGGTCTTCCGCCATAGAGCGTTACGACGACGAGGCACCCGACGGCGAAGAGCTGGAGACGGCTACGTTCGCGCTCGGCTGTTTCTGGGGTCCCGATTCGGAGTTCGGCTCCCTCGAAGGCGTCTACAGGACGCGCGTCGGCTACGCGGGGGGTACGAAGAAGGATCCGACGTACACGAACCTCGGCGACCATACGGAGACAGTACGTGTCGGGTACGCACCCGACGAGGTTTCGTACGAGGATCTTCTGCGTACGATCTTCGACAGCCACGACCATACGAGGAGGGTTCGTAAGAGACAGTACCAGAACGCGGTCTTCGTGTCCGACGAGGAGCAACGTGAGGCTGTCCGCCGCCATCTCGGATCCATGGGCGTCAGCCCCGAAACGGTTGAGACGAGGATAGAAGCCGTCGATCGGTTCTACAATGCCGAAGAGTACCATCAAAAGTACAACCTAAGATCGAGGGACGCGGTAGCCGGCGCTTTCGAAAGAGCCGGGTATACGGACGAGGAGATCAGGGACTCACCCGCCGCCGCCAAGCTAAACGGGTACGCCGGGGGACACGGTGCGCCCGATGCTCTTCTCGTAGACGAAGACTGACAGGGGGCACCGTTTCTGTGGGGAGGTCACGGAGGCACGTACATCGACAGGTTGGCTGACGGGGCGACGCGCCTCTGCTGTACGTCCTTCTGAAGCCTTATTCGGCTCCGGAACGTACCTTTGGCGTGGATATCTCACCCGAACCCGACGAGGAGCCTTTTGAGGAACAGCGCGCACGTACGGGGAACGCTATGAAACGTCTGTTCATCGAGTACGGGAGTCCGAACGCAGGGAAGGCGGTGGTCGGTGTGGTCGCGTCCGTCTTCTCGCGTCTTCTCGATCTCCTTCCGCCTCTGCTCCTCGGTGTAGCCATAGACTCCATCTTTCTCAACGAACGCGGCTTCTCCCTCTGGCTAGTACCCGACGCGTGGCTCCCGGACAGCCCCACGGGACAGTTCTGGCTGATCTCGGGTCTCATCGCGGCTTCCTTCGCGCTCGCGGCGGCGTTCCACTGGACGCGTAACTGGGGCTTCAACGCATTCGCACAACGTATACAGCACTCCGTAAGGACAGACACATACGACAAGATGCAGAGGCTCAACATGGGCTTCTTCGCCGACAAACAGACGGGCGAACTCATGTCGATACTCTCGAACGACGTCAACCGTCTCGAACGTTTCCTCAACGACGGTCTCAACTCCTTCCTACGTCTCGTCGTCATGGTCATCGGCATCGGTGGTATTCTGGCGTACTACAACTGGCAGTTGGCGCTCGTCGCACTTCTTCCCGTTCCGCTCATCGTGATCTTCACCTACTTCTTCATACGGACGATACAGCCCAAGTACGCACGCGTCCGGTCGTCGGTCGGACAGGTAAACTCACGTCTGGAGAACAACCTCGGCGGTATACAGGTGATAAAGTCGTCGAATACCGAGGGTTACGAGTCCGAACGCGTCGAGGATGCGAGCGGTGAGTACCTCGACGCCAACTGGGACGCAATACGGACACGTATAAGATTCTTCCCCGGTCTGCGTCTCCTCTCCGGCTTCGGCTTCGCCGTCACGTTCGTCGTCGGCGGTCTCTGGGTCTTCAACGAAGCCCCGCCGGGTCCTCTGTCGGGTGAACTGTCGGTCGGCACGTTCGTCGTCTTCATACTGTACACACAGAGGTTTATCTGGCCTGTCGCACAGTTCGGACAGATAATCAACATGTACCAGCGCGCCTACGCGAGCGCCGAACGCGTCTTCGGTCTCATGGACGAACCCGACGCAGTCGACGAGACGGAGGACGCCGACGAACTCGTCGTCGACGACGGATCTGTCGAATACGACAACGTTACGTTCGGCTACGGAGACGAGAAGGTGCTCGAAGACGTGTCTTTGGAGGCTGACGGAGGGGAGACTGTCGCTGTCGTGGGACCCACGGGCGCAGGGAAGTCGACGCTTCTGAAGCTACTCCTCAGGCTGTACGATGTGAATAAAGGCGCTGTCAGGATCGACGGGAACGACGTGCGCGGTGTCACCCTTTCGAGCCTCAGGCGGAAGATAGGCTACGTCTCTCAGGAGACCTTCCTTTTCCACGGCACCGTCCGTGAGAACATAGCCTACGGCTGTCTCGGAGACAACGGGGAGCCACCGAGGGACGAGGAGATAGAGGAGGCGGCGCGCGCCGCCGAGGCACACGGGTTCGTTCAGGATCTGCCCGACGGTTACGAGACCACCGTCGGCGAGCGCGGCGTGAAGCTCTCAGGCGGACAGCGTCAACGTATCGCCGTCGCACGCGCGTTCCTCCGCGACCCCGAGATACTCGTCCTCGACGAGGCGACAAGCGATGTCGACACCGAGACGGAGATGCTTATACAGCGCTCACTCGACAGGCTCACAGAGGATCGCACCACCTTCGTGATAGCACACCGTCTCTCTACGGTCAAGGACGCCGACGAAATCGTCGTCTTGGAGGACGGAAAGGTCGTCGAACGCGGAGGGCATGACGAACTCGTCTCGCGCGACGGTCTGTACGGTAAGCTCTGGGGCGTACAGGCGGGCGAGATACAGGGGCTTCCCGAAGAGTTCGTCGATAGGGCGAAAAGGAGGCGTGCTGAGGTCGACACCGACGACTGATACGGCGAAAGGCGTAGACGCAACGAGGAGTGAACCGTTCCGTCACCCGTCGGCTTTTATCGCATGAACGGGTCTCAGGCTATCGACAACCTCAGCGGTTTCGTCTATTCTTTCGAGCACCACATCAGCGTCCTTGTACGCCCCCGGACATTCGTCAAGCGTCTCCTCCTTGACCGATGTGGAGAAAACGCCTTCCATCGAACGTTCGAAGGAGTCCAGATCGAACTCGTCGTGCGCCCATCTCCTCGAACCTCGTCTACCCGAACCGTGCGGTGCGCTACTGTTCCAGTCGTCGTTTCCCTTGCCCTCAACTACCACCGAACCTCTCGACATGTCGAACGGTATCACGCCTCTTTCGCCCTCGTGTACGCTTGTAGCGCCCTTACGTATAACGAGGTCGTCGAAGTCGATGTAGTTGTGGGTCGAGTTTATCGTGTCCCGAACCTCACCGTCCAACACCTCCGCGACGGCGTCGCAGATCAGACGCCGGTTCTCCTCGGCGTACGTCTGCGCGAAGACCATATCGACGAGGTAGCCCTCGCGCTCGTCGCCCTCCAGATAGTCCAACGGGCTTCCGTCGGCGTTCTCGACGGCGTACTCCGAGATAGATACGAGCTGACCGTGTACCTCGTCTATACGTTCAGGCTCCCCGTCGTGGATGTCTCTGACTGAATCCATATCCTTCCAGTCCTCGCCCATCCCACCAAGAACCCGGTTAAGTAGCCCTTCGTCGGATACCTCGTCGAGGTCAAACTTGTAGTATCTTGGGTCGATGTCTTCGAGCATGTCCCTGACGGCGTCGGGTCTATCGTCACACGCCTCGTGGGCGCGTTCCTGCCAGTACTCGGCTATACTCAGACCGATACCTCTCGAACCCGAATGTACAACCACCCAGTGCTCGCCCGTCTCAGAGGACTCGGATACCTCGATGAAATGGTTACCGCCGCCGAGCGTACCCAGCGAGTAGATCACGCGGCTGACGCTCTCGCCGACCCGCTCACATAGGTTCATGAAGTACCCCTTGCCGTATCCGGGTGACTCTATACCGATACCGAGCGCCTCGTCCAACGACGACAGCTTTCTTTCGCAGTCGTCCCAAGGGAAGTCGTTTACCAGATGGTAGCCGTGGTCGAACCCTCTGTCACCGAAGGTTTCCCTGCCCATCGGAACCCTCTCGCGTATACGGCTGTCTATCTCTTCCGCGTCCTCGCGCGACCATGCACCCTCGCCGAGGCTGTACGCCGTCATTCCACAACCGATGTCGACACCGACGGTGTTCGGAGGGACGCGGTTTCCGAGAGGCATCGTGAAGCCTACGACAGTACCCGCCCCTTTGTGTGCGTCGGGCATTATCCTCACGTCGTTCCGGAACGCCTCGTGGTCGACTATCTCCTCGATCTGTTCTACTGTCGCCTCGTCGACCTCGTCGGTCTTTACGTCCGCGCTCGTGTACTCGCCCTCTATCTCTAACCCCGACATTACAGTCTCACGCGTCTACCTAAACCCTCCTACAGCATATACGCTTCGTCGGGAGGGCAGAGAGGTTTTCCCTTGCGCTCTTCCTCGGAGGTAGTACCCACGAGTGCCTCCGTTCCCACTGTTCGGTGGTACAGAGCCTGAGTGCGGTTCAGAAAGCCCCCATCGGATGGCGGTGTTCGGATAAGCTTCCAAGCCGGTGGGTGCTGTATTTCTGTCGTCCCCACCCGTTCAGTATCCCGATACGGCTCCCGGAAGTAGGCTGAGGATCTCGCGTGACGGACAGGAATATCCGGAAGATCCGTCTGCTGAGAACTGACGAGTCGTCTGTCGTTCGCCCGGAGCGGG
>Ga0207714_1001210_pt1 | contig 16829 bp, 9 predicted proteins | sample PonA232FremontCA_2_FD_187270 | JGI IMG/M metagenome (GOLD analysis project Ga0207714, IMG submission 187270) | Marine sediment microbial community from Fremont, CA, USA - Pond A23 Sediment 2 (SPAdes) | ecosystem: Environmental > Aquatic > Marine > Unclassified | place: USA: Fremont, California...
TGCCGCACGCCTACGAGGGACAGGGCCCGGAGCACTCCTCCGCGCGCCTGGAGCGGTTCCTGCAGCTCTCCGCCGAGCAGAACATGACGGTCGCCAACTTCTCGACGCCGGCCAACTACTTCCACGCCCTGCGCCGGCAGGTAAAGCGCGACGTCAAGAAGCCGCTCGTCGTCATGACGCCGAAGAGCCTGCTGCGCCACCCGCGCTGCGTGTCGACCCCGCAGGAGCTGGTCGACGGCGGCGTCGAGGAAGTCCTCCCCGCCGAGGCCGATCCCGCCGACACTACGCGCCACATCCTCTGCAGCGGCAAGGTGTACTACGACCTCGTCGAGGCCCTGGAGGACGCCCCCCAGCGCGACGCGATCGCGATCACGCGCCTCGAGCAATTCTACCCATTCCCCAAGGCCGAGGTGCGGGCCGAACTGGAGCGCTACGCCGACGCCGACGAGACGGTGTGGGTGCAGGAGGAGCCGAAGAACATGGGCGCCTGGTCGTTCCTGCACGCCCGCCTGGACGACCTGCTCGAGGCGGTGCACGGTCGGTGCGAGCAGCGGATCCGCTACATCGGCCGGCCCGCCAGCGCCAGCCCGGCCACCGGCTCCGCCAAGGTGCACGACCGCGAGCAGGAGCACCTCGTCCAGGACGCGATCGACGTGTAGCGATCGACGTGCAGATGCCCGGCGCCCGGCGTAGGTCCCCGTGCGCCGAGGGCACGGCGGGCCCCGCGGGACCTCCTTGACGCTGCGCGTCGAGACGCTCTGGTGGCTCCGCGGCCAACGTGGGGGCCCTCGGCGATCGGCTCGCCGAGCGGGGTGAAGAAAAGGTGGTGATCATCGGCGCTGCGACGCGGAAGCTCCTCCACGCTTGCTACGGCGTGCTGAAGAACCAGTCCTTGTTCGATCCGTCGCTTCAGCCTGGAACTTGACGTTCAGTAACGCAGCATCTTTTTCCATCCGACCGGATCAGTTACACGATTATCGAGACACAGCCGCCAACTGATGTTTGATCTTTGGATCCAAAATTCCTGTTATGTACAACAGACGACGCGAACCAAGAGTTGAGCGCGGAAAGCAGCATCGCAATAGCGAGCCGACCGAAGGCGTGCACGAGGAGGCCCTGGTACGAGCGCACCTTTGAGGCCCGTTGAACACCGGTCTTCCCATTAATCCAGTTGAGAAGGACCCGATTGGTTGGCGCATCCGGCCTACGGCCTCTGAATGGAAGGTATCTGCCGCGGAGAACGTCTGACTTTCTTGACCGACGTTAGCAAGTCGAGGCCCTGATCCTCGGCAAGTTGCTCTCTGAACGGTCCCTCGCAGCAAGTCCAGTCGCCGCGGAGGACGCCCCCCTTGATGTTCGGCGGCACGCGCCGGAGCGTGCGAAGGTCGGTTTTTGCTTCCAGGCGCTAGTCCGACCCACTGACGAAGGAGAAGCGTCCCGCCTCTTTCTGGACGCAGGGGCGACTCCATGACTGGCACAGTTCCCCCCGAAGTCGTCCTGCAGATCCCCGTAGCGCAGAGAAGCACCAGTGTGCAGACAGGCAGGCCCTGGACCTGAAAATGGGACTGCAAGAACGCGCTAGTCCCTGTCTGGAAACCCCTGACACCAAACTATTAAACCCTTGCTCGTGAATCAGCACTGATGTCGGTTCTGAAGGCGGTTGACGCCGAGCAAGGGAACCGAGAACTTGAAACAGCCGCATCGCTTTGGCCCAGAAGCCATTTGTCGATGACCAGGACCGTTCTTGAAGGGCGATTTTTCACCAGAATTGCTCTGTTTGCAGTGATTTGTGCTGCCGGAGCGGCTGGCTGTGGGGGAGACGACGGGCGTGGCCCTGCAGACGACGCATGGGCGTACACCCAACGTGATGTTGTAGGCCCGAACGGCCAAGGGACGACCGATTCGATTCGGGCAGACGTATACGTGGATGCAACGACCTCGATGGTTGGCTACCTGGCTGGAGGAGCCAGCAGGTACACCCGGTTCTTCAGGGAACTGGAATCGTCCCTGGCTTCGGGATGGGCGTATTCCAACCTCGGTTACTTTAAATTTGGCAGCCGCGTGCGCTCTATCAGCCGAAATACGTTCCGCGACGCTGATCGCAGGGCCTTCTACCGTGAGAGCGGTGTGTCCCAGACCACGCGCATCGATTCAGTTCTTGAACAGATGAATCGTTCGAAGATCAGTATCATCACCACTGATCTCTTCCAGAACGAAAGCGACGTAACTGCGCTCGTGTCCCGGGTCAAGACCGAAGTCTTTCAGCAGGGCCTCAGTGCGGCCGTACTCGGGATCAGGAGCGAGTTCGACGGTCGCGTCTTTGACGCAAGAGTGCCGGCGTACAATTATGCCTCCACGCGCGATGAGGAAGACACTTATCGCCCCTTCTACGCCTTGATGTTCGGCAAAGTGGCCGAGCTGCGGCGGCTTTTCCAGACGCTCCAATCCAGCCCGGCGGTGAGTCGTGACTACTTCGTGCTCATTTCCCCGTATTTGGTCGAAGATTACAGGGCCAGTGTTCGGAAAACGCGGGAGTCGCGCAAGCTGAACGCGACTGCTGTTCAGGAAGACGATAGCCGCTTTGCCTTCGACCTGCAGAGCGGGGGCACCGGCGGCACCCTGAGGGCAAACATTGTTCTGGACCGCGCCCCCAACACCCCTCGAATCGAGGCGAACCGCGTGGAGATGACTGCCTACCGCAAGAAGCTTTCGCGCCGCCCCGGGGAAGGGGACACCACCAGTACCCGCACCAGGGACCTCACTTTGGAGGCCCTTCGAAGTTCTGAAGACACGCTGCGGGCGACTCTCCGGATGAACCTAGAGGACGACCCTTCGGGGACGTATTCCTACAAGACGGTTTTTCGGCCCGGCGCTACCGATGGTCTGGGCGTACCGACCTGGGTTGAACGCTTTTCCTCGAAGAGCCCTTCCCCGCAGAACGGCCCCAATAAAACCCTTAACCTGGAGAAATTTATTTCTGATCTGATCCAGGCCAGCAATTCGGTGCGCCGACCGAAGCTCGCCAAACTTTACATCACGGTCCGCAAACTCTAATCCTGCTTTCTCACGATGAGAAGCGCTCCGCTCAACTACTTGATCTCGGTGGCTTTCGGTGGCCTCCTGTGGTTGGGAACCGGATACTGGGTCGCGAACTACCTGAAGTTCAATGTCTCGCTGGGCGTCGGTACGACAGTAGACTACTTCGTCGGTGTCTACCGAATCGTGCTTGCGATGGCCGCCGTGATTGGCCTGTTAGCCTGTTTCTTCTGGTTCTACTACGGCAGCCAGGAAGGCACTGCCAGCAATCTTGAGGGAGCAAAACGCGTCTGGACGATTTCATTTTTCGTGCAGTTGGCACTGTCCATAGTGGCCGTTGCGACGATCTTTGCCATTTTCGAAAACGCCATCTTCACCGCTGCGCAATACGCCGTCTTTTTCGCGGTGATGTCAGCGCATACGTATCTGTTCTATTGGCTCTGCACGCTCGTGCTCTCCCCACGCACCGTCAAGTACATCCCCTGGGGCATGCGCTAATTCCCTCCCGAAGCTTCATTCTCTCCCAATCCCGAGCCTCTAACCCATTATGGCTACGAACTACTTCATCGGCATCGGCGGGACCGGAGCGCGCGCGGCGGAGGCGCTGGTGCACCTCTGCGGGGCCGGATACGGGCCGGGAGACCTCTCGATCTTCCTCGTCGACCCGGATGAAAGCAACGGAAACCTAAACCGCACGAAGGCCGCCATCACCCACTATCAAGATGCCCGCAACAGCCTCGGCGAGCGCCGAGAAAGCATGCAGGTTGCGGGAACGGACCTCGCTACTCCCGATCCCCTCGTCTGGAATGTGCTCGAGCGGGGCGACATGCGACTTGCCGACTACATCAAGCACTCCAACCTTGAGGCTAAAACGCACTCTGATGATGAAGCCGGTCGTGAGGCTGGTCGTCAGGGCCTCGCTGACTTTGCCAGGGTGCTCTTCTCCGAAGATGAACTTGACGAGAGGCTTAACAAGGGCTTTCGCGGACATCCGTCCATCGGAGCCACCGTAATGTCCGATCACGACGACAGCACAGACCCGTGGAAGACCTTCTGGGAAGATCTCGAGAACAGCGCGGGAACCGATGCCATGCGCGTCTTCCTAGCTGGTTCAGTCTTTGGGGGAACCGGCGCTGCGGGCATCCCCACCTTCGGCACGCCGGAGATGATCAAAGAGCATCCGAAAGCCCAGACGGGAGAAGGGAGCAAGGTCCACCTCGGAGCGGCGCTCGTGCTCCCGTACTTTACCTTCGACGTCGAGGATCGCGACCGGCTGTTCGTCACGTCGGCAGACTTCCCCATCGCCACGAAGGCGGCGCTTCAGTTCTACGACGAGAAGAAGCTGGCCTTCGACGAGATGTACTTTCTCGGGGATTCGCTCAGCCAGAACGTCGGCGAGTTCAGCCCTGGCAGCCGCGACCAGGAGAACCGCCCGCACTACATCGAGGTGGCCACGGCGCTGGCTGCATACGACTTCTTCGAAAGCGACGAGTCGGAAGCAGGCGGAGATAGCAAGTACTTCACCGCCGGGCGCACCAGTCAGAGGGTAGACTGGGACGCCCTTCCGGTCAGCCGCCACCGCGATGCGGTGCAGCCGCGCCGCGATGCCCTCAAGCGACAACTGGCGACGATGACGGCCTTTGCGTACGCCTTCCTCGACTACGGGCTGCCGCTCCTGGAAACGCCGGCCGGTGACGTGTCCGCCGCTTGGCACCAGGACCACTTCTATTCCAGCAGCTTGTTTTTTGGCCAAGACACCTCACTGGACCCCCGGCAACCAGAGCAAAAGCAGTCCCTCGAGCGTGTGGGAACATACGCGCGCCAGTTTCTAGCGTGGGTGACCGCGTTAGACGAGGGGAAAGGCGGCGCGGTGGACCTCATCGACCGTAGCAAGCTCGTAAGCGCCCGCAACGGCTCGCCCGAGTTGCGAGACCACAACGAGCACGAGCACAGCATCGGTACGTTCATGGAGCCATCGAGGCAGATGACGTTCGGCGCTTTCATAAACGAACTCAACGGCGTTCGGATCGAAGACGAAAGCATGAGCCCTGCTGACAAGTTCGTCAATCTATTCTACGAGGCGGCCCGCCGCTTCTGCAAGAAAAACTACGAGATTGCGTAGCGAGAACGCCGACGTAGCCTTTGTAGTGTCCTCCAACGGTTAGCACCTGCCCCCCATGTCACAGCCGAGCCACCTGTACCTGCCTAAGCTATCCAGCGACGCTGATGTTGCGAGCCCCGACCGGGAAGGAGCGTGGAAGAACAACGACCGCAAGGTTTTGCGCGACATCAGCAGGGGCATTGTCGTAAGCCAGCGGGCCAAAGACGTGCATGGCGTAAGTTCGGTGCCGGACATTTGGGCCCGCCCGCTCACGTTTCAGTCGGCCCTCCAGCCCGAGTCGGGACACCCGCTGCGGGACCAAATGGTCAAGGAATGGCGCGGGCTGATGAGCCTACTCGCGCTTCGCCGGGTCCAGAACCACAGCGTGGAGGTCGTCCCAATTACACTCGATCAGGGGGCCTTCTCCAGTGCCCTTCGCAACCTAAAGCCCACCGATGTCCAGCTCGAGCCCAACCGCAGGTACAGTTGGACCGACGTGCTGATGATCCGCTACGAAGATGTTCCGGTTGGGGCCTTTTCGCCGACAACGCTTGTCTACACTGCTGTCGACTACCAGGAGGAGCTAAGCGGCTATCCGCTGAACCTCCAGCAACTCGATAGTGACGGTCGCAAGACCGGGTTGCTCGGGCCGCCGACAAACCCCCAAGAAAAGAAGTACGTGGGCGAGTGGGTCTACAGGCTTCGCCAAAGGCTCGGTTCTCTGCTCAATCTGGACGGCGAGGGGCAGCGCGGCGCATCCGTAAGCAACAACATCAACGAGCTGCTTTCCAGCTGGCTGGAGGACATCCGGGACGATCTCAACCACGGATCGGGCGAGATCGACGCTCCCGACGTAAAAATCCGCGACAATCATACCGCTCTCCCTAAGCGCTGGCCTCCACTCGACGATTACCGAATTTACCAAGAGCTGCTTCGTCCACTCGAGTTCGATGAGGACGCCCGCTCCGAGGATGGAAACTCCGATCTTGCACTAGACCCTGCCCGTAACAGAAGCGACTACGAGGAGGTCGTCGTCCTCACGCCACCGCTTATGGAGCAGGACGCGAAGATCTGGAAGATCACGCGTCTGGACCAGCTCGGCGGCGACGCCCGCGAGGCACTAAAGCGGGACTTCGATAAACCGCAGGGCGACCACATCGGTGGCGCAGACCTCAGCAAATACAAGTCGTGTTGGGTTCGGCCGGAGCGGTATTTTCTGACCGATACCTTGCTCGAGGCTCCCGGCAGCGAGCCAATCATTCCGGACACCGAGCGAGCACTCAATGGGGAAGAAGGTCGCTTCTTGCTGCCCTTCAAGAAGGAAATTCTGGACTTCTTCTCTCCCCGAGAGATCCAGGAGCAGCTCGCGCCAGAGTTTGAGGGTGAGGACACTGGCGAAGGGATTACGTTCTCTTTTTCTCTGCCGCTCGTGGGCGGCCGGGCAGCGGACGTTGAGAAAACGTACCGCCCCGACAATCCCCACGCTACGGAGGGGCGCATCGTCGACGTGTCGATACCAGTTCTGGAGCTTTTCCCGGACTACTTGGGCGAGAACTGGCGGCGCTACTATCTTTTTCAGGGACATGTCGGCTCGGTCACGGCCACCCCCATACTCTACGGAGACAGCGCAACCAGCGTGCGTGAACGTGGCGCCCGTGTCGAAGGCGAGCGCCGTACCGTTCGCACCACGGAGATGCGCGGCGACGAGGCTTTTCCTGAGGCCATCGACTTCCGGGAAAACGCCGGCGGAACGCCCCATGGCCTCCTCCTTATCGACAGGGACATGTCGGAAACCAATCGCCTAACCGGACCGGACCACCGGCGGGTTGGTATCGACTTTGGCACCTCCAATATCACCATTTTCCGATCCGACGACGGAAACGCACAGAAGTGGAGCTTTGCGTTTTCTAAGTACTTACGGGGCCTGACCAGCAGCGACGACCCTGCGCGCGACGAGCTTCTCGAGCGCTACTTCCTGCCGGACGACAGCATCGATCTTCCTGTTCCCTCCTTCTTGCGCGTCTTGCGCGGACGTGACAACGAGAAGCTTCTCCTTGACTACTTCGCCTTCTTTGGCTCCTCCTACAGAGTACCAGACTTTGTTGAGACGAATGTGAAGTGGGAGGGAGACGCCGATCTCATCTATAAGTTCGTCGAGAGCCTCCTTTTCTTGGTGCTTCTTGAAACAACCGATCGGGAGGTCAACGAGCTTGAGTTGGCGGCCTCCTACCCGGAGGCCTTCTCCGAGGACATTGAGGGAATGTTTCGCCAGGCGTGGCAGGAAAAAATCAGTGCCCTCACTGACGGACAGGACCGCGTGCTGTCCGTCAGCCAAGGCCCCGAAGACCGAAACACAAAGCTTCGAATTAGTGGTGAGGGGGCTTCCTTCGGAGGCGATGTGACCTTCGAGAAAGAAGGGCACGCCGCTGGAGAATACTTTGGCAGCGAGGAGATTTTGGCCCTCACCGAGGCCGCCGAGAAAGAAGGGGCGGCGGTCTGTCTGGACGTAGGAGGCGGGACGACCGACATAAGCGTCTGGTACGACGGCGACATCGTCCACAGCGCCTCGGTGCTGCTGGCCGGAAATGACATCGCCGAGTATCTGAAGGAGGACCCACAGCTACGAGAACTGCTTTTCAGCAAGGACGCGGCCGTGGCCCTTCAGGAAGGGGCCAGTGAACCCGAGTACAGGTTTGCCTCTCGGCTCAACAGCGTGCTACGACGAGAAGGTCAGGACGTACAGAGACTGATCGCCAAGCACGGGAACAAGGGAAAAGTTCGCCAACTGCGACAGGCCATCACGCTTCAGTTTGGCGCGCTGTCCTACTACACCGCCGCCCTCCTGGGAGCAACCGAGCAGATGCCCGAGGGGCGAGGCATCGCAGACTGGATTAGCAACAGCGACAATGATCTCAAATTGCACTGGGGCGGAAACGGCGCTAAGCTGCTCTCGTGGGTTGACCACGGCGCCGAGTTCCGGCGAGACGGTGTCGCCGCGAAGGTTCTCAGGGCGATAGCATTCAACGCCCTCCGAAGACTCGATCACCTCGAATTGGATGCCAGCCGCCTGAGCCACGTCATGTCGCCTGAGCACAAGAGCGAGGCTGCGGGCGGTCTCTCGGTAATGCAGTTGGACAAGTACGCCTCGGGTGATGGTCCGACCAACGACGAGATGGTCTATCAAGGGAACGAGGCACAGGATTCTTCCGAAGAGGGAGAGAGCGGCGTCTCAGACGACGACACTGCTTCGAGCGACGACGGGGTCGTCTGCGGGGAAACCGTCCGACTTACAGGCGGGCCCGTAGACTTTACTGGCACTATCTCCAACGACGGGCTCTTCGAGAACGGGGAGACGACCTACGAGAACACCGATCTGGAGCACCTCACCCGGTTTGTGGAGATGATCAACCACTTCGGGACGAATTTCGGGCTCTTCTCAGAAAGCATGAAGATCGAGCTCAACGATGGCAGGAAGCGCACAATCGACAGTAAGGTAGAGAAGGAGTTCAAGAGAGCGCGTGACCAGCCGGAGGAGGAGCGTGTACTTGAGCCTGTGTTCATCACGGAGGTCAAAGCGCTTTTGGAGCTTATTCGCTCTGGTTAGGCAACGGGAGTGACCACAGAACGCGTCTGGCTATCGTATAACCCCCGACCGCTCGTGCACATCGGCATTGATTTGGGGACGACATACTGCTGCGTGGCATACGTCGACGAGGCAGGCGTCCCCCGCGTCATCCCCAACGCAGAAGGGGACGAGACGACCCCGTCGACCGTCTTCATTGAAGGAAAGACGGCGTGGGTGGGGAAGAAGGCTGAGATGCGCAGAGACGGAGAGAATCCTCGCTACTACTTCCAGGCCGTCAAGCGCAACATGGGGGCCCCCGTGGAGGTCCCTTCCGGACGCCGCGACGAGGAAGATACTCCGACCCCTAAGCCCTATGAGGTGAATGGGTTCAAATACGGCGCTACTGGCATCTCGGCCGTTATCTTGCGCAAGCTCAAAAAAGACGCGATCCGTCACCTCAAACGGGAGGATAAGATTCCTGCAGGCGCCGATGAGAAGCGCTTCGAGTTGGAGGCGGTAATTACCGTGCCGGCATACTTCGGGACCGAAGAGCGCCAGCAGACGAAGGTCGCGGGCCATGCCGCCGGCCTCAACGTCACCGGCATTGTAAACGAACCGACGGCAGCGGCCTTTTCCTACGGACTGAGGAGAGAGGGCGAGCGTGACATTATGGTTTTTGACCTCGGGGGCGGAACCTTCGACGTGACCATCCTCAGAATTCGACCGAGCGGTGAGACTGAGGTGCTAGCCACCGATGGCCACCGAAGTCTTGGAGGAAAAGACTTCGACAAACTTATTGAGGACTATCTGTACAGCGTGTACAAGCGCCAGTGCGGCACCGAACAAGAACTGCCCCGAAAGTACAACAAAAATCTTGAAAAAGCGGCCGTGCGGGCGAAGCATGCCCTGAGCGAGAAGGAGGAGACCACGGTTTTCTTCGAAACAGACGAAGGAGAGATCGGGGCGACTCTTCTGCGCGATAAGCCCGAGCAAGAGGAGTTTGCCATGAACGGGTCCGACGAGTTCCACTTTGAGCAGCGCGTCGCTTCGTTTCTGGACCGGTGCCGCGCGCTGTGCGAATCGGCCCTCAAGGCCGTGGACTACAAGTCTTTAGAGGGCGTCCGGCGAGATATGGAGTGGGACGATCTTGACGAGGTCGTGATGGCCGGCGGTTCCTGTCGCATTCCGATGGTTCACGAGATGCTTGAGGAGGTAACAGGATTGGAGGTCCGCCACGACGTCGAGGGATTTGGTTACGATACGGCCGTAGCCGTTGGGGCCGCGCTCTACGCCGACAACCTAGGCCACGGTCTCGAGGTCCTTTCCCATAGCTTGGGCATCAAGCTTCAAGATCCGAGCGACGGACGCCTTTACGTGGAGCATCTTCTGAAAAAAAACCAGCTCCTGCCCGCAAGTGTCGAGGAGACATTTCCAGCGGGTCCAAACGCGATGATGGAGGTGTACGAAGGCGAATCGGAGCGCCCCGACGAGTGTGTTCGGCGCGGCCGTCTCGAGCTTGACAATCCCGAGGGCGAGGTCACCATCGGCCTCCATGCCGACCGCGACGGTACACTTACCGCTACGGCCGACTACCCGCCCGAGGGCAGAAAGGAAGCTGAACTCAAAAGCGACTTTTACGACCACGACGAACGCGCGTCCCGGCTGCGCGAGCAAGTACAGTCGCTTCGCATCCAGCGCTGACCCGCAGTTTCCTGGATAGCAGAGAGCAGACTAATGCCCGAAAAAGGACGCATTCCCTCTTCGTCGCCCGACGAGAGCGGTGGGGGCGCCAGCCAAAGTGAGGACCCCCAGGGGGGTGACTCTGACGGATCTGCGGGGGCCGGGTATCTTCCCTCCCAAGACCGGGACGCGAACGGAGAAGCGCAGTCGCCTGCCTCCGGTGGCACTGGGTCCGGCCCTTCCCAACAAGCCCCCTCCGCAGCAACAGGTACCCTCGAGGCGCGGATTCGCGCAGCTATAGAGAACGGCGGGCTGGATGACCTCCCTGAAGGATTTGGTGATGCGGAGGATGGAGACTGGCGAATCGCCAGGTCGGACGATCCCTTCGAGAGGCTATATCTCGACCGCCGTCTCCTCGGGAAAATTACCTCCGAGATGGTGAAGCAGCACTACAAGCTGATTCACGACTTTTGGGACGACAAAATTGAGTACCTGGATACGGGAACAAGGCTACAATCTCGCAGGATTTGCAGCAAGTATGGAGGCTCCCGCGACGACGAAGAGGTCGTAAGAGAGCACAGGGAACAGACCAAGGAGGCGTACGAGAAGCTCCGTGACCGAGCGGGCCGGGAGCGGTGGTCCCGAAGGCTGGAGGAAACCCGGCGGGAGCGCGGCTACGAAGAGATCCGGCCTCTGCTTCGGCAGTCCCTGCGCGACAATGTGCTGAAGCCGGAAGAAGTGGAGGGACTCTTCAAGCAGGGGCGTAGGACAGATCTTCGGGAGGAAGAGATAGCCGACTTCATCCTGGATGAGTTGAAAGAGAGAGGCTATGAGCCTGTAGGCCGGCCTCGAGGTAGGAGTCCGGCTGATCGCCTGCGCTCGACGCGATGGGCGGCGCCGGAGAGGCGCCAAGCGTTGGAGAAAAGCCGAGAACCTGAGAGGAAGCGGAAGCCCCAAGAAGAGCCTACTTCCGAGGCCGAAACCGAGAGAAAAAAAGCCGGAACGCAAGCGGGGGAGACAGCCGAAAAGGCTGCCACCAGTGAGGGCCTCTCGGCTGGAACCTGGATCCTGCTGGCGCTGGGGGCGGTTGTCGCGGCAATCCTTCTGTATCCCGCGGAAGAGGAGACCTCGTCGCAGGCGCTCCCGGAGCCGAAGTTCAGCGTCGCCACGGTTCCCGAGCGCCTGAACGTACGCTCTGGGCCGTCAGTGAGCGGTGCGGCGCTCACGCAGGTGTCTGAAGGGACGAAACTCGGCGTGATCGGGTCGGAAGGAAACTGGTACGAGGTGATCGTCGGCACCAATGAAGGCCAGCAGCGAGGCTGGATTCACTCGGAGTATGCGAGGAGGACTGAGAGGTCAGGCACGGACGCTACCGCTTCGAAGGGACCTCCAACCGGCCAGCGTGAAGGGCAGGAGGGCCCCTCGCCCTCAAGCAGTGAAGGATCGGCTTCTAGCGACACCGAAACCGGAAGGGAAAAGACACCTGAGCAGACAGGAGCCGAGAGCGACCCTTCGAGCGAGACTTCTCCTGGAATCGAGGTTCTCTCTGTGAGGGTTCCTGAGGAGTTGGAGGTCGGCGAGCAGGCTACCTTCAGGGCCAAGGTCAGCAAGCAGGGAGGCGCGTCGCCGACGTACCGCTGGGCATTTGGGGATGGAACCACCGAAGAAGGCAAACGGGCCACCCACGGTTACGACCGGGCCGGGAAGTACACGGTCCGGCTCGAGGTGCTGGGGCAAGTCAACTCGCAGGCCCAGTCGCGAACAGTTACGGTCCGAGAGAGAGCGTCCACATCGCTTTCCTTCAGCCCGGGCGCGAGCGCTACGGCGAGTATGGACGGCAACCGCTTCACGGTGACTGTCGTCAGCGGGACGGTGACCCGAGAGGACAATAGGACCAGAGTCGAACTGCGGGTCCGTCAGCGCTCGGAAAACTTCGATGGCAAGTGGGTCCGCTGGGGACACATTCTCGACGAGAGCCATCTTGCTGGCCCCCGGGGCAGGACCTACGACGTCGCTCAGGGCGAGAGCGCCAGTCTCGGAAGCGGTCGCGTCAGGCCTAGTGACACGCGAACCGGCCGAGTGGTTTTCTACCCGGACGTGGCCCTCAGTGAGTTCGATCAGGGGACGCTTCACTTCACATACTTCCCATATCAGGAGAGCCGGGCCGTCGAAATTCCATTTTCAACCCGGTAACTCTGCGCAATTCTTCGCTGCTGCCAACTCGTAACAGCCGCAATGAGCCACACGACCAGTTCGAACTTCGACCTGAGCACGCGTGCGACCCTACTTGTACTTTTGGCCGTGACATGGGCCTGCCCTGCGCTCGGGCAGATTCCAGTGGAGGGCGATAAGGGGGGCGGGGGCTCCAGCGCGGACATCTACGTCAAGCCGTCCGGCGAGTCCGCTGTCGTGCGAGCCACGTCGTCCCCCGACGGGCGCGTGGTTGATCAAATCGAGTCAAACACCGTGCTGGTCACCGTCAGCACAGAGGGAGAGTTTGAGAAAGTCAAGCCCCTGGCTGGCTCAGATCTGTCCTGGGAAACCGGCTTCGTTCGGTCCAGCCAGCTTGAGATCGACATCAGTCTGCCCTGGCGAGCAAGCGTAAGCGCTTTCGGTTCGCTGGCAGCCGTGACAGCCGGGGAATCGGTGCTGTCGATCAGCGATGCGCCCACCGTGCAAAATCCTCTCGGCCGACCGGGCACGGACAGAATGTTTGGCCTCGGCATCACGGTAAGGGGAGGATACTTCATTCCCGTTGGGCAGACGGGATTCAAGGTTCGGCTGGACGGCGAGTACTCCTTCATACCCAGCGAGAGCCAGGCCCAGAGCGTTGATAGTACAACCACCTTCATGGTTCGCGCCGGCGCAGGCGGCAATGTTGTGCACCGCGTCACGCCCGTGGTAGACTTGTCGCTGGGGGCCATCGCTGGGGGCGGGCCCGTCCGCAATGACTTGACGCTGGTCAACGGGCGGACGATCGCTGGTACTGCCTGGTACGGAACCGCTGAAGTGTTTGCCGGGCTCGGTTATGGGCGGAACCGCACGGCCGGCGTCGGAATCAAGGGGCGAGTTGAAGGAGGGTATCGGTTTGCCACGAGGCTGAGTGACTGGAGCTACGACCCTGAATTTAGTGCGTCAGCCTCGCTTCAGAGCCGCGAGGATGCGCTTTCGGTCGGAGGGCCGTTCCTCCGACTGATGATCGGAATCTGACGGCCCGTGCACGAAAGCGAAATGAGTCGACCAGGGGTGAACCGGCCAATCGTCCGGTCGCGGGCGCAAGTGTCTCTGCACGTTGGCGAAGGCCATCGACCTCGGAGCCCTCAGGAAGAAGGTATATGGAATGCGTGGCGGGCGGCAGTGCTGAGAAGCGTGGTTCGGTCTCGACAATCGCCCGACGTGTATGGTGGCCCTCAGCACTTGGTCTCATCCGGAAGGACCTCCGTCCAGGTCTTCGGGCCGACGGCCGTCGCCCCCGTCCTCGATCGCTTCGGAAACGGGCTGACGGTGGCATTTGAACACGTCTCCCGTGATCGGGCCGCCGGCCACAGTCCGGGCGGTTCCGTAGAGGGGGAACCGTCGGGCGGCTTTCGGCCACGCTCCGCCCGGGGGTCGCCCGGATGGGTGCCATCCACGCGTCGATCACCTCCAGGGCGAGCGGCGTTTGGTCGTGTCGGGGCGCCCCCGAGCGCACGTCGGTGAACCAGATGACCTGGTTGCCGGCGTCCCCGTCGTGGTCGAGCATCCGGCGCCGCGCGGCGAAGGACTGGTGGGCGCTGTGCATATCGAGCCCACGCTCCAGGTAGGGCCGCCAGTCGATGACGGGAATCTCCAGGTCTCCCCGAAACACGAAGCCCTCGCGGTAGGCCGCGGCAATCGCGCCGGGGTCGGCCTCCGCACGCGGAGCGAGGGACCGACCGGCGTCCTCCCGAGAGAGTCGCATGTTTCGGGCGCCGTGGACGTCGACCTCCCCGGCGCCCTCGACGAACGGGCGTCCCTCCTGAACCATCTGGGGCTCGTTCTTCCAGCTGCCCACCCGGGCATTCAGATTCAGGAACTCGGTCGGGGAGATCCGCCCCGCCCGGAGCGCCTGGAGTCCGTACTGCATCCCTTCGTTGTCCCAGGTCCGGAAGGCTCCTGGGGCGGGCCCGAAAACATCGGGCCGCTCCGCGAGTGGTTTACCAGCTCGACCTCACGGGTCCCCGACGGCGCGCGGACCGATATGGACGATCGGCCCTCCGGGAGCCCCCGCCCCCCTTCTAGCCGCCGGGGTCCTTCAACAGAGAATGCGGGCGTCACCTCGCGACCCCCGGCGACGGTCTCGACACGTGTCGACTCCATCCCCTCCGGGATCGTGGCCGCCAGGCGGACGTCCCCGCCACTCACCCGATCGTGGGGACTCGAGAGGACCGAGATGGAGACGACCGCATCTCCCTCCCCGACACAACCGGCCATCGCGAGGGCGACTCCCAGCAGAACGGGAAGCACGGTGGACACGAGCCGAGAGAACGGAGAAATCAAAGGCCTCGAAAGCATGGGGACATCAAGGAGAACCGAATCCGCAAAGGCATCGATGGGGACAGACGGGGCGTGGAGCTAAGAGACTGGTATGTTGACTTTCCCTCGCAAGAGGGGCACCGTCCCAGATCTATCGGGAACGATCCGAGGACGCCCGGCCGGGAGGCGGGCCCCCTGGTAGAGCCGTCGGCCCCGATGCTCCAGGCATCTTCACAGAGTAGCGGTGAGCCCGTTACACAGACCATTTCGGGGCGCTTGACGCCGAACAAGGCCGGTAGGGCACCAAGCCTACTTTAGGACATAGATTCTGCAGTTACCAGCCTGGAAGAAACACCGAGCAGTTCGAGCCCCGAACGCTTAGCGTTTTCTCTAAACACGGGTGCCCGCAGGAAGGCCTTACAGGGAATTGGTCCCGCGCTGCGTCTTGGCATTTGCTTCCGAGCTCTCGGCGTTGAAAGTTACTGTGTGCCCGACGGAATATCGACCGCGGGCGAGGCCCCACTTTCTTTTACGTCCCCTGTTTCCCGACCGTCATGCCCCGGCTGTTCGTCCTGACTGCCCTCGTCATCGGTGGCAGCCTGGTCGGCGGCTGCGCCCCGCAGCGGGACGGACCGCGGAGCTCGGAGGACCCACCGAACATCATTGTGATTATGGCCGACGACCTGGGCTACGGCGACGTCGGGGCCTACGGCCAGGAGAAGATACACACCCCGGCCCTGGACGAGCTTGCGAGAGAGGGCACGGTCTTTACGCAGTTCTACTCGGGGAGCGCCGTGTGTGCCCCCGCCCGGTCCGTGCTCATGACCGGCCAGCACACGGGCCACACCCCAATCCGCGACAACAAGGAGGTCACGCCCATCGGGCAGCACCCGCTGCCGGACTCCTCGGTGACGATGGCCGAGGTGCTCGGTGGCGCCGGCTACCGGACGGCCGCGATGGGAAAGTGGGGCCTCGGTCCCCCCGACTCCGAAGGGGCGCCCACCCGTCAGGGCTTCGACGTGTTCTACGGGTATCTCGGGCAGCGGCGGGCGCACCACTACTACCCGGAGTTTCTCTTCTACAACGGAGAGCGGGCCCCCCTCCCCGGAAACACGGTCGAGGACGATAGGAACTCTCCCGGGTCCGGACCGCCGATCACGAAGGGCACCTACAGCCACGACGCCATTGCCGACTCGGCGCTGTCGTTCATACGCCGGAACCAGGACCGGCCCTTTTTCCTCTACCTCCCCTTCACCATTCCGCACGTCGACATCGCGGCGCCCGACGAGGCCTGGGCGCCCTACCGCAACGACGACGGAACGAGCATCTTCCCCGAGACCCCGTACGACGGCAGTCCCTACGGCTACGTGCCGGTGGACCAGCCGAACGCCGGGTACGCGGCGATGGTGAGCTGGATGGACCGCGACGTCGGCCGGATCAAGGCCCTGGTCGAGAAGCTGGGGCTCGCCGAGGACACCATCATCCTCTTTACCAGCGACAACGGGCCGACCTGGATTATCTACGACCTGGAGGTTTTCGACTCCAACGGGGCGTTTCGGGGCCACAAGCGCGACCTCTACGAGGGCGGCCTTCGCGTCCCCATGATCGCGTGGGGCCCGGGCCGGATCCCCGCGGGCCGGCGGGACGATACCGTCTGGGCGATGTGGGACCTGCTCCCGACGCTGGCCGACTACGCCGGCACCGCGGTCCCGGACGCCATCGACGGCCTCAGCTTTGTGCCCACGCTTTCCGGCACCCCCGAGGCCCAGGTCCAGCACGACCACCTGTACTGGGAGATCTACGGCCCCGATCCGGCCCAGGCGGTTCGGGACGGCCACTGGAAGGCCGTACGGACGCCGCTGGGAGACGGGGAGATCGAACTGTACGACCTGAGGAGCGACCCGGCCGAGCGCAGCGACCTCTCGGCGCTCTACCCGGGCGTCGCCCGGCGGA